>JGI12210J13797_10173334_pt1 | contig 32661 bp, 28 predicted proteins | sample ElkSlonscriptome_3_FD_13797 | JGI IMG/M metagenome (IMG submission 13797) | reverse complement strand
CGAGATTGATGGTGAGCGATTCGGCCCCGAACTGTTCGAGCTGCACCGCGCCCTGCTGGGCGATGACGACCCCGATGAGGAAGCTCATCAGCCCGATGATCGGCAGCGCCGCAACGCCGACCAGCTCCATCTGCCGCACCAGGGCGCGATGGGGAAAGCGCGATGGGTGGAGGAGGATCTTGAAGAATGCGAGCAGGACCTGGCCGAAGAAACCGACCACGCCGATCGCACCCGAACGCGCGGCGAAGACCTTTTCGCCGGTGGCGATCGGCACGCGCTCCCAAACCGGCGAGCGCGGATCGGCGACCACTTCGCCGCGCATCCCGCCGATCGCGTCGAGCAGGTGGCGCGCGCGCTCGCCTTCGCCTTCGATACGCGCGGAATGTTCGTCGGCGAGGCGGCCGGCGACCCATGCGCCGACAGTGTCGATCTCGGTCACGCCCGACATGTCGATCACGGCGATCTCTTCGCGCAGCGCCCGCAATTCGGGTTCTATCGCGCCCATGGTCGACACCAGCAGCCGCCCGGACAGCGCCAGTCGGCGGCCGCCCTCCCCGCCCTCGCGGAGCTCGTAATGCGCTGCCTCGTCCATCGCCTTTGAGCCTATGCGGGCAAAGCGCTCGCACCGCAACACCTTGCCGCGGGACGGTCTCGAGACGTGTTGCGCCGCAACAGGGGCTTTGGCATGGGGAACGCACAGGAATTGCACCACCGGGCGGGGACGGTCCGGACAACGACAAGAGAAAACATGACCCTACCCACAACCTTCAATCCCGCCGAGATCGAGGCGCGCTGGTACGAGCACTGGGAAAGCAACGGCTGCTTCCGCCCCGAGCGGCCGGACGCCGAGCCGTTCACCATCGTCAATCCCCCGCCCAACGTGACCGGCTCGCTCCATATCGGGCACGCGCTCGACAACACGCTGCAGGATATCGTGATCCGCTACGAACGGCTGCGTGGGCGTGACGCGATGTGGGTGGTGGGGATGGACCATGCGGGCATCGCGACGCAGATGGTGGTCGAGCGGCAGCTGGAAGCGCGGCAGGACAGGCGCACGAACTACACCCGCGAGCAATTCGTCGAGAAGGTGTGGGAGTGGAAGGAAGAGAGCGGCGGCTCGATCACCGGCCAGCTGCGCCGCCTCGGCTGTTCGATGGACTGGAGCCGCGAGCAATTCACGATGGACCCGCATTTCACGCGCGCCGTGATCAGGGTCTTCGTCGATCTCTACAAGGATGGCCTGATCTACCGCGACAAGCGGCTGGTGAACTGGGACCCCAAGCTGCGCACGGCGATTTCGGACCTCGAGGTCGAGCAGCAGACCGTTCCCGGCAATTTCTGGCACTTCAGGTACCCGCTCGAAGACGGCGTCACGCTCGATGACGGGCGCGATTTCATCGAGGTCGCAACGACGCGGCCCGAGACGATGCTCGCCGACATGGCGGTCGCGGTCCACCCGGAGGACGAACGCTACAAGTCGGTCGTCGGCAAGCAGGTCGTCCTGCCGATCACGGGCCGCCGCGTGCCGATCGTCGCGGACGAGCACGCCGATCCGGAACTGGGCTCGGGCGCGGTCAAGATCACGCCGGGCCACGATTTCAACGATTTCGAAGTCGGCAAGCGGGCGGGGATCGCGCCCGCCGACATGCTCAACATGTTCGATGGCGATGCCAATGTCGTCCAGACAGCCGACGGGCTGATCCCGGAGGAATTTCTCGGCCTCCACCGCTTTCGCCGCGAAAAGGTCGTGGGCGAGGAAAAGGGCGCGCGAGAACTCGTGGTCGAGCGGTTGAAGGAGCTGGGCTGCCTCATCCCCCATGTCGCGAAGACCAAGAAGGGGGAGGAGGTCGAAATGGACGCCGAACCGCGCCAGATCGCGACGCCTTTCGGCGACCGCGGCGGCGTGGTGATAGAACCGTGGCTGACCGACCAGTGGTACGTCGACGCGGCGAAGCTCGCCGAAAAACCGATCGCGCAGGTCCGCTCGGGCGAGGTCGAGATCGTGCCCGCCTCGTGGGAGAAGACCTTCTTCAACTGGATGGAGAACATCCAGCCCTGGTGCATTTCGCGCCAGCTGTGGTGGGGCCACCGGATCCCGGCATGGTTCAGCCTCGACGGCGAGGTTTTCGTCGCCGAAACGCGCGAGGAAGCGCAGGCCATGGCGGGCGAGGGCGTGGCGCTGCAGCAGGACGACGACGTGCTCGACACGTGGTTCTCATCGGCGCTGTGGCCGTTCGCGACGCTCGGCTGGCCGCAGGAAAGCGACCTTCTCGCCAAGCACTTCCCCAACTCGCTGCTCATTTCGGGCTTCGACATCCTGTTCTTCTGGGATGCGCGAATGCTGATGATGGGCAACTACAACATGGGGACCGCGCCGTGGCCGCGCCTGTATCTCCACGGCCTCGTGCGCGCGCCCGACGGGCAGAAGATGTCGAAGTCGAAAGGCAACGTGGTCGACCCGCTCGGCCTCATCGACAAGTATGGCGCGGACGCATTGCGTTTCTTCATGGCGGCGATGGAGAGCCAGGGCCGCGACATCAAGATGGATGAACACCGCGTCGAGGGATACCGCAATTTCGCGACCAAGCTCTGGAACGCGGCGCGGTTCTGCCAGTCGAACGGGATCGGCGCGTCAGTCTCGATCAAGGCCCCGACCGCGCGGCTCGCGGCGAACCAGTGGATCATCGGCGAAGTCGCCCAAACGGCGCGCGCGATCGAAAAGGCGATGGACGACCTGCGCTTCGACGCGGCGGCCAGCGCGATCTACCATTTCATCTGGGACCGCTTTTGCGACTGGTATCTTGAACTGATCAAGCCGGTCTTCGCCGAAGGGGCCGACCCGGACGCGATGCCCGCGCGCGAAACGCGCGAAGTGGCAGGCTGGGCGCTCGATCAGATCCTCGTCATGCTGCACCCCTTCATGCCCTTCATCACCGAGGAACTGTGGCATTCGCAGGCCGACCTTGAAGGCGGGAAGCGGCCCTATGAACTGATCGTCGCCAAGTGGCCCGAGCCCGACGCCGAAATCAGCAAGGCGGCGACCGACGCCATCGACTGGGTGATCGACCTCACGACCAATGTCCGCTCGGCCAGAAACGAACTCGGCATCGCGCCGGGCGCGAAGCTGGCGGCATTCGTGCCCTCCCCCTCGGATCTCGCCCAGGGCACGATCGAGCGCTCCAGCGCCGCGATCGAGCGCCTTGCCCGCCTCAGCCCGGTAACGCCGGGCGAGGCTCCGGAAGGCCCGGCGATCCAGGTGACGGCGCAGGGCGGCCAGGCCTCCGATGTCTTCGTGATCCCGCTCGAGGGGATCATCGACATCGAGGCCGAGAAGGCTCGGCTGGCAAAGGCGCTGGAGGCGAGCCGCAAGGAGGCGAAATCGCTCGAGGGCAGGCTCGGCAATCCGAATTTCGTCGAACGCGCCAAACCCGAAGCGGTCGAGAAAGCGCGCGAGGACCACGCCCATCACAGCGGCGAGATCGAGCGACTGGAAGCGGCACTGGCGCGGCTGGGCTAGGTCCCGGCCCGTCCCCCGCATTGTCGGCAGGGATGGCCGCTTCCGGGGGCGCTGCGATCGTCCGCGCCATTGCGGGACCCGTGCGAGAGCGGCTCGTCCGGTTCGAGGTCCATGACGGTGATGACCTGGACCTCGCCATGCGCCTTGCTGTCCTGCGAAAGGCGCGACATCCCGAACGGAACGTCACGGGTTCCGCGTTGCATTTCAACGCTTGTTTCAATTTCTCCTTTGTGCAAATTTACGAAATATAGCGCGGGTGCACCGGGGCGCCCCGCAAAATCACATCCATCATTTTCGATTGTCTGCCCATGCAGATGAAAGGACAGCATTGGACAATCAGACCCCTGTTGTCGGGATCGGGGCTTCGGCGGGAGGGCTCGAGGCGTTGACCGAACTGGTCGGTGCGATCCCCGAGGACAGCGGGATCGCATATGTGATCGTCCAGCATCTGTCGCCCGACCATCCCACGATGATGGACCAGCTGCTGTCCCATCACACGAGCCTGCCGGTGCGGGTGATCGAACAGGGCATGCGGCTCGCTCCCGATACGATCTACGTCCTTCCTCCGGAACCCTGGGTCACTCTGGAAGGCGAGACGCTCCACCTGCATGAGCGCAATCGCGAAGAGGTCCTGCGCACGCCGATCGACCGGTTCCTCGTCTCGCTTGCTGAAGCGCGCGGCCATGACGCTTTTGCGGTCATACTGTCCGGCACCGGCAGTGACGGAACCCATGGCGTGCGAGCAGTCAAGGCAGCCGGTGGTTTCGCGATCGTGCAGGAAAGCGACAGCGCGCAGTTTCCCGGCATGCCTGACAGCGCAGCGGCGACGGGTCTCGTCGATTTCGTGCTTGCGCCGCGCCAGATCCCCGATCGGCTGGTCGATATCGTACGGCATCGCAAGCGATTCCTCACCGACGACGAGGCCGACGACCTGCGCGGTGCGGTGGAGCAGGCCCTGCCCGACATCCTCGCCACGTTGGCAGGAGAGACCGGATACGACTTCAAGAACTACAAGCCCGGCACGCTGATCCGCCGGATCGAACGCCGGATGACCGTCCTGCGGGAACGCAATGTGGAGCGTTTCAAGGAGCGTCTTGAGGACGAAGAGCAGGAGCGCGATCTGCTGTTGCAGGACTTCCTCATCGGGGTAACGCGATTCTTCCGCGACGAGGAAGCGTTCGCGAAGTTGCGGCAGCAAGCGATCCTTCCGCTGCTCGAGAGCGATCGCGAGAGCTTGCGCATCTGGGTGCCTGGCTGCTCCACCGGCGAGGAAGCCTACAGCATCGCGATGGTTCTGACCGAAGAAATGGAAGCCGCGGGCGACCGCCGCAAATGGCAAATCTTCGGCACCGATATCGACACCAGCGCGCTGAGGACCGCGCGCGAGGGCACATATTCCGAAAGCGAGGTCGCCGAGCTTTCCCCCGAACGGCGCGCGCGGTTCCTGACCTCGTTCGATACCGGCTACCAGATCAAGCCGGACCTGCGCGAGCATTGCGTCTTTGCCCCGCACAACCTGCTGCAGGATCCGCCCTTCTCGCGGCTCGATCTCATTTCCTGCCGCAACCTGCTCATCTATCTCAATGCCGAGGCGCAGGCAGAGCTGTTCCCCCGCTTCCATTATGCGCTGAACGAGGGCGGCTTCCTGTTTCTTGGCCCATCGGAATCCCTGGGTCGGCGAGAAAGCTTCTTCGACCTGGTCGATCGCGAGGCGCGACTGTTCCGGCGCAACGATTCGCAGCCGCAGACATTCTCTTCCCTGACCATGCCTCTGGCCGGGGGGGTGCGGCGCGAAATGCGACTTTCCGCCTCATCGCCCCGCCCGGTCACTGCCCCGCCAACGGCGACGAATTTCGAGACGCAGCTCCTCAACCTCTTCGTCCGTCAGAGTGCGCCGCCCTTCGCCGCCATCAATTCGAGCGACGAGATCGTCTACCTGTCCGAACCGATGAGCCGGTTCATCAGGCCGACACAGGGCCAGCCCTCGGCCGCGATCGACGAATTTCTCCTGCGTGACCTGCGCCTGCCGGTGCGATCCGCCGTGACCGAAGCCAGGGGATCTGGCCGCCCTGCAAGCGTGCGTGACGTCGTCGTGCCCGAACTTACCGGCGAGGAGGGCTATGACGTGATCGACGTGGAAGCGCGACCGTTGCCGTTTGCCGAGGGAAGCATTCTGGTTTCGCTCAAGCCGGTGCGCACCTCGAGCGGTTCGGAACTCGTTTCTTCGATCGATGCGCGCAGCGAGGACGAGCGGGACAAGGTCGAACAGGAACTGGCCCTGTCGAGGCGGCAGCTCAGCGCCCTGAGGTCCGATTTCGAAACCAACGAGCAGGAGCTGAAGAGCTCCAACGAAGAGCTGCTCTCGATGAACGAGGAGCTGCAGAGCTCCAACGAGGAACTCGAAACCTCGCGCGAGGAATTGCAGTCGATCAACGAGGAGCTCGAAACCGTCAACGCCGAACTGGCGGAAAACAACAAGCAGCTGCAGACGGCCAATTCGGATCTCCTGAACCTGTTCGGCAGCACCGAGATCGCTACGGTCTTTCTCGATCAGGCTCTCAATGTCAGGCGCTACACTCCCGCGTCAAAGGGCCTGTTCAACATCCGCGACCGGGACATCGGCCGTTCGATCAACGACCTGAAATGGCGCGTGAGCTACGACGATCTCGAAAAGGACGCGGACCAGGTGCAGGCCTCGCTCCAGCCGATCGAGCGCGAGGTGCGGATCGAGGAAACGAACGAGACCTTCCTCATGCGGATCCGTCCCTATCGCCGGACGGACGACCGCATCGACGGGACCGTGCTGACCTTCTTCGACATCACCGAGCGCAAGCGTACCGAAATGCAGCTGGCCGAGAACGCCGATGCGCTGGCGCGGCAATATGCCGAGCTCGACACGCTTTACCAGATGACGCCCGTGGGACTGAGCCTGCTGGGCCTCGACATGCGTTATCTACGGATCAACGAGCGGCTTGCAGAGATAAATGGCATCCCGCGCGAGGATCATATCGGACGCAAGCAGGGCGACCTGCTTCCAGAGATCGACGAGAAGATCACCGGTCTGCAGAGGCGGGTGATGGAAACCGGCGAGGCGTCCTACGGCAACGAGGTCCGCGGCACGACGCCGGCCCAGCCTGATGTCGAACGCGAATGGGTGGTGGACTACTTCCCTGTCCGCACGCCTGACGGGGAGATCTTCGCGCTCGGCAATTGCGTCACCGAGGTCACCGAACAGAACCGCCTGCAGCGCAAGCTTGAGGCGACGCTCGGCGAATTGGCGCAGAACGAGACGCTGCTGCGCCTCTTCATCGAAAAGGCACCCGCCGCGATCGCGATGTTCGACCGCGACATGCGCTACATCGCCTGTTCCGATCGCTGGGTTCAGTCGTATGACCTTCCCGCTGACGAACCTCTTACGGGCGCCAGGCACCCCGAGGTCGCGGCGCACCTTCCCTCTCGTTTCATCGAGGCGCATGAACGCGCTCTCGAAGGCGAGACGACCGAGATCGCGGAGGACAGCTTCACCTGGACCGATGGCAGCACCGTCTATGTCAGCTGGCGCCTCGTTCCGTGGACCGAGCGGACCGATGCGGTTGGCGGATCTGTTCTGTTCACTGAAATCAAGACCGCCGAAGTCGAGGCGAAGCGATCGCTCCAGGAGAGCGAGGCACGCCTCGGCTTCGCCCTCGAGACCGCTCAGCTCGGTGCATGGGAACTGGCCGTCGATGGCTCCGCATCGACGCGGACGCTCCTTCACGACCAGATCATGGGCTATGAACAACTGCAGGAGGAATGGGGGCTCGAGCGTTTCCTCGGGCACGTGATCGAAGAGGACCGCGAGCAGGCACGCCGTACAGTCGAGAAGGCTCTTTCCGAAGGCGAGGGATGGAAATTCGAGTGCCGCATCGATGCGGCGGACGGCAAGCGGCGCTGGGTCGAGGCCCATGGCCGCCCGCAGCACGACCAGGATGGCAATCTCGTGTCGTTCTCGGGGACGCTACAGGATATCACCGAGCGCGAGGAAGCGCGTATCCAGCAGGAAATCCTGCTTCATGAACTGCAGCACCGGGTAAAGAATTCGCTCGCCAACACGCTTGCGATTCTCCAGCTTTCCTCGCGCAGTTCGAGCGATGTCGAAGATTTCGTCAATGCCTTGCGGGGCAGGCTTCAGGCCATCGCGCGGACACATGACAAGCTGCTTGGCGATGAATGGCAGAGCGGACGTCTCAGCGATATCCTGCAGGAAGAATTCGCGCCCTATTTCGGCGAGCATGCAGCCCGTGTGAAGGTGTCCGGCGACGACCCGGCCCTGTCGGTCAAGCAGATGCTGTCGCTGACGCTGGCCATGCATGAACTGATAACCAATTCCGCGAAATACGGCGCACTCTCGACCGATACGGGGACGGTCACGGTGACGATGCGCCGCGAAGACGGGCGAGTGACCGTCAGGTGGGAAGAGAAAGGCGGGCCGGTTGTGAATGAACCCGATGACGAGGATACCGGGTTCGGCTCGCTTCTGCTTGGCACGATTGCAGGGCCGGACCTTCGGGGAGAAGCGAAACTCGTATTCGATCCCGATGGCGTCATATGGACTGCGGAATTTCCAGTCTGGCAGCAGGATGACTCAGGGAACGACCGATGACGACGACCGAATGCTCGATCCTGATCGTGGACGACGATTATCTGATTGCCACCGAACTCTCCCAGCACCTGGCCGCGGAAGGGTTCGAGGTCGTGGGACCATTTTCGCATATCGATGATGCCCGGCGCACGATGGAGCGGAAGAGCCCCGATTGCGTCCTGCTCGACATCAATCTCGGTGGGGGACAGACCTCCTTCGCCTTTGCCGAGGATCTTGAATCCCGGGGCATCCCTTTCGCATTCGTCACGGGCTACAACAGCCTGCCAAACGGGGAAGAGCGGTTCGCCCAGGCCAAGCTTCTCTTGAAGCCGGTAGAGCCGGCCAAGGCCGCCGAGGAAGCGCGGCGAATGTGCGAGAGCCGAGGGGAGCCCGGTTGACCCCGAAGGCCCCGGCATAGGCGGTCGCCCGGTCACCGCCGCCATACCGGAATTTTCCCGAACCCGGAATTCGTGCCATAGGCGCGCCATGAGTGTCAGCCGCGATCACACGACCCGCACCGCGCCCTCGCGCCATCCGCCTTCGGCATCCGGCAGCGAGAGTCGGCGCGGCAGTGATGAAGCCGGGCCTGTTCCGATCGGAAACGCCTCTCTCCGGCCCGGTTTTCCGGGAGGTCCCGCGTGAGCCTCGTTCTTGCCACCGACGATACAGGCGCGCCCGAAATCTTCGCCTCGCTGCAGGGCGAGGGTCCGAGCGCGGGGCGCCCGGTCGCTTTCGTTCGCACCTCGCGCTGCAATCTCGCCTGCACGTGGTGCGACACGGCCTATACGTGGCGCTTCGAGGGCGACAACCGCCCGCATCGCGACGAGACCGTCTTCGAACGCAAGGCCAACCAGGTCACGCTCTCGCCCGCCGAGGCGGCGGAGCGGATCGCGGCGCTCGGGCAGGACCGGCTGGTCATCACCGGCGGGGAACCGCTGCTTCAGGGCGGCAAGCTCGCCGAGATGCTCGAGCACCTGCCAGACATCGCGGTCGAGATCGAAACCAATGGCACGGTGAAAGCCCCGCCTCGGCTCGACATTCGCGTCGACCAGTACAATGTCAGCCCCAAGCTCTCGCATTCCGGCAATCCGGGCGACCTTGCGCTGATTCCCGAACGGCTCGACGATTACGCGACCGATCCGCGCGCCTTCTTCAAGTTCGTGATCGCGTCACCTGACGATATCGAGGAAGTCCTCGCCCTGAAGCGCCGCTATCGCTTGCGCAGCGGCCATGTCTTCCTGATGCCCGAGGGCACGGACAGCGAAGTCCTGCGCGCACGCCAGGCATGGCTTGCGCCGGTATGTCTCGAACACGGTTTCCGGATGAGCGATCGGATGCACATCCACCTCTACGGCGACACGCGCGGAACCTGATCATTGCCGCACGCCCATCCGGGCGTGCATCCTCGGCGCTGTTTCGCAGTGCACGCGGCCGGCTGCGGGCGACTGGTCGGCCTTGCGGACCCTTGCGGACCGGGGGCGGACCCGGCCCCGAAGCGCCTGGTTGCGGGAAAACGTTATCCCTGCGAACGCCAGCGCAGCACGACCCGTTCGACGAGCTCTTCCTCGCCGCCGCTGTTGTTCCACAGATCGACGAAGCTCGGATCCTCGGAAGCCGGGCGCTTGTGCTCTTCGAGATTGTCGAAGGTCACGCGAATGGGGATCGCCACGCCTTCGCCGCAGATGATGCATTCGCGGTTGCGCAAAGCGGGTATCGCATCGAGGAAGCCGCGCGCACCTTCGGGCATGGCCGCCTTGACGAAGGCCTGGTCGCGGTCATTGTTGAGGCGCATCGAGATGATCGTGCCGCATTGCGAGAGCACGCCCTCGGCAAGGTCGGACGGGCGCTGCGTGATGAGGCCGAGGCTGATGCCGTATTTGCGGCCTTCCTTGGCAATGCGGCCGAGGATCTTGGCGACCGATGAGCCGTCAGCGTGCTTTTCGCTCGGCACGTACCGGTGGGCCTCCTCGCAAACGAGCAGGATCGGGCGGGTCTTCTCCTCGCGTCCCCAGATCGCGAAATCGAAGACGAGGCGGGAAAGAACGGCGACCACGGTCGAGGTAATGTCGGACGGCACGCCGGAAACGTCGATGATCGAGATCGGTCTGCCGTCGCCGGGCATGCGGAAGACCTTGGAGATGAAATTCGCCATCGTGTCGCCGACCAGCATGCCGGAAAACATGAACTGGTAGCGAGGATCCGCCTTGAGCTCCTCGAGCTTGCCCTTGATCCGCATGTACGGCGCCGAGGAATTCGCCTTGTCGAGCTTGCCCATCTCGTCCTGGATGATCCCGGAAAGGTCCGACAGCAGATAGGGGATCGGCGAATCGACCGTGATCTTGCCCATCTTCTCGGCGAGACGGTTCTTCGAACGTGCCTTGAGCAGACACTTCGCGAGGATGTCCATGTCGACCTGGCGTTCGTTGCCGTCGCTGGTGAGCAGCACCTCGCAGTGCTCCTCGAAATTCATCAGCCAGTAGGGCATCTGCAGATTCGACACGTCGAGGATCTGGCCTGTCTGACGGAAGGCGGCGGAATATTCGCCGTGCGGGTCGATCATGACGACGTGACCCTCGGGCGCGGCCTCGCAGATGCGGTGCAGGATCAACGCGGCGCTGGTCGACTTGCCGGTACCGGTCGAACCGAGCAGGGCGAAATGCTTGCCGAGCATCGCGTCGATATAGAGGCCGGCGCGGATGTCCCTTGTCGGGAAGACCTTGCCGATCGTGATGTTGGCGCGCCCGTCGCTGGCATAGATCTGCTCGAGGTCCCTGGTCGTCGCCGGATAGACCATCGCGCCGGGGATCGGATAGCGGGTGACGCCGCGCTTGAAGCCGTGAATGCGGCCCGTCAGCTTTTCCTCCGCGCCTTCGCCGAGGAAGTCGATATGGGCGATGATGCCGCTGTCGCTGCGGCGGTCCTTGCGCTGGTCGCGCACGCTGGCCAGCAGCCAGGAATCTCCGACCCGGATCTTGATCTGGCTACCGACCTGCCCGGCGAGCGCGATCGAAGGATCATCGTCCTCCATGCATTCATTGATACGCTGAAGATCGAAGGCGATCTGCGAGCCGGATCCGGAAATCTCTAGCACGACGCCGATGGGCAGCCGGGCATTCTCGTTCCCTTCGTGCCCCACGTTCCCTTCGTCCCGGTCGCCCTGCGCGTGGTCGATCTCGGCTTCGCCCGTTGCAACCGGCGGCTCGCTGCTGAAGCGGTCGAATTCGTGCTTGCCCATGTCGGCCATTGTCGGCGTATCCCTGCCCGTGTGCTTCGCGACGACCCGGCATGGCCGGGTCATTGCCGACGCAGTGCCGGCCTGACGCGCGATACCGGGAACGGAGTTAAGAACGCGTCAACGAAACGCCCGGCCGCATGGGCGCGCCCGGAGGCTTCAGATGCGCGAGAACAGGCGCCCTGCGATCCAGCCCATCGATACCGAAAGCACGATCGCGCCCAGGCCGTAGAGCAGCGACCAGCGTTGTGCGGCGGCCACGACGCTTCCTTCGAGGCCGACCTTGACCACCTCGATATCCGCCGTGGCCGAGGCGAGCACACGCCCCTCCGCGATCGCGAAGGTCTCGGCGGTGTATTGCCCGGTCGTGACATTCGAGGGCAGCGTTATGCGCGCCTGGTAGAGCACGCCCTCGCTGATGCGCACGCCGTCCGGGTCCTGCTTGTAGAGCCCGCCGCGCCGCCGCATCTCGACAAGGCCGCGGGCAAAGCGGCCCTGCTCCTGCGGGTCGATCTCTCCGGTGGGCGAGAACTGGATGAAATCTGTCCCCAGCTCGTAGATCGCGGCGGTCAGCGGATCGACGATCTGCTCGATCGGGCGGGAGGAGGCGACCGCGAAGAAGGCGGGGGCGGAGCGAAAATCGGTGGAGCCTGCATTCATCCAGATGCCTGCGATGCGCTCCTTTTCGCGGATGCGGATCGGTTCGGTCGGGCCCTTGAGCACGACCACGATGTCGTATTCGGTCCCCGCGCCAGGACCACCCGGATCGATGATCGCGCCGTAAAGCAAGAGGTTCGCGCCGGTGAAACCCTGCCGGACCTCGATCCGCGACTGGCTCACCTCGGGCACCAGAACCGGCTCGCGCTGGCCCATCAGCAAAGGCGCCGCAACGAGCAGCAGGGGGAGCGTCCGCGCTCTTTTCAAAGCGGGTCCACCGAATAGATCTCGTTCGGCTGCACGGAGAGCCCGTAAAGCATCCTCAGGGCAATGAAGAGCACGATGGCCGCCAGAACCAGCCGCAGCAATTCAGGCCGTGCCTTCATCGCGATCTGCGTACCGAACTGGGCCCCCATCACCGAACCCAGCAACAGCAGCCCCGCAAGGACGATATCGACCGCCTTGGTGGTGAGCGCATGGGTCATGGTCGTCACCATGGTCACGAACAGGATCTGGAAGAGCGACGTACCCACCACGACATTGCCGCTCATGCCGAGAATGTAGAGCATTGCAGGGACCAGCATGAAGCCGCCGCCCACACCCATCAGCATGGTCAGAATGCCGACCAGCGTGCCGAGAATGAGCGGCGCGAGCGGCGAAATGTAGAGTCCCGAGGCGTAAAAGCGCCAGCGGAACGGGAGCCCCGCAACGAGCGGGTGGTGACGGCGCTTTCTGGGCTGGGTGTCGCCTCCGCTCCGGTCCGGCCTGAGCGCGGTGATCGCCTCGCGCATCATCAGCCATCCGATCGTGCCGAGCATGGTGACATAGAGCATGTTGATGACGACATCGATCTGGCCGACGGCCTGGAGCAGGCGGAACAGCAGGGCGCCGATCAGCGCGCCGATGATACCGCCCCCGACCATCACCGCGCCCATCCGGTAGTCGACCCCGCCGCGACGGCTGTGGGCGAAGACGCCCGAAACGCTCGCCCCCGTCACCTGGGTCGCCGCCGAAGCAGCCGCGACGGTCGGCGGGATGCCGTAGAAGATGAGCAGCGGCGTGGTCAGGAATCCGCCGCCCACGCCGAACAGGCCCGACAGGATGCCCGTCAATCCGCCCAGCAGCACGATGAAAAGCCCGTTCACCGAGAGATTCGCGATGGGCAGGTAGACGTCCATGACCGTCGCCCTAGCCCAGCACGGGGACGGTTGAAAGACACCCGAAGGCGAAGGATCGGGCCGCTTCGGAGGCTTTCCTGCGCCTCCTCCTGTCAGAAGCGGGTCGAGAGCGTCGCCGCCACTCCCGAAGCGGGCGCCGCATCCCCGCCGATGCGCTCGCGCCAGTCGATCGAGACGCGCGCGGGAACCTCGCCGATCTTGAGATCAAGCCGCATCGTGGGGCCGATATCGACCCGGCTGGCGCCTTCCTGCGCGCCGGCCCATGACCCTCCCCCGATGCTGAGGCGTATCGGGCCGGCCAGGCCCGAACCGAACCGCGCGACCTCGCGAGTGACGGCGATCTGCCCGTCGGCAAAGGCCGTCGCCGCTTCGCCGCCGACATAGCCGCCCTGCCCATAGGCCTCGAGCGCGAGATCGAAGGGCAGCTTCGCCGGTACGAATTCGGTCACCACCAGAATGCCCGGGCGCAATTCGGTCGTGAAGGGAGTGTCGGTCACTCGCACCTCGCCCGCGAAGCGGATCGGCACGCGCGGCAACGGCCGGGCCGACGCGCCGAGCGCGAGTTCGTTCTCGCCGCGCTCGACCAGCGCGCGATAGGCTCTTGCGTAGACCCTCGGATCGTGGGGCGAGGACGGGCGCGCGCGCCATTGCAGGTTTGCGCCGACCTGGCTCGCGCCGTAAATCGGGAGGCGCCCCTGCGAGACCGGGGCGGCATCGGATCCCTCGCGCCAGAACGCCCACCCATCGAGCGACCAGCGATCGGCGCGCGCAGATTTCGGGGAAGATGCCGCCCGCGGCGGGGCGAAGGGGGGCGATGCCGTGCTCTCCGGTGTTCCGGAGCGCTTCGCCGCTCGCGCGGTTGGGGCAATCGAAACCGCACCGCCCGAAAGGCTGGTCGGGCCCCGAACGCGCCGGGTGGAAGCGACGGCGGACGCGTTCTGCGGCACGGATTGCGGGAAGGCGCCGGGCACATCCTTTTCGATTTGGCCGCCACCGGGCTGCAAAACAGGGACGGAAGACGCTGCGCGGCGGCTTTCGCGCCCGATTGCCTTGTCAGCCGGCGGAGCGCTTCCGACNGTCCGGGCCGGGCCTCGTTCGAGCGGACTGGCAAACCGCGGGCTTTCCCAGAACGCCGCCCGCCCCGCGACCCAAACCGAAAGAAGCATCGCCAGGACGGCGAGCGGCCGCCCACGCCGGGGCCACGCGGCCTTGCCGGATGCGTCGGCCGTCACGAGGCGACCAATCCCTTGTCGGCATCGGCCCTAGCCTTTCGCCGCGGGACCTGCCGGGATGGACGCGTGAGCGCCCGTCCACGCGGATTGCTGGCATATCCCGAAGCGGCGAGCCCGTATCGGTCACCGGCGCCGGGCAGGCGCTCGCTCGGAGGCTGGCTTTCATGAGGCGTCTTGTCCCACTCGATCGCGCGCCCGGCGAGCGTCTTCGCATAGGCTGCCACCGCACGCCGCCCGGCAATGATCGCGACAACATTGGCGAGCGGGATTCGCAAGACCGCACGCAGTCCCTCGCCAAGCCCGTGAACGCTGGCGGTAAAGGCAAGGCGCCACGCCGCGCGCCAGGCAAAGGCCGCGAGATTGACGAGCAGGAGCACCTCCACCAGCGGAGCGATCTCGAGCGGCGGCGCGAGGCCGACGACATTGGCCGCCCACAGCGCCCCGGTCAGCACCAGCAGGGCATATCCAAGAGCGAGGACCAGCGCGGTAAGCGGCCCGCGCCGGTCGCGGCCGCGCATCCAGATCTCGAGCGGATTGTTCGTCCATGCGATCCGGTCCCATCCCTGCAGCGCGATGCCGTGGATCCAGCGGGTCTTCTGGCGAATGACGGTGTCGAGCCGGGCCGGGAACAGCGCGCGGGTCGCGATCAGGCGCCCGTCCTCGCCCCGTGCGCGAACGAAGCGGCATGCGCCGCCGCATTCGGCAACGGCGAGACCGAGTTCGTAATCCTCGGTCAGGGAATCCTCGTTGAACGGCATTGAGGCCGCCTGCGGTGCGTTCCCGCTGACGTTTGCGCCAGCGGAGGCGTCCCTGCGTTCGCCAGCGCGCTCGCACAGAAGGTCGAGCACGCCGCGCGCGACGGCGCAGCCGACCCCGGCAGCGGGCAGCGCAGCGCCGAGGGCGTCGCGCACGATCATCCCCTTGCCGTGGGATTCGGCGAATTCCTCGCAGTAATGGCTTCCGAGGTGTCGGCCGAAAAAACCGCGTCCGTGCTGCACGATCGGCTCGACCGGCAATTGCGCGAAAGCCGTCCCGCGCGCGACCACCACGTCGAGCAGGCCTAGCCCGGCAGGATCGACCAGATCCTCGGCATCGTGGAAAACCACCATCGAGAAACGCTCGCCCATCCGCTTCTCGTCGGCGCACAGGGCGCGGTAGAGACGGTTGAGGCAATCCGCCTTGGTCGAGGGACCCTCGCGATCGTGGACCACGATGCGCATTCGGCCATCCCCGATCGCCGCCTGGGCCGCCGCGGCGATGGTGTCCGGATCATTGCGATAGCATCCGACATAGACCCGCAGGTCCGCCTGCGGCCACGCGGCAAGCATGTGTGCGATCGTCCCGCGGATCACCGAGGCCTCGGACCAGGCGGGAACGAATACCGCCGCGCGTCCCTGCAGGCGACGCGCGCGCAAGTCGTCGCGATCGAGCCGAGCGGTCCTCGCCCGTCCGCGTAGTTTGAGCCAGAGCCACAGGACGTCGACCGCGATGTCGTCGACCGCCCCGATGACGAAGAACACCGCTGCAAAAAGCAGCAATTCGTGCTGGAGCAAGGCCAGCACCTGCCAGAAATCCAGTTCCATCAATGTCAAGGCGACCCCCTTAACCTATGTTAGCTATTTGCTGACACAGGGGGCTTGAATTAATTCGATTCTTGCTCGCGGGGCACTTGACAATTTCTGAAGGTCCTAGCCGAAAAGCCTGAAGGCCCTTTGCGTCGCTCACCGATGCGTAAAATTGCGCGAAGCCGCCGCGCGATACGAACGTGGCGGAATTTCACTTTGACGGCGCTGGTGCGATGCGCAAAGGACCGCAGCGGGGCGCAACCTTCCCGTTCCTGCCGACCGTCATTCGAACCGCCAACCCGGCCCGGAGCAACGTCTTGGACCTGTTGACGATATCGCTGCTTCCGTTTCTCGGCGCGCTCGCTATCGCGATCGCCGGCGGGAGCCTTCCCGGCGGAGGCTCGCGCAAGGTGCACGGCGCGATTGCGGGCGGTTTTGCGGCGGCGGCGCTGGCGCTGGTCCTGACAAGGGCGCCGCAGGTGCTCGCGGGGGAAGTACCGAGAGAGCGCCATGCCTGGATCCCTTCGCTGGGGCTCGATGCGAGTTTCTTCCTGGACCCGCTCGGCCTGCTGTTCGCAGGCCTGATCCTGGGCATCGGAGTGCTGGTGATCGCCTATGCGATCTTCTACCTCTCCGACAAGGAGGATGCGGGCCGCTTCTTTGCTTTCCTGATGCTGTTCCAGGGCGCGATGCTGGGCATCGTCCTGTCGGACAACATCCTGTTCATGCTTGTCTTCTGGGAAATGACGAGCCTTTCCTCCTTCCTCCTGATCGGGTTCTGGAAGCACAAGGCCGAAGGCCGACAGGGCGCGCGCATGGCGCTCGCGGTGACCGGCGGCGGGGGGCTAGCACTGATCGGGGGAATGGTGCTGCTCGGCACGATTGCGGGCACCTATGATCTGACCGCAATCCTTGGCCAGCGCGAGACGGTCCAGGCCTCGCCGCTTTATCCCGCGGCGCTTGTGCTGATCCTGCTCGGCTGTTTCACCAAGTCGGCCCAGTTCCCGTTCCATTTCTGGCTGCCCCACGCCATGGCCGCGCCGACGCCCGTCTCGGCCTATCTCCACAGCGCGACCATGGTGAAGGCAGGCGTGTTCCTCATGGCCCGGCTGTGGCCGGTGCTCGCCGGGACCGAGCTGTGGTTCTATCTCGTCGCGACGACCGGGCTTCTGACCATGCTGATCGGCGCGGCGATCGCGCTGTTCAAGGACGACCTCAAGGGCCTGCTCGCCTATTCGACGGTGAGCCACCTGGGCCTGCTCACCATGCTGCTGGGCTTCGGCACGAGGATGGCGGCGGTGGTCGCGGTGTTCCACATCATCAATCATGCGACCTTCAAGGCGGCCTTGTTCATGAATGCCGGCATCGTCGACCACGACGCAGGCACGCGCGACATCAAGCGGCTCGGCGGGTTGTTCGGCCTGATGCCGATCGCGGGCATTTCGGGGACGATCGCGGGACTTTCGATGGCCGGCCTTCCGCCCTTCAACGGCTTCATCTCGAAGGAGATGATGCTGGAGGAGGCGACGCACACGGTGTGGGCGGGAATGCCCTGGTTGCTGCCGGTCGTGGTCACGCTGGGATCGCTGCTCTCGGCGGCCTATTCTTTCCGCTACGTCTACGGTGTCTATTTCGGAGCCCGGCGCGACGATTATCCCAAGAGCCCGCACGATCCCGGCATCGGCCTGTGGGGGCCGCCGGGCGTGCTTGTCGCGCTCGTCGTGCTGATCGGCCTGTTTCCTGCGACTTTCGCGGGGGCTCTGGTCGAAGGCGTAGCGCGCGCGGTCGTGCAGGATGCCGAATTGCCCTACTACTACCTGAGCCTGTGGCACGGTTTCACCCTTGCCCTCCTGATGAGCGTCATCGCGGTCGTCGGCGGCGCGGCGCTGCTCTGGCGGCACGGCGTCGCCGAGCGCGTCTGGCAGGGCCTGCCGGTGCCGGTCGCCAAACGAATGTTCGACAGCGGGATCGAAAAGGCCGTCGCAGCGAGCCGGGCTCTCACCGAGGGCGTTCACACCGGGTCGCTGCCGCGCACCCTGTTCGTGTTCTTCGTCGCCGCCCTCGCGCTGGGGATAGAGGGGATGAGCGCCGGGACCCACGCGCCGGGCATGCGCGAGACGATCCCCGCTTCGCCCGTCGCGATCATCTCCTGGGCGATCCTGATTGCGGGCGCGGTGGCGGTGGTCATGTCGGAGACGCGGCGCTTCCTCTCGCTCATCTACATCAGCATCATCGGGCTGATCGTCTCGCTCGCCTTCGTATACCTGTCCGCCCCCGACCTCGCGCTGACGCAGATCTCGGTCGAGGTGGTGACGATCCTGCTGCTGCTGCTCGCCCTCAACCTGCTGCCCAAGGCACCGCGCTCGATCAGTTCCCTCCCGCGCCGGGTGCGCGACGGTGCGCTCGCGAGCGCGGTGGGCGGCGGGGTCGCGTGGCTCGCCTATGCGGTGATGACGCGGCCTGCGAACGATCCGATTTCCTCCTATCACTGGGAGATGTCGAAGCCCGGCGGGGGCGGGACCAATGTCGTCAACGTCATTCTCGTCGATTTCAGAGGCTTTGATACGTTCGGGGAAATCATCGTCCTCGGTATCGCGGCGATCGGCATCTATGCGCTGCTCAAGACCGCTGTCAGGGGCCAGTCCGGGCGACGCCTGCTCGCATGGATACCCGACCAGATCCGCTCGCCCGAGCGGCACCCGATGATGCTTGTCGTTGCGGGCCGTCTGATCCTCCCGCTTGCGCTGGTGGTTGCGCTCTACATCTTCCTGCGGGGGCACAACCTGCCGGGCGGCGGCTTCATCGCCGGGCTGGTCTTCGCGATCGCGCTATTGATCCAGTACATGGCCTCGGGCTTCGAATGGGCCGAGGACCGCCGCCGGACCGAACGTCATGCGCTTATCTCGTGGGGAGTGCTGATCGCGGCGGCGACGGGGCTGGGCTCGCTCGCTTTCGGCAAGCCCTTTCTCACCAGTGCCTTCGACTATTTCCAGCTTCCCCTGGTGGGCGAGATCGAGCTCGCCACCGCCCTTCTGTTCGACATCGGCGTGGCCTTGACGGTCGTCGGTGCCGTCATGCTCGCTCTCGCCCAGCTTTCAGGAGCTGCACAGCGGGCTGAAAAGCTGGAGCCGACCGAATATCCGATGGACATCGATCCCTCGCGTCCGAAGGAGCCGGGCACATGACCTTCGGCCTCAGCATCGAATTCCTGCTCGCTACCGGGATCGGCGTGCTGACTGCGGCGGGGGTCTATCTCACCCTTCGCAAGCGGACATTCCCGGTCATTCTGGGTATCGCCATGCTGTCCTATGCGATCAACGTCTTCCTGTTCGCGATGGGGCGGCTGATGGTCGACCGTCCGCCGATCTTCGGCAAGGACGTCGCCGAATACACCGACCCGCTGCCGCAGGCGCTGGTGCTGACCGCGATCGTGATCAGTTTCGGCATGTCGGCCTTCGTCGTGGTGCTGGCGCTTCGCGCCTATCTCGAAAGCGGATCGGACCATGTCGACGGCGACCCGGACAAGGCGCCGGACCACGAGGACGTATTGGCCCGGCAGCAGAGCGAGGACGAACGATGAGCGATCTCGTCATCGTGCCTATTCTGCTGCCTGCGATCATCGCGGCGCTGTCCCTCGTGCGCATGGTCCGACTGTCGCATCTGGCGCGGTGGCTGTCGGGCGCATCGACGCTGGGAATTCTTGCGAGCTCTCTTGTCCTGTTCCTGTGGGCGCAGGACGGCAGCATCTCGACCTACGAGCTCGGTGACTGGCCGGCGCCTTTCGGGATCGTCATGGTCCTCGACCGGCTATCGGCGCTGATGGTGCTTCTGACGAGCGTTCTGGCCGTCATCGTGTTCGCCCATGCGGTGCTGACCGGGCTCGACAGGAGGGGCGTGCATTTCCACCCGCTTTTCCAGTTCCAGCTGCTTGGCCTCAACGGGTCGTTCCTCACGGGGGACCTTTTCAACCTGTTCGTCTTCTTCGAGGTGCTCCTGATCGCCTCCTATGGCCTGATGCTGCACGGCCAGGGCGAGCAGCGGCTCCATGCGGGCGTCAAATATGTCATCGTGAATCTGGTCGGGTCGACGCTGTTCCTGATCGCGGTCGGCATCCTCTACGGGGTGACGGGCACGCTCAACATGGCCGACATGGCACAGCGCGTGGCCGAGGCACCGGCGGGCGACCAGCCGCTGATCCGGGTCGGGGGACAATTGCTGATCGCGGTCTTTGCACTGAAGGCGGCGCTGTTGCCGCTGCACCTGTGGCTGCCGCAGACCTATGCCTCGACCAGCCCGGCGGTCGCGGCGCTGTTCGCGATCCTGACCAAGGCGGGGGTCTATCCGATCATCCGCGTCACCGTCCTGATCTTCGGCGCGGATGCGGGCGCGGCGGCGTTTGCCCCGGCGGGCTGGATGCTTCCTGCCGCCATGCTGACGATCCTCGCGGGTTATGTCGGCGTGCTCGCGGCGCGCAATCTGCGCAGCCTCGCGGCCTTCGGGGTGATCGGCTCGACCGGCACCCTGCTCGTCGCGGTCAGCCTGTTCACGCCCGAAGGGATTGCCGCGGCGCTCTATTACATGCCGCATTCGGTGCTCGCGGGAGGGCTTGTTTTCCTGGTCACCGACCTCGTGCGGCGCGCGCGCGGTGAGGACGAGGATGACCTGCGTCCCGGTCGCCCCTTCGCAGGGATCGGCCAGATTTCGGTCCTCTTCATGTTTTCGGCCATCGCGCTGGCCGGCCTGCCGCCGCTTTCGGGTTTCGTCGGCAAGGTGCTGATCCTCGATGCAAGCGCGGGCGAGGAGTTGATGGGCTGGATCTGGGGCGCGGTCCTGGTTGGGACCTTCTTCGCCATTCTTGGACTTGCACGGGCGGGCAGCACGCTGTTCTGGAAGACCGAAGGAGAACCCGCCAAAGCGCCCGCGCACCGCCATCCGCGCGAGACCGTCCCGGCCTGGGGCCTCCTCGCGCTTGTCGCGGGCCTCACGATCTTCGCCGGGCAGGTGACCGATTATGCGAGGGATACTTCCGCGCAATTGTTCGAGCGCACCCCCTATATCGACGCGGTGCTGGGCGACGCGGCGCAGAAGGGGGAAGGCCTGCGATGATCCGCAATCTCTTTCCCCATCCCGGCCTTTCCGGACTGCTTGCGCTGTTCTGGGTCCTGCTTGCCAACAGCATCAGCTGGGGTTCGATCATCATGGCGGGGATCGTCGCCGTGGTAGTGCCGCTCTTCACCTCGCCCTATTGGCGCGAAAAACCCCTGCTGCGCTTCGGCTGGCCGATGGTCGAATATCTGCTGGTGGTCCTGTGGGACATCGTCATCGCCAATTTCGAGGTGGCCTGGATCATCCTGACCAAGCGCGACAGCGACCTCAGATCCGCCTGGCTGGTCATACCGCTCGAGATCGAGCAGCCCGAAGCGATCACCGCGCTCGCCGGCACGATCAGCCTGACCCCCGGCACCGTTTCCGCCGACGTTTCCGCCTGCGGGAAGATGCTGCTCGTGCACGCGCTCGACGTCGGCGACCGCGACGAGGCGGTCGGGCGGATCAAGGCGCGCTATGAGGCCCGGCTGAAGAGGATTTTCCGATGATCGAATTTGCCGTCTCCGCCGGTTTCATCATCATCGCACTCGCGCTGGTGCTCAACCTGTGGCGCCTGCTCAAGGGACCGACACGCGGGGACCGCATCCTCGCTCTCGACACCATGATGATCAACGCGATCGCGCTGATCGTGCTTTACGGCATCTACGAAAGCTCGACCTTCTATTTCGAGGCGAGCCTGCTTCTCGCCATGGTCGGCTTCGTCGGGACGGTCGCCTACACCAAGTTCCTGCTGCGCGGAGACATCGTCGAATGAGCCCGCTGCTATACCAGATCGCCGATTTCACGATCGCCGCGCTCATTCTCGTGGGTGCTGGCTTTGCGCTGGTGGGATCGTGGGGCCTCGTCCGCCTGCCATCGCTGATGACGCGGCTGCACGGGCCGACCAAGGCGACGACGCTCGGCGTCGGCGGGATCCTCCTTGCCTCGATGGTCTACTGGCCCGTGCACGAGGGGCGCTACACTGTCCACGAGCTGCTGATCACGATCTTCCTGTTCATCGCCGCGCCGATCACGGCGAACATGATCGGCAAGGCGCATCTTCACCGGCAGGGCAATTACATCGACCCCAATCCGGCCGATGACATCCGCGAAGGCCTGCCCGAACGGGACCGCTGGGCAACCTTCACCAGGGATGAAAGCTAGCGCCGTTTACTCGTCATCCTCGACATGCTCCGGCTTGCCCTTGCGCGAGCCCTCGGCGAAATCTTCGAGCTGGTCCTCGCTCATCGAATCGTACATTTCCCTGGAGGCGCCCTGAAGGTCCGAGACCTTGGTCTCACCGCGCTTGGCGGCGAGCGCGGCGCCTGCTGCCTTTTGCTGTGCTTTCGATTTGGCCGGCATGGCCTGTCTCCTTTCGCTTCCCGCTCCCCTGTTCCGAAAACGGAAAGCACGCAGGTCGGGTTCCGATTGGGCGCGAAGGGAGTGGGGCCCGCTGCGGCGCTACCAGCTGCCGACATTCTCCATGCTGGCCCACGGTTCGGCCGGTTCGAGCCGGCCGTCCTGCAGCAATTCGACCGAGATACCGTCCGGCGATTTCACGAAGGCCATGTAGCCGTCGCGCGGCGGCCGGTGGATCGTGTGGCCCGCATCGACCAGCTTCTGGCAGGTTTCGTAGATATCCTCGACCCGGTAGGCGAGATGGCCGAAATTGCGCCCGCCATCGTACTCTTCCGGCTCGCTTCCGTCCTCGGGCGGCCAGTTCCAGGTGAGTTCGACCTCGGCCAGCCCCTCCTGTCCGGGCGCGGCAAGGAAGATCAGCGTGAAGCGTCCCTGCTCGACCTCGAAACGGCGCACTTCCTCGAGCCCGATCAGCTTGAAGAAGGCGACCGTCGCATCGGGGTCGGTCACGCGGATCATCGAATGAAGATATTTGGTCATGAGCGTCCTCGATTGGTTTGGTCGCTTTGCTCTATCCCGCATTCGCATGCATTCGCGCAACCCGTCAGCGCGATCGGAAACCGACGCCGGAGCTTCAGAAATAGGCGGTGACGGTGCCGAGCAATGTGGCGGATGTCGGATTGAACGCGCCGGGCGGTGCAACATCCTGCGCCGCGTCGACATAGGCCACGCCGAGCACGAGCGGCGTGTCGCGGATCGCCCAGTCAGCGCCGAGCGACCAGTCGAACGACACGCTCTCACCCGCGAAATCGACCGCCCCGTCGGTGTAGCCGAGATGCGCGTTCAGGGTCACCGGCGTGCCTGGAACGCCTGCGGAAAGGTCGGTGTAGAGATAGAGATTGTCGCGCCTCAATCCGCCGAATTCAAGGCCGTCCTCGCTGACGTCCCATGCCGCGCCGACGGTCGCCTGCGCCGGGCCGAGCGTGAAGCCGACCGACCCGTAAAGCTCGACATAATCGAAATCGCCGACCGGTGCGTCCGGGAAGGTGTAGGCGATGACCCCGAGATTGGCGCTCAGTGCTTCGCCGACTTCGCCGGTCCAGCCCGCATAGAAATCGAGCTCCACCCCGCCATAGCCGGTCGTGCCATCGTCGAGCGTGGCGGCGAATGTGCCTGCATAGAAGCCCGAATCGTGAAAGAGGTCGATTCCCCCCTGGACCGCCGGGTCCCCGCCCGACAGGTCGACCCCGCGAAAGCGGTATTCGCTCGCCAGCGTCGCATTGGCAGAGACGGTGAAGCCTCCGCCCGAAATGCCGCTCGCTCGCTCGACGCTCTCTCGCCCCTCACCGATGCCGGACCGGGCGGTGACGATGGTGATGGGAGCTGGGTCATCCGGTTCCCGGGCGGCGGCCTCATCCCCGGCCGGAGCGGCGAGCGCCGGCGCCCCGGCAAAGGCCGCCAGAATGAGGCCCGTTCTTACAAGCCGGCGTGCTGCATCGTGATATTCTGCGGCGCGGTATCCTGTGACGCGGCGCCCTCCGGCGTCACATTCGCGAAAGGATGGTGCGGCGGGCGCCGGGAGGCCCTCGGCTCGCGTCCCCGGTCGCGTCCTCGGTCGCGTCGACCGGATTTCGAAATGAGACTTCATGACCACCCCCTGTTTCGCAATCCTCTTCGCGGCAATCGTGCCTATCACGCTCGGCCAGCAAGGACGGCGTTCTCCAGCGCGGCAGCGACGAATTGTGCGAGCCCTGCGAGCGAATGCATGCCGCACTCAGTTGTCGTTAAGACGGATGCCGCCTAATGGCCATGCATGACAAGACGATCCGATCTGGCTGCTTTGTCCCTTGGACCGGAACGGGCCGCATGCTCAAGATTTGTGAGCAGGTCGTCCGCGGGGTCGGTCATGCGCGCGCCCAGGTGCCCGCGTGACCGGCACCATTCCCATCGTTTTTCGTCAAATCCCATCTAATGACAAGACCCATGCTGAGCGCGCTCAAAGACTTTTTCCGCCCCTCCCCGCCACTTCCGGACCCACGGGTTCCGGACGCCACGCGCTATTACGTCATCGGCGACATTCACGGCCGGCTCGACCTGTTCGAGCCATTGATCGACGCGATCGAGCAGGACATGCCGCAGGACGGCGACGAGGTGGAAGGACGCGTCATCCTGCTCGGCGACCTGGTCGATCGTGGGCCGGACAGCGCAGGCGTGCTCGCTGCGGTTCGCGAATGGCAGCGTCGGCGCAATGTCCGCGTGCTGATCGGCAACCACGAGGAGATGCTCCTCCAGTCCTTCGAGAAACCGGAGATCCTGCGCCATTACCTGAAGCATGGCGGGCGCGAGACGCTCCTGTCCTACGGCCTGTCGCGCAAGCGGTTCAACACGCTCGAATTGGAGGATCTCTTCGAACTGCTCCCCAGCCTCATTCCGCAGGAGGAGCGCGACCATGTCGCCTCGTTCGAGGAAATGATCGTCGCGGGCGACTATGTCTTCGTCCATGCCGGGGTCGATCCCGCCCAGCCTCTCGAGGCGCAGAAGCGCAGCGACCTTCTCTGGATCCGCGATCGTTTCCTCGATCACGAAGGCCCGCTTGAGAAAGTGGTGGTGCACGGCCACACGATCTTCGACCGGGTGATGGATTGCGGTAACCGGATCGGAATAGACACTGGCGCTTTCCGCTCAGGTGTGCTTACGGCGCTGGTGCTCGAAGCCGACAGCAAGCGGATCATCCAGGCCTGCGAGAACGACGCGGAGCGGGTCGAGATAGTCCACGGCGAGCGGGCAGCCTAGCTGCGCCCGGCATTGCCGCCGCGGGGCACGCGAGGACATGCTGGCGCAAAAATACCGCCCTGGGGGGATAATTCGATGAAGATCGCAATGGTGGGTTCGGGCTATGTCGGTCTGGTATCCGGCGCCTGTTTTGCCGATTTCGGGCATGATGTCGTGTGTATCGACAAGGACCAGTCCAAGATCGACCGCCTCCACCAGGGAATCATGCCGATCTACGAGCCGGGGCTCGACGCACTGGTCGAGAGGAACGTCAATGCGGGGCGGCTCTCCTTCAGCACCAGCCTCGCCGAAGGGATCGCGGACGCATCCGCGATATTCATCGCCGTCGGCACGCCCAGCCGCCGCGGCGACGGCCATGCCGACCTCACCTTCGTCCATGCTGTCGCGCGCGAAGTGGGCGAGAACCTCGCAGGCGATGCCGTGGTGGTGACGAAGTCCACCGTGCCGGTCGGAACCGGCGACGAGGTCGAGCGGATCCTCGGGGAAACCGTAAGCAAGCACCGCTTCAGCGTCGTCTCCAACCCGGAATTCCTGCGCGAAGGCGCGGCGATCGACGATTTCAAGCGGCCCGACCGGATCGTCATCGGGGCCGAGGACGAATTCGGCCGCGAGGTCATGCGCGAGGTCTATCGCCCGCTGTTCCTCAACGAATCGCCGATCCTGTTCACCAGCCGCCGGACGAGCGAGCTGATCAAATATGCCGCCAACGCCTTTCTCGCGACCAAGATCACCTTCATCAACGAAATGGCGGACTTGTGCGAAAAGGTCGGCGCCAACGTCCAGGACGTGGCCCGCGGGATCGGGATGGACAAGCGGATCGGGCCGAAATTCCTGCATGCAGGCCCCGGCTATGGGGGATCCTGCTTCCCCAAGGACACGCTTGCCCTGCTCAAGACGGCGGAGGACTTCGACAGCCCGACCCGCATTGTCGAAGCGGTGGTCAAGACCAACGAAAGCCGCAAGCGCGCGATGGGCCGCAAGGTGCTCGAGGCTCTCGGTGGGGCCGATGCCGCGCGCGGCAGGAAGGTCGCCCTGCTGGGCCTCACATTCAAGCCAAACACCGACGACATGCGGGATTCGCCCGCGATCGCGATCGCCCAGACATTGACGGATGCCGGGGTCGAGGTCGCCGCGTTCGATCCCGAGGGGATGGAACTCGCCCGCCCGCTGATGCCCGAAGTGAGGATGTGCGCAGACCCCTACGAGGCGATCGAGGGGGCCGATGCGACCGTGATCGCGACCGAATGGGATGCGTTCCGCGCGCTTGACCTGAAACGGGTGAAGACCATCGCCAGTGCCCCGGTGCTGGTCGATCTCAGGAATATCTACAGTCCCGAGGATGTGCGCGCGGCGGGCTTCGCCTACAGCAGCGTGGGCCGTGTCTAGACGCCGAGCCAGTGGCGCCGGTTGCCGGCCCGCGCGAGGCTTGCAAGGGTGACGAGAAGAACGACCGCGCCGCTTGCGATGCAGGCGAACGCGATGATCTGCGCCTCCTGACCCCCGCGATAGTAGATTGCCGCGAGCGCCCAGCAAAAGACGAGCGCATACCACGGATTTCCCCTGCTGCGACCGACCGCCAGCGCCGCCACGACGCCGCCCACGCCGACCATCACCGCTGCGACAAGCGGGTTGGCAAAACCGCCGCCGATGCCGTGATAGACGAGGCTTGCCGAGATGTTGACAATGCTCGCCGCGGTCAGCCACGCGGCGAGCGCGCTGAGCACGAGGGCGGCGAACCAGCGCTCGCCCGGCGACAGCGCCTCGGCCCGCGACAGCACGCGCAGGCAGAAAAGCAGCCCTCCGAGCGAGACGAGGATGATCAACGCCGAGACGAAGGTAAGGCTCGCGAACTGGGTATAGGTCGCCCATACCCCTTGCGCGGCAAGCGCGATCGAGGCGGGCCAGGCAATGCGGTCGAGCAGCGGATTGTGGCGCTGCGCGCGAAGCGCCTGCCAGATCGCGAACAAGGCGCTGCCGAGAAAGAGCGGTCCCCAGATCGCGAAGGCCCAGCCCGAAGGCGTGATCAGCGTGCGCACGCTGTCCGACCGGTCGCCGATCTGCTCGCCGAAGCCGAGATCGGGCAAGAAGGTCGCGCCGATCTGGATGACGACGGCGACAATCACCGCGAGGCGCTGGACGAGGGGACGCGAAAGGGAAGCGGATGCTTTCATGTCGGCGTGATGGCGCAAGTGGCTCCTGCCCTCAAGCAGCAAAGCGGTAGGGCTACAGGCAACGCCCTCAAGCAGCAAAGCGGTAGGGCCGCAGGCAACGCCCTCAAGCAGCAAAGCGGTAGGGCCGCAGGCACAGCCCTCAAGCTGCACAGCGGTAGGGCGAAAAAGAAACATCAGGGGGCCGATAAGCCGGGTTCTGTCCCGCGCGCGGTATGTCTTGCGACACCGGCCGCGCGGTGGCAGCCATTCATCTGGGCCGTCCGTTGCCGGACGGCTCTAGCAGCCAACCCGGATCTCTCGGGGCGAAACACCCCTGCTCGTGCGAGCGCGAGACCCCTATTTGGCCTTGCTCCGGGTGGGGTTTGCCATGCGGGCGCCGTTGCCGGAGCCCCGGTGCGCTCTTGCCGCACCCTTTCACCCTTGCCTGTGCGCCCGATTCTCCCAAAGGAGTGCGCGCCATCGGCGGTATGCTCTCTGTGGCACTTTCCCTGAATGCCGATCAGGAGACCGACACCCGGCGGGCGTTACCCGCCACCCTCGTTTCGTGGAGCCCGGACTTTCCTCGCACCTTGCGGCACGCGGCTGCCTGGCCCCCTGACAGGGGTGATATAGGCGCGCACGCGACAATAGGGAAGCAGATCGCGCCAAACGCTGCCGTCAGGCGGGCGCTGCCTCGTCCGGACCGCCCAGATTTTCCAGCCCTTCGTCGGGCGAAAGGATCAGTTTCCATATCACCGCGCCGAGCGCCGCTCCGACCAGCGGGGCAGCCCAGAACAGCCAAAGCTGCCCGAGCGCGCCCGTCTCGGCGAAAACGGCAACCCCGGTCGAGCGCGCCGGATTGACCGAAGTGTTGGTGACCGGGATCGAGACGAGGTGGATGAGCGTGAGCGCCAGTCCGATCGCTATCGGGGCGAACCCGGCGGGTGCCTTTACCGAAGTCGAGCCGAGGATCACGATGAGAAAACCCGCCGTCAGGACGACCTCGGTGACGAGAGCAGCGCTCATCGAATAGCCGCCCGGCGAAAGCGCGCCATAGCCGTTCGATGCGAAACCGCCCGCTGCGAAATCGGGCGCTCCACTGGCGATCACGAACAACACGCCCGCCGCCACGAAGGCACCCGCCAACTGCGCTGCCCAATAGGGCGCGAGTTCGGCCCACGCGAACCGCCCGCCGATAGCCAGCCCGAGCGAGACAGCGGGATTGAAATGCCCTCCTGAAATTCCGCCCACGGCATAGGCCATGGTCAGCACTGTCAGGCCGAATGCGAGCGAGACGCCGGCAAAGCCAATCCCCAGTTCGGGAAATCCCGCCGCGAGCACCGCCGAACCGCAACCTCCAAACACCAGCCAGAACGTACCGAAAAATTCAGCGCCCAATTTCCGCACCATGACCACCTCCGCTTCGCCGCGCCATCCGACCCCACGCGGCAGTATAGCTGACGCGCACGCAAAAATCCGCATGTTTTTGGACTGCGCGCGCGAGGAGGCTACCGAGCGAGGCCGCGATCGCGGTCAAGCAGGAGCTGGAACAGGATCGCGCCCACCTGCCCGTCGATCGACCCGTCGACGATTTCCGGCCGCCAGCGCCGCTGGAACGCCTCGACCGCGGCGGTCGCATCGGTGATGTCGTAGCCGAACCGCTCGAGCGCGAGCATGAACGACCCGTCATTCTGGAACGGGTCGCCGAGTTCGAGCTTGCACGGCTTGGGCAGGCAGAGCCCGTATTCGGCAAGCCGGTCCCAGGGAAACAGCTCGCCCGGATCAAGCTTGCGCGAAGGCGCTACGTCGGAATGTCCGACGACATTCGCGCGGGGGATGTCGTAATCCTCGACGATTGCGGCCAGCAGCGGGACGAGCGAGTTGATCTGCGCCGCATTGAATTCGCGATACCCGCCCGCATGGCCGGGATGGTCGAGTTCGATCCCGATGCTCGCCGAATTGACATCGGTTATCCCGCGCCAGCACGAAACGCCCGCGTGCCAGGCCCGCTTTTGCTCCGGTACGAGCTGGGTCACCGTGCCGGTTTCGGAGATGAGGTAATGCGCCGAGACCCCGGCTTCGGAATTGATGAGCTTGCCCAGCGCCTGCTCGACCGGCTGCATCTCGGTATAATGCAGAACGACCATGGTGATCGGAAGCTCGCGTTCGCCGAAATTGGGCGACGGCACGATCGCATGGACCAGCTCACCTTCGCGCATGCCTTCGGGGAGGATGCCGCGCGGGGCCGGCGGAGCGGCGCTCATCCGATCATTCCCTCGGGCTCGGGGATCACCGCGCCGAGCACCAGCGCCTCACCGGAAAGCCGGTATTGCAGGCCCCCGCCCAGTTCCTCGGCCAGCAGCGCGATCATGTGCGCAGCCGCTGTGCGACTGGTGAGTTCGTCCGGACCGAGTTCGCCCTGCAGGGCGCGGCCGATCACCTCGTCGAAAGCGATCCGCGTGCCGGTCGCGCGGGCGACGATCTCGACATTGCCCGCGAGCCGTTCCGCGCCGATGTCGAGCCGGCCGCCACGCACCAGCGCATCGAGACCGATCTGGGCAAGATTGAGGAGCACCTTCATCGCCGGTTTGGGCAGGCTGTTCTCGGCCATCGCCCAGTGTATCTCGACCTTCTTCGCGTCGCCCGCGAGCGCTTCGATCACCTGCTGCGCTTCCTCCACGGGCACGTTGTCGCTGAAGCCGCCGGCCGCCCCGAAGGCGAGGCGGAAGAATTTCAGCTTGTCGGTGCTGATCTTGGCACTCGCCTCGAGCAGTTCGACACAGCGCGCGCGCATTTCCGGGTCGTCCTCGTCGGCCAGCAATTCGAGCCCGTTCGAGAGCGCACCGACCGGCGAGAGCAGGTCGTGGCACAGGCGCGAACACAGGAGGGATGCAAGATCGGTCTGCGATGTCATGGAAGCGACCTTAGCCATCGATCAGTGCGCTGGAAAGCGTCTCGAATCCGCCTTCCACGGCGCGAAAGAAAGCGAGTCTTCCTTCGCCGTAAATTGCCCACACCCGGCCGTCGGGTGCCGCCTGCGCAAGATCGGTGGCAGAGGGTTCGGGGATGCCGTCGGGATGCGAGTGGAAATAGCCCGCGATCCGCGGCCCGCCGGCGCGCGCGCTCCGGTGCGCGTCGATCAGGGCCTGCGGATCGATCTCGAACCGGCGTTCGGGCCGGGCATGGACATTGGCGGTCTCCAAGAAGGCCTCGATCCTGCGCTCCGTGCCGAACAGGATCCCGCAGGCTTCGAGGGGATGCGCCGCTCTCGCCGCCATCAGCATCGCGTCGGCCGCCTGCCTTGTCACCTCGAGCTTCATGGCGCATGGCCATAGCCGTGTCGCAGCGCGAAATCATCACCGGACGCATCGCCGCTCCCGCCCGGCTCGACAAGGCCCTCGCCGAGGCGAGCGGCCTGTCGCGCGCGCGGGTCCAGGCGCTGATCGCCGATGGCGCGGTCGAGATCGGCGGAACGCCGGCGGCCAGCCCATCGAGCAAGGTCGCCGCCGGCGCGGTCTTCCGCATCGCCCTGCCCCCCGCCGCAGAGCCAGAAGCGCGCCCGCAGGCGATCCCGCTCGCGATCGTTCACGAAGACGAACACCTGATCGTCATCGACAAGCCCGCCGGCATGGTTGTCCACCCGGCGGCGGGCAATGCGGACGGCACGCTCGTCAATGCATTGCTCCACCATTGCGGGGAGAGCCTGTCGGGGATCGGCGGGGTCGCGCGGCCCGGTATTGTCCACCGGATCGACAAGGACACGTCGGGCCTGATCGTGGTCGCCAAGACCGATGCCGCCCATGAAGGGCTCGCCGCCCAGTTCGCCGAGCATTCGGTGCACCGCCGCTACCTTGCCGTGACCGGCGGGCATCCGCGACCGGCCGAGGGCACGATCGAGGGTCGGATCGGCCGATCGGACGCCAATCGCAAGAAGATGTCGGTCCTGCCTCCCGCATCCTCGCGCGGAAAACACGCGGTGACGCATTACCGCATGATCGACCGCTTGGGCCACGCCGCGCTGATCGAATGCCGTCTCGAGACAGGCCGCACCCACCAGGTGCGTGTTCACTGTGCGTCAATCGGTCATGCGCTATTGGGGGACCCTCTCTACGGAAGCACTCCGAAAGCGCTCAGACCCGTCATTGCCCGGCTGGGATTCGCCCGCCAGGCCCTGCATGCGGCCGAGTTGGGTTTCATGCACCCGGTCTTGCGCAAAAAGGTCCATTTCGAGAGCGTTTTGCCGCATGACATGCAGGAACTGATCGACGAACTGGATCGTTTTGATCGATGAAAAGCGCACACAATTGCGCATTCCTCGTGTACAAGCAGCTTCGTGACCCAACGGCCGGATGCCCATCAGGGGTCCGGCACTCGCGGTCGACAACAGAAAGGTCCGTTGAAAGTGAGCACTACCAGAACCCCTTCGGTCCCGGCGCTCGGCGGAGAGCAGAGCCTCAACCGCTACCTGTCCGAGATCAAGAAGTATCCCGTCCTGACGGCCGAGCAGGAATACATGCTGGCCAAGCGTTACCAGGAACATGAGGATCCCGAAGCCGCAGCGCAACTGGTCTCCAGCCATTTGCGCCTCGTGGCGAAGATCGCGATGGGCTATCGCGGCTACGGCCTGCCCGTCTCCGACCTCATTTCCGAGGGCAATGTCGGCCTGATGCAGGGCGTCAAGAAATTCGAACCCGATCGCGGCTTCCGCCTTGCGACTTATGCCATGTGGTGGATCAAGGCATCGATCCAGGAATTCATCCTGCGCTCGTGGTCCCTCGTGAAAATGGGGACGACCGCGGCCCAGAAGAAGCTGTTCTTCAACCTTCGCCGGATGAAGAAGCAGCTCGAAGCCTATGAGGACACCGACCTCTCGCCCAAGGACGTCAAGAAGATCGCGACCGATCTCGGCGTGCCCGAGCAGGAAGTGGTCAACATGAATCGCCGCATGATGATGGGCGGTGACGGGTCGCTCAACACGCCGATGCGCAATGGCGAGGAAGGCTCGGGCGAATGGCAGGACTGGCTCACAGATGACGGTCCGCTGCAGGACGAACTCGTCGCCGATGCCGAGGAAGCCGACGTGCGCCACGAAATGCTGGTTGAGGCGATGGATTCGCTGAACGATCGCGAAAAGCACATTCTGACGGAACGCCGCCTGACCGAAAAACCGCAGACGCTCGAAGAGCTCAGCCAGGTCTACGATGTCAGCCGCGAACGCATCCGCCAGATCGAGGTGCGCGCCTTCGAAAAGCTGCAAAAGGCGATGCAGCGG
>JGI12210J13797_10136486_pt1 | contig 32670 bp, 30 predicted proteins | sample ElkSlonscriptome_3_FD_13797 | JGI IMG/M metagenome (IMG submission 13797) | reverse complement strand
CGCAGCCAGAGATCGTGCCCGCGCATGATGGCTTCCCGGCCATACCGACTGCGGACTTCATCGAGTGTGGCGGCCAGTTTCTGCCGGTGATCAAGGGTGCGCGCGTAGGGATCGAGCTCGAGATCGGGTTGGAAAATCGGGTCGTAGAGGTTGCTCAGCTTCACCGCGACCAGGCGGAGGCTGGCACGGCGATCCCACGCTTTTTTCAATAACCGGGGCAGGAGCGGGTAGACATCGGTTTCGAGTGCGGTTGGTTCGTCCAGGCTTTCGGAACGCTGGGTCTCGATCATGTCGTTGTATCGAATGCGGATCGTGACCGTGCGGATAGCGCGGGCGTCATCACGGACTTTCGTCATCAACCGGTCGGTTTGGGCGCGGAGCATGGCGAGGACGAAAGTTTCGTCGCAGCTATCCTCATCGAAGGTTCCCTGTTCGCCGTAAGATTTGGCCACGGGCGGATCGGGAATGACCGGGCGTTCGTCGATGGCATTGGCGAATTGCCAGAGTTGCCGCGCTGCATTGCCGCAAAAGAGGGCGAGCAATTCCGGATCAGTTCGGGCGATCTGCCCGATTTGGGCGAGTCCGGCGGAGTTGAGAATGCCGGCCAGCTTCGGTCCGACTCCCGGCAGCCATTTGTTAGCGAGCGGATGCAGGAAATCGAGTTCGGTTCCGCCGGGAACTTCGATAAAGGAACGAGGTTTCCGGAGTTTAGAGGCGATTTGGGCGACTAGTTTACTGGCGCCGATCCCTTCGGAAACGGGGAGTTTCAGGGTCTGAGCAATGGCACGCCGGATGGTGGTGGCGGTTTCGATCGGCGAGGCTTTGCGGTTGCTGGTCAGGTCGAAATACCCCTCATCGATCGACCCGATCTCGACGGACGGCGTGAAATCGTAAGCGTAAGAGAACATCAAGCGCGAGAACCGCTCGTATTTATCGAAGTCACCGGGAAGCACGATCAATTTGGGGCAGAGCTTCTTGGCTCGCACCGTCGGCATGGGCGTGTAAACACCGAGTTTACGCGCTTCGTAGGAGGCGGCCGCGATGATCCCTCGTTTCTGTCCGCCGACCGCCACTGGACGTCCGCGCAATTTCGGGTCGGCCGCCTGTTCGACCGAAGCGAAGAAGGCGTCGGCATCGAGGTGAATGATCATAGGTTAAGAGGGCGCGGGCGGCTGGCTCACAAAAATAATCATAAAACGGAACGAGGGATGTTCAAGTGAACTTTCTGAGCCTCTCACCGATAATCCACAAGCAAACCTGAATGGAAGAGGGACCTCAGAGGAAAAGATCAGTGTGCATCGGTGTTCATCAGTGGTTCAAAATATTCGGCTGTGAAGGAAGAACCACTGATGGACACTGATTGACACTGATGGGGAAGGCACCGCAGGAGAGGTCGGTGCCTGGGTGTTCATGGGCTTCATGATCATCTCGTGCGCCGAATCTAGTGGCCCGTGATTGGATCGTTGATGGCTATTCTTCGGCAAGCCAATGCGTGGTCCTCAGAGGAAACGATCAGTGTGCATCGGTGTTCATCAGTGGTTCAAAATATTCGGTTGTGAAAGCAGAACCACTGATGAACACGGATGCACCCAGATGGGGAAGGCACCCACAGGAGAGGTCGGTGCCTGGGTGTTCATGGGCTTCATGATCATCTCCTGCTGCCGAATCTAGTGGCCCGTGATTGGATCGTTGATGGCTATTCTTCGGCAAGCCAATGCGTGGACCTTAGAGGAAAAGATCAGTGTGCATCGGTGTTCATCAGTGGTTCAAAATATTCGGCTGTGAAGGAAGAACCACTGATGAACACCGATGCACCCAGATGGGGAAGGCACCGCAGGAGAGGTCGGCGTGCCTGGGTGTTCATGGGCTTCATGATCATCTCGTGCGCCGAATCTAGTGGCCCGTGATTGGATCGTTGATGGCTATTCTTCGGCAAGCCAATGCGTGGACCTTAGAGGAAAAGATCAGTGTGCATCGGTGTTCATCAGTGGTTCAAAATATTCGGCTGTGAAGGAAGAACCACTGATGAACACCGATGCACCCAGATGGGGAAGGCACCGCAGGAGAGGTCGGCGTGCCTGGGTGTCCATGGGCTTCATGATCATCTCCTGCTGCCGAATCTAGTGGTCCCTGATTAGATCGTTGCCCCGTCCAACGTTTCCCCACCTCCAGGCTTGCTTCGACGAATCCGTTTCGCGCATGCTGCCGCCTATGAAAATTGGTATCGGCTCCGATCACGCAGGGTTCCGCTATAAACAGGCGATCATCGCTTATTTAAAAGAAGGCGGCCATGAGGTGGTCGATTTCGGGACGGACTCCGAGGAAGCGTGTGATTATCCCGTATTCATCCGGCCGGTAGCAGTGGCGGTGGCCAAAGGCGAAGTCGAACGCGGCATCGTGCTGGGCGGATCGGGGAATGGCGAAGCGATCACGGCAAATCGGGTGGCCGGCTGCCGGTGCGCCCTGGTTTTCAGTGAAGACACGGCCAAATGGGGCCGCATGCATAACGACGCCAATTGTATCTCCATCGGGGAACGGACGATTTCGGAAGAATTCGCCCTGAAACTGGTCCAGATCTGGCTCGACACCCCATTTGAGGGAGGTCGGCATGTGCATCGCATCCATCTGATCGATCATCCGGAAGGTGGATAGCCGCTTCCCGGCATTGACGCGGGCTTTCACACAGCGGAAGATGCGGCATGACCGTCGCCAAGCTTCCCACGGCTTTCCATATCATGACCAAACCGGTCGGGCCGATTTGTAATCTCGATTGTAAATATTGTTTTTACCTCGAAAAAGAGAATCTGTTCCCACGCGGTGAACAGTTCCGAATGAGCCCGGAGGTCTTGCGCGAATACATCAAGCAATACATCCAGACCCAGGGCGGACCCGAGATCAGTTTCGCCTGGCAAGGCGGCGAACCGACCTTGCTCGGAGTCAAATTCTTCGAGGAAGTCGTCGCATTGCAAAAGGAATATAACGATGGTCGGCCGATCCATAATGCCTTTCAGACCAACGGCATTCTGCTCGACGACAATTGGGGCGAGTTCCTGGCGAAAAACAAATTTCTCGTGGGCCTCAGCATCGATGGTCCTGCCGAACTCCACGACATTTACCGCGTCGATAAAGGGGGGAAACCGACCTTCGAACGCGTTATCCGCGGGATGAATGTCCTCAAGAAGTATGGAGTGGAATTCAACACCCTGACCGTCGTCAACGCCCGTAATAGCAAGAAACCGCTCGAAGTTTACCGGTTCCTTCGCGATATCGGCTCCGGCTTCATCCAGTTCATTCCTCTCGTCGAACGGGATGCCGACCGTCAATCCGTCATGATGGGACTTGAACTCGCCACGCCACCTGCCGACGGCATTTCGCCAGGCGAACCTCCGGTGACCGAATGGAGTGTGCGCCCCAACGATTACGGCAATTTTCTGACAACCATCTTTGATGAATGGATCAAGCAGGATGTCGGCAAGGTTTTTGTCCAGATTTTTGATGTCTCCCTCGGCAACTGGGCTGGTATGGGCGGCGGCCTCTGTGTCTTTTCGGAAAAATGCGGCAAAGCCATGGCGATCGAACATGATGGCACGGTCTATTCCTGCGACCATTACGTTTACCCGCAATACGCGCTCGGCAACGTCATGAACAATTCCCTCGGCGCCATGGTGCAGTCGGAGGAGCAGGTGAAGTTCGGCAATGATAAACTCGATACCCTGCCGCAGTATTGCCGCAAATGTGAGGTGCGTTTCGCCTGTCACGGTGAATGTCCGAAACACCGGTTCATCCGCACGCCAGATGGTGAACCTGGCCTAAATTATCTCTGCGCCGCTTACAAAAAATTCTTCAACCACATTGATCAGCCGATGCAGCGAATGACCGCACTGCTCCGGCAAGGTCGGGCTCCGGCCGAGATCATGCAGTGGATGAATGAAGAGGAAAAACAGAAGAAAGAGCAAGCGCCGACCGAAAGCAAAGCCGCTCCCCGCCGGAACGATCCCTGCCCATGCGGCAGCGGCCGGAAATTCAAAGTTTGCTGCGGTAAAAAGGGGTAACCGTTCGAAACCTTTCGATGAATCCGTTTCGGAAATTTTTCTTCAATCCGGCGCGCCGATTTTATCAGCGATTGTTGAAGCCGATCGCGCCGGAATTTCATTCGGTGGAAAGCGGCGGCTTATTTGAGCGTTGTCTAAATTGTGAGACCGACTTGTTGGCGAATGAAGAGGCTTATCTGTTGGAGAAAGTGTTCAGCCAGAATGAAGTGATCTATGAATATGCGCTCTGCCAGAATTGCGCCGGGGAAATGCAGGAAGAGTTGTCGAAAGAATCGAAAAAGTCGGTGCGCCGTTACATCAAGAAGCATCGACGGGTGAAACAGGACTTTTCGCGCTGCAATTTTTGCCTGATCGATCGGGATGAGCTGTTGGGTTATAATCTAATGGGCGCCTGCATCGGCTATTCCATGCTGCATTTCAATGTGCCGATGTTAATTTGTGAGGATTGTTTGGAAGGGTTGACCGCCGAACTCTCCGAGCAAACGCGCAAGCGGCTCGACCGCTTTCAAGACGAGTTCTTTCCAGGCCCACCAGGTGAAGTGGAAGACATCGATTCGCGAGTGCATTTGTTGCTTTGAGGTTGCGGGATTCGCTATCTTGTCTTCGGTGAATGCAGCAGTTGAATAAGCTGGTCAAGCCTATGGGGGGTTGTCAGCTTGGCGATGAAGCTGTTTGATCCATGAGAATTCTCCTGATTATTTTGTTAATCGTGTTTGGTGTCGTGGCGCGTTTTTACCTCTGGCCATGGTGGCAAGAGATGAATTACCGGCCTGGCGGCGAAGTGCATAACGAAGAGCGGAAACAGAGTCTCCAAGGACGATCCATCCCGGAGAGGCATCGGAAAATTCGTGAGACTTGGAAAAAACATGAGCATCCCGATGAAGACCGGGTGGCGCAAATTGTAAGAAAGATTCTGATCGACGCCTTTGATGGCAACTTCGATGAACTCGAATCCTTGGCCGCCAAGATGAAAAAGGAACCTCCTCTTGAGAAGTATGGTGTGAGAAGGATGGCAGCCTTTTACCAGGGATTTCGGAATTATAGTGATTGGAATCGGCAGGATGCTGGCAACTGGTATGGAAAGTTGCTGGATAAAATGGATGCGTGGAAAGCGGCATACCCCGAATCGCCTTATCCATGGATCGCCAAGTCAGGGTTACTTATCGATTATGCCTGGTGGGCGAGGGGCGGTGACTTCGCTTCCGAGGTGACCGACGCTCAATGGCGACGATTTGGTGAGCGCTTGGAGGAGGCGTTGGAAACGCTTCAACAAGCCCCTGAAAGCGCTCGCGCTGAATTGGATTACTACCTGAATTCCTTAACAATTGGGCTGGGTCTCGGTTTTACCAAGGAACAGATGGAGACGATTTTTAAACAAGGCCAAGCCCGCTTCCCTGATGCCGTCAGTCTCTATAGCCGCATGACACTTTTCTTGGCGCCGCGTTGGTATGGGGAATCCCCGAACGAATCGCATGAATGGCTACTGAAAGCGACGGAGAATCTGCCTTCTGATACCGCTGACAAAGTCTATGCCGACGCCATGATGGATGCCGCTTGGCGATATGAACCCGGCGAACTGTTATCGCAACCCGGAGCAGATTGGAGCCGGGTCAAACGAGGCATGGCTCAAATCCAAAAGAACGCTCCAGAGTCGACCAGCCTCCCCAGCCGGATGCTGAAAATCGGCGTTATTGCGGAGGACTGGGAGTTCGTTTCGCAAACGGTTGCCGCAATGGGGCACCGCTTCGATTCGTGGGAATGGAATGACACTTACGATGCCGACTTCTTCGATCTGTTACTTGTTTTACAGACGGAAGGAGTAATACCGGCCCAAACGCCTCGAGCTCAGCAGGCCGATTAGTAACTCAATAGCTTGCTCGTGTCGAACCCGAGCGATTGCGCCTGTGTCACATACCGGCTTTTCACTCGGTCCGGCATCGTTTTATCCCGCGATAATAGCCAGAGAAAATCCCGGTCTGGTGTGCCGACCATCGCGTAACGGTATTCGGTGTCGAGCGCCAGGATCCAATAATTGCCTTCTTCCGCAGCCGGCATCAGCGAGGCTGGGAATTCGTTGAAGGTGATGCGAAGCTTGGAGTTGTTGCTGCCCTCCACGGGAGTCCCGACGCCGGTCGCTGTGCGGGTGCTGCCGTCGGGCATGATGCCGGTATTACGGATCGCCACTTGCGAGTCGCCCATCGGAGTGTATCGGGCGATGGCTCGTTCCTGATCTTTTTGGAATGGGGTCGGAAGCCGGGCCACCTCATACCAGGTGCCGGTATAGCGATCGAGATTAACTTGAGCGACGGTAGGCAAAGGATCGGGCGTTCCAATCGAGGCACAACCTGCAACACAGATGACGGCAAAAGCGGCTAACCAGAGATTCCATTTCATACACAAACAGTTTCGTATGTCGGCCACCTGTTGCGGGTGCAGGAAAATCTTGCCATTCCAGCAGGACCAGCGCCAGGCGGTCATTGCTCATTCTGCAGAAATTCGTTTAGCTCGATTAGACAGATTGACCCCGGCGCCATAGAACTTCATAGTTCGTTTTTGGCGAACATGCCTGGATGATGGCGCAACTGTTGAACTTCTGGATCCCAAACTTATTGGCCAGCGACGGACTGGTCTTTGCTTTTGAAAAGGCGACCCTGCCCGGCAAGCTGATCATTGCGCTCCTATTTCTCGCTTCGATCTTCAGTTGGACCATCATTGTGACCAAAGCTGGCATGGTCCGTCGCGCGCGACGGCAAACCGCCCGTTTCCTCGAAGATTTTCGCTCCGACCGTCGGCCCCTGCGTATTTTTGAGAATGAAAAGCGTTATCACGGGGCCCCGCTGTATAATATTTACCGGGCTGGATGCGAAGAGATGCTTCTGCAAATGCTCGGGTCGACCGTGATCGATGAGACCTTTCGTGCCCGGCTCGATAATGCCGAAAAAATCACCCCAGCCCAAATGCGCGCGGTCCAATCAGCCATGGAACGCGGAGTGGGGGAGACGGCGCTCAAGCTCGAAAGTCAGCTTATCTTGTTGGCGACCGCTGTGAGTGGGGCTCCTTTTCTCGGGTTGCTCGGCACGGTTTGGGGGGTGATGGATGCCTTCAGCGCCGTGGCTGCGGCCGGCACCGCCAATCTGGCCGCCATGGCGCCAGGGGTCTCCGGTTCGCTCATTACGACTGTCGTCGCCCTCTGTGTGGCCATCCCGGCGATGTTTGGTTACAATTTTCTTTTGACCAGCATCAAAGCGATGGTGGTGCAGATGGATAATTTCGCGGCGGAAGTTTCTTCCGAACTCGAGCATCGTTACGTCAACCACACGCCTCGAACTTCGCCCTTAGTGCGCGTGACATGAAGCGATTCTCCCAACGCCAGACCCTTTCCACTCTCTCCGAGATCAATGTCACTCCGTTGCTCGACCTCGCGTTCGTGCTGCTCATTATTTTCATGATCACCACCCCGTTGCTGGAGAATCAAATCGATTTGGTCGTGCCAACCAGCCGCGCCGCCGACAATGCGGTCGATCCGAAAAAAGTGCATATGGTCGAGATCAATCGCGACTTGGTGATCGAGCTCGATGGGGAACGGGTGACCGAGACCGGATTGGCGCGACGATTGGAGGCGCTGATTGAAGAGGACCCGGATCATGCCGTGGTCGTGCGTCCACACAAAGGTATTCCGGTGCAGGAATTGATTGTCATCGTCGACGCCGTCCGCGCAGCCGGGGTGGTGCGGGTCGGGATCGCCGCGCAGCCTGAGGAACCCGCGTCTCTCCCATGAACGATCGCGCCCGGTTCGTCATGAATCTGGTGGTGGTGGCCTTGTTTCATCTATGCATCATCGGTCTCTTCGTGGCCTGGAAAATTTTTCAGCCCGACCCGGAAGAACCCAAGGTGGTCTGGCTGGATGGCGGCGCCTTGGCGGCCATGGCGGCTGCCGAGGAAGAAGCGCCGTTGGAGAAGGTGGAAGACCAAGTAAAAGCAGAGCCGACAGCCAAAAGGACGCCAATTCCGGTGCCGCCCGATCAGTTGGAAGGGGGCGCAAGCGAGATTGCCTTGCCGACCCCGACTCCCACGCCCAAACCGACGCCGACGCCGACGCCGACGCCAACGCCAACGCCAACGCCAACGCCAACGCCAACGCCAACGCCAACGCCCACACCGAAGCCAACGCCCACACCGAAGCCAACGCCCAAACCCACACCGAAGCCGACCCCCAAAAGCACTCCGACTCCGAAACCAACCCCGAAACCGACGCCAAAAGCCACCCCGAAACCGACGCCCAAACCAACCCCAAAAGCGACCCCCCAACCACAACCCAAGGCCACTCCGGCTCCAGTCGCCACCGCCCGTCCCCAGCCTCCTTCCACGTCCGAACCCGACGGCACCGAATCGAGCGGGTCTGGTGCTTCCGAGAGCGGCACGGGCACCGGACAGGGGGCGGCTGGCGATACCGGGTGGTATTTCGAGATGCTTCACAACCGCTTTTACCGGAATTGGGATCAGCCCACGTCCGTTTTCTCCAATGAACGTGCTTACATCACCGGGTTGAAAATCCGCATCATGAAAAATGGGACAATTTCCAACGTAAAAATCGTGAACTCTTCCGGGAATGTCGTTATGGATGATTCTGTGCTTGCCGCTGCCAACCGTGTGAAGAAAGTCGATGCCTTACCGCCGGGCCTCGGCGGTGCCTTTTACGAAGTGACTATTAATTTCGAACTGGAATGAGATTCCCACTGTTACCTTTCGCTGTGGCCGCACTTGTTGCGGTCCATTTTCTGCCTGATCCGGTTTCGGCTCAGGAAACGCCGACCATTACCATCAAGAAAGGCAATTCCGTCACCGTGGCGCTTGACCCGCTCACTGGGGGGGATGGACCGGGAGCGACGAAAATTCTTCAAAATGATTTGGAAATCTCCGGCTGGTTGCAAGTTGGTTCCCCGGCGCAGGCTGGATACACCATTCGCGGCACCGCTTCCGGAGGTTCCGTCACCGGCTGGGTCGTCGATCGGGGCGGACGTGAAGTGTTGCGCGCCAACTATTCTGGCGGCACCCGCAGCGCCGTTCATCAGTTCGCGGACGAAATTGTCGAGACCCTTACCGGCAACCGCGGCATCGCCACCAGCAAGATCGCCTTCATCAGCAACAAGACTGGAAGAAAAGAAGTTTATCTCGCCGACTATGATGGAGCCAACGTCATCCAGCTGACCCGCGACAACGCCATCAGCGTCAGCCCGTCGCTCGGACCGGATGCCAGGAAACTGGCTTATACCGGTTACCAAAGTGGCTATGCGGATGTTTACCTGATCGACATCCCGTCCGGCGCTCGCAACCGCATTCTTAAATATCCCGGAACCAACACCGGCGCCGCCATTAGTCCGAACGGCGGCCGGATCGCGGTTAGCCTCAGTAAAGATGGCAACCCGGAACTGTATGTCACCTCGATCAATGGCGGGGGCGCCAAACGATTGACCCGCACCCGTGGCGTGGAAGCCAGCCCGACCTGGTCGCCCGGGAGTGACGCGATCATTTACACCTCCGACAACGGCGGGACGCCGCAGCTTTACCGAATCAGCGCCTCGGGTGGATCACCCACACTCATCAGCACTGGGCATAGTTACAATACGGAACCTTCTTGGTCTCCCGACGGCCGTCGCGTGGCGTTCAACGTCAAAGGTGGCAGCGGATTTCAGGTTGCCATCAAAGATCTGACTGGTGGTTCCACGAGCATCGCCAGCACCGGAGGCAGTGCCGAGAATCCGGCGTTCGGTCCCAGTTCGCGCCATGTTGCGTATAGCATGGGCGGTTCTATCTGGATCGTTGATATTTTCACCGGCAAACGATTCCAAGTCATCTCAGGCGTGGGCAACGCCACTCAACCCACCTGGTCCCTCTGATTTCACCATGTTTTTTCCCTTCAAAACTTTGTTTCAATCACTGATTGCCGCCGCTCTGGTGCTCGTTCTTTACACCGGCTGCGAAACGACTCAGGACGAATTCGTCGGGGTCGACGGGGATTTCGTCACTGGTTCCCCGCTACCTGAGCGGAGGGAAGGCGTTTCCTTCATGGGGGGCGGGGTGAATCGCAACCAATTCGCGCCGGTCTATTTTTCTTACAACAGCTTCGAAGTCCCTGGCAGCGAGGATGGCAAGATCGTCACCGTGGCGGAATTTATGAAAAGCTCGCCGAACGACATCATCGTCGCAGGGTTCACTGATGCCCGTGGAACCGAGGAATACAATCGTGTTTTGGGCGAGCGCCGAGCTTTGGCGGTCCGTGACGCCTTGATCATGAAAGGCATCAGCGGCTCCCGGATCCAGACCGTCAGCTTCGGCGAGGAATTGCCCGCGGCATCTGGGAGCAGCGAAAGCGCCTATTCACAAAATCGGCGGGCGGAGATCGGGCTCATTCAGTAAGAGCCAGTTTGCGTTCAGGATGAGTCGAGAATTTCCCTCGTTAGTTCGGTTGTTTTTTGATGAAAGCTGCGCAATCTAATAGCGTGAAATTGCCCGCTGCCTGGTTCCTCATTTTACTCGTTTTCATCACGGGGTTCGCCTTTCCGGCGGCAGCCGATGAAGAATATATTCTCATCAGCGGCGGACCTTCCCTCATGTTGTGGGAGCAGAATAAGCCGGAACCGCACGATCGTTATTGGGGCATCTTTATTCGAGCCGCGCGCACGCGCATGCAGTTGCTGCGCAAAGAACGAGGTCCCGAATACCCGATCACCTGGCTGGTTTACCGCCCCGGCTATCAAACCCGCGGCAAGCAGGAAGGCCGCAACTTGATCTCCCTGATCAATTCGGTCCGTGACGCTTATAACGTCAAGCTCGTCTATTTCGATCGCACTCAGCAACTCATCGATTACCTGAACCGCGGGCAACCCCGTCACCGGGTCAAGATCAGCGGCCTCGAATATTACGGTCATTCGAACCGAGCCTGTTTCATGTTCGATTACAGCAACAACATCGACAGCGCGTCCAAAGCCTGGCTGCATGAGTCGGAACTCAGCCGCATCCGGCGTGGTCTCTTTCAACGCGGAGCAACCGTGAAAAGCTGGGGCTGCCACACCGGCGAAAGTTTCTCCAAAGAATGGAAAGCCGCCACAGGCGTCCCGATGATCGGGGCGATCGGCAAAACCGATTATTCCAATCGGGTGCCGGAACTCAATGGCATCATTCCTGTCCTCTCCTCGCCGGGCGGCCGCTGGGTTCAGTAAGAAGCGACACCTTGGTTCGCCGAAAATCGCGCGGGGAAACGCCGTGCACCCGTTTGAAACTTTTGGAGAAATGCGCGGCATCATAGAAGCCGAGCTGTTCGGCCAGTCGCTCATTGGTGATGGCCGATCGCCGCATGACCTCGGCGGCATGGGTCATCAGGCTCTGGGTGCGATAATCGCCGGGAGATACCCCGGTGAAATTCCGGAATTGTTTGCGGAACGTATCATAGCCGAGACCACAAGCTTCCGCGACTTCCTCCAGACGAAACGGGTGGTCTGGGGTCGGCGTAGCCAATAGTTGCTGGGCTTGTTCAAGCCAGGCACCTGATGGTTCAGCGGAAGGGCCAAGACCGAATAAATCGGCAATCAACTCGTGTGTCCGGCTCACCAGAACCGGGGCGGAGGCCGTCGATTCAGTTAATCGCCGCATGCGTCCGAGCCAATGGCTGACCGGCAATCGGTTGGCGACGGGAGCGCTGAGCCCGATGAATCCCATAGTTCTCCAAGCCCGAAAACTGGTGCCGTTGAAACAGACATAAATTTCGTTCCACTCCCGATGATTCACCGGACCATACTGATGAGGGACATCTCCCATGACATACAAGAAATCGCCTGTTGCTAGGGGCTGTTCGTTTCCCTCGAAATCGCGATAGAGCCCTCGCCCCTGCACCAGATAAACCAAGGCATCGAATTCCAACGTTCGAAACCCTCGAAACCCTGTCCCGATGCCTTCACGAGCTAATCCGCCGAAGAGGAGCCTGCCGAGTGGGGTTTGGCGGGAGGGCAGGGGAAAGGTCCGGTTCCGGAACGAGTGGGGTAACGCTGGCACTTCCAAATTATACATGTTTTTGCCAGCATTTCCATTTCGGTGCCATGAATTCTCAGGATGATAGTGCTATGACTGACACCACCCTTCCTGAATTTACTTCCCGAGGTCACACCCTCGATCCCGCCACCATGAGCTGGTTGACGCCGTCGAATGATCTGCTGCGCGATCCCAAAGCGCTGCGTGCGCGATTTGCCGAGGAGGGGTATCTTTATTTGAAAAATATTTTGGACCGAAGACGAGTCGAGGAAGCGCGGCGAGCCATCACCAATCGGTTGGCGGCCGAAGGCGAACTACATCCCGACCACGATCCAATGGAAGGCATCGTCTGCCCGCCCGAATTAAAAGGCTCGAAAGGAAGCAGTTTTCGGCCTGATTTGGCTGGAAGAGAAGCGGCTGTCAAACGAGTGGTGTTTGGAGAAGAGCTGGCGAGGTTTTACACGAATTTTTTCGATGAGCCCGTGATGCATTTTGATTACATCTGGATGCGGGCCATGAAACCGGGCCAGGGGACCGCGAGTCATTGTGATTGGGTTTACATGGGCCGGGGGAGTCGGCGTCTGATGACCTGCTGGATTCCTTATGGCGAGGTCCCGCTCTCGATTGGCGGGTTGATGTTGTTGGAACGGTCCCATCTGCAGGCGGACCGAATCCGGCGCTATCTGGAGGTCGATGTCGACGCTTACTGTGAGAATGATCCGGACGCCACTGAGAAGGTCGCGAAGCAAGGTGGTTGGTCCCATCCAGGATGGCTTTCTCATTATCCCGAGTCATTGCCGAAGAAATTCAATTCCCGCTGGCTAACGAGTCCGCACTTCGAGATGGGCGATGTGTTGACCTTCAACATGACCATGATCCATGGCAGCCTCGATAATCATTCCGATCGGATCCGGCTCTCGACCGATACACGTTGGCAGCCGGCGAGCGAACCGGCCGATGAACGGTGGATCGGCGCTAATCCTCCCGGCCATGGTCTGGCGGGCAAACAGGGCAGAATCTGTTGACCCGCCTGTTGTTTCCTAAAATCAGTCCGCTAGGGGCGCCCGCGACCGCAATTGCTCGATGGCAGCCTCCACATCCTCGAGGGTGACCTGATCCGACACAAAGGCCGACCCGATCGCGTCGCTCAACACGAATCGGATGCCGGAACCAGTAAATTTTTTGTCTTGGGTCATCGCTTCGAGGATCGGATGGTGATCGATAGAGTGCGGCAACACTAATGGCAGCTCATACTGGTCGAGGACCTGGCAGATCCGATGGTAATCGGCCTCTGGCAGCTTGGCTTTGCGGGTAGAAAGCCAGGCGGCCGCGCGCAAGCCGAGACTGATCGCTTCACCATGGAGGTATTGGCCGTAACCCGCGGCAGCTTCGATGCCGTGTCCAATGGTATGGCCGAAATTCAGTAAGGCACGCAGACCGCTCGTCTCTTTTTCATCTGCGACCACCACGGAACCTTTGATTTCGACATTGCGGGCCAGCAATTCGGGCAACGTTTCGTCCGAGGGCGGTTCGAACAATTGCTCGAACAGTTTCGCGTCAGCGATGATGGCGTGCTTGATCACCTCGGCCATGCCTTCGTTGAATTCGCGTTCGCCCAACGACCGTAAAGTGTCGACATCGGCCAAGACAATCTTGGGTTGATGGAATGCGCCCACCAGGTTTTTTCCCGTTGAAAGATTGATGCCGGTCTTGCCGCCGACCGCACTGTCGACGCAACTGAGCAGCGTGGTCGGCATTTGAACAAAATCGAGTCCGCGAAGGTAGATGGCGGCCACGAACCCAGCTAGATCGCCGATGACGCCGCCTCCCAATCCAATCACGATGCCATCCCGCCGGATACCAAATTGGCTAAGCTCCGTGCAGAGGCGTTCCGCCGCCGCAAAGCATTTCGATTTTTCCCCGGCGGCAACTTCGAAGAGTTGCGCCCGAAATTTCTGGTGCAGCAATGAATCAAGCACCGTTTTGCCATAAAGGCTGCCGACATTCGAATCGGTAATGATCGCAACATCACGCCCACGACAGAGGGCGGCGAGTTCCGGACCGGCGCTGGGAAGGAGGTTGCGAGCGATTAAGACTCGATATTCATGGCCGGTAATGGGGATATCAATTGAGTAACCATTGGGAATCGGATGCACATCGGGCAGAGCCCGAAGTTGAGCGGAATGAGGCAACATTGCCATGATCACTATCACGACTCGAGGCGCCGGAGAATTCAAATGAATAACGAAAAAGCATTCATCCAGCCTTGGCCAATTCATGTTTCATAAGAAGAGTGCTGGCGCCGCTGCGTTTGGTCTAAACTTTAGCGAGGCTTCGTCAACGCGGATTGCGGCGATGGCGAGTTCGTGCTGGCATTGTGGCCCGGGGCTTGCTACTCACTCAGGCATGGACGAAGCCCCAAACCAACCTTCTACAGAATCTCCCGCCACCCAGACCTCGACCGGCTTAACCCCGAATGTCGGTGCGGGTCTCGCCTGCGTCTTCGGTATCATCGGAGGCATTGTTTTTCTCCTGATCGAAAAGAAGAACCAATTCATCCGGTTCTGGTCGATGCAGATGGTCGTCGTCAGTGTGGCCTTTTTTGTTCTGAGCATTGCGCTTAGTATCCTCAATGCGCTTTTCGGTGCGTTACCGATGATCGGGGGCGTTTTTAATTTTCTATTCTTCTTAATTTTTCTCGTCTTTTACTTGGGTTGTTTTGGGCTTTGGCTGGCAATGCTGATTCAGGCGTTCTCAGGGAAGGAATGGCGGATGCCTTATGTCGCTCCGTATGCTGATCGGTTTCTGGCCAAACTGACCAAATAAACGACCGCCCTGGCTAAGCGACCGCCCTGGCTAAGCGACCGCCCTGGCTAAGCGACCGCCCGTTGCCAGGCGGGGCGATGGCCATTATCATGTTTGCATGGCTGACTCGCAAACCGTAGCACGCCCAGCATGGCAGCCAGTGGGCGAGGCTGAAAAATGAGCTGGATGAAATTTTTATTTCTGCTCCCGCTGCTGATCGTGGCCATACCTGGGCTTCGAGCGGAATCGACTGAGCATGCCTTGCTGAATGCCATTGAAGCGGGCGATCTGGCCGCAGTTTCAAAAGCGATCGGGGAAGGGGCCTGGGTTGATTGGCACGATATTCCGAACGCTACGACACCGTTGGTCACTGCGATTGAAAGCGGCAACCTAGCGATGGTGGAACGATTGATCGCTGCCGGAGCCAGCGTCCGCTTCCCGACATCGGATGGGCGACAGCCGCTGGTCGCAGCCGTTGAGGAAGGGGATCCCAACATTGTGAACGCTCTGGTCGCCGCTGGAGCGGGAGCGGTCGATCTAGGCGAGGAAGATGGTTTCACCCTGTCGCAGCGCGCAGTGCGAAACCGGCAGTTCGAGATCGCTCGCATTCTCGTCAAAGCGGGAGTGGTCGATATCAGCCAGCGGGACGATTTCGGGAATACGCTGCCAATGCTGGCGGCCAACGCCATCCATCAAAAGCATCGCTACCTCGAACCGCTGGTGGTCGCTCTGGCTCAAGAAATCGAACGAAGCGGTCTGCCTTGGAATGCCGAGAACAACGAACGCAAAACGTTGGCCGACGCCGCCGCAGCCTTTCAGTTACCGGAACTGCTCGCTTACGCCGATCGTGATTTTCGCTATCGCAAGCTTCTGCAATCGATGAAAGCGCCCCCTTACGAGCTTCATGTGGCCCAAGCCATTGAAAATAATGATCGCTCAGGCCTGGCGTGGTTGTTGAAGCAGCAAGAACCCGATTGGGAACAATTTCGCCAGACCTTTGGCTTCGATCCCTTGGCGCGCGCCACTCAGTTGAATCGGGTGGAGCTCGCCATTCTTTTGATTCAACATGGCAATCCTTTCGATGGGCTCGATCAAAATGGGGAAGGCGTTTTCACTCTGGCAGCTCGCGCCGGGGTTGACCGGGTGGTCCTCGCGTTGCTCGCGCGCGGCGCCCAACCGGATCAGATCGATGCCGCGGGTGGAAGCGGACTGCACGGCGCGGCGCTCGCGGGTCGACTCGATTGGGTGAGGCGTTTCGTGGAACGGCATGATGCAGACGTCAATAAAATCGCCGCAGGCGGGGTCACTCCTCTGATAGCGGCCGCTTATTCCGGGAACACCGCTCTTGTTCGATACTTGGTGAAGCGGGGAGCCAATCCGGCCATCCGCGATGCCGAATCGCGTGCCGCCATCGATATCGCGGCGGCCGGCAAACGGATCGGCATGGTGCGGTTATTGGCTAAGGACGGGGAATATGAGGAATTGCTCGCGAATTACGAACCCCGTCCGGAATCGCCTTTTATCGGCTATTGGAGCAACGATGCCGAGGCGTTTGAGCGGTTTGCCTTGCACCTCCGGGCAGACGGCACAGGCCAGGCCACCATAGGTTTTGGGGTGCAGCAGCCGTTATTCTGGAAGACCGGTTCCAACTACGACGGCGAATTGGTCGTGCAGGGAACCCAGGGAAGCCAGACCATGGCCATGGACTATGAGGTCGGCCCTAACCGCGTCTTGATTACCAATCCACAAGGTCAACAACTCGCGCTTCGCCGTAGTTATGCCAGCGACGAGCAGTTCTCTGAGGAAGCGTATAATACCCCGGGCCGATCCGCCATGGAGGCCTGGGTCGCAGCGGGTCGGCCAGCTAGCGGCCCCGATCTGAGTGGGCTCGGTCTCGAACGTCTGCCGAGTCTGCTTTTTCTCGAACCGGCCATCCGGCGTCTCGACGTGAGCCGCAACCGTTTGAAGACGATCTCCGAATCGATCAATCAAATGACGCACCTCGAAGAATTCGCGGCCGAAGACAATCAGCTTTGGAGTCTGCCCGTGGGATTGATGCGGTTGCGACATCTGCGTAAGGTCGAATTGTCGGCCAATCGACTGACTTTTTTACCCAATGAATTCAGTGGCTGGCGGAGTCTTGAATATTTGGATCTTTCAAACAATCACCTGCGTCAGTTGCCGAGTGCCATGGCGAGCCTGCAATCGGTGCGAGACTTGTCGCTCCGCGATAATCGATTGATCTCCCTGCCCAATGCCGTGGCGGGCTGGGCAAATCTCATGGAACTCGACGCCAGTCATAACGCGCTCTCTGCCTTGCCCAGCACGTTCCGGGATTTAGACAAAGTTGAGAAAGTTATGTTGATGTCGAACCATTTCACCGAGTTTCCTCGTGAGCTTTACGGGGCCCAGCGTTTGCGAGTGCTCAGCCTTCGCAACAATCGGATTCGGACCATCCCCCCCGGCATCAGCGGCCTGTCGCGCCTCGAAATTCTGGATCTCAGTTTTAATCGGTTACAGGAGTTGCCGCCTGAATTGTATGAGATGCGCGAATTGCGCGCCCTGGATTTATCCGGCAATCCCGACCTCGATCTCGCCAAGGTGCGAGCGCTGCAAGAGGCATTGCCACGAGCCGTGATCGGTTATGACAAACCTCTGACTCCGCCAGCACCAGCCCCGACGCCCGGGCCGCCCGGGAGTGAATTACCTCCGCGCGCAATCGTGATCGAAGTGGATTGATCTTGGTGCCCCCGGGTTATTCCGCTCCGAATGCGTCTTCCACCAACCAAATTCGCAAATGCGCCAACGTGTGATCCGGCTCCCGAAGGAGCCAGGTATGAAAACCGGCGGTCCGAGCTCCAACCTCATCGCATTCGGCGTCATCACCAATGTGGAGCATGCGGTAAGGAGGGACGGCCGCGGCGTCGGCGGCGGCGCGGAAGATTTCCGGGTGCGGTTTGTCGGCGCCAATTTCGCTAGAGATGATGAGAAAATCGAAAAAGCGCTCCATGCCATGGCCCTTCACCAGTCGCCGCAACCGTTTATCGTAATTGGATAAAAGCCCGATCTGGAAACGTTCCCGTGCCTGGCGTAGCAAGGGCAAGGCTTCAGCATCGAGATGCCACGCCTGCGCAGTGCCATAGAAATCATAGAGCTCCTGAAAAAAGGCGGGGAACGATTTTTCAATTGGTATCTGCAAATTTTGGAAAATGGCTTCCACCAGCAACCGCCACCAGCCCATGTCATCGTCCGGTCGCGGCTCCGGGTGGGTATGTGCTGGCCGCGGCAGATGGTTCCAGACGGCTTGGAAGGCGGTCGTCGTGGCATCCGGGTCCAGCTCGATGCCGTGCGCTGCGGCGATCCTCGAGTAAGTCACTCCCGGCGGTTCTGCCAGATGGAAGAGCGTTCCACCGGCATCGAAGGTGAGGGCTTCGAACTCATTAGGCGAGGGTAGGGGAAGCAGATCCTTCATGTTGACGCTCCGATTGCCAGTCCACACTTGCGTTTATCAATCACATCGCATTAAAACATCTCCATGAAGAAAATCGAGGCCATCGTAAAGCCTTTCAAAATGGAAGATGTCAAACAGGCATTATTCGAAGCAGGAATCGAAGGAATGACCGTGAGCGAAGTCAAAGGTTTCGGCAGGCAGAAAGGGCACACCGAAATCTATCGCGGTAGCGAATACACCGTCGATTTTCTTCCGAAAGTGAAATTCGAAATCGTGGTGCCGGACGATGTGGCGGATCAAGCCGTGAAGAAGATCATCGAAGCCTCCAAGACCGGGAAGATCGGCGACGGGAAAGTATTCATCTTGCCGATTGACGAAGCGATTCGCATTCGGACCGAGGAGAAGGGCGACAAAGCGGTTTAATTCACCGCGCATCGGTCGGCTGGAACCGGAAGTTCCGGGGCTGCCACGAGCCTGTTGGGATCGCCCGGCACGGCGGCGAGAACCGATGGTTGGGCATGCGCCCCAGTCTACTCGCCATGTAAACAGCTAGCTGAAGCCCGGTCTTTTTCATTATGGAATGGTGGCAGTCTCTGATCCTCGGCATTGTCGAGGGCCTAACGGAATATCTTCCAGTGAGTTCCACTGGACATTTGTTGGTGGTGCAACGGTTGCTGGGAATTGACTCCAGCGAGACGGCGGATGCCTTCGCGATCTGTATTCAAGCCGGCGCCATCATTGCGGTTCTGGGCCTTTACAGTAAACGGATTCTCGGTATGGGCGCGGGAGTGATTGGTCGCAATCCAGAAGGGTGTCGGCTGGCGATCGCGGTTATCACCGCTTTTTTACCCGCGGCTGTCATCGGTCTTTTGCTGAATGATTGGATCAAAGAATACTTGTTTGGAGGCGATAAATGGGGGCTGTGGCCGACGGTTTCCGCTTGGTTCGTGGGAGGCGTCGCCATCCTTGTCGTCGACGCTTGGCGCGAACGGCGAAAGCCGAAAGCGGGGGCGGAACCGAGTCGACGAGGATTCGGGCTCGAACATCTGACTTGGAAAATGGCGCTGATTATCGGGTTGGTGCAATGCATTGCCATGTGGCCGGGCGTTAGTCGAAGCCTTGTCACTATCGTCGGGGGCGTGCTCGTCGGGCTCAGCTTGCCTGCTGCCGTGGAATTTAGCTTTCTTCTTGGGGTCCTGACTCTGTCCGCTGCGACCGCTTATGACGGTTTGAAGCATGGTCCAGCCATGCTGGACGAATTTGGATGGCCCGTCTTGTTGGTCGGCGCCTTTGCCGCCTGGCTTTCGGCCGTCCTGGCGGTCAAATGGATGGTCGATTATCTGAACAAGCACGGATTATCCATTTTTGGATGGTATCGCATTGGCATCGCCCTGTTGATCGGCGGACTGATCATCGTCGGATTCTTGTGAGGGTCTGACGTTCAAGATTCGGAGTTGGAAGCGGCTATTCGGCACATACGGCATCCGTGCCGCTTCCAATCGTGGCTGCAAAGTGCGATCCGCGCCGATTCTCTCAAGCGATTTCGGCGATCCATGCCCGTTTGATGCCGGCTTAAAACCGTCCGTATCGTCCCTTTGCCAGCCATTACTTTCGGCGCCGGATGAATTTTCTCGTTTTGGAGCCTTGCCAAATTGTCAGGATGCAGTAGCAATTCGGTCCTGCTTATTGCAGCAACCCTGATAGTATCCCTATGACGACTGACCTCTCTAAATATCGCAACATTGGCATCTTCGCCCACGTGGACGCCGGCAAGACGACCACGACCGAACGTATTCTGAAACTGACCGGCCGGATTCACAAAATTGGGGAGGTCCATGATGGCGCCGCCACCACCGACTTCATGGAACAGGAACAGGAGCGCGGCATCACGATCCAATCTGCCGCCACCACCTGCTTCTGGAATGATCACCGATTTAACATCATCGACACCCCGGGCCACGTCGACTTCACCATCGAAGTCTATCGTTCGCTGAAAGTGCTCGACGGCGGCATCGGCGTGTTCTGTGGCTCCGGCGGAGTGGAACCCCAATCCGAAACCAACTGGCGTTACGCCAACGACTCCAAAGTTGCTCGAATCATTTACGTCAACAAGCTCGACCGAATCGGCGCGAACTTCTATGATGTCGTTAAACAAGTGGAGGAGATCCTAGCCGCTCGCCCGCTCGTCATGGTGCTGCCCATTGGTGAGCAGGAGACCTTTAAAGGAATCGTCGATCTCCTGACCGAGAAAGCCTGGATCTGGGATGACACCGGGTTGCCGGAAAATTACCAAATCACCGATGTCCCTGAGGATATGAAAGAAAAAGTCGCCAAGTATCGTGAGGCGATGGTTGAACTGGCCGTCGAGCAGGATGACGAGGTGATGGAAAAATATTTGGAAGGCGAAATGCCCGACATCGACACCCTCAAACGCTGCATTCGTAAAGGCACCATCAATCTCGACTTTTTCCCGACCTATTGCGGGTCTTCCTTCAAGAACAAAGGGGTTCAAAATATTCTCGATGCCGTTGTTGATTATCTTCCTTGCCCAACCGAAGTGCCGCCTCAACCGGAAGTCGATCTGGAAGGGAATGAAACCGGCGAGTTCGCGATAGTCGACGCCAAGGAACCGCTCCGTGCCTTGGCCTTCAAGATCATGGACGACAAATTCGGCGCTCTCACGTTCACCCGCATCTACTCTGGAGTGATCAATAAAGGGGACTCGGTTCTCAACACGGCCACTGGCAAATCCGAACGGATCGGTCGAATCGTGCAAATGCATGCCGACGATCGTCAGGAAGTCGATATCGCCACCGCCGGAGACATCGTCGCCCTGGTCGGATTGAAAAATGTGCAGACTGGCCACACCCTCTGTTCGGAAGATGACCCCGCCACTCTGGAGCCGATGGTCTTCCCGGACCCCGTCATTTCAGTCGCGGTCACTTCCCGCGACAAGAGCAACTCCGAGAAATTGAGTAATGCTTTGGGCAAAATGGTGCGGGAAGATCCTTCGTTCCGAGTGGAAACGGATCAGGAAACGGGTGAAACCATTCTCAAAGGCATGGGCGAACTTCATCTCGACATCAAAGTCGATATTTTGAAGCGAACCCACAAAGTGGAGATTGAGGTCGGTAAACCTCAGGTCGCTTATCGGGAAACGATCACCAAAGCCGTCGAAGATACTTACGTCCACAAGAAGCAATCGGGTGGTGCCGGTCAATTCGCGAAAATCGATTACCGCCTCGAGCCGGTTGAGCCAGGCGAAGGTTTTATCTTCGAATCCAAAGTGGTCGGCGGCAACGTGCCCAAGGAGTATATCCCAGCTGTGGAAAAAGGGTTCTCAGCTTCAACGGAAAAAGGCGTTCTCGCGGGTTACCCGTGCCTCGATTTCAAGGTCACCTTGCTCGACGGCGGATACCATCCCGTCGACTCCTCCGCCATCGCTTTTGAGATCGCGTCCAAAGCGGCTTACCGCCAAACCGTGCCTAAAGCGGCGCCTCAAATTCTGGAGCCGGTCATGAAACTGGATGTATTCGTCCCAGAAGATTATCTCGGTGATGCCATCGGCGACCTCAATCGCCGTCGCGGCATGATCAAATCACAGGATCGCGCTCCAACCGGTCTTCGCGTTCGGGCCGATGTGCCATTGAGCGAGATGTTCGGTTACATCGGCGATCTGCGGTCCATGACTTCTGGCCGCGGTCAGTATTCGATGGAATTCTCGCATTACTCAGCCTGCCCGAAAAATATCGCGGACCAGGTGATTGCAGCGGCTATTGAGCGTAACAAGAACAAGTAATTCGGGTTCTGACTCCTTACGACCCCGCCGTCCTTTATGGGCGGCGGGGTTTTTGCTTTTTGACCCAGTGCCATGCAGTTGTTGGAAGAGCCCCTTGTTGTTTACCCCACTGTTTCATAAAACCAGTCGTGGTAGCTTGATCTTTTTGCGCAGAGCTGTGTCGTTCAGGCGGTTGCGTATCTCAACAGATGCGCCCCTGCCTGAACTTCTTGCTCTGCACAAAGATCTGCGACGCGATCACTTCCCGCTTTTATGAAACAGTGGGATTTTTATTAGGTCGCGTTCGACACAAAAAGGGGCGCGACTCAGACGTGGCGCACCCTTGTGGGCTGCGGAGTGTGTGTCAGCGGGGTCTGAAACAAGGCTAAACCCGGAAAAGGGCGCCCAATTTTTTGCCGAGAATCAAACTGGCGCCAATGATGGACACGCCCAGGAAGGCCATCGCCCAAACCCCCAGGGCACTCGCAATGAAGCGTCCTTCGCCGAGCAGGTTGAACAGTTCATAAATAGCTTTCGTAATCGGATAAAACTCCTGCTTCTGAGCGAGCAACAGCGAGTCGCTCACCTCGAGCATCGCAAAGGAAAAGGCGAGCAATCCGCCCGCGATTAAATTGGCGGCGATCAATGGTAAGGTTACCCGGCGCAATGTTTTGAATGGAGGACACCCGAGATTCTGAGCGGCTTCCTCCAGAGAGACACTGGTTTGTTGATAACCTGCGGCTGCCGACCGGACGACATAGGGCAGGCGCCTCACAGCGTAAGCAATCACGAGAAGGTAGAGCGGATTCTCGGTCGGGTTAAGGAACGCCAAGAACTCTCCTTCCTTGGTCATGGCCAGGTAACCAAATGCCAGCACAAGTCCCGGGACAGCCAGTGGCAGCATAGCGAGCGCATCGAGAATTTGGCGGCCAGGCAATTTGGTTCGCACCACGACATAAGCGATGGCAATCCCCAGAACCAAATCAATCAATGTCGAGAGACTGGCGTATTTCAGGCTGTTTTGGATGGCGGGCAAGGTGAGGTGATGACCAAGCGCCGTCTCGAAATGTTGCAACGTGTAGGAAGCCGGGAAGACGGTTTGATACCAGTCATCGGAGAATGCGACCAACACCACCCCGATATGGGGCAGGATCGCCACGAGGGTGACGCCAGTAAAAAAACAGGTGCAAAGAGTGCCGCCCACCCAACTGGTCGGACGCGGACCGCTGCTGGTGCTCGCTTTTGGCATCATGGCGAAGGTGTGACGACCGAACAGCGCCTTGCTCAGTCCATAAAGCAATGCTGTGGTGATCAACATCACCGCAACCAGCGCGTATGGAAACGGGTTATTCCCGATATCTTTGATGCCAGCAAAAATCTGGACGGAAGTGACCCGCGTGTAATCGAACATCAACGGGACACCGAGCTCGGTGAAGGCCCAGATAAAAATGATCGTCCCTCCGGCGAACAGTCCCGGCATGATCAGCGGGAGTGTGACTCGGGTGAATTTGCGGAGGCCGGTGCACCCGAGATTTTCGGCGGCTTCCTCCATGGCGGGATCGATGTTAGCCAGAGAGGCGGCCACGTTCAGATAGAGGATCGGGTAAAGATGGAGGGCGTTCAGAACGACCACCCCCCAGAAACGGCCTTCACCGAGCCAATCAATCGAGGCGTCTGAAGCCAGAAAACCGAGATCGCGCAGGAGCGCATTGAGCGAACCTTCCTGGCCGAGAATCTGTTTGACCCCGATCGCGCCGACGAACGGCGGCAGAATCATCGGCACCAGAATCAGCGCCTGCAGCAGACCTTTCAGTGGGAACAGATAACGGTCGGCAATGAAGGCCAGGGGGATGGCGATAAAAAAACAGAGCAACGTCGAGAACACCGCCAGAAGGAAGGCGTTGCGCAGGCCCTCCAGATAAATCGGGTTGCGAAAGACCTCGAGCACATAGTCTAAGGTAAAATCGCGGTCCTGATCAAAAAACGCCCCCTGCAATGTCGAAAAGATCGGCCAAATGAAGAAAAGCCCGAAAAAGAGGCCGCTTAAAATGTAAACGACAATGGCGAGTTGTTTGGACATGGCGCGGTTCTTCTTCGGACAGAGAAATCACAACCGCGATCCTAGGTCAAACGTCGCGACGGTTCTCAGCAAGAAAAGGCGACCCCGCTAAGGAGCGGATGCTCTGGGAAAGCGAGTCGATAACGCTCCCGTGCCACCTCTCCGCCCTTGACCCCGACGGCTCGTGGGCGTTGCATCCTGCGATGTCGAACCCGCTCCCGATTGCCCAACATCGCGCCGAAATCGAGGCTGCAATCGATACGCAAACTCAGATCATCCTCGAAGCGCCGCCGGGCGCTGGGAAAAGTACGCAGGTGCCCGGTTACCTCGCGGAATCGTTGCCGGTCGGCCGCATTTTCGTTCTGCAACCGCGCCGGATCGCCGCCCGGATGCTGGCTAGACGGGTGGCTCACGAACGGGGCGGATCGGTCGGTGGCGAGGTCGGGTATCAGGTTCGGTTCGATTCCAAAATGGGGCGTTCGACACGGATTCTGTTCGTCACAGAAGGTATCCTGCTGCGGCGGCTCATTGGGGATCCGCAGCTGCGAGAAGCGGCCGCGGTCGTCTTCGATGAATTCCACGAACGCCATCTCGACGCCGATATCGCGCTCGCTCAAATGCTGAATGTGCAAGCGGCCCGGCCTGATCTTCGGCTGGTGGTCATGTCAGCAACGCTCGATACTCGGCTCTTGCAGGATCGCTTGCCCGAAGCCCGCACACTCTCAATCCCCGGCCGGGCTTACCCCGTCGAAGTAAACTATCATCCGCCCAAACCACGGGAAGCGCCGGTCTGGGAAACTGCTGCGAAAGCGCTGGCCGCTGTCTGGACCCAAAGCGAAGGGGACGCTCTGGTGTTCATGCCGGGCGCTTATGAAATCCGCCGGACCATAGAGGAATTGACCCGAAACAAGACTCTGCGCGATGCCACGGTGCTCCCGCTCTATGGCGAACTTTCCCCCCAACAGCAGGACGCCGCCCTCGAACCGCGACCGAACCGAAAAATTGTGGTGGCGACAAATGTGGCGGAGACCTCGTTGACCATCGATGGCATCCGGGTGGTGGTCGACTCTGGATTGGCCCGAGTGTCGCGATACGATCCGCGTCGCCGCATTGACACCTTGTATTTGGAAAAAATCAGCCGCGCTTCTGCTGAACAACGTGCGGGACGTGCGGGACGCACCGCTCCTGGGGTTTGCCTCCGGCTCTGGCCGGCCGCCAGCCACGAACAACGGCCGCCGCATGAAGAACCGGAAATTCGCCGGGTCGATCTTGCGGAACCAGCCTTGATGTTGACCGGTCTGCACGGGCCGGATCTGGACTCGTTCGGCTGGATCGAACCTCCCGATTCGGAGCGCCTGGCGGAATCGGTGCAATTGCTTCGCCGGCTCGGCGCGGCGAATGATGCTGGATTGACCGACATCGGGCAAGCCATGCTGCGGGTGCCGGCGCATCCGCGTTACGCCCGGTTGTTGGTGGAGAGTCATCGTCTCGGGATCGGCCAGCTCGGTGTGGCAGCCACGGCGATCCTGCAGAGTCGGCGCATTTGGCTTCGCAAACTCGGCAAAGCGAGCCAGGAAAAAATGGATCAGCTTTTCCTGCAGGGAACCAGCTCTGATCTGGTCGCCGCCGTCCGCGCCTTCCAGTTCGCAGGCCGGGAACGGTGCAACGATGCGAGTTGCCGGCCTGTCGGCATTGATGCGCGAGCAGCAGCCGAGATCGCCCGGGTCTTCGCGCAATTAGACAAGACCATCGAAACCGGCGGCGAAGATCCGTTGGAAGAACCGGAGGTCGCCTTGTTGCGGGCGTTGTTGGCGGCTTTTCCAGACCAAATTGCGCACCGCCTGGATCGCGGCACGTTCCGGTGCGCATTGATCGGCGGCCGGCGCGCCAACCTCGATAAGACCAGCGCCGCGCGGGATTCCGAGTGGGTGCTCGGACTGGAAATCGCCGAAATCGAAGGGCGCGGAGAAGTCCGGGCCGAAATCAAATCGGCAAGCGCCGTGCCGTTGGAGTTATTGCTTGAGACATTCGCGGATCGAATCGAAGAGCGGGAAGAAGCTTTCTGGGATGTCGGCAGCAAATCGGTCATGCGCCGGGTTGGCCGTTGGTTGGAGGATTTGGAAATCGAAGGACGCACCACGGACAGACCGGATCCCGCCGCGGCTGCTTCGATTCTTGCGGCCAAAGTCCGGGCGGGAGATCTCCGATTGGACGGTTGGGATGACGCTGTCGAGCAATGGATTGAGCGGGTCAATCTCGTCGCGTCGTCGATGCCGGAGTTGGAATTCCCGGCGATCGGTGATGAGGCGCGTCAGCTCTTGCTCGAACAAATTTGCGATGGCCTTCGGTCGTATAAAGAATTGCGAGAGCGCAACGTTTTGCCGGTGATTGAGAGTTGGTTGAGTTATGAACAGCGGCGGCTGCTCGATCGATTCGCACCGACCCGGATCGATCTGCCGCGGCGAGCGAAAGCTAAGGTGCGTTACCGTCCGGGCTTGCCGCCGGTGTTGGCGACGCGATTGCAAGATTTATTTGGATCAAAAGAACCGCCGAAGCTCGCGGGCGGCCGAATCCCGTTGGTGGTGGAGTTGTTGGCGCCGAACATGCGGCCGGTGCAAACGACTCAGGATCTCACCTCCTTTTGGCGCGAAATCTATCCCAAATTACGGGTAGAAATGAAACGTCGATACCCGAAGCATGCCTGGCCGGAAGATCCGTTGACTGGATGAACGGCCGCCTCCCAATGAGGCAAGGCCCCACAGCCCAGGGCAGCACCGGCGTTGCCCTGGGTATCAAGAGCAAAACCAGTCCCACGCAAGCTCAGACCGGTAACCCGAGCTGCTCCAATACCCCGCGCACATCGCTGAGATCGTCGAATAGAAAATCGGGTTCGCATTGGGCTAATTCTTCCCGACTATACTTGCCGGTGGCCACCGCGACCGCTTTGGCGTCAATGGCCCGGGCGCACTGGACATCATGCGGCGTATCACCGATTACGAAGACCGAGTCGGGATCGAATTCATGATCGCTCCGTTTGTTTGCTCGTCGAAGGGCGTGAGGTCCAAGTTCATCCCGTTCATGCGAATCATCTGCGAACGCGCCGAAACCGAAGAAATGCCAAACCCCCGCATGGTCGAGTTTGAGTTTCGCCCCTTTTTCGAGGTTGCCGGTCAACAGACCGAGTTCGACATTGGGCCGCATCCGTAAGGTCTCGAGCAGGGGCAATATGCCGGGCAACACTTCGCGTTCATAATTGGGCAGATGCAAGGCGAGTTGATGGAGGTATTGATCGAGAAAACCGGCAATGGCTGCTTCAGTCACAGGGCGCCCCAGTTTCTCCAGCAATTGGATGGCAATGAGTTTGTCGGTTCTGCCGGCAATTTCGATGCCATTGATGTCCGCTTCCGGCCCGAAATAGGCACGCGCTCCCGCGGCAAGAGCGCGGCGTCCGGCGCCCGAAGTGAGAATCGTCCCGTCGATATCGAAGAGGAAAAGCTTCATGGAGAAGGATTAATGCCGAGTCAACGCCCGGGTGGCAACTGCGGATTTCACGCGGCGCACGCCCTTTTTTTCCATGCCTATCCCCTTTTGGTTGGATTGTGATCGACAGCGCCCCATACGAAAGATGTTAAAAGGATCTTATCCCCGTGCTCACCAATTTCCCCTCCATTATCCCGCGAAGCTTGATTGCGTTGGCGTTTCTCTTACCAAGCAACCTTGAAGCGAAGGATGCTTTGAAGCTGACCGATGGAGCCGAGCAGAAAGCTTGGGAAACGCTCGCTGAACGATTTAAGGAGGGGCCGGAATATAAGAAAAACGAAGATGGCGCCATTATCTCCGCCCGAATGAAGGACTATCGTAAGTCCGGAAAAAAAGGGGGTTGGTTCGAAATTCAAATCGATCCGAAAAGCGGTCATGTCGTGAAGGTGAGTTCCGACCGGGCCTCGTTATCCAATGAGGAACTCGCGCTGCTGGCCTCTTTTGAGCAACTGGAGACGCTCACGCTCTGGCATAATCAGCCTGCCAACAAGGACGACAACGAGGATCGCTACGATGGCAAAGGTCTCGCCGCTTTGACGAAATTATCGAACCTTACCGACATCACTCTGGCCGGGGGCGCTTTCGATGATGATGGAATGGCTGCGGCCGCAAAGTTACCGCATTTGAAATATCTCGGCATTTGGCACACAGACGTCACCGATGTCGGCTTGATCGCTTTGAAAGATCACCCGACCTTTGAACGAATCAAATTAGGCCCCTTTTGGCGGGAAAGAATCACCGATGCCGGTATGGCGGCATTAGCTGAAGTGCCGAACCTCAAGGAAGTAGTCATCGGCGAGACTTGGTTGACCTTTCCTGGCTTGGCTTCATTTATCCCGCTCGATGGGCAGCTGAAAGAACTCGACCTATCGAATACCTTGATCGAACCGGGTGCGGTCGAAAAGTTGCGGAGAAAGATGTCCAAAACCGACATTGAATGGGAAGGATTGCAAGGGGCAGGGGAAGTGCTGGATTCAAGCAAATGGCAACGGCAACGTTTAAAAGATTGGGCGCCGAATAAGCTGGTGGAATCGGCCATCAAAGCGGCCGATCGCGATCGGAAATAAGCCGAGCGCGTGTGCAATGGACGCCAGGAGATGGGAGGGCGCGGGCTTTTTAGAAGGAGAATGGTCGGCTGAAGTCGAGTGGCCAAGCGGAGTGCGCTACCGGAAACTGGGAGCTGAGGGATTCGAGCGGGACGGCCGGTTCGCTCGCAACCATTTCCAATCAGACCTGAGTCACCCTTTCAGCACTGCAGCGCGTTGCACGATGGGAGATTCATGGTATTCTTCGCGAATGTTTTTGGATGCGCCATCGGACCTCTCGACTGCCACCCGGCTGGATAACCCGCCCGGGTTGCGGTTGGCTGCGGTAGCCGCCGTCCTGTTTGAGAACGATTGCTTGGCCTTGGGCGATCAAGCGGTCGATTGGCGTTCGCACGCTCCCGAGACCCTGGTTGAACAAGGGGGCACCCCGGAAATCGTGCTGAAAGCTTGGGCGGGAGCGCTGCAACATAGCGATCCATTGCGTTTGCGTGCCTGGAATGCGGTCGATCGGGCGGGCGCCGAGGTCTCCGGACAAGCCGCTCGCGCGGGCGTGGCGTTGGCCCGGCATTGGCCGTCACTGCCGGGCGATCGATCCTGGCTGCATTGGCTCCGGGAGACCGACGCGAGAGGCGGCGGCCCTTGTGGTGCCTTGATTTTCGGCTGGCGCTGCGGGGTTCTCGGGCTTTCGGCGGAACGCTGTCTGGCGGCCGCCTGTTTTCTAGAACGCTCTTTGACGCTGTTGGAACAGTGGGGCATGTCGCTTTCACGGGAGCGGTTAGAAGCAAAAATTCTTGAGATCCATCTCCCGTTACCCCCTGAATTTGTTCGATCGCTCATGATGGAAAGCGACCTTGGCGATGATTCCGTGCTTTCTGCCGTTTGACTGTTCGCTATCCAAGCGCATAATGATTTGAGATATGCCGGTGGAGCTCCCAGATACCATTGTCGAACAAGAACCCGAGGTTTCGGAGGAGGTATTATTGAATACTCCTTGGATGGTTGTGGTCTATAATGATCCGGTCAATTTGATGTCTTATGTCACGATGGTCTTCCAAAAGGTCTTCGGTTTTTCCAAGGAGAAAGCCGAAAAACATATGATGGAAGTCCACGAAACCGGCCGCTCGATTGTCTGGAGCGGCATGCGCGAAACAGGCGAATTTTTCGTCGAACGCCTGCAGGGATTCTTACTTTTGGCAGCATTGGAACGGCAGATTGATTGATCCATGGAAGTAACGCTTTCCGAAGACGGGGTTCTGATTTTCGACCACCTCGATCCATTTCTCGCTGAAATCCTGAGGCAAATTCCGCAGGCGGCAGATCCTGAAGGGGATGAGCGCGCCTTGCACCGTTTGCTGCCCACACCGACTCATGCGGATGGTGAGGAAGAATTTATTGATGACTGGAACGAATTCGTCCGTCCCGAACTGAAACAACTGTTTGGTGATGCCATGGATGATGTGGTGGAAGATTTGAGCCGAATCGAATACAACGAAGAACGGACGATCGCTCGGTTGACCATTGACCCGGATCATGCGGAATCCTGGCTGAATGCCACCAATCAGGCGCGAGTCGTGCTCTGCGAACGGCACCGATTCACGGAGAAAGAATTGGAGTCGGACCTCGCGCTCTCGTTCGAAAGCCGGCGGGATCTGGCGCTTGTCCAGATGAATTTCTACGCAATGATTCAAGAAATCGTCCTGCGTTGGACGATGGGCGAATTGCCCGATGACGATGAAGCGCTCTAGCGAAGTGCGTGGTCACCAATTCCATGATTTCCACAAGCGAGAAGGCTGCCACTGTCTCTGAACGGGAGGGTTCGGCCTCTCTACCGCCAACGATCAATCCGATTCTCGCCTCATGGCAACGGTTGCTGACCGAAGCGCCCGACACGCCGACCTGTTACGGTCTCGACGGGCAAGCGATGCTTTCCCGGTATGAACTCGATGCGAAGGCAGTTGCCATTCAAAAACAATTGCACGGATTACCTGCGGGTTCGATCGTTGCCGTGGCTGCCGCGAATCAACCGGCTTGGCCAGCGCTTTTTCTTGCTAGCTTGCGGACGGGCGTCGCGCTGATGCCCTTGGAAGCTGGACATGCGTTACTCCAAAACGCGCCGTGGATGCAGCGGATGCAGATCAGCCTCATGGCAACGCTCGAGAAAGGGGAGTTCTCCATCGCCTGGAGCAAAGCGATCGAGATCTCCGGTTGGCCGGACGGTAAAAATCCTGACTTGTTGAAAGTCACTAGCGGCACCACCTCTCAACCGCGCGCCGTGCGTTTTCGTTCGAGCCAACTCTGGCATGATGTCGATCAGATCTTGCGCGATATGCGACTTTTGCCGGAGGACCGGAACTTGGCGGTCATTAGTTTCGCACATTCCTACGGCTTCAGCAGCCTGGTGCTCCCCCTGTTGACCGCTGGGATTCCATTCGTGATGGCGGAGAACCCCCTGCCTGCCACATTGTCATTAGCGTGCCAGACAGGCGGCGCGACGGTTTTTCCTGGAGTGCCCGCCATGTTCCGGGCGTTGACGGCTTCGGATGCTATCCGCGATCTTGAGCCTCTCCGGCTTTGCATTTCTGCCGGAGCACCGTTGCCACCGGAAACCGCTGGAACATTCAGTGCCAAATTCGGGTTGCCCATTCAGGTTTTTTACGGCTCGAGCGAATGTGGCGGGATTGCCTACGACAACCGGCCGGAAGCCGGATTGGAAGCCGGGATTGTCGGTAAACCGATGCGCCACGTGAATCTCGACTTCGAAAGCACCCCTGGACCGAGCCCCATCACCATCAGCGGTCCCACGGTCGGTGACGGCTATTTCCCATGGGACGAAGATGATGGAGAAGTCTTGAGAGAGGGACGGTTCAAGCCGAGTGATCTCGTGGAGTTGCGTCCCGAAGGATTGGGCTTGGCAGGGCGCCTGGACGACCTGATCAATGTGGCCGGACGAAAATTGAATCCTTTGGAAGTCGAACTGGCGATTGTCGGGAGCGGCGCGGCTGAAGAAGCCGTGGTTTTCGGATGTGGCCGTCCCGGGCGGGAGACCCAGATTGTGGCAGCGGTAGTGGGGGCCTTGCCGGGTGACGCGGAATTCCGGCGACGCTGCGCGGGGCGTTTGAGCGCGTGGATGATTCCGGACCGGATCTGGCGAATGCACCGAATTCCGGCCAATACCCGAGGCAAGGTGAGCCGAAAAGAATTAGCCCGGCAGTTTGCAGAAGCTTCGGAGCACTGGCCGACCTGAGACTTGCCAATCGCCGTTCCTTTCGGCAGAAGGCCGTTATGTTCACTGGACTCATCGAAGAAACCGGACGCGTTCTCTGGCTGCGACGTCGGGAAAGTCAGGGCGTGCAATTGGCGATCGAAGGGGATCGCGTGCTCCATGGTTGGAAGCGCGGCGATAGCTTAGCGATCAATGGGTGTTGCCTGACAGCGACGGAGAAACGGGGTTCCATGTTATACTTTGATTTATTACAGGAAACATTGGATCGGACGAATCTCGGCAGGTTGCGTCCGGACACCCTCGTGAATCTCGAGCGATGCGTGACGCCGAATACGCGGATGGGCGGTCATTTTGTGCAGGGCCATGTCGACTCCGTGGCAGAAGTCTTAACGTGGGAGGCGGTCGGCGCGGATTGGAAGCTGGACATTCGGTTACTGGACGAACTCGCCGGGTATGTGGCTTACAAAGGATCGATCGCGGTGAATGGGATCAGCCTGACCGTCTCAGAGATCTTACCCGGCGCTTTCCGTGTCTGGATCATCCCGCATACGCGTGAGGTGACCAATCTAAAGACGTTGAATCTTGGCGATCAAGTGAATCTAGAATTCGATATTCTGGCCAAATATGTCGAGCGACTATTGCAAAACCGGGGCCAGAAGCCGGGGGGATAGCCAGTTCCCAGGGGCCACTT
>JGI12210J13797_10133667_pt1 | contig 32706 bp, 29 predicted proteins | sample ElkSlonscriptome_3_FD_13797 | JGI IMG/M metagenome (IMG submission 13797) | reverse complement strand
TGAGCGGTTTGTTAGGCATTAACTCCTGTCCTGCAGAGCATGGAATTTATCCGCCTAGCAACCAGACCAAAACCAGCGCGACTCCAATCAAAGGTATACCAATGGCCACTATAAGAAGCTGTCTTCCGAACAAACCCGGATCGTGCAATGGACTATCGGGATCACTGTAACGACTTATGGTACCGGCGGACCTGAACCTATTTCCAATTGACTTTTTCGAATCAGAGCGGCGAAAGCGGTAGATGAACAGTGCGGACGTGACCCCAATTCCCCAATACGCCCACCAGTACTCGTATATGTGTCCGATCATGCCTAACTATAACTAAGTGGAATTTGTCAGTACTGTGGATTATCTGATTTTTTGCTTTTAGCTTGCAAGGTTTGGGGGCGGGTCGTTGGGAGGCCCCGCCATCAGCTGGTTTTGGTATGGAGCGGTTTTGGGGGAATGCGGAAAAATTTCCTGATAGCGCGCGGATTTCCTACCGATTGACGGGTGATTTTCCGATTGCCCTGATTTGGCTTTTGGGGTGCAATGACTTCAGATTATCTGGAGTGTCATCGCGTGGCGAAGAAAATACTGGATCGGGTTCGTGCGGCAATTCGAACACGGCATTATTCGTACAAGACTGAACAGGCCTACGTTCACTGGATCGCTCGCTTCATTCGTTTTCATCAGATGCGGCACCCCGAGACCTTGGGTAAGCGCGAGGTTGAGGCCTATTTGTCGCATCTAGCTGTTAAGTGCAATGTCGCGGCGTCAACGCAGAATCTGGCTTTGTCGTCGATTCTGTTTCTGTATCGACACGTGCTTGAAGTCGAGTTGCCCTGGCTGGACGATGTCGTTCGCGTTAAGCGTCCTCCGCGCTTGCCGGTCGTTCTGACGCGAGAGGAGGTCAAGCAAATTTTGATCTTGCTCCGTTCGCCTCAGGATCTGATCGTGCAGCTCCTCTACGGGTCCGGACTTCGCATCAGTGAAGCCTTGCGGTTACGTGTTAAGGATATCGATCTCCCGCGCCGGTCGCTCATTGTTCGTGATGGCAAGGGCGGCAAGGATCGAGTCACGGTGCTGGCCGAGCGTTGTCGTGAGCCCCTCAGGCGCCAGATGGCCGCTGCCCGTGAACGCGGCAGACTCGATCGAGAGAGTGGCTGCGGCGGCGTCCTCCTGCCAAAGGCGCTCGACCGCAAATATCCCACTGCTCGCTACGAGCCCGGTTGGCAGTTCGTGTTCTATGCCCATCGCCCCAGCGCTAATCCCCAGACGGGCGAGGTCGGGCGGCACCACATTCTCGACAGTACGGTTCAGAAAGCGGTTCGACGAGCCGCGCGCGAATGTCGCATCGCCAAACCTGTCACCTGTCATACGTTTCGCCGCAGCTTTGCCACACACCTTCTAGAAACCGGCTCGGATATCCGTACTATCCAGAAACTGCTTGGTCATTCGGACGTCCGCACGACGATGATCTACACCCATATCGTCGAGCGCGGCGCGATGGGGGCTCGCAGCCCGTTGGATGACGAGGACGTTTGAGTCTTTACTGGTGTGCCGAGGTAAAGCGACAGGCACGCTACCGCCATCGGACTGAATTCACAGGTTTCAGACCATGAGCCACCGCCAGCGCTGTCGCTGCGGACGGAGGTGCCATGGTCTCAGGTTCAAGATTCAGCCAGCCGCCCGCCAATACGCATAGAATGACAAACGAAGGGGGCTAGAGTCAAATTCGGCTCAGTTGATGTCAGCGAGAACCTTTCTGGCTGCATCCAAGGTCGCTTCAACATCAGCGGAACTGTGGGCCGCCGAGACAAAGCCGGCCTCGAAGGCCGATGGGGCCAGGTAGATGCCCTCGGCCAGCATGCCGGTGAAAAAGGCTTTGAATCGCTCCAGATCACAGGCCGCGGCCTGGTCGAAGTTGGTCACCCGCTCGGCCTCGGTGAAGAAGAATCCGAACATGCCGCCGACGGCGACGGTGGCCATCGGGATGCCGGCCTCGTGGGCGACCTGCTTGAAACCGGCGGCCAGGGACTTTGTCGTTGCGCTCAATCGGTCGTAGAAACCGGGCTCGGCGATGAGTTGTAGATTGGCGATGCCGGCGGCCATCGCCACGGGATTGCCGGACAGGGTGCCGGCCTGGTAGACCGGTCCTGACGGGGCGACCAAGTCCATGAATTTTTGCTGGCCGCCAAAAGCCCCGACCGGCATGCCGGCGCCGATGACCTTGCCGAAGCAGGTCAGGTCCGGGGTGATGTCGTACAGGCCCTGCGCCCCCTGCGGGTGGACGCGGAAGCCGGTCATGACTTCATCGAACAACAGCGCCGCGCCGTAGCGGTCGCAGAGTTCACGCAGACCCTCGAGGAAACCGGGCTCGGGCGGGATGCAGTTCATGTTGCCGGCGATGGGCTCCACCGCGACGCAGGCGATATCATCCGGATACTGTTTGAACAGGGCCTCGACCGAATCGAGGTCGTTGAAGATCGCGTTCAGGGTCAGCTCGGCTAGGCCTTTGGGCACCCCGGGCGAGGTCGGTACGCCCAGGGTCTGAGCGCCGCTCCCCGCCTTAACCAGAAAGCTGTCGGCATGGCCGTGATAACAGCCCTCGAATTTGATGAGGCGCTCACGCCCTGTCGCAGCACGTGCCACGCGCAAAGCACTCATGGCGGCCTCGGTACCTGAGCTGACCATGCGGACCTGATCGAGCGAAGGAATGAGCTCGCAGATCTTTTCGGCCATCGTCACTTCGCCCGGCGAGGGCGTGCCGAAGCTCAGGCCCCTCTCCACCGCCGCCTGCACCGCCTCGAGGATCTTCGGATGCGAATGCCCGCAGATCATCGGTCCCCAGGAACCGATGTAGTCGATGTAGCGCTTGCCGTCCACATCGAACATGTGCGCACCTTTGGCCCGATCGAAGAAGACCGGCTCCCCGCCGACGGCAGCAAAAGCGCGAACGGGTGAGTTGACGCCCCCGGGCATGCGAGCGCGGGCGCGGGCGAAAAGATCATGGCTTATAGTCATATTGTCTGGTCTGGATTCAAATTCTGTCGATGATTATCTCATCTGCAATGAGATGGGGTGTGGGTGGGGTTTCCTGGCTCACCTGGGAGCGTTGCCTTTTTACATCAAAGGCGAGCAAACACACCCAATCCAAAAACACAACTTGAACCCCGATAAGTTAACATTCCGCCTATGCAGAAAACCGCCTCCCTGATCCTCGTTCTGATCGCCCTGCTGGCCGGCTGCCAGGCCAACGGCCATACTTCGCGTGCTTTTGTGGATTTCGAGGGGCATCGATACTTCGTCGATATTGCCGATGACGACCAGTCGCGGGCCCGTGGCTTGATGTTTGTCGATGAGATGGCCGACAACCATGGGATGTTCTTCATCTTTCCTCGCGAGGCACCGCGCAGTTTCTGGATGCGCAACACGCGCATTCCGCTCGACATCATCTATCTGGATCGCGATCTGCAGGTGGTCAGTATTTCCGAGGACACGCCGCCGTGCCGAATTCGGCGCTGCCCGAGCTACCCCAGTGATGCGCCGGCGCAGTTCGTACTGGAGCTGAACGCCGGTCAGGCGGCGGCCATCGGGCTCGCTCCGGGCGAGCAGATCCAGCTTGGCAATATCGAGCTGCCGCGACGCTAGGGCCTGAAGCGCCTGTCATGTTCACGCTGATCCAGATTTCAGACTGTCATTTCGCGCGCGACCCGAAGGCAACTTACCGCGGCGAGAACGCCGATCGTAACCTTGGCCGTCTGCGGATGGGAGTCGAGGCGATGGCCGCGGACGGGCTGGTGCTCAGCGGTGATATTTCCGAGGATGGCTCGATCGAATCCTACGAGCGCGCGGCTGATCAGGTCCGCGACTGGGCACCGCTTTGCGCCTGGCTTCCGGGGAATCACGACAACAAGACGGCCATGGCCGAGGCGCTGAGCGAACCGGATTTTCTTCGCGGACCGGTGCTGGATTGGGGTGGATGGCGGCTGGTGCTACTGGATTCTGCCTTCGGCGATCGCGGCGATGGCACGGTTGACGACGACCGGCTCAAGCCGCTGGATGCGGTGCGCGCTGAGACATCGGAACGGCCGGCGCTGGCCTTTATCCATCACCAGCCCGTGCCCGTCGGTGCGCCGTGGATCGACAAATACGGGATGGCCCATTCAGACCTGCTCTGGGAGCGCCTGGCCGGGACGCGGGTCAAAGCGGTTGGCTTCGGCCACGTGCATCAGGCGTTCATCGGCGAGCGTGACGGCGTCGTCTGCCTGTCGGCGCCCTCGACGGTGGCCAACTCACAGGCCGCAACGACGGTCTTCACGCCCGATCCGACCGGGCCAAAGGCACGCTGGTATCGGCTGTACGAGGACGGTCGCTGGCAGACGGGTCTGATCAGCGCAGGCATGAGCTGAAAGATGCGATCAGAGACCGCTTCGAGCTTAGAGTTCGACCATCTCAAAATCTTCCTTACCGGCACCGCAGTCGGGACAGACCCAGGACTCGGGCACGTCCTCCCACTTGGTGCCCGATGGAATGCCATCGTCGGGCGAGCCCTCTTCTTCGTGGTAGATCCAGCCGCACACCACGCACATCCAGCTCTTGTAGTCTTTTTCGCTCACGGTTCTTCCTGATCCTGTCGGGCCTGAAGGCTCAGGCCGTTGGTTTCCAAGCCGTGGATTGTAATGGAATGCGCGTGTGGACATGGACTGCCCTTCAGGATTGATCCAGCTTGCCTGAGGAAGCAGGCCCGTGACCGAAACTTCGAAAATGAGGGTCCGGCCCGGCACCGGAAGGCGCTAGAATTGCCACCCCATGTCATCGCTCAATGACCAGCAGCGCGCCGCTGTCACCCACATCGACTCCCCGCTGCTTGTTCTGGCCGGCGCTGGTTCGGGAAAGACGCGCGTCATTACCGAAAAGATCGCCTGGATGATCGACCGCGATCATTTCGGTGCCGCGGAAATCGCGGCCATCACCTTCACCAACAAGGCCGCAAAAGAGATGCGCAAGCGCCTGGGCCAGCGGCTCAAGCGCAAACGCACCGAGGGACTGACCATCTCCACCTTTCATTCCCTGGGCTGGCGGATTCTTCGCGAAGCGCCCGAAGCCTGCGAGCGCCGAGCCGGAATGAGCATCCTTGATCAGCACGCCGCCGGCGATCTGATCCGCGAACTGCTGCCCAGCGGTGCAAAGAACGATCTGATCTATGGGGTCATGAACGGCATCAGCCGGGCCAAGGATGCCGGCCTGGAGCCCGGGCAAGCACTGGCGCAGGCGCGAGACGACAACGATGCGCGAGCGGCCGAAATCTACCGCGACTACCAGTCGCGCCTGATCTCGCTCAATGCCGTTGACTTCGATGATCTGATCGCCATGCCGGCCGAACTGTTGAAGGACCCGGTCATCCGCACGCGCTGGCGGCGACGCCTGAAATACCTCCTGGTGGATGAGTATCAGGACACCAGCGCGGCTCAATACCGCCTGCTGCGCGAGATCGTCGGCGATGTCGGCGCCATGACCGCGGTCGGCGATGACGACCAGTCCATCTACGGCTGGCGCGGCGCAAGGCCGGAAAACCTGTCCGGGCTGAAGACCGACTACCCCGAGCTGCGCGTGGTCAAGCTGGAGCAGAACTACCGCTCGGCCGGCAAGATTCTCAAGGCGGCCAACGCGGTCATCGCCTGCAACCCACACGCTTTTGAAAAACGGCTCTGGAGCCAGCTCGGGCCGGGCGACGACATTCGGGTGGTCGAATACGCCGATGACAGCGACGAATCCGAGGGCATCGCCCGCGACATCCTGACCCTGCACCACGGCGGCCGGGCGCGCTGGGGCGAGCTGGCCGTGCTTTACCGCTCGAACTTCCAGGCCCGGGCCATCGAACAGCAGCTGCGCGAAAACGCCGTGCCCTATGTGGTTTCGGGCGGACCGAGCTGGTTCGACGCGCGCGAAATCCGCGACGGCCTGTCCTATCTTCGCGTGCTCGCCAACCCCGAGGACAACCCAGCGTTCATGCGCGTCATCAACACGCCGCGGCGGGGGTTTGGTTCGACGGCGATGGCGCGCCTGGCCACCTACGCGGACGCGGTGGGCAAGAGCCTGTTCGAAGGCGGATTGGACGCGATGTTCCAGAACGAACTCAACCAGCCAGCGGCCCGCGCCCTGCGGGGCTTCACCAACCTGGTGATCGATTTTAATCACCGCCTTGCAGACCACGGCATTGGGGCAACCTATCGCGAAATGCTCGATCACATCGGCTACATCGACTGGTTGATCGAACAGGACGACGACCCGAAAAAGGCTGAACGCAGAAAGCGCAATCTCGATGACCTCTGCGGCTGGGTCGAGCGTCTGGAATCCGACACCGACTCGATCGAGGAATTGATCGCGCGGGTTTCGCTCGCCGCCGGCCCGGATGACGATCGCAATGATGGCGCGGACCTGGTGCGACTGATGACCCTGCATGCCGCCAAGGGCCTGGAGTTCAAGCACGTCTGGCTGGCCGGCTGCGAAGAGGGTCTGCTGCCCCATCAGCGCTCAATCGATGATGACCAGATCGAGGAAGAACGGCGTCTTATGTATGTTGGAATTACCCGCGCGGAGCGCCAGCTGACGATCAGCTACTGCAAGCGACGGCGGCGCGGCGGCGAGGCGGTCAGCGCCGAGTCGAGCCGTTTTCTCGACGAAATGCCGGAGTCGGTCATCGACTGGCCCGCCCGCCACGGCACGAAAGAAACGTCCAGCGATGACGCGAAGGCGAATATCGCGGCGCTGAAAGCATTGTTGGAGGGGTAAAGGTTTTTTGCTTCGCCAGGGGAGCTAAAGGGGGTTGTTTAATCCGCTTTGCGAATGAAAGGCGTTTCGCCCAGGCTTCGCTTGCAGGGCGAAACGCCTTTAACCTTTATGCCGCGCGCAGTGCTATACCAACAGCCAATTCCCACCCCTCCGCTATACTTGGCTACATGCCTATCTATCGCGTTTTCTCCTTGCCATTCCTCGCCGCCTCGCTGCCGCTACTGGCTGCCCTGTTGCTGGTCAGCGAGCCCGCCTCGGCCTTTTCAATCGAGCGCATCGAGCTGCACCAGAAAGAGCGGGTTCAGGTCGAGCACCGCCGCCGAGTCGGAAACATTCGAACCCAGGCTCAGGCGCAGGGGTGGATCGTCCGCGTTCCACAGACCTATATCTACCTGTCCGACTATTCGTCCGTGTTTCACATGGATGGCTATCAGCGCGGATTCGAGCGCCAGCTGAATTCGCGGGTTTCGAGCCGGCGCACGGAGCGCAGCGTCATCGGGCTCGATCGTCTGCTCGAAAACGTCGAATTGCCTGGCACCACCGAGTCGTTCACACTCGAAGACCTGCCCTCGGCCGATCTCTACATCCTGTTCTACTCGAAACCGAACTGCGCGCTCTGTGACCTGATTGACGACCGAATTCGAATCTGGCTGGAATCCATGGGTGATATTTCGGTGGTCTGGCTCAATGTGAGCATGGACCAACTGCTCTGAGCCCGGCAGCGCGATGGCCAAGCTGTATTTCTACTATTCGACAATGAACGCCGGCAAGACCACGGTCCTGCTGCAGTCGGCCTACAACTATGCCGAGCGCGGCATGCGCACCCTGTTGCTCAGCCCGGGCATCGACGACCGGGCAGGACCGAGCACGATTCGTTCCAGAGTCGGTATTGAAGCACCCGCCCTGGCCGTCGGGCCGGAAGACGATCTTTTTGCCCGGGTCGAATCTGCTCTGGACGACGGGCAGATCCACTGCGTGCTGACGGATGAGTCCCAGTTCTTCACCCGAGAGCAGATCTTCGGCCTGACCGAGGTGGTCGACCGGCTCCGCATTCCGGTGCTGGCTTTCGGCTTGCGAACCGATTTCACCGGTGAGCTGTTCGAGGGGAGTCAGTATTTGCTCGCCTGGGCGGATGAATTGAAGGAGCTCAAGACGATCTGTCACACGGGGTCGAAAGCCACGATGGTCGTGCGCGTGGACGACAAGGGTTTTGCGGTGACCGAAGGCGCCCAGGTCGAGATTGGCGGCAACGACCGCTATGTTCCAGTCAGCCGGGCCGAGTTCAAGCTGGTGTTTCACGGCGGCAAGCGGGTGCGCCTGTTCGAGCACGATCAGACTGCTCATCAAAGCGATCTGGATTTGTAGTCTTGCTCGGGCGTGAAAGGTCGAAAAATCAGCGGCAGAACCACTCGAGGGCACTCCAAGCACCGAGGTAAGGCTGCTGTTCCATTCCTTTCGCCACGGCCTTTCTCTGCGGCCTTCGTGCCTCAGTCGCGAACTTGAGGTTGGTCAGCTGCAAATCAATCGCCGAAGCGGTCGCGATCGTGAGCGCGGTGAAAATCGAGCGCCGGGCCCATCGGCACGACAAAGGAGGGGTTGATGGTCTCGTGGCTGCCGTAGTAGTGCAGCTTGATCGCGCGTAAGTCCATGGTTTCGGCGATGCCAGGCATCTGAAACAGATCGCGGAGGTAATTCGACAGGTTCGGATAATCGTCGATGCGGCGGATGTTGCACTTGAAATGGCCGACGTAGACCGCGTCGAATCGGATCAGCGTTGTGAACAGGCGCCAATCTGCCTCCGTGATTCGGCTGCCGCAGAGATAGCGTTGATCGGCCAGGCGCTGCTCAAGCTCATCCAGGGTCCCGAATAGGGGAATGACCGCTTCCTCATAGGCCGACTGGGTGGTGGCAAAACCGGCCTTGTAGACCCCGTTGTTGACCTTATCGTAGACCGTTGCGTTGATCTCGTCGATCTCGCCGCGCAGCGCTTTGGGGTAGAAATCACCGTCCAGGGCGCCGACGGAGTCGAAGGCCGAATTGAACATGCGGATGATGTCAGCCGATTCATTGCTGACGATGGTGTTGTTCTTTTTATCCCAGACCACGGGCACCGTGACTCGTCCACTGTAGTCTGCCTTGGCGTGGGTGTAGAGCTGATGCAAGAACTCGGCGTTGAGGACCGGGTCGGCGTGGACCTTGTAGCCCGGTCGAAAGGTCCATCCGTGCTCGCGCATGAGCGGGTTGACGACCGACAGGGCAATCATTGATTCCAGACCCTTCAGCTTGCGGAAAATCAGCGTGCGATGAGCCCATGGACAGGCCAGCGCAACGTAGAGATGATAGCGGCCGGGTTCAGCCTCGAAACCACCTTCACCCGCAGGTCCCGGTGCACCATCGCTCGTGATCCAGTTTCGGAAAGCCGCGGCCGAGCGCTTAAAGCGCCCGCCGGTCGAATCGGTGTCGTACCACTGATCCTTCCACTGACCATCGACGAGTAAACCCATGCCTGTCGCTCCGATTTTGCGGATGAATTGTCGAATTAGTTTCTAGTGTAACAATTCAGCGGCGGGTCACCCGACCTTATCGAGGGCTTGATAATGAATTCGGCCTGCAACCCTGCAAGGGGGTCATTTCAGGCGACTTGGCAAAGCGGTTCGCGCTCCTGCTCGAGTGCGCTGGGGATCAACCGCTGACGTAGCGTTCGAGCTGTTTGATCATCTGCTTCTGGTCGTCCAGGACGGCGTTGACCAGATCGCCGATTGACACGACACCGAGCAGCTCGTCGGCCTCAACCACCGGCAGGTGGCGAATTCGTTTGGCCGTCATCAACGCCAGACCTTCTTCGGCGGTCGCCAGGGGCGTGATGGTGATCGCCGGGCTTGAGCAGATGGCACCCACGCTGGTCTCGCGCGAGGCCTTGCCTTCGAGAATCACCTTGCGAGCGTAGTCGCGCTCGGACATCATGCCGGCCAGTTTTCCATCGTCGACGACCAGCAGAGCGCCGACGCCCTTCTCAGCCATCGTTCTGACCGCATCGTAGACCGTGTCATCGGAGGTGACCGACCAGATCGAGTCACCCTTGTCCTGCAGAATCTGACGAATCGTGTGCATGTAAACCCTCTCTCGGCCATCGAAGCAATCCTCTCAAGATTCGAGTATAGGCACGCAAGCCGGATGCTCGCAAATCCCCCCTCGCGAGTTCAATTGCTCAAGTTACTTGCCGATGCAGAAGCTCGAAAAGATTTCACCAAGCAGTTCGTCCGAGCTCATTCGACCGGTGATCTCGCCCAAGTCATCGGCCGCCTGTTTGAGCTCTTCGGCCAGCAACTCTCCGGAACCCGTCGCCGCCAGTTCTTCGGCCCCGCGTTGGAGTGGCTCCCGGGCGCGCAGGAGGGCGTCGATGTGACGCTGTCTGGCCGAAAATTCACCGCCGCCCTGGGCGCTCAGTCCCAGCGTGTCGCGCACAAGCGCGGTCAGCAGATCGAGACCCTCACCGGTCAGTGCGGATAGGTCGACGGTGCGGGACTGGAGTCGCGGAGGCTGCCCGACCTGATCGATCTTATTGTTGATTCGCAGCACGGGAATCGAGTTCGGCAAGCCCGGGGGTGGATGCGGGTCATGGTCAGCCACATCGACCACCCAGAAAATCAGATCCGCCGACTGCATTTCGCGCTGCGCCCGGCGCACCCCCTCCTGTTCAACCGCGTCGCCGGTTTCGCGCAAGCCGGCGGTGTCTGCGAGGGTCACGGGCAAGCCGGCCAGGGTCACCGTCTCGCGCAGGACATCGCGAGTCGTGCCGGGTATATCGGTCACGATCGCCAAGTCCTGTCGGGTCAGCGCATTGAGCAGGCTTGACTTGCCGGCGTTGGGTTTTCCAACGATGGCGATTCGCAAACCGTCGGTCAGGAGGCGACCAGCGCGGGCCTGATCCAGGACCGCTTCGAGACGCTGGATGATGGCTTCGAGCCGTGCGGTCACCTGGCCATCGGCCAGGAAGTCGACGTCCTCGTCGGGAAAATCCAGGGCCGCTTCGACAAACACCCGTAGTTTCACCAGATCGCCGTGCAGGTCTTCGACCCGCGAGGAGAATTCGCCCTGAAGACTTCGCGAAGCGGCGCGAGCGGCCTGCTCACTGCCGGCACCGATTAGATCGGCGATGGCCTCGGCCTGGGTCAGGTTCATCCGGTCGTTCAGGTAGGCACGCTCGGAAAATTCGCCGGGCCGAGCGCGCCGGGCGCCAAGCGCGACAAGGCGCTGGACGATCAGCTCCAGCACCACCGGCGAACCGTGGGTCTGAAGCTCAATGACGTCTTCGCCGGTAAACGACGCCGGGCCGACAAAGGCCAGCACCAGAGCCTGATCAATGGTCCGATCCTCACCGTCTCGAACCGCGGCCAGGTGAAAGCAACGCGCCTTCGGTTCCGTGGCCGTCAGCGCACGGGCGAGGGAAAAACTCTGCGAACCCGAAATCCGGATCACGCCAACGCCGCCCTGCCCCGGGGGCGTGGCAACGGCACAGATCGTGTCGGCTGGTGCGCTCATAGCGGCATTGTGCCATCAGGCGCCGCATCGACCCACAAAAAAGGCTGCCGAAGCAGCCTTTCCTGTGGTGCAAGGAGCGCCAGACTCACGCCCGCTTGCGCGCTTCTTCCTTGTCAAGGCGGCGCAGGATGTACCACTGCTGGGCCAGGGACACGCCAGCGTTGGTCGCCCAGTACAGGACCAGTCCCGCGGGGAACAGGGCGAACATGAAGGCAAAAATCAAGGGCAGCCACATCATGATCTTGCGCTGCATCGGATCCATGCCGGCGGTCGGCATGAGTCGCTGGGTCACGATCATGAACACACCGTTCAGGATCGGCAGAATAAAGTAGGGATCGGGGCGGCTGAGGTCCGGAACCCAGAGGAACGCGGTCTGGCGCAGTTCGACCGACTCCAGCAGGACCCAGTAGAGCGAGATGAAAATCGGAATCTGAACCAGAATCGGAAGGCAGCCACCGAGCGGGTTGACCTTTTCGGTCTTGTAAATCTCCATCATGGCCTGGCCGAACTTCTGGCGGTCATCGCCATAGCGTTCCTTCAGCGCCTGAATGCGCGGTTGAAGCTTGCGCATCTTGCCCATCGACCGGAACTGCGCCTCGGTCAGCTTGTAGAAGACCAGCTTGATCAGCAGGGTCAGGACCACGATCGACCAGCCCCAGTGACCGATGACGATATGAATCTTGTCGAGCGCCCAGAACAGGGGCTGGGAAATGATCCGGAAGAAGCGATAGTCGACCGACAGCTTCAAGCCATCGGCAATTTCATCGAGGCGATTCTGCAGCTTCGGCCCGGCGTAGAGGCGCGCGGCGAAGGTGTGCTCCTGACCGGCCGGCACGTCGACCTGCGGCGAGGTGGCGGCAACCACGTAGCGCGGCAGGCCCTGGTAGCTGATGAAGCGGGTCGTGTACTGGTGGGTTTGACCCTCCGGCGGAATCCAGGCGGCCAGGAAATAATGCTGGATCATCGCCGCCCAGCCCCCATCGATGGTCGACGAATAGTCGCTCTCGCGAATATCGTCGAATCCACGCTTGGTCATCTTTTCCTCTGGCGAGTAGATGGCCGCTCCGTTGTAGCTGAACTGCTCGGGATTGGTGAAGGCGGGCCCGTCGTCGCTGAAGTCCGGTTCGGTTTTCTGAAGCTGCACATAGCGAGCGCCGCGCCAGGCTTCACCCGAGCGATTGCGAACGGTCATTTCAACGTCGACGACGTAATCGGCGCGGTAGAAAATCCACGTCGCGACGACTTCCAGTCCATCCTCGTTGCGCCAGGTCAGCGGCACACGAAGTTCATCGTCTCCTGGACGAAGTTCATAGTTGTCGCGTTCGAATTCCCAGCGGGTCGTGTGGTTCGGCGCGTCCGAGTCGCGCGACAGCAGACCGGCCTGGGCGACAAACAGTTCGGGCAGCTCTTCTATGAGCAGAACGAACGGGGTGTCGGGTTGATCGACTTCAACGGGGTAGTCCTTCAGGCGAAGATCGACCAGCGTCCCGCCGTTCGCGTCGAGATCCACGGACAGCACATCGGTCACGACATGGACCCGTCGACTGGCGACCATGCTCGCCGGCTCGCTCAGGCCCGGCACCTCATCGGTCGTGCTGGGGGAACGATCGGAGATATCGGGCAGATCCGGCAAATCCGTCCCGTCGCTTTCAATCGGCCCAGCGGCCTGATCGCCTGCAGCCTGGCGAGGCGTGTTTGCCGTCCCCGGCTGACCGGAGATAGGATCGGCGTTGAGGGCTGGGGGGGCCGAGTACTCGCGCTGCCACTCCAGAAAGATAAAAGCGCCGAGCAGGGCCAGCATGAGTAGGAAGAATGCGCGAGTATTCATTATGGTCTAGAACTATCCAATGAAACGCTGCCAGAGCTGGTTTAGCGACTGGCGAAGCTGGAATGAATCAGTGCTCGCCGCCGCGGGTTTGGCCAGAATGACGAAATCCATGGCCACCAGCCTCGGTCGAATCAAGCGAAAGCTTTCACGGATCTGCCGCCGTATCCGGTTGCGGGAGACCGCCTTCGGACTGACCCGTCGTGAAACGGCCATGCCCAGTCTCGGCGCATCACTCTCCGCGTAATGAATACGAAACAGATCATTGGCGAGGACCCGACGCTGATCGAAAACGGCTTTGAACTCGGTCCCCTTGAGCACGCGCGCAGAGCGGGGGTGACTCAGGCGACCGGGCACGTCTTTAACGGCTTAACGGCTATGGCTTTTCGGCAATGGTTTATCGACAATGGCTTACCGACTGTTAGTCGCTGCCAGACGTTTACGACCCTTGGCGCGACGGGCATTGATAATGGCACGTCCCGACGCCGTGGCCATGCGGGCACGGAATCCGTGGCGACGAGCGCGCTTGATTCGGCTGGGCTGAAAAGTACGTTTCATGACCTACTACCTTGCAAAGTGTTCAATGGGAGACGGGACCGCGTCGGACCAATGATCCACTGCGCATTCATCCCGTCGATTTAAATATTCGAAACTGCTTCATTCAAGCGTCAAGGAATAATGACTCAAATCCCCAACAAAAGACGTCAATTGTATCGTTTGACGAGCATTGAAGTCAATGATATCGAGTCATGCCGCCGTCCGACGCGACGCTAGGCGATAGCCTGTGGATAAAATGCGCTGGGTTGCCTACACTAGCGGACTTCATGAGTAGCGAAATTCCCCTCAATCACCGATCGGACCTGTGGCAACAGTGCCTGGCACGCCTTGAGCGCCATATTCCTTTGGATGAGCTCAACACCTGGATTCGTCCCCTGCGTCTGGACGATGCCCAGACCCGCGGTGTCGCTCTACACGCCCCGAACGACTTCGTCCGGGAGCAGGTCCAGAGTCAGTATCTGGACATGATTAGAGATTTCTTCGCCGCCCATGGCGTGGCGAGAGAGAGCGTGGTGATTGGCGTCGGTAGCCGCCCGCAGCGCAGCGAGTCAGCCACAACCGCCCCCCGTCAGGGCAGCGCTCAGGGTCTTGATGATCGCTACCGCTTCGACAGCTTCGTTTTGGGAAACTCCAATGAGCTGGCGTTCGCAGCTGCCAGCCAAGTGGCGCAGAATCCGGGGCGAGTCTACAACCCGCTGTTGCTCTACGGTTCAACCGGCCTGGGCAAGACCCATTTGCTGCATGCCGCCGGTCATCAGATCGCCGAGGATAATCCGGAGGCGCGGGTGGAGTATTTGCATTCGGAAAAATTCGTCAGCGAAATGATTCAGGCGCTTCGACGAGACAGCATTGACGCCTTCAAGCGGCGCTACCGTTCCGTCGATACGCTGTTGATTGATGACATCCAGTTTTTTGCCGGCAAGGATCGATCGCAGGAGGAATTCTTCCACACCTTCAACAGTCTTCTGGAATCACGCCAGCAGATCATCCTGACCTGTGATCGCTATCCGAAGGAAGTTGACGGCATCGAAGCCCGCCTGCGCTCCCGTTTTGGCTGGGGGTTGACCGTTTCAATCGAACCTCCCGACTTTGAAACCCGCGTTGCGATCCTGCAGAAAAAGGCACTTGAGCGCGGTCTTGAGCTCGACGATACGGTCACCTTTCTGATTTCCAAACGCATTCGCTCGAACGTGCGCGACCTGGAGGGGGCCCTGAATTCCCTGATTGCCAACGCTCGATTTTCCGGCCGCCACATCGACGTGGAATACACCCAGGAAATCCTGCGCGACGTGCTGGCCGTGCACGACCGGATGATCACGATCGAAAACATCCAGAAGACCGTGGCCGATTTCTACCAGCTGCGGGTGGCGGATCTGCTGTCGAAACGGCGTACTCGATCAATTGCCCGGCCGCGGCAGATGGCCATGTTTTTATCTAAATCCCTGACGCAGCATTCGCTTCCCGAAATCGGCAATGCATTCGGTGGACGCGATCACACAACGGTCCTTCACGCCTGCCGTAAAATCGACTCACTGTGTGAATCCGATGCCCGGCTGCGTGAGGATCGCGCACGCTTGACCCGGGAGCTGTCGGCATGAGCTGGAATGGTCTGGCCAGGCAGCGCGCTTGCCCGTTTTCAACCCGGCGCACCGTCGGCGCTTCGTGGTCCGGAACAAGTGGCAGCAAAAGCAGGGGATGGGCTGTGGATAATTCGATCACGCAAACTTATCCACATTTGCCCCACAGGGAAAAAAGCGGTTTGAGCACCACCGGGATTGAATACAAGACCATGAATTCAAAGGGAAAAAATGAACATTCCCGATATGCACAGGGCCTATTACTACTAAGGTTCTTTTCTTTTAAAGAAAAACAAAACAGTGACTCAGCGTCATTCAATGATTAAGGAGCAACCATGAAATTCTCGATTGCGCGTGAAGCCCTGCTTGCGCCCATTGCCCAGGTGGTGAATGTGGTCGAACGACGCCAGACCCTGCCCGTGCTGGCCAATTTCCTGATCGAGGCCGTTGATGAGGGTTTGCGCATCACCGGGACGGACATGGAAGTTGAGCTGGTCGCCCGGGCGAACGCTGAAGTCGCTCAGACGGGTTTGATCACGGTGCCCGCGCGCAAGCTGGTCGATATCTGCCGTGCGCTGCCTGAGGGCGTTCAGCTCAATGTTCAGCTCAACGAGGACAAGCTCGCGATTCATGCGGGGCGCAGCCGTTTCACCCTGGCCACGCTGCCGGCCGGCGAATTCCCGACCAATGACCAGGCAGAAAGCCTGGCCAATTACCCGATCAGCCAGGCCCGGCTGCGCTGGATTGGCGACAAGGCGGGCTTTGCCATGGCGCATCAAGATGTTCGCCATTACCTCAACGGCCTGCTGCTGGAATTTCGCGATGGCATGGTCCGCGCCGTGGCCACGGATGGTCACCGACTGGCCTTGGCCGAGATCGAAGCCGAGGTCAGCGGCGAGCCGCGCAGCCTGATCGTCCCGCGCAAGGGCGTGCTGGAGATGAACCGGATCCTGGAGGATGTGGATGAGCCGTTGAACGTGGTGATCGGTCAGGGCTTTCTGAGGATTGACAGGGAGCGCATCGTCATGACAACCAAACTCATTGACGGTCGCTTTCCCGATTACGAAGCCGTCATCCCGCTGGAAACTGACCGCGCCGTGATCCTCGAGCGGGGGGAAATGATCCATGCCCTGCAGCGTGCCGCAATCTTGTCCAACGAGAAATACCGCGGGGTCCGACTCGATCTAGAACCTGGAACAGTGCGCGTTGTTGCCCATAATCCGCAGCAGGAGGAGGCCGTCGAGGAGGTCGAGGCCGAGCATCCCTTCGACAAGCTGAAGGTCGGTTTCAACGTGAACTATCTGTTGGACGCGCTCGGTGCGATCGATGGCGAAAAGGTGCGCATTGCCCTTCGTGACGCCAATAGCTCCTGTCTCGTGACCGGCATCGAGGATGAGTCTGTCCGACAGGTTGTCATGCCGCTCAAGCTCTAGACGACCGGCGGGATTTCTGCTTGTCGCTGGATCGACTCACGCTGGAGGGCGTGCGAAATCTTGCACCGCTGAGTCTGTCCCCCGCCCCCGGGATTAACTGGCTGGTCGGCGAGAACGGCGCCGGCAAGACCTCGGTGCTCGAGGGCATTTACATGCTTGGGCGCGGGCGATCGTTCAGGAGTGCGCGTCCTGTAGCGGTGATTCAACATGGTCTGGATCAGCTTCGCGTCGTTGGCCGTCGCTCGGACGGCATGGTGCTCGGCATCGAGCGCCGCGGAGACGGCTGGCGCGGGCGCATTAACGGGCGCGATTGCCAGCGTATCAGCGAATTTGCCGCGGCCCTCCCTCTGGTCCTGTTCGAGCCCGACAGCCATCGTCTGATCGACGGCGGGCCGGACCGCCGACGCCAATATCTTGACTGGCAATTGTTTCACGTGGAACCTCACTACCTGACGGCCTGGCAACGCTATGCCCGCTTGCTCAAACAGCGCAATGCGGCGTTGAAATCCAGGGCGGCTGGAGTGGTACTGGACGCGCTGGACGCTCCGCTGATTCCCGCGGCTGAGATGCTTGACCGTCTGCGCCGACGGCAGGTGGAAACGATCGCCGACACCACCAAGCAACTTTTGGAGCGTCTGGGGGTTCGCCTACCGGGAGCCCTGTGTTGCCAGTATCGCCGGGGCTATCCCGCGGATCTGCCCCTGTCGGAAGCCCTGTACGCCCAGAGGAACAGCGATCTGGAGCGAGGGTTTACCCAACGCGGGCCGCACCGGGCTGATCTGACGCTGAAAGTCGATGATCAACCCGCCGCCAATGAACTCTCGCGTGGTCAGCAGAAGCTCCTGGCCCTGGCGCTTCTGCTGGCGCAACTTTCGCTTTTAGAGCGCTCAGCAAGCCGAACACCGATGTTTCTGCTCGACGATCCGGTCTCTGAACTGGATCAGCGTCACCTGAACACGGTCCTTGACTGGTTAAACCAACAATCGTTTCAAAGCTGGGTGACTGCGACCATCCGGCCGGCCGGCGCGTTCCAAATGTTTCACGTGGAACAGGGCCGGGTCCGTTCGGATCGTTGAACTCTGCAAAGCGGCTTTTGGCGTTCGAGCTCCCGCCAGAAGCTGCTTTGCTGGACGCCCGCGCGCATTCACCGTGGCTGCGCCCTGCGCCTACCCCGAGGCGCTGTTTGCGAGCCGGTTTTCACCGCGCGGACCCAATGTTTCACGTGGAACCTCAAAGCATGCCTGACGCGGTCTGAGTCCTCGCTCGGTGGTACAATCATTGGCTTGTCATTTCATTTCAAGGTGATGTCGGACTGCCATGGCGGAAGAAGAATACGGTTCCGGAAGCATCAAGGTTCTCAAGGGTCTGGATGCGGTACGCAAACGCCCCGGGATGTACATCGGTGACACCGATGACGGCACCGGTTTGCATCACATGGTTTTCGAGGTCGTTGACAACTCGATTGACGAGGCCTTGGCTGGGCATTGCGACGACATCAAGGTCACCCTGTGCGACGATGGGTCGGTCAGCGTCTGCGACAACGGTCGAGGGATCCCCGTCGGGCTTCATGAGGACGAGGGGCGATCGGCGGCGGAGGTGATCATGACCGTGCTGCACGCCGGCGGCAAGTTCGACGACAACTCCTACAAAGTGTCCGGCGGGCTGCATGGCGTTGGAATTTCGGTGGTGAATGCGCTATCGGAAAAATTGATGCTGACGATTCACCGTCAGGGCAAGCGCTGGGAGCAATCCTACACCCGAGGCATTCCCGATGCGCCGCTCAGCGCCATCGAGGACAGCGATCAGACGGGCACGTTGATCCGGTTCTGGCCCAGCGCTGAAACCTTTTCCGACACGCAATTTCACTACGAAATTCTGGCCAAGCGCCTGCGAGAGCTGAGTTTTCTGAACTCTGGCGTCAGCATTCGCCTGATCGAGGAGTCCACCGGGAAAGAGAATCACTTCAGCTACGAGGGTGGCATTCGCTCGTTCGTTCAGCATCTAAGCAAGAAGAAGACTCCCCTGCACCCCAACACCCTCCACTTCAGTGCCGAGAGCGACGAGATCACCGTCGAAGCCGCACTGCAATGGACCGACGCCTATCAGGAATCGGTGTTCTGCTTCACCAACACGATTCCCCAGAAAGATGGTGGTACTCACCTGGCCGGCTTCCGAGCGGCATTGACGCGCACCCTGAATAACTACATCGAGGAATCGGGCCTGGCCAAGAAATCGAAGGTCCAGACCACCGGCGACGACTGCCGGGAAGGCCTGATCGCGGTGTTATCGGTGAAAGTACCCGACCCGAAGTTCTCGTCTCAGACCAAGGACAAGCTGGTGTCATCGGACGTCAAGTCCGCCGTCGAATCGGTCCTTGGAACCGAGCTGCGCGACTTTCTGCTCGAGAATCCCAACGATGCCAAACTGATCATGGGCAAGGTGGTCGAAGCGGCTCGGGCGCGCGAAGCGGCTCGAAAAGCACGCGACATGACCCGGCGCAAAGGCGTGTTGGATATCGCAGGCTTGCCTGGGAAGCTCGCCGATTGCCAGGAAAAGGACCCGGCGCTTTCGGAGCTGTTCATCGTGGAGGGTGACTCCGCTGGAGGATCCGCCAAGCAGGGTCGGAACCGGAAGTATCAGGCGATCCTGCCGCTCAAGGGCAAGATTCTCAACGTCGAGAAGGCCCGCTTCGACAAGATGTTGTCCTCGGCAGAGGTCGGCACGCTGATTACGGCCCTTGGCACCGGAATCGGCAAGGACGAATTCGATATCGACAAGCTGCGCTATCACCGCATCATCATCATGACCGATGCGGATGTCGATGGCTCGCACATCCGCACGCTGCTGTTGACCTTTTTCTACCGTCAGATGCCCGAATTGATCGAGCGCGGCTATGTCTATATCGCCCAACCGCCACTCTACAAGATCAAGCAGGGCAAGCAGGAGTCCTATCTGAAGGACGAGGCGGAGATGAACCGCTACATGTTGGAACGTGCTCTCGACGACGCCCGCTTCTATCCTGACGCTGACGGCCCAGCAATCGATGAATCGGCGCTGGCGACATTGCTGGCCGATTTTCAGCAGGCGCGCCAGGTGGCTGCTCGATTGAAACTGCGTCACGATCCCGATGTGGTTGATCAACTCATTGATTTTGAAGACTTTTCATTGGACGCGGACTTTGATATTGACGGCTGGTCGGAGCGTTTCCGCGAGCGCCTTGATCGGGCCACACCGGCGGGCGTGGTCTGGCATATCAAACGCCTTGGGGGGGGTGGCGTGGTCATCTCTCGACATGCTCAGGGCGTGGTGATCGATACGATTCTCGACGCCACCTTCTTCCAGTCAGCCGAATATCGCCAGTTTGCGAAAATTGGGCGAAGCATCGCCGAACTGATCGGATCCGAGGCGCGGGTCGAACGTGGCAAGCAGGCGACGATCGTGTCGCGGTTTTCGGAGGCTTACGACTGGCTGATGGAGGAGTCGCGCAAGGGCCGGTCGTTCCAGCGCTTTAAAGGGCTGGGAGAAATGAATCCCGACCAGCTCTGGGACACGACCGTGAACCCGGAAACCCGGCGCTTATTAAAGGTGACGGTCGAAGATGCGGTGGCTGCAGACGATATCTTCTCGACCCTGATGGGCAATGAGGTCGAACCCCGGCGGGCCTTTATCGAAGACAACGCGCTCCAGGTCTCCAATCTGGACGTCTGAGCCTTCGCGGTCGTGGCCTCTCGTCAATCTGACCGAGGTGCGAGCGAAACGAGCCTGGAAGAATCCGCTCCGGGGATTGGCGAATCTTTCCGCCTCAGGCTCTCAGGTCAGACGGTCCATGGCTGCTTGCAGCCCGGCCACTGGCACACTGCCCTTGACGCCGGAACCCCTGGCGTCGATTGCTCTCCCGCCGCTGAGAATGACCGATTCGAGCAGAATCGGGTCCTGGCCAATGAACACCAGGTCGGCGGCTGGTACCTTGTAGCGTGAGGCCAGTTCATCGAGGGCATGAGCCCGGTGGCGCTTGCGCGAAAACAGGCCGGTTTCGAGATAGATCACGCCGTCCAGTTCCGCACCGGCCCGACTGATCCGCTGCTGCAGTTCCTGCTGCAGGGCCAGGTCATGGTCCACGGAGCGGCGCGTGGGTCGCCAGCGAGCCGGTTGCTCGGCCAGCAAGAGGATGTGATATCCCTGACGCTGAAGGGCGACGATGTGCTCAATGGCCGCCGGGTCGACCTCATCGTTGTCGAGGAGGAGCGCGCGTTCGATCAGAATCGGTGGGTGTCGGCGGGCCAAGACTCAGCGCCCCAGGCGTGCCAGATCGGCGATATCAGCAATCAGGCCTCTCAGCCGGGTCAGCAGCGCGAGACGGTTGGCCTTGAGTTCGGGCTCCTCCACCATGACCATGACCCGATCGAAAAAGTCGTCGAGTGAGGATCGAAGGCCGGCCAGGGTTTCCAATGCTGACGGGTAATCGCCGCGCTCAATGGCCAGGCGCAGCGTCGACTCACACTGCTTGAGTTTTTCGAACAGCGCCTTTTCGGCCTCATCTTGCAGCAAATCGACGCTAACCTCGCCGAAATCCTGGCTACCCACCTGTTTTAGAAGATTGCTGGCGCGCTTGTAGGCGGCCACCAGACTGTCGGCGTCCGGGGTAGCGGTGAAACGCTGAACGGCGCTTGCCCGAGCCATGAAATCGGCCACTGATGTGGTTCTTCCGGCTTCGACGGCCTGAACGGTCGAGACGTCGAGACCCGAATCGATCGCGTGGGATCGCAGTCGCTCGGTCAGGAACGATAGCACCTCATCGACAAGACCCGCCTGTATTTCAACGCGCGCGCCCAGCACCTCAGCGGCCGCTTCAATGGCGGCCTTCAGGCCGAGCGTGGTCTGGGAATGGTCGAGGAGTCGGATCACGCCCAGGGCCGCGCGCCGAAGGGCGAATGGATCCTTGCTGCCGCGCGGTTTCTTGCCGACGGCAAAGAGTCCAACGATGCTGTCGAGGCGGTCGGCCAGCGCCAGCGCCTGGCCCTCGGGTGATTCGGGCAGCGCGGCGCCGGCCTGGCGTGGCATGTAATGCTCCTCGATGGCCCAGGCAACCGCTGCCGGCTCGCCATCGGCCAGGGCATAGTGCCGACCCATGACGCCCTGCAAATCAGGAAACTCACCCACCATCTCGGTGACCAGATCGCATTTGCACAATTGCGCCGCGCGCCGGACCACCTGCGCATCCGCGCTCAGGCTGGTTGACAGTTTCTCAGCCAGCGCTACCAAGCGCGCGGCCTTGTCGCCAATCGAGCCCAGCGTCTCCTCAAACAGGATCCCATCAAGCCTGGAAGTTCGCTCCGCTAGCGGCATTTTGCCGTCCTGGTCCCAGAAAAATCGGGCATCGGCCAGGCGCGGACGAATCACGCGCTCGAAACCGGCGGTCATGGCCGCTACATCCTCGGATTCGATATTGGCGATGGCTATGAATTGCGCCGCCAGCCGTCCGTCTTCCTGGCGTAAGGGAAAGCACTTTTGATGGAGCTGCATGGATGAAATCAGCGCTTCTTCCGGAACCGCCAGGAAAGATTGATCGAAGCTGCCGATGACCGCCGCGGGCCACTCGGTTAATCCAGCGTTCTCGTCGAGCAACGCCGGGTTGTCGTCGATGGCAAGCCCCGAGTCGGCGGCCAGGTCGCTGATTTGTCTCTGAATTCGAGATCGTCGCGAGGCCGGACCGACCAGGACGTATGCCTCTTCCAATGTCTGCTCATAGGCGGCGGCCGCTGCGATCTTGTGCGGGCCTGGCGCATGAATGCGATGACCCTGGGTCCGTTGGCCCGCCGTCAGGCCCGCCAGGCTGAGGGGAACGACCGTCTCGCCGTGCAGTACAACCAGCCAGCGGATGGGCCTGAGAAACCGATCCGACAGATTCGCCCAGCGCATTGACCGAGCGCTGGCCATATCGCGCACGGTCTCGACCAGCATGGGGGCAAGCAGCTCGTCCAGGGCCGCACCTTTTTCTTCGACCCGACAGTGCAGCCGCCGACCCTGGTCGGTTTCCAGCCAGTCGAGCTCATCGACGGTCTTTCCGACGCTGCGCGCGAATCCTTCTGCGGCTCGAGTGGGTTGACCTTCATCATCAAGGGCAACCGCTTCGGCCGGACCGGTGCGATCCAGGACCCGGTCGGGCTGACGATCGAGCACCTGGGCAAAGCGCACGGCGAGCCGGCGAGGAGTGGCGAATTGATCGGGTGGCGTTGAATCCATCAAGCCAGCCTCGATCAGTCGCTGCCCCAGGCCTTGAGCGAGTTGGTCGATCTGCGATTCGAGCAGGCGGGCAGGCAGTTCTTCGCAGCCCAGTTCGATCAATAGATCCTTGCGATGGTCCGGAGTCGTGCTCATGCGGCCGAACTCCGGTTCAGCCCCGGATAGCCGAGCGATTCGCGGCGCGCGGCATAGGCCTCCGCCACCAGGCGTGAAAGCGTTCGAATTCGCAGGATCATGCGCTGGCGTTCAGTCACTGAAATGGCCTGTCTGGCATCGAGTAAATTGAAGGTGTGAGAAGCCTTGAGCACCTGGTCATAGGCCGGCAGGGAGAGGCCGGACTCAACCAGCTCGGTGGCCTGAGTTTCACAGGTGTCGAACCACTTGAACAGGCTGGCCACATCGGCGCGCTCGAAATTGTATTCGGACTGCTCGACTTCGTTCTGATGGAATACCTCTCGGTAGGTCACGGCACCGTTCGGTCCGTCGGTCCAGACCAGGTCGTAGACAGATTCAACGCCCTGCAGATACATCGCCAGCCGTTCCAAACCGTAGGTGATCTCACCCATGACTGGACGACACTCGAGCCCGCCCGCCTGTTGAAAGTAGGTGAACTGGGTAACTTCCATACCGTTCAACCAGACTTCCCAACCCAGGCCCCAGGCGCCGAGCGTCGGAGACTCCCAGTTGTCTTCGACAAAGCGAATGTCGTGCACCCGTGGATTGATCCCGACCGCGTCCAGACTCTCGAGATAGCGTTCCTGAAAATTGAGCGGCGACGGCTTCATGACGACCTGGTACTGATAGTAGTGCTGTAGCCGGTTGGGGTTTTCACCGTAGCGCCCGTCAGTGGGGCGTCGACAGGGCTGGAGATAGGCCGCCGACCAGGGCTCGGGGCCGATCGATCGAAGAAAGGTGGCCGGGTGAAACGTGCCCGCACCGACTTCCAGGTCCAGCGGCGCGGTCAGCACGCAACCCTGTGCGGCCCAGTAGCGGTCCAGCGTGCGGATGAAATCCTGAAAATTCACGGTCGTTGCCAGTTCATTGAATTCAACACTCAAGTATACCGCCCGTGGCCGGCTCCGCGTCGCTGCCCATCCGACGCGCTCGCGACCAATCCTGCGTGATTGACCATCGGTTGAAGCGTTATGATGCGTTCATGTCCAAGCTATTGATCATCAAGACCGGATCGGCACCCGAGCCCGTCGCAAGTGCGCACGGCGATTTCGATCAATGGTTTCTGGACGGGCTTGGGCTGGACGCCTCGCTGGCGATCGTGATCGATGTACACGCCGGTCAGCGCCTGCCGGACCATCGGGGCGATCTGGCCGGCGTGCTGGTCACCGGCTCTCCCGCCATGGTGTCGCATCGGGAGGACTGGTCCGAGCGCACGGCAGGCTGGCTTGCCGAAGCGCACCAGGCTGCCCTGCCCATGCTTGGCGTTTGCTACGGACACCAGCTCATCGCCCATGCGCTCGGCGGACGGGTCGGACCCAATCCGCATGGCCGCCGCATGGGGACGAAAAGCGTCGAGATCCGTGCTGATACGGCAGACCTGATGGCCGGTCTCGGACGGCTTCTGGAGCTGCACGTCACTCATGTCGAGGCCGTGCTGCAGCCACCGTCCGGCGCTCGTATTACCGCAGAAACCGATGGCGATCCGCACCATGGCCTGCATTTCGGTCATCGCAGCTGGGGGGTGCAGTTCCATCCGGAGTTCACCATCGAGATCATGGCCAGCTACATTCGCCTGAGGTCCGAGGCGTTGCGCAACGAGGGGCAGTGTCCCGACACGCTTGTGGCCGAACTCAAAGACACATCGGACGGGTTCAGGATTCTGCGGCGCTTTACCGACCGATTGGAATCCACGACTGCACAACGGCCGCGATCAACCGCGACCATTTGAGTCGGTCCGATCAAGATCCTCCCCACCACCCCAAAGACATGGTTTGAAAGAATGAAGACGACATTGATTTTGCTGATTGCGATTCCCCTGACCGTTTGGGCCTGTTTCACGCCGGACCGTGCCGAAACGCTGGCCATCGAACACCCCGATATCGACTTCGCTGGCATGGCTCATCAGATGCACATGCAGCAAACCGTCGATTATCGCTTCAACGGACCGGCCGAATGTATCGATGGACTGGCCGACGACTTTCCTTGCCAGGGCATCGACCTGGCCGGGTGGATCGAACTGCCGGCCATCGGCGGTGGCACGGGCGCGGATAACTGGGGTTGGCGCGACCCGGAAAGCGGTCGGCTGTTTGCCTTAATGGGTCGATCAAACGGGGTGGCATTCGTTGAAGTGACCGATCCGGAGAATCCTCGGTACCTGGGCGATCTTCCGCGCCCCGAGGGCGTCGCTTCGTCGGTTTGGACGGATATGAAGACCTATAAGAACCATGCCTTCATCGTCGCTGATTCGGTGCTCGGTCAGGGAATCCAGGTGTTCGACCTCAAGGACCTGCTGGACGTCGACATCGGCCCGCCGGTGACCTTTCGGACGGTCGCACACTACGACGAGTTTGAAGAAGCCCATAACATCGCGATCAATCCAAGCTCGGGGTTTGCTTATGCCGTCGGTGGCGAGACCTGCAGCGGTGGTTTGCACATGGTCGACATCCGCGAACCGGCCAATCCCGCCTTCGCTGGTTGTTTCGGTGACGATGGCTACACCCACGATGTGAAATGCGTCATCTACGAGGGGCCAGACGAACGCTACCGCGGCAAGGAAATCTGTTTTGCCAGCAATGAAGACACCGTCACCGTGATTGATGTCACCGTCAAGGCTGAACCGATTCTGCTCGGACGTCACAGCTACAGCGACCGCGGCTACACCCACCAGGGCTGGCTGACCGAGGATCATCGCTATTTCGTGCTCAACGACGAGGTCGACGAATTTTCCTTCGACCTTGCCGGCACGCGCACCCTGGTGCTTGATCTGGAAAAACTCGACACCTCGGAACCGGCTGCGGAGTACATCGCCGACGGCCTGTCGATCGATCACAACCTGTACGTGGCCGGAAACTACGTTTTCCAGGCCAATTACAAACGTGGACTGCGGGTTCTCGAGCTGATCGACCCCGGCACGGCCGAGTTTCGCGAAGTGGCATTCTTCGATACCTATCCGAGCAGCGACGGCACCGGTTTCAGCGGCGCCTGGAACGTGTTTCCATTTTTCGCCAATGACCTGTTGCTGGTCTCGGACTTCAACCGTGGACTTTTCGTTGTCAGAATCCGGAACCCCGAGCTCATCGTTGCCCTCGAACGGATCTACTCCGACCGGTTCGAACTGTAGAAAATCTTTAGAGATCGCGGGAACACGGACGTTCCATGGAGCCGTCGGCACGGATACGGGCTCCGGTCCCCTCGACAGCGTTCCCGCGCAAATTCGCGGCGAATTGAACCACGCTCGTGAGTTTGCACTCCGTAGCGGCGAGATCATTCAGTTGGGCTCGCCTGGACGTTGGTGCTACCGTTTGTCATGATCATGGTCTGGAGCCGAGATGACTGATCGAACGAAACCACTGGGCCTGATCGCCCTGCCCGGCAATGAACCGCTGACCCGCGCCCTGGCCGAGCAGCTCGGCGCCGATCAGATCGACTTGAACTACCGTCGCTTTCCCGATGGTGAAAGTTATTTATGTCTGGCCGACTCGCTCGAGGATCGTCGCGTCGTGCTGGTGGCCAGTCTTGATCGACCCGATGAAAAAATCCCTTCCGTGCTGTTTGCGGCCGATCTGGCCCGCGATCTGGGTGCGCTCAGGGTTGGACTGGTCTGTCCCTATCTGGCCTACATGCGCCAGGACACCCGCTTTCATCCCGGCGAGGCGTTGACTTCGCGCAGCTTTGCCCGCTGGCTGTCGGCGCACCTGGACTGGCTGGTTACGGTCGATCCGCACCTGCACCGCTATGACAGCCTGGATGAAATCTACACGCTTGAGTCTGAAGTCGTGGCGGCGGCCCCCGCGTTGAGCGACTGGATCGACGAGTGCGTCGATCGGCCCGTGGTGATCGGCCCGGACAATGAAAGTGAGCAGTGGGTGCGGGCCGTTGCCGAGCCCGCGGACCTGCCCTGGCGCGTCATGACCAAGACCCGCTTCGGCGATCGTGACGTCAGGCTGGAAGTGCCCGATCTGCGCGAACTCGAGGGGCATACGCCGGTGCTGGTCGACGACATCATCTCCTCTGGTGCCACGGTCGCTGAGGCCACGCGGCATCTGCTCGACGCCGGGTTCGAGGCGCCGGTGGTGGTTGCCGTGCACGGCCTGTTCGGCGATCGCTCACGCGAACTGCTTCGCCATGCCGGCGTGGCGCGCGTGGTCTGCACCAACTCGGTCAACGCGCCCGAGTCCGAGATTGGCCTGAGCCGTCTGCTGGTTCCGGCGATCGAGCGCCTGGCCGGACGAGTTTCACAATGAGCGAGCGCGATCGAATCTACGCCAGCGACCCAGCCCAGCCGGACCGGTCGGCCGCGCCTTTCGAGTTTTCCGACTCGGTGGTTCGGGTGTTTCCCGACATGATCGAGCGGTCGGTGCCGGGCTACCGTCTGCTGCTGGAGTTGACGCCACTGATGGTTCGTCGGGCCGTCCAGCCCGATTCGAGAATTTATGATCTCGGTTGTTCACTGGGGGCCGCGACCCTGGCCGCGCGACGGGCCGTCGGCGTCGAAGGAGTGCAGATCATCGCTGCGGACACGTCGCCAGATATGGTCCATCGCTGTCGCGAAATCGTTACTGCCGACAATTCTCGGGTCGCGGTCGAGGTGATCGAAGCCGATATTTGCGAGCTGCTCATCGAAAACGCATCGATCGTGTTGTTGTATTTCACTTTGCAGTTTATCGAGCGCGCCAAGCGCCAGCCATTGATTGATCGCATCGCCTCCGGTCTCCAGCCCGGCGGAATTCTGCTCCTGGCCGAGAAGCTTGCCTTCGATCCTGTCGACCAGCAGTGGCTGGATTCCCATCATCACGACTTCAAGCGGGCCCAGGGCTACTCGGACCTGGAGATAGCGCGGAAACGTCAGGCGCTGGAAAACGTGCTGATCCCTGAATCGCGCGCAGACCACCATGAGCGCCTGCGCTCGGCTGGTTTCAGTCAGGTCGTCGACTGGTTTCAGTGTCTCAATTTCAGCGCCATCGCGGCCATACGGTGACGTCGATATGAGCCTGGACACGCAGAAATCTGAGCCCCAGACCCCCGATCCAAACGAGGCGAAAATAGAGCGCCTGCGCGACCGCACCGATGAGATCGAACTGATCATCTCTGGTCTGACCACGGTGGCCCTGTTCACCCTGCCCGGCTGGTTGTTCGAGACCTTGATGAACGTGCAGTCCCATCAGTCGATCGTCTCGGCGATGGGTTCGAACATCGTTCTGATCCTCGTGCCGGGTCTGTTCTACGTGCTGGGATTCTGTTTCGCCGTTCATCTGATGATCCGCGCCTACTGGGCGGGACTCATCGGTCTGCGCACCGTGTTTCCGCAGGGCGTCGACTGGGACAAGACACCCGGATTGGGACCGATCGGACGTCGGTATTACCAAGAGCGACTGCTGACCGTCTCGGAGGCCATCGCTAAAGCAGACCATTTGGCCTCGTCCCTGTTTGCGGTGATCAGCCTGATTGCCCTCGGCGTGCTGTGGACCGCACTACTTTTTGGCGGGGTCATCGTTCTGGCCGGCCTGATTGGATCGCAGACCGGTCAGACCAACCAGGCCATTACCCTGGCCACCATCCTTATGGTCGGCGGATTCTTCGCCGTGGTCGTGCTGCTCTGGTTGCTGGATGCCAAGTTCGGCCGATGGTTTCCGGGTCTTCAGAAACGCGGCTGGTATCAACGACTCATTCACGGACTGATCCGGCTCAGCGGCTGGATCGCCCCCCAGCGCCTGATTCTCCCGGTCCAGCTGACCCTGCAGTCGAACACCCGTCCCCGGCTGTTCAACTTTTTTCTGGGCGCGGGGAGCGCGCTGATCATCGTGGTCGGGTTTGCTGTCAATGCCAGCTGGACCCAATTCAGCCTGTCCGAGGAGTTTCGCTACCTCGATGACGACATGGCGATCGAGGGATTCCGCAGCACCTATTATGAAAATCTTCGCAGTTCTCGCGATCGACTTCGCTTCTACCCGATGATCGATGATTTCGTTCAGCAGCGCTCGGTCCTGTCGGTCTTTATCCCCTACTTTCCCTTGCGCGACAATCTAATCATGGACCTGCACTGCGAAGATCAGAACGCGCCGCTCGACTGCCTGCGCGGTCTGTGGGAGGTGTCGCTAGGCGACCGGACCTTGCCCTCCTCGAGTCTCATCCCGGCCGAGCGCTTCGATCTGAACCTGCGTGGTCTGATCGGGGTGATCGAACTGACCGGGCTTGAGCCGGGTCTGCACACGTTGGAGATTCGCTGGAACAAGGGCGGTGATGCCTCCGCCCTGGATGATCGCTATGAAATAGCAACCATGGATTTCTCCATACCCTTCGTGTTTGCGCCAGCCTATGAGCTTGGTCTGGAGGCGACCGAGCCGGTGGGCGAATCAGGGACGGGGCTCTGAATCTCCAGCGACATCGTGATTGGTTGAACGAGCGCTTCGGTTCGGACCCTGTCGACCGGATCGCTGCCGCGCACATGGATTGGCTGCGGCGTCATGGCAGGCACGCGGCCTGGGGGGCGCTGGTCGATGACTTGCCTCTTTGTGACGCGGGCTGGTCGATGGACCGGGGGCGCCTTCTCGCAGGTCTGGCCGTGTCTGAAAGCGCAGGCCTTTCCGATTGCTTGAAGGAGCTGATCCCCTGGCGCAAGGGGCCACTGACTCTAGGCGGCGTGGCCATCGACACCGAGTGGCGATCCGACTGGAAATGGGCGCGAGTCGCCCCGCACGTCGACCTGCGCGGCGACCACGTGCTCGATATCGGCGCCGGCAACGGATACTTCGGTTGGGCCATGCTCGATGCGGGTGCCGCCAGCGTGATCGGCTGCGATCCGACGCAGCTCTTTGTCCACCAGCACAACGCCATCAGTCACTTCGCGGGGTCGGCACCCCATTTGCTGCTGGCCTCGACGCTGGAGGATCTTGATCCGGCGCTCGACGGATTCGACACGGTGTGTTCCTTCGGCGTGCTTTACCACCGTCGCGATCATCTCGATCATCTTAGTCAACTGGCTCAGCGTCTTAAGCCTGGCGGACGCTTGATTCTCGACACCCTGATCCTCCCAGGCGACGATGACAACCAGCTCGATTCACCCAATCGCTACGCCAGGATGCGAAACGTCCATGCCCTGCCGACCGAGCGTCGATTGTTGCAGTGGATGGAACAGGCTGGCTATCAAAACTGTCGCTGTGTGGATATCACGGCCACCACGACCGAAGAACAGCGATCGACCGACTGGATGCCCTTCCAGTCATTGCCAGAAGCGCTCGACCCGGAGGATCCAACGCGCACCATCGAAGGCCTGCCCGCGCCCCTGCGAGCGGTCGTCATCGCCCGCCGGAGTAATCACCGATCTGGGCCGTAGGGCCTGGGCCGTGACCCGTTGCCTCAGATAATGCCCATGAGGCTTGCCAGGACGACGAGGATCAGGGCCGGGGTCACCACACGGGTCAGCCACAGCCAGGACGTGTAGGCCCAGTTCGGCATCTTCTCGCCCAGTTCCTCGCGGGTGATTTTGCCGGAGAGGACCCAGCCGGCAAAGATCGCCGTCAGCAGACCACCCAGAGGCAGCATGATGTCGTTGGCCACGTACTCGATCGCGCCCATGATGCTGCGCCCGCCGATGGTGACTTCCGACCAGAGGTTGAACGAGAACACGGAGGCCAGGCCCAGCGTCCAGGCCAGGCCCGCCACGCACAGGGCCGCAGCCCGTCGGCTCAGGTTGGTTGATTCGACGAGATAGGCCGTGGCCGGCTCCATCAGGGAAATACCGCTGGTCCAGGCGGCCACCGACAGCAGCAGGAAGAAGGCCATGCCGTAGAGAATTCCGAAGGGCATCTCGGCGAAGGCCAGCGGCAGGGAGGTAAAGATCAGGCCCGGGCCTCCGCCGGCAGGATCGATTCCGAAGGAAATGACGATCGGGAAAATCGCCAGTCCGGCGACCAATGCCACCAGGGTGTCGGCAATGACCACGGTTACGCCCACTCTCGGAACGCTGACATCCGATGGTAAATAGGCCCCGTAGGTCATGATTGCGCACATGCCCAGGCTCAGGGTGAAGAAGGCCTGACCCATGGCCGTCACGATCATGCCGCCGGAGACCATCGACCAGTCCGGCGTAAACAGAAAACCGACGGCTTCCTGAAAATTGCCCGTGTTCATGCCATAGCCCAGCAGGATGAGAAGCAGGATGAAAAGGACCGGCATCAATACGCTGACCGCCCGTTCCAGGCCCTTTTCGACGCCCAGGGCAACGACGCTGACGGTCATGACCATGAACAGACCGTGCCAGAACGTCATCTCACCGGCGCTGGACAGCAGGCCGCTGAAATTCGCGCCAGGATCGGTCACGCCCACGCCACCGAACAGCTCTTTGGCGTAGAGAAAGCCGTAGTGCAGGGTCCAGCCCGCGACGACAGAGTAAAAGGACAGGACCAAAAAGCCAGCGATAACGCCGAGAATCCCCAGACCCATCCAAGCCTTGCTCGCTCCAGCGTCGACCGAAAGCTCGCGCAGGGAATTGATCGGGCTCATCCGTCCACGACGACCGATGATGATTTCGGAAAACATGATCGGCATGCCAACCGCGAGAATGCACAGCAGGTAGATCAGCACGAAGGCGCCACCGCCGTTGTCGGAGGTGATGTAGGGGAAGCGCCAAATGTTGCCCAGGCCGACGGCGGATCCGGTAGCCGCAAGAATGAACGCCAGGCGAGAGGACCACATGCCGTGGATTGAAGTGCTTTGCATGGTCGAAATGAGCCCCGAAGATGAACGTCACAAGCGCGTCATTGTGCGCCAAGTCCCGATTTCGATCAATTACGGCGAAGGCGAGCGAAATGTGACAGGCCGACCAGAACGCCGCAGGCCAGAATAGCCAGGCTGATCCACGGGCTGGAAAAATGCAGGGGGGAGAGGACAAGCAGGCTCATCCCGATCAGGCCTAGCAGCCCGGACAGGGTCATCAGCCGGTGCCTGCCTCGCAGGCCGTTGAGGGCGAGGGTCGAGAGCATCAGCAGCCAGGCGACGGCCAGCAGCGACCATTCCAGCCACACCAGCTTCCGCCACAGGCCGATCTCCCAGTAATAGCGATTCAGCCACAGGCTCGGGAAGGACAGAAACACAACGGCCAGCGTGGCACAATGCAAGGCACACGCGGTAGCCACTACCATGCCGAAGCGGTCGGCCCAACGAGAATCGCGACGAAGTGCTAGCATTGTTATAGTATAACATTTTTGGAGACCCACGACGATGCGCACCTTACCTGTTCTGGCTCTGGCCCTGAGCTCGCCCCTGCTCTGGGCCCAGTTCGATGAACCCATGCGTCAGCACGATGCCCATGTCCACGGCGAGGCACGGGGGAATCTGTCGATAGACGCCGATTCCATGCAAATGACACTGGAGGTTCCAGCCTTCAACTTGATCGGATTCGAACATCCGCCGGCCGATGCCGAACAGCGCTCACTGCTCGAACGCGTCGTGGCGGACCTGGAGTCGGTCGCCTGGGTCGACATCGATCCGGCCGCTGGCTGCAGGACCTCATCGGTCGACATCGATACGCCCGGTCTGGTCGCCGAGGCGCAGCACGCAGATCATGCTCATCATGAC
>JGI12210J13797_10005273_pt1 | contig 32792 bp, 36 predicted proteins | sample ElkSlonscriptome_3_FD_13797 | JGI IMG/M metagenome (IMG submission 13797) | reverse complement strand
GGCAAGGGCATTCGCGGACGGCGCGCCAGCCCGCGCGCCGTCGCGCGACGAAAGGGCGCTCGGGGCTGTGCTGGCCTGCAGTTTGCTCAATTCGACAGAGGGCATGGCTGCGTCTCCTGGTGGATTCGTGAAAACAAGGACGGACATGCCGGGACGGGTTTAATCCGGGCCTTCGAAAAATTGCGGGGGCGCGTGGCTCAATCCCCGCTGCGCTCCCCGCCGACCGGGATGACGGCAAGACCGGTGCGCACGATGCGCGCGCGAACGGGTTCGGCCCGCCCGCCTGCGCGCCCCGCGCGGGCCCGGCCTGCGAGACGGATGCCGATCCATTCACCCCGGCGGCCCGGCTCCATCGCCTCGCCCGCCTGCTGAACCGTGAAGCCACGTCCGCGGATCATCACCGTTATCGGGTCGCCGCGCTCGACGAGCGGGGCGTCGCGCACGGAGGCGGAAGCGCCGCCGAATGGCGACGATGCCGCGGCCCGCAACGCGACGAAGACACGCCAGCCCGCCGGACCGGGGCATGCGACCCGCACCGTGCTCCGCCCAGCGCCGTGCCATGCGGCCTCGAGCGGGGCGGGGCAGGCGGCAAGACGCAGGCGGCGATCGGCCGGAGCGATCGCACCGCCGATTTCGCCCGTGCGCGCGCCGGTCAATGCCTCGACCGCGGCGTCGATTGCCGCCGGGTCGGTGCGGGTGCCCGCCGCGCCCCCGCTTTCGGCGAGAGCGGGGGCGAGCGGCGGCAGGGACATGAGGAGCGCGAGCGGCACGAAGGCACAAGCGCGATAGCCTGTCGGAACCGGCGCTGGGGTGGGTGATGGCATTGCAGGAGCTCCCTCATTCCTGGTCGGGCGGTTGGCGCGCACAGGCGCGTTCCCCCCGCAAGGCTAACCACGGCCGCAGCAAGCGCCATGCCAAGACACCGCCTCGGCCCGCTGCTGCGTCGGTCATAGGGGTTCGTCCCTAGGGACCTTCGCGGAGCCAATGGCGAGCCCGGCCTTAATCGCCCGCGCGCTAGCCCCCGGCGCGACGAAACGGCCGAGGTCCGCGCACGAAGCATGGTCTATCCCTCCAATTTCTCGCGTCGCCGGCCGCCCGGCGGGATCCCTGCGCGGCTGCCTCCCGAGGCGCTCTCCGCGCGCGGAAAGGGCGATGCTGGCGCAGCGGGCGATGCTGGCGCAGCGGGCGATGCTGGCGCAGTGGGCAATGCTGGCGCGGGGCGCGATGCGGCGCAGGCCAGCGACCGCCACACGCCCGAGGGCCGGCGTGCGCTGCTCGAACGGGTGACCGCCTTCACGATCGAACACGATCTGGCGGTCAGCGGCGCCAATCTCGCGCTGATCTGCAACGCGCTGTCGGGATCGAGCGTGGAGCTCGCCGCCAGTTTCGCCGCGCGCGAGGCTGCCGGGGAACCGATCGACCAGCGCTGGCTCGACACGATGATGCGGCTCGACCCCGAGATCGGCGGACGCATGGCCGAGCTCGAGAAGCTGATGGACAAGCTTGAATATGCCGTCCTGCGGTTTGCCCAGACGACCAAGACCGCGCAGGACGAGACGAGCGGCCACCGCGGCGCTCTCGGCGCGCAGATCGAGGCCATGACGGTCGCGCATCCGGCCGGCCAGGGCGGATCCGAAGCCCTGCCCGAATTCGATCGCCTGATCGAGATGTCGCGCGCCATGATGCAGCGCATCGAACAGGTCGAGCATGCGATGGAGAAAAGCCAGGCCGAGACCCAGGAACTGCGAGAGAACCTTGCCCGCGCCCGGATGGAGGCGGATGTCGATCACCTTACCCGCCTGCCCAATCGCCGCGCCTTCGAACGCCGCTTCGCCGCCGCGGTCGAGGAAGCGCGCGCCAACGGCACGAAGCTGTGCGTCGCCTTCTGCGATGTCGATCGTTTCAAGTCGATCAACGACACATACGGCCACGATGCGGGCGACCGGATCCTGTGCGCGATCGCGGGCACGCTCGGCAGCCATGCGAGCGACACGGTGTTCGTCGCGCGCCACGGGGGCGAGGAATTCGCGGTCCTGCTGCAGGGCTTCGACAGGGACGCGGCCTGGCGCAAGCTCGACGGCATGCGCCGGGCGCAGGCGGACAAGCAATTGCTCGACCGCCAGAGCGGCCGGCCTTTCGGCAAGGTAACCTTCTCCGCCGGGGTCGCGCAGGTTGCCGATCTTGCCGACCCGCGCAGCGCGCTCGGCCGGGCGGACGCGGCTCTCTACGAAGCGAAGAAGGCCGGGCGCAACAGCGTGATCGCGGACTGAACCGGACCAGCCGGCTTACGGTGACGGCGCGCTGTCATAGCCGAGGCTTGCATGGAGCCCGGTTTCCTCGCCTTTCTCGATCACCACCCGCACCGCCACGCCCGCCGCGCGCGCTTCGCGGGCAAGCGCGCGGGCCTCGCTCCAGACCGCGTTCGCGTCGGCCCCTCCATGGCGGGCATAGACGGTGAGCGTTGCGCGCGGGTCGCGTTCCTGCCGGGCGAGCCATTGCCCGAGCGAGGGCGCATCCGGGCCAGGCCGGTAAAGCGCCTGCGACGGCGCGAAGGCCGGAGCGCCCGCTTCGATATCCGCTGCCTCCTGCGCCGATCCGTCTTCCGGAAAGCCGGCCAGCGCGGAAAGCGTGAGGAGGAACAGGATCAGTGCGAGATCGGCGAGGATCAGCTGCCATGGAGTGCCGCTTTCCTGGATTGTCTGTCTCAAAATCATCCGATCGTCCTCAGATTGCCGTGTGGTGAAAGGCCGTGCGCGCGCTCCATCGCGGCGCTTTCGATATGAGCGGCGAGCCATTCGACCAGCGCCTCGCGCGCGCTTTCCTCGCGCAGGCCGTGTCGCTCGATCGCGTGGGCCAGCGGGATGCACACGAGGTGGGCGGTGAGCACGCCGTAGAGCGAGGACAGCACCGCGGTCGCGATCGAGGCCATGATCGTCTCGGCCGGGCTGCCCGCGAGCGTCTCGGAAAGGCGGGTGATGGCATAGAGCGTCCCGACAAGGCCGAAGACCGGGGCGAGTTCGCCCGCATATTCGAAGGTCCGGATGCCGCGCGCGCGTTCGACTTCGCGGGCGGCGCGCTCGGCCCGGCGAGCGGAATGAAGCGCGTCGATCGATCCGGTGCGAAGGTAGGTGTCGACCAGCAGCGCAAGCGAGGGGTCGGGCGGCAACGGCACATCGGCCGTGCGATGGCCCTTCGCCTCGATCGCGCGCAGGGCGCGGGCGATCGCGGTGCGATTGGCTGGCTCGTCGAAGCGGCTCTTGCCGAGCCGGAGAAACGCAGTGAAGGCAACGATGAGATCGCGCCAGCCGCAGCGCGCGGCGGTGGCGAGCACGGTCCCTGCAAGGACGATCGCAAGCGCCCCGGGGTCCAGCATCGCAGACCAGTCGCTCGGCACGTCCATGCGGGTTTGTCCTCCTCTCCAGCGTTCCCGGATGGAAGAACGGCTGCTGGGCGGGCGGATTAAGCGCCGCAGGCGAGAGGCAGGATCGTGCCCTTCGCGCTCACGGGCACGGCACGCTTTTGCCGCCTGAGCGCCGCGACCGGCCCGGCGGCTGCCGCTGCAATCGGTCGAAATCCGCCGGAATCGGGCGAATTCCGGGAAATTGGCCGGCACGGGGGCGGTTTGGCACGGGCGGTGCAACGTCGCTGGAGCCGCACGGATTGCGGCACCGGTCACTGGTCCGGTCCATCCCTTCGGGGGAGACCCGGGCCACGCGCCACAACACGATCAAGGGAGACGTCCGCCATGAGCGAACGACTTTTCGGCATTCACGGCGCCGCGCTCGAATTGCGCTCGCAGCGCATGGGGCTGATCGCGTCGAACATCGCGAATGCCGCGACGCCGGGCTACAAGGCGCGCGACATCGACTTCACGGCGGCGCTCGAGGGGCGGCTTGACCGGTCGAAGTCCGGCGACCGTGCAGGCGCGGAAGGGATCGAGCGCCACCGGATCTATCGCACGCCGACCATGGCGACCCTCGACGGCAATACGGTCGAACTGGGCCGCGAACAGGTCGCTTTCGCCGAGAACGCCCTGCGCTACAGCGCGACGCTCAGTTTCATCGAGGGCAAGGTCTCCACCATCACCCGCGCGCTGAAGGGAGACTGACGATGTCTGACCCGCGCGCCATGAGCCTGTTCGACCTCTCCACCCGGGCCATGTCGGCCCAGATGGTCCGGATGAACGCGGCGGCCTCGAACCTTGCCAATGCGGGCTCGGTCTCCTCCACCCAGGAGGGGGCCTATCGCCCGATCCGCACGGTCTTTGCCGCGACGCTCGACGAGGCCAGCGGCCTTGCGAGCGTCGAGAGCGCGGGGCTGGTTCGATCCGAAACCCCGCCGGTCAGGCGCTACGATCCCGGCCACCCGCTCGCCGACGACACCGGCCACGTCTTCGAGGCGGGCATCGATGAGACCGCCGAAATGGTCGAGATCACCGAAAGCGCGCGGCAATACCAGAACATCGTGCAGGCCTTGCAGACCGCCAAGCAGCTGATGCTCGACACCATAAGGAGCAAGTGATGGAATCCCTCAATCCGGGCCTCGAGGCGACGCTCGATCAGCTCAACGCGCCCTCGCGCATGCCGTCCTCGAACAACGCTCTCGCCCGGCTCGATTCGGGAGATTTCCTGCGCCTTCTGACGACCCAGCTGACGATCCAGGACCCGCTCGAGCCGGTCGGCAACGAACAGATGCTTGCGCAGATGGCGCAGTTCTCCTCGCTTGCCGCGACGACCGAGAGCGGGGCGACGCTCGGCGATATCTCGGCCAAGCTCGACCGGCTGATCGAGGCGCAGGAAGCCGCCCGCGCCGCGAGCGAGGCGGCTACCGCCGCTTTCGCTGCCGCGTCCGCTGCGAACTCCGCCACCCCGATCGCCTGATCCTTTCCCCATCCTGCACAGGAGCCACGACCCATGTCCTTCTTCACCTCGCTTTCCGGCATGAAGAATGCCGAGACCGACCTGCGCGTCATCTCGCACAACATCGCCAATGCCGAGACGGTCGGCTTCAAGAAAAGCAACGCCGCCTTCGCCGATCTCGTCGCGACCGGTTCGGGCACCGATCCGCGCAAGACCCCGGGCATCGGCGCGACCGTGTCGGCGATCTCTCAGGATTTCGCGCTCGGCCCGCTCGAGCAGACCGGGCGCAGCCTCGATCTCGCGATCAACGGCGACGGCTTCTTCTCGGCGCAGGACCCGATCTCGGGCGACATCTCCTTCACCCGGAACGGCAATTTCCGCATCGTCTCCACGGGCGAATTGCAGGATGCGAACGGCAATCTCGTCCAGGCGCTGCCGGTCAATGCGGCGGGCACGACGTCGGGGACCACGCCGGGCCCTCTCGTCGTGCCGACGACGAATGCTGCGGGTTCGACCCTCTCGAGCGTGTCGATCGATGCCACCGGGCTCGTATCGGCGGCCTATTCGGACGGCACCAACGATCCGGTCGCCCGGGTGGCGCTTGCCACGTTCCCGGCGGCCGACGGGCTGCGCTCGGCGGGGCTGACAAACTGGGTCGCCAGCGCCGAATCCGGTGCGCCGGTCTATGGCGAGCCGGGGGTCGGCAATTACGGCAAGCTTTTGTCGGGCGCGCTCGAGAGATCGAACGTGGACCTCGCCGAAGAGATGGTCTCGCTGCTGACCGCGCAGCGCAATTTCCAGGCCAATGCCCGAGCGATCGACACCGCGACGCAGATCTCGCAGGCCGTTCTCAACCTGCGCTCGTAAGGGCTGAAGGCCGATGGACCGCTTCATCTACACCGCGCTTACCGCGATGAATTCGGCGATGAACCGGCAACGGGCGACGGCGAACAATCTCGCCAACGCCTCGACCCCCGGTTTCCGGCGCGAGGTGTTCTCGGTCACCGCCGCCACCCTGCGCGACGAGGCGAGCCCCGAGGCCCGCTCGCTGGCAAAGGGGCTGGTGCGCGGCGCCGACATGTCGTCGGGCAAGGTCAACCCGACCGACAGGCCGCTCGACATCGCGGTCTCGGGCAGCGCGCTCATCGCCTACCAGGCGCCGGACGGGGGCGAGGTCTATTCGCGCCGCGGCGACCTCAGCGTCGCGGCTTCGGGGGTGCTCGAAAACGGTGAGGGCCTGCCGGTGATGGGCGAGCGCGGGCCGATCAGCGTGCCGGCCGGTTTCGCCATAGAGATCGCGGCGGACGGATCGGTGCTCGCGACCGACCCGAATGCGCCCGCTGCCGGGGCGGAACCGCTCGATCGCATCCGCCTCGTCTCGCCCGAAGGAAGCCCGCTTGCCAAGGGCGTGGACAGCTTTCTCAAGGTCCCCGGAGGCGGCGTCCTCCCGCCCGATCCGACCGCGCGGGTGACGGCGGGCGCGCTCGAAGGGTCGAATGTCGAGACCGCGCAGGCGCTCGTCGACATGATCGAGGCCCAGCGCGCCTTCGAACAGCGCGCGCGGGTGATCCGGACCGCGGGCGAACTCGACGAGGCGTCGAGCCGTCTTCTCTCGCTCCAGTAAAGGACTGATTCGATGCCCACTTCCGCCCTTCACGTCGCGCGCACCGGTCTCGAGGCGCAGGATGCACGCATGCGCGTCATCGCCAACAATCTCGCCAATGTCGGCACGACCGGCTTCAAGCGCGACCGCGCCGATTTCGCGACGCTGGCCTATCAGGAACTGCGCGTTGCGGGCCAGCAATCGACCAATCAGACCGCCTATGCCGTCGGGCTCAATCTGGGCACGGGCGTCCAGGTGCTCGGCACTTCGCGGATCGAAAGCCAGGGGACCTTGAACGCGACCGGCAATTCTTTCGACATGGCGCTGGACGGGCCCGGGTATTTCCCGGTCGAGCTGCCCGGCGGGCAGGTCGCGTTCACCCGCGCGGGCAATTTCACGCTTTCGCCGCAGGGCAATCTCGTGACTTCGCAGGGCTATGCGGTGACGCCGCCGGTGCAGGTCCCGCAAGGGGTTCAATCGATCACCATCGCTCCCGACGGGACGATCAGCGCGGTCCAGCCCGGTCAGGCAGCGCCGGTCCAGCTCGGCCAGTTGCAGGTGGCGAATTTCGTCAATCCGGCGGGGCTGCGCGCGATCGGCGACAATTTCCTGACCGAGACCGCCGCGAGCGGCCCGGCCGAACTCGGCATAGCCGGTCAGCAGGGGCGCGGACAGGTGCGCCAGGGCATGCTCGAAGGCTCGAATGTCAACGTGGTCGAGGAGCTGGTCGAGATGATCGAGGCGCAGCGCGCCTACGAAATCAATTCCAAGATGGTGAGCGCGGTCGACGAAATGCTGCGCAACGCCAACCAGACGCTGTGAGGCCGATCGTCGTGACAACCGCCATGCCCCGGCCCGCATTCGCCCCTCCCATGGCGCTCGTGCCCATTTTCGCACTCACCGCCTGTTTCGGCAGCGGGCCGCAACCCGGCTTCACGGCGCCGCCGCCGCCGGGTGCTCCAATTGTCGCAGCAGGCCCGCCGCAGACGGCAGAGCCGGTCGCGAACGCCTTCGCCGCGCCGCAGGCGGGGCAGGCGGGCGCGATCTTTCAGTCGGCGCGGGGCTATGCCGGCCTCCACACCGGAACGCGGGCGCGCAGCCTCGGCGACATGGTGACGATCGTGCTGGTCGAAAACACCACCAGTTCGAAAAGCACGTCCGGCCAGACCGCACGCGACGGCAGCTTCTCGCTCACCCCGCCGGCTGCCGGGCCGCTCTCCTTTCTCGATCCCAATGCCCTTAATGCAAGCGGCCAGGGGTCGTTCAATGGAGGCGGCAATGCCGCGCAGCAGAGCCAGCTCAATGGAACCGTGACGGTCACGATCGCCGCGATCCATCCCAACGGGACCGCCGAAGTCGTCGGGGAGAAGATGATGCAACTGAGCCAGGGTGACGAATGGGTCCAGTTCGCCGGGCGCATCCGCCTCGTCGACATCGACAGCGACAATCGCCTGCCTTCCTCGCGGGTCGCCAATGCGCGGATCATCTATTCGGGCAAGGGCGCCGTGCAGCAGGCGAGCCGGCCGGGCTGGCTATCGCGGTTCTTCAACTGGATTTCGCCGCTGTGAGGGGGAATGCGATCATGACACGGGTGGTCCCGCTCCTCCTCGCGCTGCTCGCCGCGCTTGTCCCGGCGGGCGCTTCTGCCGAGCGTATCCGCGACCTCGGGCAGTTCGAGGGGCTGCGCGCCAACCAGCTCACCGGCTATGGCGTCGTCGTCGGCCTGCAGGGCACGGGGGACGACAATCTGGCCTACGTAACCGAGGCGATGCGCGGCGTGTCCGGGCGATTGGGGCTGCAATTGCCGCCAGGCGTCTCGCCCAATCTGAGGAATGCCGCCGCGGTCATCGTCACCGCCGAATTGCCGCCCTTCGCCAAGCCGGGACAGCGCATCGACGTCACCGTCTCGACCATCGGGCAGGCGCGCGACCTGCGCGGCGGGGCACTGGTGCTGACCCCGCTTTATGGCGCGGACGGACAGATCTACGGCATGGCGCAGGGCAACGTCGCGGTCGGAGGGCTCGGCGTGTCGGCGCGCGACGGATCGCAGCTCACCGTCAATGTCGCGACCGTCGGCCGGATTGCCGACGGGGCCACGGTCGAGCGTGCGGTCGCGACCGGTTTCGACGCGCGCGAATCGCTGCGGTTCAATCTCCACAATGCCGATTTCCTGACCGCCACGCGGGTGCGCGATGCGATCAACACCCGGTTTCCCGGCATGGCAGAGATCGCCGACGGGGTCAGCATCGAGCTCGCCCTGCCGACCGGCAACGACACGCGCGCGGCGCTGCTTGCCGAAATCGAGATGCTCACCGTCACGCCTGCACAGGTTGCGGCGCGGGTGATCGTCAATTCGCGCACCGGGACGGTCGTCATCAACCAGGCGGTGCGGCTCGCCCCGGCCGCGATCAGCCATGGCAAGCTCGTCATCCGCATCGACGAGAACCCGCGCGTGGTCCAGCCCGAGCCGTTCGGAAACGGGCGAACGGCGGTCGAACAGGACAGCGAGATCTCGGTCACGCAGGAGGCGGACCGGGTCGCGCTGATGCCCGGCGCAGCGTCGTTGTCGGAAATCGTCGATGCCCTCAACCTGCTGGGTGTCGGCGCGGCGGATCTCGTCGTGATCCTCGAAAGCCTCAAGCAGGCGGGCAGCCTCCAGGCCGAAATGGTGGTGCTGTGATCGCGCCCGTCCCGCCCCCATTGCCCGGAGCGCCCGATGCGCTCTCGTCCGAACGGCTCGACCTGCGCGAGGCGGCGGAGGGGTTCGAGGCGATCATGGTCCGCCGCATGCTGGCAGGCGCGCGCGCGGCCAGCTTCGGCGAGGACGCGCCGCTCACCGGCGGCGGCATGAAACAGTTCACCGCGATGCGCGACGAACACCTCGCCGAGATCGTCGCCTCGAGCGGTGCCCTCGGGTTTGCCCGGAGCATCGAGGACCAACTTGCGCAACATCTTGCGGGCAAGGGTGGGGTGTAATGCCCACCGCGCTCATCAATATCGGCCGGACCGGCGCAGCGGCTGCGCGGGCGAGCCTCGAGCTCACCGCGCAGAACATCGCCAATGCGTCCAATCCCGATTACGCCCGCCGCACGCTGACCCAGAACGAACTGGTCGGCAGCGCGACGATCGGGGTGAATTCGGCGGATTCGCTGGGCGGCGTGCGGATCGGCGAAATCCAGCGGATCGACAGCGTGCTGGTCCAGCGCCAGGCGCGCGAGAGCGCGGCCGACCTTGCCCGGACCACCGCCGAACTCGACGGGCTGAGCCTTGCCGAAACCGCGCTCGAGGAATCGGGTCTCTACAATGGACTGGTCGATTACGAGGCGGCTCTGGTCAGCCTCGAGAGCGATCCGCTCGATCCGGCCCTGCGCACCGTCGCCCTCGAAACCGCGCGCCAGCTGGCCGACACTTTCCAGTTCGCGGACAGCGCGCTCGGCAACGGGCGGAGGCTGGTCCAGGCCGAGGTCGATGCCGGGGTCGCCAATGTCAGGGGCCTTGCCGCCGAGCTTGCCCGGATCAATCGCGACCTGTCCGCCGCGCGCGACGGTTCGGCGGGGCAGGCCTCGCTGCTCGATGCGCGCGATGCGACCATGCGCCAGATCAGCGACGAATTCGGTGTCGTCACCCGCTTCAACGAAAAGGGCGCGGTCGAGGTGCGCCTCGATGCGATACCCAATGCGCTGCTGGTGACACCGGACGGGCGGTTCAACACGCTCAGCGCCGACCGCCAGGCGAACGGGACCTATCGCTTCCGCTTCGGCAACCTGTTTTTCCAACCCAGCACCGGATCGATGGCCGGTCGGCAGGCGGCCCTGGTCGAATACGGGCGCACGCAAGGCGCACTCGACCGGATCGCGGGCGCGGTCATTTCGACCGGCAATGCAGCGCAAGGCTCCGGCAGCGCGCCCGACGGTTCGCCCGGCCAGCCGCTGTTCTCGGGCACGCGAGCGAGCAATATGGGCATCGCGCTCAGTGACGGGTCGCAGCTCGCCACGGCGGGAGCGGGGTCCGGGGCGGGCAGCCGCGACACCGCCGCGCTCGAAGGGCTTATCGCCGCGATCGGGGCCTCGAACGGACCGGTTGCCGATGCCGACGAGGTCCTGCTCACCCTGTCGAGCCGGATCGCGGGCCTTGCGACCACGCGTGAGGGGCTGTCGATCATCGCGTCGGCCGCGGAAGCGCAGCTGCTTGCCGAGACCGGGGTCGATCTCGATGCCGAGGCGGCCAGCCTCATCCGTCTGCAGCAGGCTTTCGAGGCGAACAGCCGGGTGATCCGCGTCGCGACCGAGCTGTTCGACACCATCCTCTCGCTCAACTGACGACGGAGGCCAGCCATGAGTTTCGTGAGCAATTCCACCGGGGCCTTCTTCGAGCGTTCTCTCGGCCAGATGGGGAACCTGCGCGCCAGCCTCGAGAAGCTGCAGGCGCAGATCGCGACCGGCGAGAGGATTTCTCGCGGCTCGGAAGACCCGGCCGCCGCCGCCCGCCTGCGCGCGCTCGAGCGGCGCGAAAGGCTCGCCGCGGTCGAGGAAGACAATGCGGTGAAGCTGGCGCAGGATCTCACCTCCGGCTCGATCCAGCTGGCGGGCGTGACCGCGATCCTTCAGCGTGCGCGCGAACTCGCGATCCAGGCGGCGAATGACACGACCGGGCCGGAAGGGCGCGCGATCATCGCGCAGGAGCTTTCGCAGATGGAAGAGGAACTGTTCACCCGCGCCAATGGCGTGACCCTCACGGGCGAGCCGCTTTTCGCCGGGACCGCCGGGGGGCCCGCCTTCACCCGCGATGCCAGCGGCAATGTGACCTATGCCGGCAACACCGAGGAAGGCGCGGTGACGATCGCGCCGGGAACCGACATCGCGCGCGGGCTCGATGGGCGGCAGGTGTTCGAATTCGACCTCGCCGGCGTGCCGTCCAGCACCTTCGCCGTGCTCGGTGCGCTGGCCGACGCGATGAACGGCGGCTCGCCCGACCCCGCAGGCGCCGCACGCGCCGCGATCGACGGGCTCGACACCGCTCTCGAAAGCGCGACGCGCGGGACAACCATCCTCGGCACGCGCCTCGCCTGGGTCGAAACGGTTCGCGACAATCAGGTCGAACAGGAGATTTTGCGCGCCGAGCAGGCTTCCGAGGCGGGTGACACCGACCTCGGCGAAGCGATCGCGCGGCTGCAACAGACGCTCACCGCATTGGAGGCGAGCCAGGAGAGTTTCACCCGCGTCAGCTCGCTCACCCTGTTCGACGCGCTCTGATTCGCGCCCCGACCGCCCGCTCGCCCGCCAGCACCACTGCCGCAGGAGACAGATCCCTTGTTCGCCGCCATCGGTCTCGTTGTCCTCATTGTCATGGTGTTCGGCGGATTCGTCCTCGCGGGCGGCTCGCTCGGGCCGATCCTCGCGGCGCTTCCGCTCGAGTTCATGATGATCGGCGGGGCGGCGCTGGGGGCGATCCTGATCGGCAATTCGATGCACGAGATCAAGCTGCTCGGCGGCGGGCTTGGCACGGTGTTCAAGGGGCCGCGCTATTCCGATCAGGACCATCTCGATGCGATCGCGCTCACCAGCAAGCTGATGAAGCTGATGCGGTCCGAAGGCGCGGTCGGGCTTGAAAGCCATGTCACCGATCCGGAAAGCTCGACCCTGTTCGGTGAGTATCCGAGGTTGCAGAAGGACAAGGTCGTGCGCGACCTGATCTGCGACCCGCTCACCTTGATGGTGGTGTCCTCGGGCACGCTGGATACCCACGCGGTCGAGGAGGTGATCGACAACGCGATCAAGACCCAGCTCCATGAAATGGAGGAGCCCACGCACACGATCCAGTCGCTCGCCGATGCCTTCCCGGCGCTCGGCATCGTCGCGGCCGTGCTCGGCGTCATCAAGACCATGGGCGCGATCAACGAACCGCCCGAAGTGCTCGGCAAGATGATCGGCGGCGCACTGGTCGGCACGTTTCTCGGCGTGCTGCTCGCCTATGGCATGACCGGCCCGATGGCGAGCCGGCTGAAGCAGATCAACACGCATGACGCGCAGCTCTATCATTCGATCAAGCAGGTCATCATCGGCAGCCTGCACGGCCATCCGCAGCCGCTCGTGCTGGAGGCTGCACGGTCCGGCCTGCCGCCCGCGCACCGGCCCAAGCTGACCGATCTCATGGACATGATGCGGGGACGCTGACGCCATGGCCGAAGCCGATCCCAAAGCTGCAGGCAAGACACCCGCGCCGGTCATCGTCAAGAAGATCACGATCGAGGAAGCGGGCCATCACGGCGGCGCGTGGAAGGTCGCCTATGCCGATTTCGTCACCGCGATGATGGCCTTCTTCCTGCTGCTCTGGCTGCTGGGCGCGACCGAGGAGGACCAGCGCAAGGGCATCGCCGACTACTTCACGCCGACGCTGGTCAAGATGCGGCAGAAAAGCGCCGGGGCGGACGGGATGCTGGGCGGCTCTTCGATAACCGATGTGGATAGCTATCCCAATGCGATGGGCCAGACCGGCACGCGCGCGATCACCATTCCGCGTGGGCTGACCGGTGGACCGGTAGAAGGCGGCGGACGCGGCGAGCTCGAGGCGGACAAGCTCAGGGAGCTGCGCGAGGCGATCGAAGACAAGCTGGTCCAGCGCCGCGAATTGCAGCATCTCGCCCGGCAGGTGCGGGTCATGCGCGCGCCCGAGGGGATCCGCATCGACCTGTTCGACGATGCCGATTTCTCGATGTTCACGCTCGGCACGACGATCCTGACCGGCGAGGCCGAGGCGCTGCTCGACATCATCGGCGAAACGCTCGCCGACCAGCCCGCCCCGCTGATCCTGCGTGGCCACACCGATTCGCTGCCCTGGAGGCCAGGCGTTCCGGCGAACAACTGGTCGCTTTCGACGGGTCGGGCGGAGGCGACGCGGCAGGAACTGATCCGCAGCGGGATCCCGGCGGAACGGTTCGCCCGCATCGAAGGGGTCGCCGACCGCGAGCCATTGATCGAGGACGATCCCACCGACCCGCGCAATCGCCGCATTTCGCTGCTGCTGCTCGATCTGAATGCGCGCGTTCGCGCGCGGCCCGATCCCGGGACGGTCGACTAGGGGTATTCGCGCAGGGTCCCGAGAGCGCGGGGGCAAGCATGTCGCTTTAGCCCTCTTTCACATTTCAAGCGACGCATGAGAGGCCCCGATGACGAACTCCACCACCGACACGATCCTGCCTGCCGATCTTCCCCATGCGCTGGACCGGGTCGGGGGGCCGACCGAAGTGCTTTCGCTCGATTGCTTCGACACGCTGCTGTGGCGCGACTGCCATGCTCCCAGCGACCTGTTCGCCGCCCTGCCGGGCCTCACCACGGGACAGCGCTGCGCAGCGGAGGCCAATGCCCGCAAGCTTGCCCGGACGCTGAAACGACGCGGGGAGGTGACGCTGACCGAGATCCATGACCAGGCCATGCCCGGCGCCTCGCTCGGGGCAGTGAGCGAGGCGATCGGCGCCGAACTCGATGCCGAGGCACGGGCCTGCTTCGCCTTCGCGCCGACGGTCGAACTGATGCGCGCGGCGAAGGCGAGGGGAATGCGCATCGCCATCGCGTCCGACACCTATCTGACCGTTGCGGAACTGACCCGGCTGATCGAACGCGCCGCGGGCGAGGAGGTCGCCGGGATGATCGACCGGGTCTTCACATCGTGCGATGCGGGCATTTCCAAGCATGAAGGCCTGCTCGCCCGGGTCGTGAAGGCGATGAAATGCCGGCCGGGAGCAATGCTCCATATCGGCGACAATCGCGCCGCCGACCTCGAAGGCGCGCGCGCGCTTGGCATCCCGGCGCTGCATCTCGTCCAGTTTGGAGAGACGACGCGCCAGCGCCTGAGGCTGGAGCGGGCGAGCCGCGCACTGGCCCAACCTGCGGGGAAGGATGTCGACGGGCTCCAGCCGCACCGGGCGATCCTTTCGGCGCACGAGCGACAAGTCACGGACCCCGCCGAGGCGCTGGGCTTTTCCGTGCTCGGACCGGTCTTTCACGCCTTTGAAAGCTGGCTGCGCGGGGAAGCGGCGGCGCTCGAGAAGGCGCATGGGCAGCGGGTTCACTGGCTTTTCATGCTGCGCGACGGGCACCTGCCCCATCTCGTCCACCGCGCCGCGGGCGAGGCGACAAGCACCGCGCGGGTCGAGATCAGCCGTTTCGTCGCGTCCGCCGCCGCCCTCACCACGCGCGAGGCCCATGACCGCCATATCGGGCTCGAATTCGGCCTCAATCCCTCGACGCTCGCGCGGCAGATGCTGATGGACGAGGATGAGATCGAGCGGATCGTCGGAACCCCCGAAAGCGAGCGGGAGATGGCCGAGGCCGCCCACAGGCTGCTCGCCGAATTGCGCTCGGGCAGGCGCCGCAAGCTTACCATCCGGCGCGCCCGTGCACTGGCCGACCGGCTGGTGCAGCATGTCCGCGCAGCCTGCGACCCGCAGCCGGGCGACACGCTGATGCTGATCGACCTCGGCTATAACGGTTCGGCCCAGAACGGCGTCGACGCGCTGCTTTCCGGGGCATTGGACTGCCATGTCGCCGGGCGCTACCTGGTGCTGCGCGAAATGCAGGCGAGCGGGCTCGACAAGAAGGCCCTCATCGATGCGCGCCATTTCGATCCGCAATTCCTCGAGGCGCTGTGCGGCAATGTCGCCGTGATAGAGCAGCTGGCGACCTGCGAGATGGGCTCCGTCGTCGATTATGACGATGCGGGCGAGCCGGTGCGCCGCGAAAGCTCGGTCAAGGGTCGGCAGTCGCAGGTGCGGGAAGCGGTGCAAAGGGGCTGCGTGCGCTTTGCCCGCGCGGCGCTGGCGGCCCCGGTGATCCGCGAGCGGGACGTGCACGCGCAACGCGGCTGGCGCGAGGGCGCGGCCCATGCGCTCAGCCGTTTCATGTTCCTGCCCCAGCCCCACGAACTGGATATCGTCGCGAGCTTCGAGCACGACGTCAATCTCGGCAGCGAGCGGATGGTTTCGCTGTTCGATCCCGAATTGGCGCGCGAGGGCCTGCGGCGGCGCGGCCTGTTCTACATGAAGGGGTCGGAGCGCATGTTCCTGCCCGCCGAACTGGCCGGCGAGGCGATCGAGCCGCGTCTGGCGCTGATGGTGCAGGCGATGCGCGGGCTCGGGCTGACCTATGCCGACAGCATGGGCAGGGGAATTGAACTGGACGCGATCCATTTCGATGCGCGCGAGGCTAGCGTCCAGAGGATCACGACGCAGGCGACCCATGACGGCTTTCATGTCGCGCGCCTGCCGCTGGGCGCGAAGGGGCACGGCGTCGCACTCTCGCTCGGCGCGCGGATCGCGGTCGCCGAGATCGGGACGATCACGCGCGCCCCGGTCGCGAGCCTCGGCGGCGCATTGCAGGACGCCCCGCCCGAGCCGGTCGAGGCGCTGTTCGACGGGATGCGCGAAATCGCGCCGCGGGTTCTCGAATGCACGCGCGGGGATGCCGCGATCGTGATCCCCCCGCGCCAGGCGGCCGGGGATGAGAGCGCGATGATGGTCGAGATCGTCTTTCGCCCGTTGCGACACAGGGGGAGCGAAGTCTCCTCTCTCGCAGCTGCGGTGACCGGCTCAATGAACGACGCCGCGGCCTGAGCCGGCCCTGACGCCCCGCGAACCGGTCGAACCGTCCGGGCCATCCGGCCTTGTCTTCAAAACAAAAGGTCCGAGGCCTTTCGGCCCCGGACCCGATTGCCACCCTGTCGGTGACCATCATGCCTCGGCTGCTTACCTCAGCAGCGAGAGCACGTTCTGTTGCGACTGGTTCGCCTGGGCGAGCATCGCGGTCGAGGCCTGGCCGAGGATCTGCGCCTTGGCGAGCGCGGTGGTCTCCTGCGAGTAATCGGTGTCCTCGATGCGCGACCGCGCGTCGGCGAAATTGGTCGCCGTCGTCGCCAGCTCGTTGATCGCCGATTCGAGCCGGTTCACCCCCGCACCGAGCGAGGATCGCGTCGTGTTGACGTCGCTGAGCGCGCTGTCGACGCTGGTGATCGTGCTTGCAGCTGCGGAGTCGGTCGAGACGTCGAACACCGTATCGCCAAGGTTGCTGCCGTCGATCGCGGTGCTGGTCAGCGTGATCGAGCGACCCGCGTCGAGCTGGATGTTGACGGTCGACGTCGGTGCCGCTGGTAGTGCTGAACAGGGTGACGCCGTTGAACTCGGTGCTGGTCAGGACGCTGTCGATCTGTTCGGCCAGCTGCGTCACTTCGGTGTCGAGAAAGCCGCGGTCCTCGGAATCGAGCGTGCCGTTCTGCGACTGGATCGCCAGTTCGCGAACGCGCTGGAGCATGTTGGTCACCTGTTCGAGCGCGCCTTCGGCGGTCTGGGCCAGCGCGATGCCGTCATTTGCGTTGCGCACGCCCTGGTTCAGGCCGCGAATGTCCGAGGTGAAGCCGGTCGCGATCGACAGGCCCGCCGCGTCGTCGGACGAGCTGTTGATCCGGCGGCCGGTCGACAGGCGCTCCATCGCGGTCGACAGCATCTCGTTGGCTTCCATGCTCGCATTCTGGGCGCGCAGGGCGGAAATGTTGGTGTTGATGACAGACATAGATGAAAAACTCCCGTGTGGTGGGTGCAGCGTGGTCGGGGCAGGGCGGCCAGCGATGGCCGGATTGCGCCTGCCGGGACCGCCTCTGCTGGACCTAAGAGCGACCGGGATGCGGCATGTTTAAGGGCAGGTGGCGCGACATCGGGGGTTGGCAGCGCCCTGCCTTGCCTGCGGGACGGGATTGGTGGAGGCCGCGTGCATAGGGGCTCCTACGGGGGCTTAAATTTGCGATATCTTGGACGCGCTCCCGGCAATTCCTTTCCGGCGGAAAGGACAATGATGGCTGCACCTTATCTCGACGATCGCCGCAATGGCGGGCAGGGCTGCAACAGCGCGGCGGATCGCGCCGCGCGCATTGCCTCGCTCGCAAACCCCGCTCCGCATCAAGGGGTCGCCGGCTTCGACCGGGTGCGCGCGCGCCACGGCGCGCTGCTCGAGGCGACCTTGCCGCTGCTTGGGCGCGACTGGCAGCAGGGCCGGATCGTGCTCGGCGAGGACGGCCGCTTCGCCTGCCCGCCCGGCGGACGGCGCGCCGACCGAATCGAGATCGACCTCACCCATGGCGACCCTCCCGCCTTTGCACGGCTGACCGACACGCGCATCGCCCTGTCCTACGATCCCGGCACGCCCGAGGCCGCGCGCCCGGCCATGCTCGCGGCTGCCGCGCGCGGCGGCTGGCCGGTCGCGGGCGACGAACACAGCCTCGCGCTTCTCACTCTCGCCGAGCGGATCGCCGCGAGCGATATCCCGGTCCTGCTCGAAGGGCCGACGGGCACCGGCAAGGAAGTGATGGCGCGCTTCGTCCATCGCCGCTCGCCCCGCGCCGTGGGGCCATTCGTCGCGGTCAATTGCGCGGCGATGCCCGAGGCGATGCTCGAAGGATTGCTGTTCGGCCACCGCAAGGGCGCCTTCACCGGCGCAGGGGAAGCGCGTGAAGGCCTGTTCCGCGCCGCCGACGGGGGCACGCTGCTGCTCGACGAGATCGGCGAATTGCCGCTTGCCCTGCAGGCCAAGCTGCTGCGCACCCTGCAGGAGGGCGAGGTGCTGCCCCTCGGTGCGACGCAGCCAGTGCGGGTCGATGTCCGGATCGTGGCCGCGACCAATCGCACGCTCGCCGCCGAGGCTGCCGCCGGTCGTTTCCGCGAGGACCTGCTTTATCGCCTCAACGTCTTCCCGCTCGCGCTCGCTCCCTTGCGCGAGAGGCGCGGGGACATTGCGCCGCTGGCCTTTGCCATGCTGCTGCAGCACGGTCCGCGCGCCGAGGCTGGACGCGGTCCGCGCGGACCGTGCTGGATCGAGCCGGAGGCGCTCGCGCTGCTCGAAGGCCATGGCTGGCCGGGCAATGTGCGCGAGCTTGAGAATGTCATTCGCCGTGCCGTCCTGCTGGCCGGCGAAGCGGGCACGATCGCGGCCGGCCATATCGTGTTCGATCAGTCGGTCCGCGCGGTCCTGCCCGCCCCCGGCGACCCGGCTCGCCTCGCTGAACCGACCTGCGCATCCGGTCCGGTGGGCGGCTCGCTTTCCGAAGTCGCTTTCCGGTCCGAGGCCCATGCCATCCTCGAAACGCTCGAGCGGCATGGCGGCCATCGCGCCCGCACCGCGGCGAGCCTCGGCATTTCGGAGCGCACATTGCGCTACCGGCTCGCTTCCATGCGCGATTCCGGCCTGCTGGCGGCGGGAGGTGAGGCATGAGCACGATCCGTCCCGGCGGCCTGCCCTCCGCTGCGCCTTCAGGCGCCCTGTCCGACGTGCTCGCCCTGCGGCGCGAGGTCCTTGCCCGCAGCGAGGCGCTGCGCGAGGTGCGCGAGGCAAGCACGGCCATGCCCGCTGCGCCCGCCAAACCCGGCGGCGAGGCGCTGCCCGGCGCGGGCTTCGCCGAAACTCTCGGCAGCGCGCTCGAACAGGTCAGCGCGGCGCAGCAACGCTCTTCAGACATGCAGGCGGCCTATGAACGCGGCGAAGTGACCGATGTCGCGAAGGTGATGCTCGCGCGGCAGGAATCCGGCGTCGCCTTCGAGGCCACGCTGCAGGTCCGCAACAAGCTGCTCAGCGCCTACCAGGAAATCATGCGGATGGGGAGCTGATAGATGGCCGATGCGAATCCGGCCCCCGCCAGCGCCGCGGGGCTTCCCGCCATGTCCGAGCCGCGCCTGACACCTCTTGGCGAAGGAGGGGCCTACCCTTTCGCCGCGTCCGGCTGGCGGGCGCGGATCGAGGCGTTTCTCGCCCAGCCCGCCATGCGCCGGGCGATGCCGGCAATCGTCGGGGTCGGCTCCGTCGCGCTGATCGGCGCGCTCTATCTCGCCATCGCGGAGCCGCCGCAGCGCCTGCTTTTCACCGGGCTCGGCGACCTGGAACGCGGGCAGGTGGTCGAGGCGCTGGGTGCGGGCGGGATCGATTACCGCATCGATCCGCAGACCGGAGCGATCAGTGTCTCGGAAAGCGACTACTACGCCGCCTCATCGCTGGTGGCGAGCAATGGCGCGCTGCCCGCGCCGCAGGGGGCGAGCGAGATGCTCGATGCCATTCCGCTTGGCTCCTCGCGCACGCTGGAAGGCGAGCGCCTGCGCCTCGCGCGCGAACGCGAACTGATGCTGACGATCAAGGAGATCCACGGCATCGCGGGCGTCCGGGTTCATCTCGCCACCCCCGAACGCTCGGTCTTCGTGCGCGAGAACGATGCACCCAGCGCCGCTGTCATGCTGACGCTCGCGAGCGGGCGCAGCCTGTCGCGCGCGCAGGTCGATGCGATCGTCAATTTCGTCGCCGGATCGGTCCCCGGCATGAGCCCCGACGCCGTTCGCGTGGTCGACCAGAACGGGCGGCTGCTCTCGGCTCCCGAAAGCGAGGAACACGAGAGCCTATCGCTGCAACGCGAATTCGAGGCGAAACTGCGCGAACAGGTATCGAGCCTGCTCGCCCCCTTGCTCGGTGCCGGCAATTTCTCGAGCCAGGTGCAGGTCGAGCTCGACCATGCCGAAGTGACGTCCGCGCGTGAGAGCTATGACGATGAAGGCGTGATCCGCTCCGAAAGCGAACGCAGCGCGACGCGCAGCAACGGCGCGGCGGTGGGCGGGGTGCCGGGCGTCGACGCGAACACGCCGCCACCCGATGCCGAGCTGGTCGACGGCGCGCCGCAGCCGAGCGACGCAAGAACTGCCGCGCAGAGGCCCGGCCCGACCGACACCGAAAGCGCGGTCCAGCGCAATTACGAACTCGGCCGCGAAGTCGCGGTCACCAGCGTGCGCCCCGGTGCGCTGCGCAAGCTCTCGGTCGCGGTCGCGGTCAGCAACGAGGCGCTCGTCGCCGCAGCGCCGATGACCGCCGAACAGCTCGAAGCGCTCGTTTCCGCCGCAGTGGGTGCCGATACCGGGCGCGGCGACATGGTAGAGGTCGTGGTCGGGGGGTTCGAGAGCATGGTGACGCCGGAGCCGGAATTGTGGGAGCAGCCCTGGTTCATGCCCGCCCTGCGCTATGGCACGGCCCTGATCGCGGTGCTGCTGGTCCTGCTGTTCGTCGTTCGGCCGCTCGTGAAACGCGCGCGCGATACCGCTGCAGGCCTTGCGCCGGACGCGGTGGCGCCGCGTGCTGCCCCGATCGCGGAAGCCGACGAGGTCCAGGTTCATGCCGACCTTTCGCAACAGGTCCAGCTCGCCCGCCAACTCGCCGTAAGCAAGCCCGACCGGGCGGTCGCCGCGCTTCAGCGCATGCTCGAGGCCGCTCCCGAAGAACCCGGTAACGGTCGGGAGGCCCGCGCGACATGAGCGTTGCCCAGGCAACCGGGGGCGACGCGGGCGAAAGCGCCCCTGGAGACACTCGCCCGCCGCTCAGCCGGATCGACCGCGCGGCGGTGTTCCTGATGCTCTTGGGCGACGAGGAGGCGGCGGGCCTGCTCGCCCGGCTCGAGCCCGGCGAATTGCAATTGCTCGGCGGCGCGATGCTGGCGCTGGGCGAGATCGACCGCACCCGGATGGCCGAGGCAATCGAGGATTTCGTGAGCGAGGCGGACCGCGAGGTCATCCCCGTGCGTGGGCGCGAGGAACAGGTGCGCGGTCTGATCCGATCCGCGCTGGACCCGGCGCGGGCGGAAAGCATGATGCAGCGCATCGAGCCCGAGGCGCGGCCGCGCTCGATCGAGCTTGCGCGCTGGCTCGCGCCGCCGGTTCTTGCGCGGCTGATCGAGGACGAACATCCCCAGGTCATCTCCGCTCTGCTGCTGCTGCTCGATCCCGATCCGGCGGCCGAGGTCCTGACCGGCCTGCCCGAGAGCGTCCAGGCCTCCGTGGTCGAACGGGTCGCGCGGATCGGTCCGGTCTCGCTTTCGGCCATCGCGATGATCGACGATCTTCTGCAGCAGCGCATCGGGGCGACCTTCGGAACCGGCGCGTTGACCATGGGCGGTCCGCGCGAGGCGGCTGCTCTGATCAACAAGGCCTCGAGCGAGCTCAAGAACCTCGTCCTGCCCGCGATTGCCCTCAACGATGCGGGGCTGGCGAACCGGATCGAGGAGGAGATGTTCACTTTCGAAATGCTGCTCGACTTCGATCGCCAGACCATGTCGCGCCTGCTGCGCGATGTCGACAACGAGGCGCTGGTCGATGCGCTCAAGGGGCTCAAGGAATACCAGCGCGCGCCTTTCTTCGGCTGCATGTCGAGCCGCGCCGCGGACGGCATCCGCGACGAGATCGAACTGCGCGGGCGCCTCTCGCGCGCCGATGTCGAAGCCGCGCAGCGCCGGATCGTCGATATCGCGCGCAGCCTGGCCGATGCGGGCGAGATCGTGATCGGGGGCGACGATGGCGAATTCGTCTGACTGGATCGCGGCGCTGGCGGGAGACGAGGCCGGGCAATCGCCGGCGCGCGCGCCCGCATGGCTGACCGCGCTCGACGCGTGCGAGGATTTTCGCCCCGGCGTGCCCTTTGCGCGCATCCCTGCGACCCCGCCGGACCGGGCGCCCGATCCGGCGTCCGGGGAGGCGGTCGCTGCGGCCCTCGCCGAAGCGCGCGCCGAAGGCGAGGCCGCCGGACGCGCCGCCGCCCGTGCCGAGAGCGAGACCGAGGAAGATCACCGCCGCGCCTTGCGGCTCGCCTTGCGCGAACTGGATGCCGCGGCAATCGACGCGCTCGCCGCCGACCTTGCCGAAACGGTGATCGCGCTGTGCTCGCAGGCGATCGCCAACTGGACGCCCCAACCGGAGGCGCTCAGGCAACGCTGCCACGAGGCGGCGCGGCGGCTGGGCCGCGTGCCGGACGGGCTCACGCTTCATCTCCATCCCGCCGATATCGAGGCGCTCGGCCCGGAGGCATTCCCGGGCTGGAGGGTCGTGACCGATCCCGATCTCGAACGCGGCGGATTGCGGCTCGAGGGAGCCGGGGGCACGCTCAACGACGGACCGGAGGAATGGCGCCGCGCGATCGCCGAGGCGGTGCGGGGATGATGCGCGCGTGATCGCCGAATTGCAGCTCGAACTCGCCCGTCTGCGGCGCGCCGCGCCCGCCTGCGGCCCGGTCCTGACCGGGCGCGTGGTCGCCTGCGATGGCGGTCTGGTGGAGGTCGCGGGCCTGCCGCTGCCGATCGGCTCGCTTGGCGCGATTGCATCCGGGTCCGGAGAGGAATGCCTTGCCGAGGTGATCGGCTTTCGTGCCGGGCATTCGCTGATGATGCTGCTCGGCGACACTGTTCTGCTGCGACCCGATGCCGCGGTGCGGGCCTGCGGAGCGCCGGGCGAGGTGCGGGTCGGGGACGCTCTGCTGGGACGGGCGGTGGACGGGCTGGGGCGACCGATCGACGGTGGCCCGGCACCGTCATGCAGCCAGCTCTGGCCGCTTGCCGGCCGGCGCGAGGGCGCGCTCGAACGGGCGCCGGTGCGCGAGGCGTTCGATTGCGGTGTGCGCGCGATCAACGCGCTCGCGACCATGGGCGTCGGCCAGCGATTGGGCGTCATCGCGGGATCGGGCGTCGGCAAGTCGGTGCTGATCGACCAGATGGCGGCCAGCGCGGTCGCCGATGTCACCGTGGTCGCGCTGATCGGCGAGCGCGCGCGCGAGGTTTCCGATTTCGTTGCCCGCCACATGGCCGGAGCGCGCCGGGGGCGGATGGTGGTGGTCGCGGTCCCCGCCGACCACGCGCCCAATCTGCGGCTGCGCGCGGCGCAACATGCCACCGCCATCGCCGAATACTTCCGCGCCCGGGGCAAGCGCGTGCTCCTCGTGCTCGACAGCCTGACCCGGGTCGCTCATGCGGCCCGTGAGCTGGCCCTGGTGCTGGGCGAACCGGGGGCCGCGCGGGGTTATCCTCCCAGCGCGCTTGCCGCGATCACCAAACTGGTCGAGCGGGCGGGCAATTCGGCGCGCACGGGCGGTGCGGTGACCGGGCTCTACACGGTGCTCGCCGACGGGGACGATGCGTCGGACCCGGTGGTCGACACGGCGCGGGCGATCCTTGACGGGCATGTCGTCCTTTCGCGCGATCTCGCCCAGCGTGGGCATTATCCCGCACTCGACATCCCCGCGAGCCTGAGCCGGGTCATGGACGACCTGGTGCCCGAATCCGTGATCCGCGATGCGCGCCGCCTGCGCGCCCTCATCGCCGCGCGCGAAGATAATCGCGACCTCGTGATGATGGGGGCGTATCGCGCGGGCTCGGACCCAACGCTCGATGCCGCGCTGGGCGCTTCGGGCGCGATCGATGCCTTTCTGAGGCAGGGCCGGAGCGAGCCCGCTCCCATCGCCGAGAGCGTCGCCGCGCTCGAGGGGCTGGTCGCCGGGATCGATGGCACAGCCCCCGGTATCGGAGCATGAGTGCGCGCGAAAAGCGCCGCCTCGTCCGGATCGGCCGCCAGCTCGCTCTTGCGCGGATCGAACGGCGAGAGTCGATCGGCGAGCTTGCCGATGCGATTGCCGAAGAGGTTCGCAGCCGCCATCTGGCCGAGCGCAGCCGCAGGCTGGCTGCCGACTATGCCACGCCAAAGGGAATCGAGGCGGGGGCGGACCTCGCCGGGCGGGTCGGCTTTGTCGGGGCGCTGTCGCGGCTTGCCGGCGATGCCGAGGCGAGCGGGGCCGAGGCCGCGCATGAGGCCGATACCCGCAAGCGCGCCCTGGCAGCAGCGGAGCGGCGGATCGAGCGGCTCGAATCCCACGAGGCCGAGGCGCGGCGGGCGGTCGAGGAACAGCGGCGGCGGCGCGCGGGCGATCCGGCGGCGGCGCTGGCACGCAAATTGCAGCGCCGCTCCTCGTGACGTCGCCGCCGCGCCCTGTTCGAAAGGAAACCGCTCATGTTCCAGGTCCTGCCCGAAAGCCCCTCGCGGGCATCTCCCTCCGGCTTGTCCGGATCGGCCTCAGCCGCTTTTTCCGCGCGACCGGGAGAAACGGACGAGAGCATGGCCGCAGGCAGCGCGGGAGAGGACGCTTCCCGGCAGGATTTCTCGGCGGCGCTGAACGCGTCTCAGCTCGCCCCTGGCCCGGCTGTCAACGCGGACGCGTCGTCGTCCCTCGTCGATGCGGCAAACGTCCCGCCCGTGGCGGGCCGGGGATTGCCGCAAGGCGGCAGGGTCTTGCCGGGATTGCCGGGAAGCGGCGATCCCGCAGCCAAGGATGCCCTGCTCGCTCCCGTCTCCGGGCAATCGACCGCCACGACCGGATTGTTCGCAACCGGCAAGCACCAGCAGACAGACAAAGGCCTCACCCCGTCCGGAGCCGGTGCGGGAGGGGGCTCGGCGGCCCTTTCTCTTCCACGTGAGGCTCGCATGTTGACGGCCACTCGTGCGGCCACCTCTCTCCCGGTTCGGGATGCCACGCTGGCGGGCCCAGATGGTCCCGGCGTTCCGGCCAAGGCGGAACCTGGACACCTGCCGGCCCCCGCTTCTCCAAAGGCCGCAGCAGAAATGTCCCCGGGGGCGCTCGATGCCACTTCTCTTGCCGCCCGGGGAGGACAAGCCCCGGATCTTTCCCGATCCCTCGGCGGACAATCGCAGGCCATCCAGGCGATGCGCCTGGCGCGGGACGAGGGTGGTCGGGTGCCGATCCCCGGAGATCACGAGCGATTGCTCACGACAGGCGGTTCGCCAGTCGAGCCGCCCGCTTCCGCCGGAGATGCGTCCGCGCACGGATCTGTCATTTCGAAACCTTCCGCTGTCCCCTCTGCGCCCCCGGCGGCGGCGCCCCCCGCCGCTTCTCCGGGCGACGCGCGGGGCGATTCGCGCACGGCAGGACAGGTCGAGGCAGCGCTCGATCAGCTGGCGGGCAGCCGCGAGGGTCAGCGCAACCTTCGCCCCGAAGTGAATCTGCGGCACGGTGAATTCGGGCAGGTGAACCTCCGGCTCGATTCCAGCGGGGAGAGCCTGCGCGCGACGCTCACCGCGCACGATCCCGGCTTTGTCCCTGCGGTGCGCCAGGCGCTGGCCGAGCGGGGCGGCTTCGAGCGATCGCTGGCGCCTGAACAGGCGGTGCAATCGGGCGTTCCGCTCACCCAACGCGTATTGGAGGCCTCCGGCGGGTCCGGCGCTGGTTCGGCCGGCGGCGGCTCGCAGGGCAGCGCCGGGGGTGGATCGGGTCAGAATCCGGGCCAGGGTTCAGCTCATTCCGGGCCACATTCCGAAGCGCGCTACGGGTCTTCCCCGGGGTCGGACCAAGGAACGCCTCAACCATATTCCGCGAAGTCACGGGACGAGGGCCGCGAAGGTTCGCCGTCCGAAAGCGATCGCGCCGAGACCGGGGAGACGCCCGGCGGCGGGCGTTCCGGTCGCGAACGGGGCCTCTACGCATGAGCGCAGCGGCATGAGACGAGGAGGAGTTGAGCTTTCATGGCCACGGGCAAGGACGAGGGCGACAAGCCCAAGGGCAGAATGATGAAGGTTGCGATCGGCGCGCTTGCGCTCCTCGCGGTGGGCGCGGGCGGTGCCTATGGCGCTTTCGCGGCGGGCCTGCTCGGCGGGGATGGCAAGGGCGGGCCGGACCTGCCCAAATTCGTCGCCAAGGGCGAGACCGATCCCTATGCGCCGGCCGGCGACAAGGGCGGCAACACGGGCCAGATCGTCCATGGCGAAGGCGGCAGCGAATACCGCACCGCCTATTACAGCTTCGGGGACAGTTTCACCTCCAACCTCGCGGACTCCCCCGCGCTGATCCAGGTCGACCTCGCGGTCTCGACCCGGCGCGACGGTCGAGTGCTGCAATGGGTCGAAAACCACGAACTGGCGATCCGCTCCGCGATCCTCGTCCAGCTCGCCGCGACGCCCGAGGCCGACGTCTATGCCGTCGAAGGCAAGCAGAAGCTAGCCCGGCGCCTGGCCAAGGCGATCAATGACGTGCTCGAGGAGAACGAGGGCTTCGGCGGGATCGAGAACGTCCATTTCAAGGGATTCCTCGTCCAGTGAACATGATGTCCTCCTTCATGCCTCAGGCCGCTCCGGCCCGGCCGCGCGCGCAACATTGCGACGAATTGGTCCGGAGCGGGCCGAGGCCCGAAGAGCGCGCCGAGCTGGTCTCGCTGTGGCGCCGCGAGCTCGGCCGGACGCTCGCACGGGAATTCGGCGCGTTGCTGCCCGGCGACCGGTTGACCGTAACGGTGAGCGAGCCCGAGAAGATGCGCGGCGCGGATGCCATCGCGCGGATCGGGCCGGTCGCTGCGAACAGCCTGCTGCGTTGCGGCGATCCGGAGCGCACTGCGCTCCTGTCCTTCGACCACGCGACGGCGATCGCGCTCACCGATCGCTCATTCGGCGGTGACGGAGATATCCCGCAGGCGCAGCAGGGAACCGGATCGGACGGTCCGGGCGACCTTCTGCCGCGCTCTGCCGCGATGCTGATCGACCGTGCCGCCGCGATCGTCGCGCGCGCCCTGGCGGGGGACAGCGCGCAGGACCGGGCCGACGCGGCGGTGCCTTCCGCTCCCGGTGGCGGCGAGCGTGCTGCCGATGTCATCGTTCGCAGCGAAAGCGCAGGCCGCCTCAAGCCCTTTGCGCCCGATGCGCCCTGTATCGCCCTGACCCTTGCCATCGCGAACCGGGACGGGCGCGAATGGCAAGCCCGTCTAGCTCTCGCCGAATGTGTCTTCGATGCGCTCATGCCCGATCCCGGCACGGCTCGCCCCTCGCCCGAACAGGGCGCGGCCCCGGCAAACGGATCGCGTTCGCCTTTCGCCGCGATCCCATTGCCGATCGAGGGGGTGCTGGCCGAGTTCGACCTTTCCCTCGCGCGGCTCGACAGGCTCGCGCCGGGCGACACCATCGCGCTTGCCGTGCCCGCCGAACTGCCGCTTCGCATCGGGGAACGCGCGCTCGGCTGGGGCAGGCTCGGCACTGTCGGAGACCGCATGGCGATCCGCCTCACGCGCCTGCCCGGACATAGCGAAACCATTGCGACAGGAGGGCAGGCATGAACGGCTTCAATCCCGCCATCGCCCGCTTCGGCGGCGTGAGCGTGCGCCTCTCGGTCGAACTCGGCCGAACCGAGATGAGCCTGCGCGACGTGCTCGCACTCGGCGAGGGAAGCGTGGTGCCACTCGACCGCCTGACCGATGAACTGCTCGACGTGACCGCCAATGGGCGGGTCATTGCGCGGGGAGAGGTCGTCGCCGAGAATGGGCGCTTCGCCCTGCGGATCGTCTCCCTTGCGGGGGAGGAGGGCGAGGACCTGCCGGCTTCCCCCGGCGCCCCCGCCGGTGCTGCGAGCGGGCCTGCCGGGACGGGTGAGGGGGCGGGCGGATGATGGGCGAATATCTCCTTCGCCTCGCGCTGCTGTTGCCGCTCCTTGGTGCGCTCGTCTGGGGCAGCCTCTGGCTGACGCGATACCTCCAGCGCCGGCTGGCGGGGACGGACGGTGTCCGCGGCCAGGCGCGTGCGTTGCGCTTGGTGGAAACGCGCCTCGTCGCGCCGGGACTGAGGCTCGCCGTGGTGCGGTTTCATGACCGCGAGATCCTGGTCGGTGCCTCGCGCAGCGGCCTCGTGCGGCTCGGCGAGGCGGCTGCACGGCCCGATCCGCAGCCCGATTCCGCCGGGGAGCAGCCTGCGCCATGATGCACAAGCTCCTGATCCTGCTCGGCGCATGGGCCGTGCTGGCCGCCGCGATCTTCCTGACGCCCGACCCGGCGATCGCCGCCGCGCCCGTCCCGGCGCTCGACAGCCCGGGGCTGGGCGGCGCGATCGAGCGCGCTCTGGGCAGCGACGGCGCGGGCGCGCCAGAGGGCGGACCTGCGCTGAGCTTCTCGCTCCAGCTGCTGCTGGTGATGAGCCTGCTCACCATCCTGCCTGCGCTCGTGCTCATGATGACGAGCTTCCTGCGCATTCTCATCGTGCTCTCGATCCTGCGCCAGGCGCTGGGTCTGCAGGGGTCGCCGCCGACCCAGGTGCTGGCGGGCCTTGCGCTGTTTCTTTCGTTGTTCGTCATGGCCCCGACGCTCGATGTCGTGAATGCCGAGGCGATCGCACCCTATGCCGCCGGGAGCCTTTCCGCCGATGCCGCGATCGCCGGCGCGGGAGAGGCGTTTCACGCCTTCATGCTGCGGCAGACGCGCGAGACGAACCTCGTCATGTTCACCGACCTTGCCGGCAGCAGCGGGTTCGCGGGCGCAGGGGATATCCCCTTCTCGATCCTGCTCCCGGCCTTCGTCACGAGCGAGCTCGAGACCGCCTTCCAGATCGGCTTCATGCTGTTCCTCCCGTTTCTCGTGATCGATCTCGTCGTCGCATCCGTCCTGATGAGCCTCGGGATGATGATGCTTTCGCCCACGATCATCTCGCTGCCGTTCAAACTGCTGCTGTTCGTGCTGGTGGACGGCTGGGCGCTGCTGATGGGCAGCCTTGCCATGAGCTTCGGGTAGAGCCGTGCAGGAAGAGGCCCAGCTTCTCGCGCTTGCCGACCGGACCTTGTGGGTGACCGCGCTGATCGTCGCCCCGGTCCTCATCGCGGCGCTGCTCGTCGGGCTGCTCGTCGGGATCATCCAGGCGGCGACGTCGGTCAACGAACAGACGCTGACCTTCGTCCCGAAACTCGCCGTGGTGGCGGTGGTGTTCGTCGTGCTGGGGGCCTCGATGATGGCGCTGCTGGGCGATTTCCTGCAGGAAATCTTCGCCCAGATCGCGCTCGTTTCGGCGTGAACGTCCTCGATTTCGGTTTCGGCCCGCTCGACGAGCAGCTCTGGCAGGTCCTGTTCCTGTCGGTGCGCTGCGCCGCCGCGCTGATCGCTGCGCCGGTCGTCGGCGCGCTCGCCGTGCCGCCGACCCTGCGCGCGCTGCTCGGCATCGCCTTCGGGGTCTTCGTCGCAAGCTGGGTGCCGCTTCCCGCGCTGCCCGAAATGACGAGCTTCGCCGCGATCCTCGCCGTGGTGCAGGAGGCTGTGATCGGAGCGGCGCTCGGCTTCGTGCTGCAGGTTGCCTTTGCCATTCCCCTGATCGCGGCAGAGCAGATCGCGGGCACGATGGGGCTCGCCATCGCGACCTCGATCGATCCGTCGAGCGGGGCGCAATCGGGCGCGCTCGGCACCTATTTCGGCCTTGTCCTGACACTGCTTTTCTATGCGATCGGCGGGCACCTCGTGTGGTTCGAACTGATTGTCGAAAGCTATCGCCTGCTGCCCGCCGGGTCCGCCGGCATCGGCGGCCTCAAGGCGCGCGAGGTCACGCTGTTCATGGGCCATGCCTTCGCCGCGGCGGCGGCGATTGCATTGCCTGTCATCGTCGTGCTGCTGCTGGTCCAGATCGTCACCGGGATCATCTCGCGCTCGGCCCCGGCGCTCAACCTCTTCGCTCTCGGCCTGCCTTCGGGAGTGCTCGCAGGGATCGCCGCCCTGATCGTCGTCATGCCGATCGTGGTCGAACAATTCGTCGCCCTGATCGCGGCCGCGCTGGAGCAATCGGCTTCGCTGACGCAAAGCGGGTTCCCGGCATGAGCGAGAGCGCGGCCGAGAAGACCCTCGAACCGACCGCCAAGAAGAAGCAGGACGCGGCGAAGAACGGAGACGTCCTGCGCTCGCGCGAGCTGACCACGGCGGTCGGCATGGCGGTGGGCGCGGGGGTGCTGATGCTTGCCGCTCCGTTGCTGGCCGAAGGCCTTGCGCGGATCGCGATAGCGTGCCTGCGTTTCGACCGCGCAAGTCTCGAGGCGTTTCGCCCCGGACTTGTCGCGGGGCTTGCCGCGCGCACGATGCTTCCGCCGATCCTCGCGATCGGGGCGGTGACCATCGTCACAACGGTCCTCGTTCAGGTCCTGAGCGGGCAGGGCGGCTTCAACCCTTCGGCGCTCGCTTTCAAGGGGACCCGGCTCAACCCGATTGGCGGTCTCAAGCGGATCATCGGAACTCAGGGCCTGATCGAACTGGGCAAAAGCCTCCTCAAGCTCGCTTTGCTCGGCGGGATCGCGTGGTTCTGGATCGCGGGCAACCTGGCCGCGGTGCTTGGCATCGGGCGGGGCAGTCTCTCTGCGCAACTGGGCCATGCGCAAGCCGCCGCAGCGGGGCTGGTGGCCGCGCTCGTCGCCGGTCTGCTGGCGATCGCCGCGATCGACTATCCGCTGCAGGTGTGGCAGCGCAATCGTCGCCTGCGCATGAGCCTGCAGGAACTGCGCGACGAGACGAAGCAGGCCGAAGGCTCGCCCGAGATGAAGGCCGCCCGCCGCCAGCGCCAGCGCGACCTCGCGCGTGGGAGCATCGGCAAGGCGATGAAGGAAGCGCAGTTCGTGATCGTCAACCCGATGCATTTTGCGGTCGCTCTGACCTGGGACCCGGCGCTGGCCCCCGCTCCGGTCGTGCTCGCCAAGGGCCGCGGCGAAACCGCGCTCGCCATGCGCGAGATCGCCGCCGAAGAGGGTCTGCCGGTGCTCGAATATCCGGCCCTTGCACGCTCGGTCTATTTCACCACGCGGACCCGCCAGATGGTGCGCGAGGAGCTCTATGTCGCGATCGCCGCGCTTGTCGCCTTCGTCATGTCGCTGAAGCGCGGCGAGACCCCGCGCCTGCCCCGGATCGAGGTCCCGGGCGCCCTGCGTTTCGATGCCGAGGGCAATCCCGAACCCATTGCGAAGCCATAGTACCGGCGCGCACTTAAGACCGCGCCGGGCCGGTCGTTCTTTGGCGCATGGACAATCCCGGCGCATCCATCCTTTCGGCTCTCGGCGGCGGCAGCGGGGTCAATTTCATCCAGCTCGCCGATGACCTCGCCGGGGCGACCTATTCCTTCCGGCGCGACCGGCTCGAGCGCCAGACGGAGGATCTCGAGGCACGCATTTCGGCCGCCGCGTTGATCCGCTCCTCGCTGACCGGCCTCGCGAACGCGCTCGGTGATCGCATTCGCGGCGGCGATGTCGCCCCGCGCGCATCGATCGGCGATCCCGCTGTCGCGCGCGTTGCAACGACCCCCGGCGTCACGCCCTCGGGCAGCTTTTCGCTCGAAGTGACGCAGCTTGCCGCTTCGCAGACGCTGGTGTCGCAAAACTATTCCAGCGCCGACGACCTCGTGGGCGAGGGCACCCTCACAATTCGTTTCGGAACGGTTTCGGGGCCGAGCTTCAGCGAGGATACGGGCCGCAACCCGATCGAGATTTCGGTCGGTCCGGGGGATACCCTCGCCGATCTGGCGACCCGCATCAGCGGGGCGAGCGGGGGCGCGCTCAACGCCTATGTCGCGCAAGGAACAGGCGGTGCGCAGCTCGTGATCAAGGGCGAGGAGGGCGCGGCGAACGGTTTCCTGCTCGAACCTGTGAGCGCCGCTTCGCCGCCCTCTTCCGTGCCCGGCGATCTCGCATATCTCGGCTGGAGCCCGGCGAGCGATGCAGGCGAATTGCGCAGCGCCGCTCGCGATGCCCTGTTCGAACTCGACACGGTTGCGCGCAGCAGCCCATCGAACCGGGTGACGGGCCTGCCGGGGGGGATGACGGTCGATCTGACTGCAACCAATGAAGGTGCGCCGACGACCATTTCCTTCTCGAACGATCCGGGCGCAATCACCTCTGTCATGACCGATTTCACCGTCGCGTTGAACGATCTGGTCCAGCTTCTCGACGACAATGCGAGCGTCGAGGGCGGTACACTTGGCAGCGATGCGGGCGCGCGCGAGCTGCGCCGCGACCTGCAGGGCCTGACCAGCCGCGTCGTTCTGCCGAATGCCGCCGAGGGCGAGCCGCGCACGCTTTCCGATCTCGGTCTTTCGATCAATCGCGACGGGACATTCCGGCTCGACAATGAACGTCTCAACGCGACACTGGAGGCGAGCCCGGAGGGCGCGGCGGCGATGTTCACGACCGGGCTGTTCGGCGTCTTCGGGACGATGGAAAAACTCGCCCGCGAGAATTCGCTGCGGACCGATCCCGGTTCGCTCGGCGGCTCACTGGTGCGCTTCGAACGGCTCGTCGAACGCAACGAGGAGCGCCTTGCGCGGATCGACGAACAGCAGACGGCCCTGCGCGACCGCCTGACCCGCAGCTTCGTACGCTCGGAAACCCGCATTGCCGCCTCCCAATCGACGCTGAGCTTCCTGCGCCAGCAATTCCAGCAGACCGACAACTAAGGTGACGTCGATGCTCGCGCGCCATCCCGCCGCCGCCTATCGCAGGGTCGATGTCGATGCCCGGATCGAGGCTGCGGGCGGGAGCGAGCTCACCCGGATCTGCCTCGAGGAAGTGGTCACCGCGCTCAGTCAGGCGCTTCTCGCCCAGGAGCGAAATCCGGGCGTGGTCCCGCGTGATCCGCTTGCCCGGGCGCACGGGATCGCGCTCTGGCTCGGCCGGTCCGTCGATCCCGCCAATCCGCTTCACGAGCCGCTGGTGCAGTTCTATGGCGGG
>JGI12210J13797_10106482_pt1 | contig 32797 bp, 34 predicted proteins | sample ElkSlonscriptome_3_FD_13797 | JGI IMG/M metagenome (IMG submission 13797) | reverse complement strand
AGACCTTCATTGGGATTCGTTACGACGAATCCCATCCAATCGGGCATACGAAACCATACGGCTTCGCATGTCGGTAGGATTACCAAACAACAAACTTAGGAGGTTCAACTTCCTAAGTAATGGGTAATGTTCATGCATTAGTCATGAGTGTTGTGTTCTTTGACAGGTCATCCTGTTCGGCCGCCCGATGGCGCGCGTGTCCCTCATGACGCGGCGCGGTCGGGTGGTCGAATTTTAAACCTGCGGCACATGCCGCGCTGACATGGGAGAACGAGATGAGTAAGAACAAAAAACAACGGCGGGTCATTAAGGACTACTGTGGCAGCACGGTTCAGTTGCCCTACAAGGGCGCCCTGGCCGGGGCAATCGGTGTGCGGGAGTTTCCCGTGCAGGTGGTGATGTCGGACAGTCAGTTGGGAGATCCGATGTGGCGTGTCGCCGCTATGTGCTTCCAGAAAACAGGTGAAACGTGGACGGCTCCCGAAGGTGGCATGACCGGTTACGTGCTCATCAAAAACTTGCACGGTTTTGCCGTGCTTGTGGAGGCTGGTGACGGGGTTGTCCACGAGGTGTGGATCCTTACGCCGACCCGTCGTGTGGCGGCAAGCAGGACCAAACACGGCGACGGTTTGAAACAGGCCGCTATCGAGCACTTGGCCCGAAAAGGTTATCGGCTCTGCCGTGATCAGGCCGAAAAGGAGTTACGTCAGCTTGAGAAGGAGCTGGAGCGGCGGTTCGACCTTGGTCGCGCGGTTGCCGAGAACGTTCGTCCGGCCACGGACACCCTTCACTAGGATGACCAAAACGGGGGAAGGGACTTCCCCCACGTGTATGAGTGCTTGAAAGGAATTCGAGCACTGATTGAGCGTTGGTGTACTATAGCAGTATGCTCCCTAGTGGGGCGGATACGTTCTTTTGCGCACTCTTTGTGTGATACATGTCTATATGTATCACAGAAAATCTCCCTCCTCGAGATGTGCGCGATGGTCGCATCCGCCCCGGTGCGGAGCACACGAACACACAAGCGACCCTAGGGTCGCTTGTGTATTTTATATGAATGCGCTACGAATCTTGTTTGCGACTTCGGCTATTTCGCCATCCGCATAGGGTTTGCTTCCCCAATGTTCATACCCATCACCCGCAAAACGCGGAATAATGTGGACATGCGTGTGAAAAACCATCTGCCCGGCTACGGGCTCGTTGTTCATGATGAGGTTAATACCATCTGCACCTAACGCGTGCTTCACTATTGGTGTAAGCATGCGCACGGTTTCCATCACGTGCGCCCAAGATTCTTGCGAAATGTCGAGTAGGTTTCTGCTTGGCACTTTTGGTATCACAAGCGTATGCCCAGGATTATTTGGCGCAATGTCGAGGAATGCAAGTGTGGTATCGTTCTCGAATACCACTTCCGCAGGAATCTCCTTACGGATAATTTTGTCAAAGATGGTTTCTTCACGTGTCATATATAGGTCTGAGTGTTAGAATATACTCACACTATATCGCACTATGCGCTCTATTACATTTGATTGGCACGCTGCACTGTACGCAACCGGCACACTCCTTGTGTTTGGTGCGCTTGTGGGCGTTATTTACCTCTGGACGCCAGTGTTGGCGCATCTTGCAAAAGATGATCAAAGTGCAGTGCGTGGAGGTGATGCTGACATGGAGCAGAGTTCAAGCACAGAATTTGCGATAGAAGAATTGTTGGCAGAGTTAGCACACGATGCCTCGAGCGCTTCAGGTGGTAAGACATTTCAATACGTTCCGTTGCGTGGCCGCTTTGTTTCGATAGATCTAGTGGCGCGTGAAGTTGCACTCTATAAAGATGGAAGCCGAATTGATGTGCTGCCAATCGTGCGCGCTGCTACCGGTGTCGACGCTGCGCTTGCTGAAGGGCACTACACAGTATCGGATACATCAGAGGCAGAAGTGAGCACGCTTGCGATGGTGCGCTTTCCACACTATGTGCGCTTTGGTTCGTACGCATTACATGGTGTGCCAACACAAGCCTCGGGTGAACCATTCGACGGCGAGCGTGGTGATGGCTCCGTAACACTTGCCGACCACGATGCTGAAACGTTGTATGCATTCGTGGAAGAAGGTACTCCGCTGTATGTGCGAGCCTCGCAACAAACACCCCCATATGGCCCATACACCAAACTTGTGGTGACCGGCGACGATGTGCCGGCGACGAGCGCGAAGGTGTTTGCGGTGGCAGATCTTTCCCAGCAAAACACACTGCTTACCAAGGCACATACCACCAAGCGACCCATGGCGAGTGTGACAAAGCTCTTTACCGCGGTTGTAGCCGGTGAACTCATAGAGCCTGGTTCACAGGTGCGCGCGCCAAATGGACAGCGATATAGTGTTGGTGATTTGCTCTACCCGCTCTTGCTTCGTTCAGACAATGGCGTGGCTGCTCGGCTTGCTGCTCATGTAGATTCGAAAACGTTTATGAGTGCAATGAATACATACGTGAAAGGACTTGGGCTCGAGTCCACATCCTTTGCCGATGCGTCGGGGCTTTCTCAATATAACCGTACCACCGCAGACGACCTTATCATGTTTGCGCGACACCTATACTACGATAAGCGTTACGTGTTGGATATTTCACGTGAAGCGAGTATGACCATCACAAGTGAGTCCGGTTCAGCGTGGCGCATGACGAATCAGAACAAGGTTGCCAGCGACCCATACTTTGTGGGAGGCAAGCTTGGTTACACCGACGAGGCAAGGCAAACAGCGCTTTCGATATTTAACATTCCATTCAACGACCAAGTGCACACGGTTGCAATTGTTATTCTGGGGTCGCAAGACTGGAAGCAAGACACACGCACGCTTATTCGATGGTTGTTGGAGAATGTAGAGCTTGGAGCGTAGACACGAGCTTGTGGCTCGTAGGAACGACCCCGCACGATGGCGGGGTTGTGGCGAGAGTGCCGTGCTAGATGTTGGCCATGATACCAAGGCCCCTGGTGCCCGGCTCGGATTCCTTTGGAGCATTCGGGCCTCGCTCGAGAACGAGCGTGCCTTTGAGGTCACCCTCCCGTACCAGCTTTGCAAGCGCTGATATGATTACGCCATTTGATGCGCCGCCAGTTAACTCGTTGCACAGTGAAAGAACGTCAATCAGATCGTGCTCGCCAAGCAGCTTGGCAAGCTTACTGCGCAACGTTTCAGTATGGCTTTTGTTGGCCATTACAAGGTACCTCGAACATCATATACTACATCCATTGTACGTGTAGTCCTCATGAGAGGATACCGTGTATGCAAGTGTGCGTCCACTTGCATACGTACCCATCGGCTTGCACAGCTTCAAAGGAGCAGCCCGCGTGGGGCGGGGCTTTGTGCGAGGTGGGGCGCGGCGTCGATACAGTGATGTAGCGTTGTGCGTCCGCCGTGTTGCTCGAGTGTCTCAAGAACATGACGATGTATGGGTTGTCGTGTCACAGCGAATTTCCACAATTGTAGTGTCCATATGGGACGATAGGGGTTTCGTGCAAGTATATGTGGTTCTGTGGCTCTCGTGCTCATTCTCAACCCTCGTACGAGTTTTTGCGGTATACTAACTAGTTCATGGCTTCCTACGTGCTCAAAGATGTTGCAATTGACGATGACGTGCTTGCTGCGTTTCCGCCCCTTGTGCGTACCTTGCTTGTGGGGCGGGGTATCACAACACGAGAAGAAGCAGAACAGTTTGCTGCACCAGATTGGGAACGCGACACGCATGACCCGTTCCTAATGAAAGACATGCAGCGCGTTGTGGAACGTGTGATGCAGGCAATGGAAGCTGGTGAGACGATAGCGATTTGGAGCGACTACGATATGGATGGTATTCCAGGTGCAGTGCTGCTTCATGACACATTTCAAGCCATAGGCTACGAACAGGTGCTCCACCACACTCCACACAGAAACAAGGATGGGTTCGGTCTCAACACGGCCGGCCTCGACGAGCTGAAGGCGCAGAATGCGAGCCTTGTGATTTCAATCGATTGTGGCATAACCGACGTCGAACAGGTAACGTATGCAAACACACGTGGCCTCGAGGTTGTTATTACCGATCATCACATTCCTGGCGAAGTGCTGCCGCCCGCATATGCTATTCTCAATCCTAAACAAACGGATTGTGAGTATCCCGAACCCATGCTCTGTGGTGCTGGTGTGATATTTAAATTCTGCCAAGCCCTTCTCACTCACCTCCGCGAGGCTCCTTCCCCCAGAGAGGGGGAGGGTCGAGATGGGGGTGGCAGTTCTCTACAGCCTGCTCCGCCCGAATCAGCCCAGCAGTCTGGGGGACGGGCGGACTACAACCTACCCCCTGTTGGCTGGGAAAAGTGGCTCCTCGACATGGCGGGCATGGCGACGATTGCAGACATGGTTCCACTCCGTGGCGAGAATCGTGCCCTTGCATACTTTGGCTTGATGGTACTGCGAAAAAGTAGGCGGCTGGGTTTGCAGGCATTGCTTCGCAAAGCTCGGGCAAATCAGCGCTACCTAAGTGAAGATGATGTTGGGTTTACCATTGCGCCTCGGGTAAATGCTGCAAGCAGGATGGGGCATGCAAAAGACGCCTTCGCACTCCTTACCGCAACCGACGCGGGGGAAGCCGGGGTGTATGCCGATGCACTCGACAAGATAAACACAGACCGCAAGCGCGTGGTTGCATCTATGAAGCGCGAAATCCATGGGCGAATCAAGAAGCTCGGTGAACCAAAGAGTGTTATCGTGATGGGTAACCCGGAGTGGAAGCCCTCCCTTTTGGGGCTTGTGGCTGGTGGGCTTGCCGAGGAGTATGAGCGACCGGTTTTTTTGTGGGGGCGCGAAGAAGGAATCACGATTAAGGGTTCGTGTCGTGGGTATGGTGGCGTGAGTGTGTATGCGATCATGCGCGAAGCCAAGGAGGTGTTTTTGGAGTATGGCGGGCACACAGCAGCAGGTGGATTTTCTGTAGGCGAGGCAGAAGTGCATGCGCTTGAAGCGGCACTCGTTGAAGCGCATGCAGCGGTTGCCTCTAATGCAACAGGAGCTGTACATGAAGCTGACGCAGCGCTTTCGCTCGATGATGTAACATGGGACACCTACAACCACATTGTGCGGCTTGCACCTTTTGGCGAGGGAAACCCAAAGCCAGTGTTTATGTTCGCACAAGTCAACGTCGCAAACGTTCGCACCTTTGGGAAGGGGGATGAGCACTTAGAACTTACACTCAACAAGCCGGGTGGTGGCAGTGTCAAAGCAATTGCATTTTTTACAAAGCCCGAGCAGTATCCGCTACTAGCCAGTGGCGAACCAATCACACTTATTGCGCACCTCGAAGCGAGCTACTTCCGTGGGCGAGAGCTGAGGCTGCGGTTGGTGGATGTGGGGTAGGGCAAAAGTTGTAAAAAGCAAGACGCACCAATTGGGCGTCGTCGGCGGTCAGCCTGTATTGGTGTGGTACACGCGCCACAAGTCGGGCAGACTACATTTGCTCGTATCCGGCATGCGTGCTTGAGCAAAAATGGAAGAGTCGATAGGGTGTAGTTTGCTTCGCGCCTGTCTCTTCTTACGTTTATCAGACGGGTAGACGGTGACAGTCGTACCCAGTTCTTCGTCGAAGTATGGTTTGATATGGTCGAGACTCATTTCATTACCCTCGTGTGATATGCTGTAGAGTATCTTCTTCCAGTAAACAAAATACTGTATATATATGAAAAAAGTCTATCTCTACACTGACGGTGGTGCGCGTGGAAATCCGGGACCCTCGGGTGCTGGGGCTGTTGTGTTTGATGAGCAGGGCGCAGTGCTCGGTGAAGCAAAAAAGTATCTTGGGCACACGACAAATAATGTTGCTGAGTATGAGGCCGTGCGTATCGGGCTTGTACTGATTCAAGAAACGTTTGGGAATGATGCGTGCAAAGAAATAGAGGTGGTAAGTCGCATGGATTCGGAGTTGGTGTGCAAGCAGCTGAACGGTGTGTATCGTGTGAAGAACGAAAAATTAAAACCTATGTTTACCGCCGTCAAAGCATTGTGTGCAGAAGTGTTTCCACACGTCACCTTCGAGCACGTTCGGCGAGAGAAGAACAAGCATGCGGACATGTTAGCTAACGAAGCAATGGACCAAGGTAGGGCATAGGGGGTAGGTTGTAGGGGGTAGTGAGAACGTGTTCGTACTACGAACACGTATTCGTAACACTACTCCCTACAACCTACGCCCTCAGTCTATGTACCTCTCCTTCTACGTACTCACGCTCTCGTTTCTTGCAGGAGTCTTCGTGCGTTCATTTCTTGAGCTAGATGTTGCAACACTCTGCTTCGGCATTGTCCTTGCGTCTGTGCTCGGGATACTTGCATGGGCACGCACACATGTTCGAGCGCTCTATATCGTTCTGGCACTCTTGGCGTGTGCTTTGGGGGTAGTGCGTACACACATCGCATTTGAGAACTACGAGCGTGCGTTGGTATTTAGTTCGGGTACACACGTTGCTGCTCATGGCGTGATCGTTGCAGAACCTGATGTTCGAGAAAACAGTGTGGTCCTATGGATAGACACGGTCATTGCCGGTGAAACACCCCTGCGTTTGCGAGTGAAGGCGCCATTGTATCCTGAGTTTGCCTATGGCGACAGCATTGCATTCTCGGGTGAGCTTCGTGCCCCTGAAGCATTTGAAACCGAGACCGGGCGCGTGTTCGATTATGCGGGCTTTTTGATGAAGGACCGCATTCACTATGAACTGCGCCATGCTACGCTCCAATACCTTGAGTCTGGTGCGGGTAATACAGTGCGTTCTGCGCTCTATGGCGTTAAGGCACAATGGCTTGTGGGTGTTTCACAGACTATCCCCGAACCCATGGCGTCTTTAGTTGGTGGGGTTATTGTGGGCGCAAAGCAGTCGTTGGGTGAGCGGTGGCTCGAGATGTTTCGCGAGACCGGGATTATCCATATCGTGGTACTTTCAGGTTTCAACCTCACCATCGTGGCACTTGCCATCAAGTGGCTTCTCTCACGGTTCTCGCCACGCATAGCAACCTCGCTCGCGATTGTGGGAATAGCCGCGTTTGCCGTGATGACCGGCGGCGGTGCAACGGTGGTTCGTGCAAGCATCATGGCGGTCATCGGTCTCTTCGTGCTTTCAGGGGGTGAACCACGGATTCTGCTGCGGATGCTTGCGCTTGCTGCTGTGTGTATGGTGATGTGGAACCCGTTTGTGTTGGCGTTTGATCCAGGCTTTCAGCTTTCTTTCGTTGCGACCCTGGGGCTTGTGCTTGGTGTCCCGGTACTGCTGCCCTACCTTGCATGGGTGCCAACACGTTTTCAGTTGCGAGACATAGTGGCTGCAACACTGGCGACACAGTGCGCGGTGTTGCCACTCCTCCTCTACAGTATTGGTGCAGTTTCACTCGTGGCGCCAATTGTAAACCTGCTGGTGTTGCCACTGGTGCCGTTTGCAATGCTCGTTGGCTTTGTGGCAGGGATGCTTGGTATGCTGTCTGTGACACTAGCAATGCCTGTTGCGTGGCTCGCGTACCTAGTCTTTGCGTACATGTTTGTTGTTGTTGAAGTGTTTGCAATGTTGCCGGTTGCGTCTGTTGCGCTGCCGCCTGTTTCTGTGTTTTGGGTGGTTGGGCTGTATGCCCTGTTAGGTTGGTGGGTTGCTCATCGATACAGAACCGCCCGCGTGGTGGCGGGCGGGTAGTGTGTGTTTGGGGTGGTAGGGGTTACTGCGCAGCGTTGTCAAAGCGGTTTGAGATTGTGTGCCAGTTGATTGCTGCAAGGTATGCGTCAATATACTCTGCTTTTTCAGCGGGCTTGTAGTCAACCATGAACGCATGCTCCCAGTGGTCAAGTGCAAGAATCACCGGCAGCCCTGCAAGTTGCCCAATTTCGTGCTCTGCGACCCATGCGTTTAAGAATTGCTCCGACTGCGTGTCGTAGTACAGGATCGACCAGCCTGGGCCGCGCGCGTTCACCTTCTTAAAAATCTCCATCCACTTGCTGAATCCACCGTATTGTTTTGTGAATGCTTGATAGAGTCCGCTGTCTGCCATGAGTGTCTGGTCGCCACCCACAAGTGCCTCGAAGTAGTACTCGTGCAATCGCATACCATTCCATTCGAAACCAAGTCGGCGTCGAAGCTCAGAAATGCTGTAGGAGAAATCCTCACCACTATCTGCCGTAGCTAACTTTGTGAGTTGTTGGTGGAGGTGGTTGACGTGATTCACATAGCCGTTGTACAGGCCGATATGCACATCAATCTGTGCCTTTGAAAGGCCGTTGATATCTTCAGGTAGTTCAAATGTTCGTGCTTTGTATTCCATACAATAGTGTGATTAGTTGCGTGTGTGGCGGACACTGTTGAATCCGTGCCCCACACACTCGTGCTGCTATGTACGTACTCTACCATATACAGATGCGGTAGTGTCCATGCGCGCCAGTATGGTACGATAGCTCCATTATGGCTGCACACTCAGACAATCAGCTTCCCAGTGAACCAAGCTTTCGGTACCATGCGCGTACCCCAGGCAAGATTTCCATACAAACAACCACACAGTTTTCGAAGGATACGCTTGGTCTTGCGTACACGCCTGGTGTTGGGGACATTGTTGCACACCTGCACACACACCCAGAAGAAACGTCGCTCTACACGTGGCGCGGGCGAACCGTTGCGGTGATCTCAGATGGTTCAGCAGTATTGGGGCTTGGCAACGTTGGGCCTGAAGCAGCACTACCGGTGATGGAAGGCAAGGCACTGCTCTTCAAAGAGCTGGCCGGGATTGATGCAGTTCCTATCGTTCTCGGCACGCAAGATGAAAAAGAGATTGTTGCAGCGATTACAGCCTTGGCGCCGAGTTTCGGTGGCATCAACCTTGAGGACATCGCTGCACCAAAATGCTTTGCGATTGAAGCAGCGTTGCGCGAACAACTGAGTATTCCCGTGGTCCATGACGATCAACACGGTACGGCCGTGGTTGTGCTGGCGGGACTCATAAATGCACACAAGGTGGTGGGCAAAGATTTGCATCATGCACGTGTTGCGGTTGTGGGTGCAGGTGCTGCAGGTATCGCGATCACACGGCTCTTGCTGCGTTACGGTGTCGACGATATTGTGGTGGTAGATAGCATGGGAGTGATCGGGCCAAAGCGCGCTAACTTGCCGCCCTTGAAACGCGAACTTGCTGCGGCAACCAATCGTGAGGGTCGTTTTGGGGGAGTGCTAGAGGCAGTGGCCGGTGCGGATGTGGTGATTGGTGTGTCGGGGCCAGGCAGTATTGCACCTGAACATGTTCGGGTCATGGCACAGCAGGCGATTGTGTTTGCACTCGCAAATCCGGTGCCAGAAATTATGCCCGACGAAGCACTTGCTGCCGGTGCTGCTGTGGTAGCAACCGGCAGGAGCGACTTTCCAAACCAAGTGAACAATGCACTTGTGTTTCCCGGCTTATTCCGAGGGTTGCTCGACGCTCCGCACACGGAGTGTAACGAGGCGCTTTTTGTTGCGGTAGCCGAGACGCTTGCCGCTGTACTTGCGCGCCCGAGTGCACAGAAGATACTTCCAACACTCTTCGATCGCCGCGTGGTCAAAACACTTCGCAGTGCAGTGGCGGGTTACAGAGCACATGAAAAGTGAGCCACATGCAGCGCCGGGAACACGTGAGGCTCGTGAGCAAGCACGTATTAGACGGCGAGCGTTTCTCGATCGTCTTACGTGGGGAATGGTCCTGGCCTTGTTTGTATGCACGTGTTTTCTTGCGCACAGTGCGTTTGCAGGGGTGCAACACTCGGAGCTCACGGTGGCATTTCTTGATGTTGGACAGGGTGATGCGGTGTTTATTGAAACGCCGAGCGGTAGACAGGTGCTCATAGACGGTGGTAAGAATCGCGCAGTACTGAGTGCGCTTGCTGATGTTATGGGATTTCGAGACAGAAGTCTGGATGTGGTTATCGCTACGCATCCAGACCTCGACCACATTGGTGGGTTGCCACATGTGTTTACACGGTACGACGTGTCGATGGTGCTAGAGCCTGGTGTGCTGGATGATGGTGCAGACTATGAAGCATTTATATCGGCCGTACACGCTGAAGGGCTTGAACCCATCCTGGGCCGTGCTGGCATGAAGCTTGAGTTAGAAGAGGGTATAACGCTACAGCTGTTGTTTCCGCAGGGTGATGCAAGCCGTATGGAGGCAAATAGTGCAAGTATCGTTCTTCGACTTACGTATGGTGAGACATCATTTCTGTTTATGGGCGACGCACCTGTCGCCATAGAACGCTACCTTACTGCTCAGTATGCATCAGGGCTTCAAAGTGATGTGCTTAAGCTCGGTCACCATGGAAGCAAGACCTCGACGTCGGAAGAGTTTCTTGTTGTGGTGTCACCTGAGCATGCGGTTGTGTCTGCAGGGTGCCATAATCAGTATGGGCACCCACATGCAGTGGTTTTAGGTCGGCTTGAAGTGCAGGGTGTTGCGGTGTGGGACACGTGTACAGAGGGCACGGTCGTATTTCAAAGCGACGGTATGCGCACACATGCTGTCAGGAATTAATTACAGTATTAATTACATAATTAATACTGTAATTATGTTGACAGGTATGTATGCCCACGTATCATGGTGAGCGGAAGATCATTCGCAATAGTCTACAGCAGGAAAAACAATGACTGACGTATTTGAAGGTGTTGAAGTAGTGTTGCTGCTTTCTGTGAGCTTAGTACTCAGCGCAGTGTCGTTGGTCGGGTACGTACTGTTCCTATGTGCCTCGCAACTTGCTCAGCTTGGCTCGACTGCTGCTGAGTAGGAATGACGCATGTGCGACAGGGTGGAGTTAGCACCTCTGCTCAATGAGGTTAGGAAAAACGGCGGTCACTTGACCGCCGTTTCTTGTATGTACCAGCAGGCTAGCTTTGCTGTTGTTCCTTTTGCGGAACAACGCCCATGCGCTCGAAGCCACGGAGAATCTCTAATGGCACAGCAAAGACAACGGTGTTGCTTTGGTCGCTCGAGAGGTCGTTCAAGCTTTGAAGTGTTCGAAGGTGAAGTGCACCTGGGGTAGAGCCAAGCATTTGTGCGGCTTTCATCATGTTCTCTGCTGACTGCACCTCTCCTTCAGCCTTGATAACCACGCTGCGTCGTTCGCGCTCTGCCTCGGCCTGCTTGCCAATCGTGCGCTTAAGATCCGCAGGAAGTTCGACGTGCTTTAACTCAACAGTGGTTACTGCAATACCCCATGGGTCGGAGGCCTCGTCGACGATGCGCTTAATCTTCGCCGAGACCTCGCTGCGGTTTGCAAGAAGCTCATCGAGCTCCATTTCACCGACGACGTCGCGCATGGTGGTTTGTGCAAGCTGACTGATGGCATAGCGGTAATCTTGGATTTCGAGCACTGCTGTTTCAGCGGTTTTTACGCGGTAATACACAACCGCGTTTACGTTCACAGAAATATTGTCTTTGGTAATTGCGTCTTGGTCCGGCACGTCAATCACCATCACACGCATGTCAATTTTAATCATGCGCTGGAAAATGGGCACCACAATGCGCCAGCCCGGTTGTTTGGTACCCGTGTACTTGCCAAGTGAAAGCATGACCCCACGTTCGTATTGATCAACTTGGCGAATAAGAATAATCGCAAGAAGAATAACAGCCCCGACAATGATAAATGGCATAAGCGGAAGAAGAAGGTTAGTGACGAATAAAAAGGGAATCGCTTGCACAAGAATGAACACCACCACACCCACACGAATGAATGTGCTAATACGTTCTTTGATTTCTGATTCGTTCATAGGTGAAGTATAGCAGGAAACAGGGAACAGAGGATAGGTGGTCACCGGTGTTCCGACGTTCGATGCGGTATGTTCGTGGTACAGTATAAGGCGATGAGACGCACGTACATATCCCATTTGGCTGGCATCGCGATACTGCTCCTGCTGTGTTGCAGTGGCATGATTCCTGTTGCGTACGGGGCAAGTCATTCGGTTGCATATGATGCTGCAGTACGGGGCGGAAACTATCTGTTGAGCGTCCTCGAAGAGGATGGCTCGTTTATATATGAACTTGATGTAGAGCGTGGTGCATCGCGCCGTGGCTACAACATCTTGCGCCACGCTGGGACGGTGTATTCCCTGTTGGAGCTGTATGATGCAACAGGGGACAAGGAGTATTTGCGCGGCGCGTCTTCCGGTCTTTCGTATCTGCGCGAGCAAGTAGAGTCTTGTCCAGGCGAATGGGGAGTAGCCGGTGGTGACGGTGTTCATCCGCTGTGTGTGGTTGAACGAGGTGACATCAAGCTTGGCGGCAACGGTCTTGCACTCCTTGCCTTTGCACGATATGCGGAGCTTACGCATGCCGAAGAAGACCTGCAGCTCATGCGCGGGCTGGCGCAATGGATGATGGATGTGCAGGTGGGCGAGGGTGATGAGCGAGGTGCGTTTTCGGTACACAAGATGAATACGGAGGGGTACGTGGACGATTTCGAAAGTTTGTTTTATCCGGGCGAGGCAATGTATGGCCTCATGCGCCTGTATCGCTTAACCAATGATCCGGCGTATCTCGACACCGTACGCGACGGTGTGGACTACCTGATGCGCGTACGCGACGACCAATCTGTGTTCGATTTGCCACACGATCATTGGCTTCTCTATGCAATGCGTGAGCTCTATCTGGTAGAGCCTGAGGAGGCGATAGAACGACATGTTGGGCGCTACGTTTGGGCAATGGTGCTCAAACAAAATAGCGAAGAGGTGGCACCGCTCACTGATGATGGTGCGTGGGGTGCGCGCGGCGGCATTGCCTCTGCGTCAACACGGCTTGAAGGCTTGGGGGCTGCCACAACGGTATTGAGTAAAAGGGGCAACTTTCCTGCCACGCTTGAACGCCTTGAACGTGCAATGCGGCATGGAACAGCATTTCTGCTACGTACACAGTACGGCGCAGACGTGCAAGGTGTGACGAACAGTGCCTTTGGCGGCTGGCCCAACTCGCTCTACGATGCGGACATTCGTATTGACATGGTGCAGCATGCGATCTCTGCGCTGGTGTTGCACGCTATGTGGACACAAGCGTACGAGCAAGCATAGTGAAGCATGAAGCTCGAAGAGTGCACGTGCGTACCGTGCACAATCCACTATTCACGCCTCACCATTCACTCCCGTTCCCTGCTATACTACCTCTATGCAACCAACAACACTCAATGTGGCTGCGTTTCCGCTCGATGCAATACTCTGGATCGGGCTTATTGTTGCTGTTGTCGTCTTTGGCGTGTACAGCGCTATCTTGCTGTGGCACTGGAAGGAGTATTCAACGGGGAAGTTCACAACGGTAGCAAACATGGGCGTGTATCTTTCCGTCGGTGGTGGATTACTCGTAACAATGGCCCTTGCTGCAATGTGGTCTTCGTTGTAGAAACCCCTACAAGCTATCAAGCCACAAGCCACAAGCTCGCACCATGTACATCCATGCCATACAACTGTCCGACGATGAAGAGGTGGTGACACTCATCCGTCGCCACTGGTTCCACATCGCACTGCGTGCTGCCGCAGACCTCTGTATCTTTATTGTACTCGCGGGAGTGTTGGTGATTGTGCTTGGTGTGTTGGGGCAGAGTACTTCAGTGGTATTGATGCCGCTTGGTATTTACGCACTTGCGCTTGGTGGCCTCTTCTTATGGATGCACTTCTTTGCAGCGTGGAGTGATCACTGGCTCGATGCATGGGTCATCACCAACAAACGCATTATCGACATCGAGCAAAAAGGCTTTTTCAGTCGCCAAGTCTCCAGCTTTCCACTCAACCGCATTCAAGATGTAACCTATGATATCTCCGGTATTATCGCGATGTGGCTTAAGTTCGGCAACGTGCGTATACAGACCGCAAGCATTTCAGAAGACTTGGTGATGAAGCAAGTACCGTTCCCCGAAGATGTGAAAGAGGAAATTGTGACTGTGTTGGGACGATAGCACAAGGCACTTATGACATTGGTCTAAGCACCAATGTATAGACTGTGTATTCCTGATCGTTTGGGTCGCTTGTTGTGTGTTGCCACTCGCCCGGTACTTCTGTGCCAGCGGTACTCACTGCCGTATCCGCAACCACCTGCTGTCGGTGATCTTTTGCACTTCCTATGATTGTGCCACGCAATGTGTAGTTTGTGGGCGGTGTCGCTGTGGTGATGTCATCGTGCGTTGCAAGGTGCACAATCACCACAACAGCGTCATCTGTATTGGTAGTTACTTGCGGGTTTGTAGGTGTTGCATCATTAGCGCCATCGTCTTTGTGTGAGCCGGCGACAAATGCTACATCGAATGGGTTACTTGTGTCGACATCGCGATACGCATGAATCATACCTGAAAGGTGTTCATTTTGACCCGCATTTGTAATAAATGTTGGATCTGTCTCACTGCCGCTGTGTATTTTGTAGTACAGCGCTGTTCTCCGGTCTCGCCCAGACGTATCGACTCCTTCATGGAGTTGCGACCAGCCAGGTGGGGTACTCCAGGTTCCCGAATTATTGTTTCTGGCATCTCGCGTGACGGTTGCAATCAAGAGATCGTCTGCAACACTGCCTGCGGGTATTGTTACTGTGACAGACGTGTCCCCGTTGTCATCAGCTGCACTGTAGTCAACAAAGGTGATTGGCGTGGCGCCACCTCCACCTCCACCTCCACCACCTTGGGCTAGTGCGGCCTTATCAACCTCGCGCCAGTCGATAAAGCGAAAGTCAGGTGATGTAAACGGTGTCAGTGGTGGAGGTGAGTCAGCTATTGTGCGATCGTACAGGTCGTTTCGTGTGTCAAATGCTTGTCCGTCGTTCCACCTGGTACCCGTGCGTAGTTTTGAAACAACCGTTCCAATGGTGGTAAGTGAATTGCGGTCTCGGTAGCTATTGTAGTCACTCAACCATCCGTAGTGGCTTCGTCCGTATGCCCCTTTTTGTGCAAAGAACACTCCCTGTATGGTCATATCGTCTGGTACGTAGAGCGGAATCAGTAAGTTTCGTTCTGCGAGTACTGTAAGTCCATCATCTCCCGTGGTTGTTGAGTAAGTGATGTCATTTTGGAGAAACAGGTCCGGTGCGGCGGAGCTCGTAGCATTGGCCACAACCGTCACCTTCCCGGAGACCGTTCCTTCGAGCCAGGTCCGGTCTGAAACATATATAAGTGGGCAATCCTGTGGGATGGGTTCGTTGTCGATAAGTGTGAGATGGTCTGAGATGGTGCCAGCCAGCTCAGGCATGTCGATATACTGACTAGCCGGCGTGTAGTGCTCAACCCAATCCCAAATGCTTGTAACCTCGTAAATATCGACCGTGCGGTCGTCTTTCAATGTGAGGTAGTAGCCGTACACAGAGGTGTCGTTTGATATTTTGGGGAGGTATATGCCGTCGCTCTGTGCAACTGACTCCATTGCTGCAAAGTCGTAGTCAAAATTTGAAAACGGAATGTCTGGCTGTGCCCAGCGCCACCACTGCGGGTTGCTGCCGGCGCCGTACACTCCGGTAATCGTGCCGGTGCAGCCTCCAAGCCCAACAGTGCCACAGTTGGCAGTGTCTACTTTACTGGTTACCGCACTCCGGTTGTCACCATCCATGCGTACTACACCATTGCTGTGGTACGGCCCGACGATGATGCGGGATGCCCCAGCCCACACATGCGCGTCTACAATATATGAGTAATCTGCAACGGTGGGTCGTGCAATACGTGCCACGATGGTGCGCGTGTTATCGGGATCGTCAAACGTCCACCCTGTTGATGTTGCCTCCACTACTTGCACTTGGTCACACAGCACTTCACCACCAATCTCAAGTGAAAATGCCCCTATTGGCCCGACCTCAGGGTCTTCATAGATGTGCTCATACGGGCCTGGTGTGCCCGTGCCGTCTTGCAGATCCTCCGGCCAGTGTGAGAGGTGCCACCGGTAGTATTCGATACCTGCTTCTGCAATTTGTAGCGCACGCTCACCTTCTGTTGCATTGTCAACATACCGGTATTGCGTCATGAGGTATCCGAGCAGTGATGCAAACAGCCCCATAAATACTGCAATCGCCACCAGTGTGATGATGAGGATGTCGCCGCGCGTGCGAACAGGGTGATGGCTGTAGGGGTGTTGCATGATGGTGTGTGGTTAGTAACTATCTTTCAGGTTGCGGATTGATGCGCTCGACCGGAGCGTTACTGCTGCTGTGTTGCTGCGGAATGTTTTTGACGCCTCGATGGACACCTCAATCCGGCGCACACTCAAGGATTGGCTGTTTTGTGTAATCTCAGAACTTGTTGCGGAAAAATAGTGAAATAAATCAATACCAGATGCGCTGTTCGTAATGTCGTCTGCGATCTCGTACACTATTTCTGTGCCGATTGGGTAACTTGATGTTGCCGTGGGTTCGACAATACCTGCCATAAGCATGTCGCCGTCGAGGTAGTATCGCACTCGCTCCACCTTGCCGTCCAGGTCGGTGTCAGTGTAGAGCGCAAGTGAGCTTGTCGATATGTCGATAAGTGGTAAGGAGCCATCTTCAGCGTAGACCGCGGCTCGTATGTCGCGCACAAGAGCATCCTGTGCCTTGTTTGCTTCAAGCAGTGCGAGTGCGCGGGCAAATGCGTACCCATGGCCGGTGTAGAGTGCGTTCAGGCCGTAGTAGAGTGCGGGGATGATAAGCCCAAGGATAGCGATAACAACAATAAGTTCAATGAGTGTATATCCGCGAACACGGCGTTGAGGGTGGCAATGCATGTGTGTATGTCGCATCATAGATTACCAGAATGAAAGCGTTTCGACGTGTGCTGTTGCGCCACTTACCGGTATGTCGACCGTCGTGCTAGCAAGTCCGGGTGCGTACACTGTTGCTGAATACGTGCTGTCTGAAAGGTTGGGTGTGTATGCAATGCCGCATGGGCCGGTAAGGGTGGTTGTAACCGTGCTTCCATCATCGAGTACGACCTCTGCATTCTCGATTGGCGTGCCGAGTGGGTGTAGTACCTGTAGTGCAAGGGAGTGTGTGCTTGCTGAAGTAAGCGTAAGCGCTTGTTCGTAGGATGTGTCAGGAGGAAGGTCGAGCGGGAGCGCTGGGCATGCTTCAGCCACAACCAGGCCGGTGAAGGTGAGTGTGTAGAGGTCGAAACTCATGTCTGCCAAAGAGAGCGCGCCGGCGCCGTCGGTTGTGTGTGTCTCGTCGTAGCGTAAGACTGGTACGCCCCCGTCCTCGCCTATTGTCTCAGCACCGGTCATGTCGAATGCCATGTTGCCGTGTGGTGTATCTGGCTCACGATATGAAAGCGACCATGCGTGTACTTCGGGTGTTGTCATGGGGTCACTTGTTTCAAGCACCGCCTCAATGCGGAGCGCAGTGTATGTGAGCGGGTCGAGCCCACGAAGGTCTATGGGTGTGTGAGAAAAACCAGCCTCGTTGCCGGCAAGATCTCCGTCAGGAATCGGCTGGTACACACCACCTCCGGTGTCGTGCAAGAGTTGGAAGCGAAGCGAGTGGTCGGCACTTGTTGCAGTATCGGCACGGAACATCACCCACTCGTCGATAGAGGCAGGAGTAAGAGTTATTGACGTGCTGGTTCCTGTTGTGGCGTAGCTTCCCGCTGTGCCCGCAAGTACCAGCGCACCTCCGGCAATAGCGGTGTCGCTCATAGTGAGCATTCCACTTGCGTCAGCGAATGAATCTTCCAATGCACCGCGTGTGGGGAGTTCGCGTGCGTACAGGTCGATAGTTGAGAGACGGTCGATTTTCAAATAGATCTCGGTCGTGCTGTTTTCCGCAACGGTCAATGCGGAAGGGCTCGGGTTGGGGTTGTCTATGGTGGCTGGGTACGTTTGTGCGGTAGAGTATCCAGCCTTGCTCACGAGCACATCATACCCAGCACCAGCCCACGCGCCGGGCAGAGAAACCGTGCCGCTCACGTTTGTGAAGGTGGTAATGTCTACCGTGGTTGCAATGGCAAAATTTTCAACATCAACCGTTACTCCTCCTAAGGGGTCATTATTTGCGTCTGTCACGTTGATGCGCAGTATACCAGCCCCCTCAAGAGATTCTTGTGACTTAGGAGCGATGGTGGTTACGAGGGAAAAGCTACTAGTTGCGTTGTTGATGGCGTATGACAGCTCGACCTTGATTCGTTTGTAGTCAGCAGGAATTGTGGCGTCGGTGGCCCCAAGGCCGTCCGAAGGATCGTCAACGTACTGTATGAAGGTGCGGCGTACAAACGTGTGTCCGTTATGCGTTATGGTTTCTACCTGCGGGATTGTGCCATGTGGCAAACCGCTAACGGTACCAATCGAGTCGTAGGGGAGGGCGCGCATTGTTTCTATGTGCTCGTTAGCAAGGTACAGTGCAGACGTGCGCAGTTCGTTTCTTCTGCCAAGTGTGTCGATGCTCGTGAGTGCCGCAAAGAGTGCAGCAAACACAATCAGCATGATAGACACGCCCATCACGATTTCTATGAGCGACATGCCGCGGGTATTGTGATCGTATGCCATGGTGTATGCACTGCATGCGCACACCGCACCATGCGACTATTGTATGGTCGAAGAGAGGCTGTAAATAGGGCTAATCATTGAAACTGCAAAGAATCCAACCGCACCACCAACGATGAGCATCAGGAATGGCTCGATGATGGTGCTCATGTTTTTGGTTTTCATTGAAACTTCGTTTTCGTAGTACTCAGCGATTTGTTCAAGCATGTCTGGAAGTGCGCCAGTTTCTTCGCCAACGGCAATGAGTTCACCAACAAGTGGTGGGTACAACTTTTCCGCACGGGTAATGACTTCTGCCAGGGGGCGACCATCTTGCACATTCTTTTCTGCGGCAGCGAGTACTGTCTGGTAGTAGCTGTTTTGTACCACGTCACGGGTTATTTCGATTGCCTGGAGCATGTTTACCCCGGAGGCAAGAAGGGATGAGAGTGTGCGGCCTGTGCGGGCACTGTTTATCTCACGCATGATTTCTCCGATGACCGGTATTTTGAGGAATACGGTTTCAAATAAGTGCTTGCCGCCCTTGGTGCGCATGGCACTTATGAAGCCTGCGACACCTGCAACTATGAGTAAGAGTGCAACAAGGGTGTGTGCAATGAGGAAGTCGGAAAGCCCAATAATTATCTGTGTACTCATTGGCAATTCAACACCCATGTCTCGAAACGTTTCAGTAAGTGTGGGTACAATAAACACAAGCATCAATGCACCCACAATACCCAGTGCGGTAACGATGATGCCAGGGTAGAGCATTGCGCCTTTGATTTTTTTCTTGAGGAGCACTGACTCCTCCATCTGTTTTGATACGGTGGAAAGGGTGTCTGACAAGGTTCCCGACTCTTCGCCTGCACGAATCATGGCGGTCATGATTTTAGGAAAGATGGTGGGGTGTTTCGTCATGCTCTCCGAAAGCGCACCACCCTTTTCAATGTCGTCTACAAGTGTATGGATAACATCTTTTAGTTTTGCCTTGCGTGTTTGACGTTCAATCACACCAAGTGCGCGTGTTACGGTAAGGCCAGCTCGAAGCATGGCGCCCATGTTTCGAGTGAGCAGCACCTTGTCCATGTCGTTTACGCGACTAAAGAGCCGGCCAATGTCTATGTTGAATGCACCACCCCGCACCTCGCGTACGGCAATGACTTGCCCGCCATCCTTGCGCACGATGCCGTAGACCTCGAATCGGTCTTTTGCTTCGACGGTGCCATCGTGGATTGAGCCGTCTGCGGTCTTTGCTTTGTAGGTGAATGTAGCCATGTTGTTAGCTTGTAGCCTGTAGTAGCGCTTCGCGCACGGAGCTGCTCAGTACTGATGTGTATAATGTACTATCATACGGATTTGTTGTTGTAGACCCTATTTCTACCAGCTACAAGCTCGCCTAATCTCGTATCACTCGCAGCACCTCCTCAATGGTTGTGCTACCCTGTACTGCCTTGAACAACCCGTCCTCTGCCATGCTGAGCATACCTTCGCTGCGTGCTTGCTTCTCAATTTGTTCAGTGCTTGCTTGCTTAAGAATAAGTTCTTGAATAGCGGTTGAGACGGGCAACACCTCACAGATCACCATACGACCTTTGTATCCTTCGGGAAGGTCGTCGCTTGGCATTGGTTTCTTGAACGGAATCTTCTCGATTGGCGTCCCTTTCTCAACCACGTTTTCAGCATAGAGTGCCTCAAGAACTGCGTCGATGTTCATAAATTCTTTGAGCTCGGCTATTGCCGGTTTGTCGAGTGTGTAGGTGTCGTTGCTTGGTCCAAGGCGTCGCACGAGGCGTTGTCCGATAACGACACGCAACGTGCTGGTGAGGAGGAATGGCTCAGCACCCATGTCACTCAATCGTGGAACGCAGCCAGCGGCGCTGTTGGTGTGGAGTGTCGAGAGTACAAGGTGGCCGGTCAGTGCGGCATTTACCGCAAGGTTTGCAGTTTCGGTGTCACGTATTTCACCGACCATAATAATGTCTGGGTCTTGACGTACGAGCGCTCGAAGGCCGAGTGCGAAGGTAAAGCCGATGTCGGGGCGCACTTGCGTTTGGTTTATTCGTGCCATCTGGTACTCAATCGGGTCTTCAACAGTAGACACATTGACGTCTGGCGTATTCAAAAGATCAAGTATGGTGTACAGCGATGTTGTTTTACCACTACCGGTAGGACCGGTGGTAAGGATCATGCCCGTCGTTTGCTTCATTGCTTTATGAAGACGTTCGAGTGCTTCACCATGAAAGCCAAGTGCTTCAAGTGTGAAGTTACCACCGTTCTCTCGCAGAAGGCGCATGACTGTTTTCTCGCCGTAGTAGGTTGGTAAGAGTGAGACGCGGAAGGATACTTGTTCGTTGTCGACCGCCATCTTAAATCGACCGTCCTGCGGCATTCGTTTTTCATCCAGCTTGAGGTTTGAAAGTACTTTAATGCGTGCGGTGATAGATGCTGCTGCATTTTTTGGAAGGGTCATTGCGTCGTGGAGGATGCCGTCGATACGGTAGCGTACCAAGACCTCATGTTCCATGGGTTCGATGTGGATGTCTGAAGCATTTTGAATAATTGCATGACGCAGGAGGGCGTTTACAACGCGCACTACCGGTACATCTTCTGCAACTTTTCTGAGGTCGGTTTCACTGACTTCCTCGTCGTCTTCGTTGATGACATCCATCGCCGCGGTTTCCTTGCTGATGAGGTCGCCGAATTCGTCTTTAAGTGTGCGTTGGTACTGTATTAACGCATGCTTGATACTTGCAGCGTCGGTAAGTCGAGGTTGGATTTTTAACCCCACCTTCTTTTTGATAAACTCGATCGATTGCAGGTCATTCACATCGAGCATCGCGACCTCAAGCGTTCGCTCTGACTTACTGTACGCGATGATGTTGTGTGTGCGCGCAATCGGTTCGGGAATGAGTGTTAAGACCTCAAACGGTATCTTTTCTTTCTCGAGACTAATGAACGGGACGCCGAGTACGTACGCTTTTACGCGTCGCAGGTCGTCCTCGCTCACTACACCTTGTGCAAGCAACACATCTTCGGGTGTCCCATGTGTTTCTTCCGCCTTTTTTTCTGCAGCTTCATACTGTGCCTTCGACGCAAGGCCTGCGTCGAGGATAAAGTGCTTGAGTTGGGTGGTACCCGTCTTCATCATATAGTATAGAGCGTAAGGGCGGTGAGTCCTCGTCACATACTATTGTAGCAAACAACGCCCCGCACCATGCGGGGCTTTTCAACATGTGGTGGCTGATTTGACAAAGTACTCCACGGTGGTACAATACCCATGTCTGCAATGTCCCCTCTCGGGGGCACTTTCAGTATATAGTACAACGAGTACACGCATACGTAGGAAGCGTGCATGCAAACAGTTATATAGTTATTACTAACAAACCACATACATGTTAGATCTAAAAGTAATCAACTCAGTGTTGAGTGAGCTCGAAGAAGAGCGAGGTATTAAGCGCGAGAGCGTTATTGAGGCAATTGGTACCGCACTTGCAACCGCATACAAAAAGGAGTACGGCCAACGCGGACAGGTGATCCGTGCGAAGTTTGATATCACAACCGGTGAGACAGAGTACTACCAGGTGAAGTTCGTCGTTGATGATGAGCGTGTTTGGTTCCCTCGTGAACTTTCGGAAGAAGAAGAGGCACTTGCTCCCGAAGAGCGTGGTCCAGACCCAAACGCACCGACCGAAGAAGATGATGACCGTGTGCGCTTCGATGCAGAGAAGCACATGCTCCTCGAGGATGCACGACGTATCAAGAAGGATATTGAGGTTGATGATGAGATGATATTCCCACTTGAGTCACACGAAGACTTTGGTCGTATCGCAGCACAAACAGCAAAGCAGGTGATTATTCAGAAAATTCGTGAAGCTGAAAAGGTTTCCATCTTGGGTGACTATGAAGGTCACGAGGGTGAAGTTATTTCCGGAAGTGTACAGCGAGTTGAACGTGGTAACATCTGGCTCGATTTGGGTCGAGCGCAGGCTATCATGCCATACGACGAGCAAATCCCGGGCGAGCGCTTTCGCCAGGGCGAGCGTGTTCGCGCATATCTCTACTCGGTAGAAGAGGGTCCGAAGGGTGTGATGCTCCGTGTTTCGCGAAGTCACCCGCGTTTTCTCATGAAGCTGTTTGAGCAGGAAACACCGGAGCTGGGAACCGGAGCAATCGAGATTAAGGCTATTGCTCGCGAACCAGGCAGTCGTTCAAAGGTTGCCGTGCATGCAAAGGATGCGCACATCGACCCTGTCGGAGCGCTTGTGGGTCAGCGCGGCGTACGCGTTTCAACAGTCATGAGTGAGCTTGGTGGCGAGAAGATTGATATTATCGAATGGTCAGAAGAGCCTGCGCACTTTGTTGAAGATGCACTCTCGCCAGCAAAGGTGGTGGACGTACTTATTGAGGAAGCCGAGCATCGTGCCGTGGTTGAGGTTGCTGAAGATCAGCAGTCACTTGCGATTGGCCGTGGCGGCCAGAACGTGCGACTCGCAGCAAAACTTACCGGGTGGCGTATCGACATTCATTCCATCGAAGGTGACAGTGTGGCAGAAAGTGATCAAAAGGGTGAAGTCACAATCACGGACGACGAGAAAGATGCTGCTAAGCCGGCGAAGGGTGACGATGTGCAAGAACGGGAGGCAGCTCCAGGAACTGAGGCGGATTCCACTGGAGCAGATGCAGCAACGGATGCTTCGGGCGAAGTAGGTGACGGAGAGGAAGTAGTAACAAAAACTTCAGAAGAGATAGTGAGTGATGCCACTGCAGCAAAAGCGTCCGCTGAAGAAGTGAACGAGGATACAGACGAAGTAGTGACAGATACGACAGAAGAAAAGAAAGCGTAGTTTGGATGGGCGGTGTACTTGCGGTACGTCTGCAGTAGCAAGGTTAAGATATCCACTGTCCACAACAAAACCACCCTCTAGAGGGTGGTTTTGTTGTATGATAGATATACGAAAGCGCTCCAACGCTATTTATACGTAAACGTTGTTCTTATGATGAGACAAATAAGTCAGCACCGCACACACGCTTCAACCACTGCACTTGCCGTTGTGCTTGTGTCATTTTTGTTCTTGCTTGCTGTGCGTGCGCATGCCCAAGAAGCCGAGTCCGTTCCAGAAGAAGAAGTGGTCGAGTCGACGATGGTTGCTGCGGAGGCAGTGCCAAGTGCGGCGAGTGATCGCGCAGACACGCGAGCAACACTCGCAACCACTCGTGAATCATTGCGTGCGATACGTGCAGACTATTTAACGGCTGCACAGGAAGGAGGTTCGGTACCAACACCTGCCTTAACGCGCGAGCAGCAAATGCAGTTGCGTACTCATGTTGACGCTGCTGCTTCAAAGATGCGCTCGTCACTCGACAATGCACAGCGTGTGGCGCGAGAATTAAACGCTGTTATGCAGCGTCTTGGTACCGAGAGAAGCCTGTATGCGCAGTCTGGTATTGATGTGCTGCGTGAGGTCACAGATCAACGTGGTGTCGTGTCAGCAGATATTGGTGAGTTCTCTAACCTTGCAAGCCTGATGATCAAGACTGATAACCCAAAAGCGTACATGGAAGACGTGCGTGCATATGCAGAACTTATTGCTACTGAGCTTGCACTTATGCATGAGGCAATTTATGAGGCTGCACAAATGTCACGTGACAACCTTTAGTAGTGTCATATAACCAATACTCCTATGGAACATGAACAACAAACCCCTGAAGTATCCGAAACCGGGGAGGTGGCACATAATAGTGCGGTGTCTGGTGGCGAACAGGAGCACATGTCAAAAAATGCAATCATCCTTATTGTGTTGGTGGTAATTGTATTGGTGTTGGTATTAATGTACGTGTGGGGTTCTCGTACGAGCACGCCTGGGCAAGAACAGCCCGTTGTAGACACGCCGACAACACCGACAATGACGTTTGAAGAGTTCGTAACACAAGATCAGGCACCGCTTACCGAAGCAGCTGCTGATGTAAATGGTGCCCTCGGTGGCTTGCAGTCGAATACCTTCATGAGTGACATTGATACACTGGAAGGTGATCTTGATGTGATGCTCGCAGAGTAGGTAGGAATAGTGCTGCAGAAGGACAACCCGCACTTCGTGCGGGTTGTTTGCATAGAGTGCATATGCACGGTATGCTCACACGCATATGTCAGATACCACACAACACTACATAAACGTTACCGTCACACCGAAAGACGGCTCTGAGATAGAAATTAAAGGCGAGGTCCCAGCAGATGCGGTGCATCAGCATCGAATGAAGGCCTTGCGCTCGCTTGCAAAAGGTCTGGAACTGCCAGGTTTTCGCAAGGGGCATGTGCCGGAAGATATGGCACTCGAACATATCGGTGAAGGCGCTCTCATGCAGGAGGCTGCTGAACAGGCGCTCGCGCACGTGTACCCACTGGTTGTGACCGAGCACAAGCTCGATGTGGTTGGACGCCCGCAGGTTTCGATTACCAAACTAGCGCCTGGAAACCCTATTGGCTTTACTATTACAACAGCAGTCTATCCCGAGGTGACACTTCCTGACTACAAAAAGATTGCAGAGAAAGAGCTTAAGCAGCATGACGACCCAGAAGCTGCATCAGTGAGTGATGAAGAGGTAGAGGCCGAGCTCAAAAAACTGCAAGAGATGATGGGAAAGCAGGGAACAGGGAGCGGTGAGCAGGTGACAGAAGAAGGGGGACAGGCAGGCGACAGAGCGGAAGGTGATGCGGCCGAAGTGGTTCAGGATACTGAGAAGAAGTTGCCGGAGTTGAATGATGAGTTTGCGAAAAACATGGGTAACTTTGAGACACTTGATGATCTTCGAGCTACCATCAAAAAGGGTAAGCAGGCAGAGGTGCAGCAAAAAGCACACGAGAAGCGCCGGATTGCACTTGCTGACGCAGTGCTTGCCAAGTGCACACTTGAGGTGCCGGGTGTCTTTATTGAAGGAGAACTTGATCAGTTGGTGGCGAGCTTTGAGGACAGGGTGAAGCGTGCAGGGCTTGAAATGGATGCATACCTGAAACAAACAGAAAAGACGGTTGAGGATTTGCGCAAGGAATGGCGTGCAGACGCTGAAAAGCGGGCCAAGCTGCAAATTGTCCTCTCAGAAATAGCAAAAGCAGAGAGTCTCTCACCCGATCCGGAGCGTTTGGAGCGCGAAGTTGGTCATATCAAGGAGCACTACCAGGATGCTGAAGAGCACGCCATTCGCTCCTATGTTGGAGCGCAAATGTTGAATGAAATGGTGTTTGCGATGCTGGAAGGGAAAGAGGATGAAGAAAAGGGAGAAGAGAAAAAGGAGGAAGAAGGTGAAGAGAAAAAGGAAGGCGGAGAATAGGGAGTTAAATAGAAGCTACGAAAAAGCCCCGCGGAAGCGGGGCTTGGACGGTCCTTACCTATCGTATCCGAATAACAAGATGAGGTCGTTGGGCTGTGTGGTGGAGTGCCTGTCGGGTGTGAGCGCATTTGAAGTCGCACCATTTACTATTTACGCGCTCAATCATAAGAAAACTGCCCTCATGAGGCCGGTGCATAAACGCGACCTTTCGTACTAAAGGTCCGAAGACGCCTTTGACAAATAGGTGCGCGAGCGAAGGGGCGAAAGAGTGCGGTAATGGCTTTGCTCCAGTCGGTACGCACTCGCGTGCCATCGCCTCCACATCATCACCGTGCCAAAGGTCTCCGTGCAGGTAGTGTGCTAGCAACGGTATGATGTCGCGCCACATCCCACTGAGGTGCTCAGAAATAACTATCGGTTCGATTGTATGCAGCAGATTGCTTCCGTCACGGGTACATTCCCTCCCCTCTTGTACGTACACAGTCTGTGAGTTAACCAGAAATCGGTACGTGTATTCGTCGGGTGTGTAGTTCATCGCGCAGCAGGAGCTTCAGCCCCGTCAGCATCTCCGAAGCGTGTGTGCCTGCAAGCTTGTCAATCAAGTCTTTGACGGTCTTTGATCGGTCTCTATTCTGCAAAGAGCGCTAAATGGGTGTCGTGGTCATGGCCAGTTCCTTATGTACAAGGGCAGGATTACCGCATGAATGAAAGCACTCACAGAAAAGGCGCAGCTTTACATGTCACACATGCGCCATTGCGTGCCTGCGTCCGCCCGCCGAGGCTCGGGCGGAGCGGCAATCCAGGAGTGCGGTAATATGCATCGGCACGTTGCTTGTTGTCCGTGCGATAATACCCTTAGTGGTCCATAACGTGGTATCAGGTGTATTATAGGGTCACACAACAGTAGCCTGTACCTCAATGTCGCTTGCATTTCCTTAAGCCTTATAGTAGAGTAGTGCAACTGTGTAATGCAGTGCATATTTTTCTATGCCAACCATAAATCAACTCGTAAAAAAGCCTCGCAAGGATAAGACGCGCAAGTCTAAGGTTCCTGCGCTTGGAAAAGGCTTCAATACACTTAAGAACAAGCCGACCTTCTACCCGGCACCATTTAAGCGTGGTGTTTGTGTAAAGGTGACGACCAAGACCCCACGAAAGCCAAACTCTGCTATCCGAAAGTACGCTCGTGTACGTCTCACCAACGGTGAAGAGGTTTCAGCATACATTCCAGGCGAAGGACACCAGCTCCAGGAGCACTCAGTAGTACTTGTTCGTGGCGGTCGTGTGAAGGACGTAAACATTCGTTACACGATTGTGCGTGGTAAGCTCGACGCAACCGGTGTCGACAAGCGCACAAAGGGTCGCTCACTCTACGGTGCAAAGAAGCCAAAGGCATAATATTTATAGCAATACTCTATGCGTCGACCGATAAAGAAAAAGCTTTCTATTTCCTCCGACACTCGCTACAAGAGCGAGCGTGTTGAGAAGTTCATCAACAACGTGATGCTTGATGGAAAGAAAGAGACCGCGCGTAAGGTTGTTTACGAAGCGTTCGAGGAAATAAAGACCCTTGCAGAAGTAGAAGATCCACTTACGGTCTTTGAAGAAGCAATCCGAAACGTCGGCCCGACGGTTGAGGTGCGTTCTCGCCGCGTTGGTGGTGCAAACTACCAGGTACCGGTTGAGGTCCGTCCATCACGTCGCCAGGCACTTGCTATGCGTTGGATCATCAACGCAGCTCGAGCAAAAAGCGGTGGCCCAGCGTCGAAGTTTTATGCAGAAGAGATTGTCTCTGCAAGCCGAAGTGAAGGCTCAGCATTCAAGAAAAAAGAAGACACGCACCGCATGGCCGACGCCAACAAAGCATTCGCCCACTTTGCGTGGTAATAATAGAATCCCGAAAGGGATTTTATTTTTTCTAGTAAGCGGAGCGCGCTCGCAGAGTTGTGTCTATTGTGCTCCGAAAATAACCTCCGAGTGAGCGATTTTTGTGTTTTCAGGTAAGGAGAATATTCGATCTGCGTTCTCCATACTCTACATGCACGACGACTGCGTATGTGTTCATAGAGTGCGACGTACCTCTGACGCAGAGAATAGCTGGTATTGCCACAACACTTGACATTGTCTACTCATTGTCTATACTTTTAACGCATGCTTGAGTTTCGATGGAATGAAGACAAGAATGTTCAGCTTAAGCATGAGCGCGGAGTTTCATTTGAGAACGTGGTTGCTGCAGTGACTGAAGGACGTGTGTTTGAAGTACGAAACCATCCGAATCAAGAACGATATCCAAATCAGAATATATACATTGTGCAGATAGAGTCGTATGTGTATATAGTTCCATATGTTAGTACAGACTACGGAGCCTTTCTCAAGACAATAATTCCAAGTAGAAAAGAGACTAAGAAACACTTATACAATGACTAAGACAAACACAGAAATAAAGGTGCACGACTACCAGCTCGATGACGAAGAGCGTGAAGTTCTGGAGGCATATGAACGTGGCGAGCTTACGCGTGTTGAGAATTTTGAAGAAGAGAAAGCGAAACTTGAATCATGCGCTCGTGCCACGTTGCAAAAGCGAAAGAATATCAACATTCGTATCGCCGAGTGGGATCTCGTTCGTCTTAAGGCACGTGCTCTTGAGGAGGGGTTGCCGTATCAGACCTACATTGCCTCAATTTTGCACAAGAGTTTGGCGAAGTAGATATCTGTGATGCAGTACTAACGGTTCGTGTCTGTACTGTGAGAGACTGCGTGCTTTTTGGTGGGGTTTGATGAATGATGTAAAAAAGCGAGCCCGATGGATTCGAGCTCGTGTTACCAATCTGGATTAACATCTTCGTATTGTCGTGAGTACAGATTCTCCATGTATTCCTCAAGGCTGCGGGGCAGTCGTACAGCTGTTGGGCGAAGTAGAAGCTCTTGGCGACCCTCGCACTCCTGTATGCTCTCACGGCCATCTGCTACATCACAACCCTGGTTGTCATATGAAGCGTTACAAAGCGCACACATTTCACCAAGGACTTCTCGGTAGCTTGCCGCCCATGCAGAACCGGTACACGCACCCCCCCGAGCCGATGCGGGAAGGAATATGCATGACAGCAGCAGGTAATTTGTACGCGCCTACTTTTTCGGCGTGTTCTTCCTGTACGAATTTTAGTATGCATATTCACTACGCCCTTTGTGTAGTTAGGTAACCTTGTGTCAAGTAAGCATTTTAGATTCGTGTTGTCAAACTCCACTTTGCCATGTATAGTACAGTGAACGCTATGCGGTATGTGTCTTTTGTAGTCACATGCACATGCGCCCTTCGGCCATGCGCAACCGTATGCATTACCAAGACGTGGGTGATAGATTCTAGAGACGGCAGCATTGGGCTCGGCCATTAGGATCTATAACTCACACATAAACACATTTAAGGTATGGCACGAGATTATCCCCTAGAGAAAGTACGTAACTTTGGCATCATTGCCCACATTGATGCGGGTAAAACCACAACCAGTGAGCGCGTGCTGTTTTACACCGGTATGAGCCACAAGATTGGTGAGGTGCACGAAGGCGAGACGGTCACCGACTGGATGGAACAAGAGCGCGAGCGTGGCATCACTATTACGTCTGCGGCCATTACTTGTTTCTGGACAAAAATTGGCGAAGATCCCAATGATGCAGCAAACAAGACTCGCTTTAACATCATCGACACCCCCGGCCACATCGACTTTACCGCTGAGGTACAGCGCTCCATGCGCGTGCTCGACGGCGCTATCGTCGTCTTTGACGGTGTTGCAGGTGTGGAGCCACAGTCTGAGACTAACTGGCGCTATGCGGAAGATGCAAATGTGCCACGTGTGTGTTTCATAAACAAGCTCGACCGAACCGGTGCTTCTTTTGAGCGCTCGTACCAGTCTATTCTCGACCGCCTTTCCAAGAAAGCCGTTCGCATGCAAATTCCAATCGGCGAGGAAGATCAGCATGAGGGTCAGATTGACTTGCTTTCACGGAAGGCCGTTCGCTACGAAGGTGTCATGGGTATGGATGTGAAGGTTACCGATGATGTGCCAGAAAACCTGAAAGACGATATGGAGACCTATCGTGCAGAACTCGTTGAGCGTATTGTTGAAAACGATGATGAGGCTATGAACGCGTACCTCGAGGGGAATGAGCCGTCTTTGGAGAAGCTCAAGGAACTTTTGCGTAAGGCAGTTATTGCAAACGCGGTGTTCCCTGTGTACTGCGGAAGCGCGCTCAAGAACAAAGGCGTGCAGCCAGTGCTTGACGCAGTGGTCGACTATCTTCCGTCACCAATCGACCTTCCGCCTGTTCATGGCACCGACCCAAAAACCGAAGAAGAGCTCGAGCGCAAGCCGCGTGACGACGATCCGTTCTGTGCGCTCGCATTCAAGGTGCAGGCAGATCCGTTTGTGGGGTCGCTTACATTCTTCCGTGTCTACTCAGGCAGCCTGAAGGCGGGAAGCTATGTCTACAACACCACCACGAACCAAAAGGAGCGTGTGGGCCGTATCGTACGCCTTCAGGCAGACAAGCGCGAAGAAGTGGATGAAGTGTTTGCGGGGGAGATTGCAGCAGCCGTTGGTTTGAAAGATACGAAAACCAGCCACACCCTTTGTGATGAAAAAGCACCAATCATTCTTGAGCAAATCCACTTCCCAGAGCCAGTGGTGGCGGTGCGGATCGAACCGAAAACCAAAGTAGACCAAGAGAAGCTCGGTGTGGCACTCCACAAACTTGCCGATGAGGATCCGACATTCCGCGTTGAGACAGATGAAGAAACGAACGAAACTATCATTAGCGGTATGGGTGAGTTACACCTCGACATTCTTGTTGATCGCATGAAGCGTGAGTTCAAGGTCGAAGCAAACATTGGCCGCCCACAGGTTGCCTATCGCGAGACTATTCAGCGTGCTGCAGATGCAGAATGTAAGTACATTAAGCAAACAGGCGGTCGCGGTCAGTACGGCCATGTGAAGATCAATTTGAAGCCGCTTGAAGCTGTTGAGGAAGGTGCAAAGATTTCAAAGAATATAACGCGCGAAGATCACTTTGAGTTCATCAACAACATTAAGGGCGGTGTTATTCCACAAGAGTTCATCCCGGCAGTACAAAAGGGTGTTCGCGAAGCAATGGATCGCGGTATTGTCGCAGGCTATCCGTTGGTTGACGTTTCGGTTGACCTCTTTGATGGTTCATACCACGATGTCGACTCAAGCGAAATCGCTTTCAAGATTGCAGGTAGCCAAGCATTCCAGGATGCTGCAAAGCGTGCCGGTGCTGTGCTCCTTGAGCCAGTGATGCGTGTAGAGGTTGTGGTGCCAGAAAAGTTCATGGGTGACATCAACGGCCATCTATCAAGTAAGCGTGGGCAGATTGAGGGTATGGAGCCACGCGGTGTTGATATGCAGACCATTCATGCCCATGTGCCGCTTGCAGAGATGTTTGGGTACACCACTACGTTGCGCTCGATGACAGAAGGTCGTGGCCAAATGACCATGCAGTTCGACCACTATGCGGTCGTTCCACCAAACGTTGCAGAAGACATCAAGAAGGCGCGCGGGGTGGAGTAGAGATACACAGGAGGAAGAAAAAAAGGAGAAAAGATGCAAAACGGAAGGAGGGTACACCTCCTTCCGTTTTGGGTTGACAAATGCAACACACTATGTACAATGTCAACTCCTGCGGAGGTTCTCCGAGGTGCATTAAGGCGGGGCTGTCTCGTCTGGGCTCGCGGTTTGGCCGGAGCCCTGGTTCTTTGACTCTTGGAGTAAAGACATGAAACCCAGCGAAGCGTTGCGTGAAGCCAAAGTGCCCGGAAACGTGCGGGTTGTGAGAATCCACCCGTGCAATCAACACAAACTGCATGTGCTCGCTACGAGTCCCGGCACGAACGTGAGCGGCAGCGAGCCGCGATGTGATGATTTGGTGGTCGCATTGAGTGACAACGTGCCCATATGCGTGGTAGCCGTCGCGCTGAATCCAAAAGGGAACACGCTGTCGAAGCGTACATTCGTACGCATCGAGCTGAAGCATGGGGTCGCCTCAGTTAACCTTGATGAGCCGTTCGTGCACCCCGAATACCTCTCAACGATTACCTCCTCACATGTGCTGCGTGTGCAGGTGCAGGGGGAGTGGTTCACAACGGGCGGCGTTAACGAGTGCGGCCGCATTGCTAGTGCGGAGAACATCTGCAAGCTCCTCGCCGAGCAGCTCTCCGAGGAAGAGTTCCTCGCGGCTGCTGAGGGTGAGACGGTGGCAGAGAAGCTTGCTCGGCTCGAAAAGGATCATGGTAGGTTGGAAGCCAACCTGGCGAAAGCACAGGAGTTATTCGAAGGGGCCTTGCGTGAACGTGATCGTCTGGTCACACGCCTGAATCGCATTGCGCAAGAGGGTGTAAGTTTGCCAAACACGAAGCACTACAGGCGAACGGCCGGAGACTGGCTTGGAGATAGCGATACTCCAAACTGCGTCTCGGAGCAGCTGATGCAGGCTTGGCTCACGAGTATGGTGCCGGCCTACGAACTTGCAGCGCGCACGCGATTGTTAGCGCACATGCGAAGCGACATGCTCTCCACGATCGTGAACGTCGCCAATCTGCGGGAAGTGGCAAAATACAGTCTTCCGGTTACAAAAATTGCTTGGAAAGACAAGGAGCGTGCGTTGCGTCGTTCACGTGAGAAGTTGCTCGACCTCGCCGCATACGTCGACCCTCAAACGGTCGCCTCCGCGGTTAACGAGATTATCGAGAACTTGCGGGCAGAGTAAATACGGCCCCCTATGGGTAGACGGACACGGAAACGTGTCCGTCTTTTGATATGCGGACGCGCTTCGCGTATACTAATTAATGTGACCACCTCAACAGAACAAGCAAACACACTCCTCGACAAGGTGCGCCCCTATGTGCAGATGCATGGCGGGGATGTGCAATTGTTGCGGATAGAAGAGGGAACGGCGTATCTGAAGGTCTACGGTGCATGTGTGGGTTGTGGCCTAGCGGATGCCACGTATAATAAGACTATCGGCCCACT
>JGI12210J13797_10203734_pt1 | contig 32799 bp, 9 predicted proteins | sample ElkSlonscriptome_3_FD_13797 | JGI IMG/M metagenome (IMG submission 13797) | reverse complement strand
CAGACGCAACAACCAGTCGGCCACTTCGGCGTTCTCGCCATCGAGCTTGGGCTCGTAGCGATAGCAGGTCTCGCTGATCGCAAAGGCCTGACAGGCCAGTCGCACACTGATGCCATCGCGTGCGATCACAGACTTGGCCATCTCTCGCCGTCGAGATGGCCTCAGAGCTTTCCCTCAAGCGCCTCCTGGCGAAGCTCGGCCTTGATCCGTTTCTCGGCATACATCTTCTTCAACCGGGCGTTCTCGGCACGCAGCTCCTTGATCTCCTTCATCAGCGAGGCATCCATGCCGCCGTACTTGGCGCGCCATTGGTAGATCAGCGCCGTGCTGACGTTGTGCTCGCGGGATAACTTAGCCACCGGCACGCCGGCCTCGTGCTGCTTGAGATTGGCCAGAATCTGGCGGTCGGTAAATCGAGACTTCTTCATGGTTCGCTCCTTCTGCGATCATCATATAAGTCTCTACTTAAAACGTCGACTAAAATCCGGGGGACTACAATAACGCGCTACGAAAGCAGAGAGAAGTCGAACTCGATGTCGAGGCCTTCATGGATGAAGTCCTCGATCTGATTGAGAAGACGGTAAGCGCGCCCGTCCTCCAGGCTGTCGTGCATGAATCCCATGATCAAGGCTTCGTTGATCGCAGTGGTCACACCCAGCGGTTCTGGCGTCTCCCAGACAACGCGCTTCTTCAGTTTGATCCGGGGGTTGAACTCATGTTCGCGGTAGATCCGGTAGACCCGCCTGTGGTTTCAGCGGAAGCCCTTTACATTGCGCAGGAACGGAAAGCACAGGCCAAAGCCCCGGTTCTTCTGATTGTGAGTCGGACGAACCAGCCAGTCCGCGATCTCGGCGTTCTCGTCCGACAGCTTCGGCTCCTAGCGGTAGTAGTTTTGACTGATGAACAGCGCATCGCAAGCCAGCCAAATATTGATGCCGCGCCGCTTCACAACCTCTCTGGCCATCTCTCGACGACGCGATGGCCTTACAGCTTTCCCTCGATGACTTCCTGGCGAATCTCGGCATTGATCCGCTCTTCGGCGTGCATCTTCTTCAGGCGCTGATTCTCGGCCTCGCGCACCTCGAGCCGAGCCATCAGTGAGGCATCCATGCCGCCGTATTTGGATCGCCAATTGTAAAAAGTGGCGCTGCTAAATCCGTGCTCCCGGCAGAGGTCGGGCACGGATGTTCCGGCTTCGGCCTGCTTGAGAATACTCAAGCACTGATGGTCGTTGAATCGTGATCTGCGCACGTGGAATCTCATGTCGATCCATTGTGAGACATTTCCGCTTCTGAGCAACACCAATTGTCGTGGGGAATGCCAAAGGAAAAAGGGATACAACAATGTCGCGCACACAGACGTAACGACTTTATATAAAAAAAGGAAAATATTAATTGCAATAAATGACAAATACAGAATAGACTATCTTGGGAGCAGGAATTCCGCTGAGAAAATGCGACGGGCTCATTGTTAAATGCTACAGAAGCATAGGTGACATCCAACTGCGCACCCTCGCGCCATGGGAGAAAGAAAATGCTAGCAGACGAGCCATCACAGATTATCGATAAATTCGAATCATTGACAAGCGAGCGATTAGCATTGTTGGTTCTTCTGACTTTTTTTTGTTTGCCACTTTCTGTTCTGGCCCAAAATCAGCAGAGTCATTGGCGCTTAGTCGACTTCTCAAGCGAGCTCGCAACAGCTGTCTTCCTAGAACCAATGGGAAATCCTGAGAGTATTCGAGTTGGGCAAAAATTTGCGGGAGGAAATCTTAAACTCGAGAGTATTGCAGATACTTATATTCTCGTTCAGTACCTCACCAGAAATGGCTCAGGTCCGGTCCCAGCCTCTCTAGTTTTAAATCGCGGTGAATCATTGCCAATGGAGCCTGCGACTGGAAACGATGCGCATTTCTATCAATATCGAATCGATGCCGTAGTCGCAGATGTGTTCGATTCGCGCAGGCCGGATGGTCGATCGGTCCGAAAGGAGTGAGAAATCTTTTGAGGGTGAAGTCCGCGCAGTCATTACTTGTTGCGTTACTGTTAGTTATAGTCGCGATGCCCGCGATGTCTGATGTGATTCGGTTCCAGGAAGATCCGAATACCCAAGATGACTCGCAGATACCCGAACTCCAAGTATTCGGTGATTTTTCTCCTGTTGAAAGGCGTGGGAATCTTTTCCTCACAACCACTGAGCTTAGCCTTGATACTCCCTATGAAGATCAGGTCAATCTTGCTCCCAGGCAACTCTTGACTAAAACACTAATTGAAGGCAAAGGCGACGTCTACGACTTTGTGTTTTTGTTCTCCACTTCGCCTATCAAACTGAGCGTTGGCGAATTTGATGCAACCGGGTTGTATTGGCAGATAAAGAACGACGTTTCGGGTATTGGACTACCGTATGAGGATCAATCGGAAGACTGGGGCTCCAACGGGAAGCTTCAAGGCTTTATTGATCTCGGGCAGGCTACAGCAGAGCGACTAGAGCCTCAGTCTCTGGCGTATCGGTTTCTCCTTGAAACTGCAATGCACGAAATCATGCATCGCTGGTCCAGCTACGTCCGCTATGTGGATCACAATATGGAGGTTCGATCTGATCTCCTCGGACATATGGGATCTCATTGGAATTCATTCGTTCATAGCCAGGGGTCGGTTATGTATGGCCACGATTGGAACGAGCTGGAAGATGGTTCCTTTCGTACCGGGCCCATCGCTCGTCGTTACTCAGATCTGGAGCTCTATCTTGCCGGCTTTCTCGATCGAGGCGAAGTCAATCCTATACTTCGCCTGCGGGATGCTTCTCCTTATTTAGGGCAGTTTCCTAGGGCAGGGCAAGTAGTTGAGGCTACGAAAGAATTTATTGGTATAGAACGAGTCATCGATCATGAGGGCAGCCGCGCCCCTTCAGTGGATCAGTCTCAAAAGCATTTTAGAGGCGCGATGGTTATCGTAGCGAAACCTAACGAACAGATTCCATCGGGTTTTCTTGCCGCACTTGAACGGTTGCGTCGAGATATTCAGGATCGTTTCTCGTTCATGACCGATGGTCGCGCCGTGTTGCACATCGTTCCTGAACCATCCTTGGATGCATCGGCTGGCCTCCCGATCACGCTTATAGGAAGTGAGCCGTCAATGAGCACCTTCGTCGATACCGAAGCGGCTCTTGACTGGCTGGAACAAGCGCAGCGAGAGGATGGATTCTGGAAAGATCGAGAAGGAAGTCGTTGGCGGGATTCGACCATTGCCATCGATGTACTTGGTCTTCTCCGGCCGGAAGCTTCTGAGTTGGCCCTCGGAACACAGGCGCTAACAGCAGCAGAGGCGCCGACCTTGGAAGCGGTGGCCTGGCGATCGCTAGTCTTGCCAGAAGATAGCCGTGACGAGCATATGATTGAAACGGTTTTGGCGCACCAGCATGCCGACGGAGGCTGGGGCATTACTGACGAGCATGCGTCCAATATAGAAGACACCGCAAACATTCTGCGGTCATTTTGGGACGTACTTCCTTATGAAAGCTACACAACCGCACTATCCTTCATTGCCGCGGCTTCCAATTCTGACGGTGGCTGGGGACATGCCCCCGGTGCGAGATCCAGTGTATCAGCGACTTTGCCAGCTCTCGAGGCACTTTCACTGCCTGTGTCCGAGCATTCTGAAGAGCTTGAGTCTGGCCGGGCTTGGTTGGTATCGAAACATCAGACCACCGGCGAATTTGTTTATGAAGGCCGAACCATTTCTGCCGGCGATGCGGCCCGCGCACTAGAGCTTCTCTTCGGCCATGACATTGCCGGCGACTTATTTGATTCGACAGCTCAGTGGCTAGCAAGAAGTCAGGGTGAATCGGGTGATTGGGGTGGGAGTACATATGCGACCGCTCGCGCACTTCTTGCTCTCGGGAAGCTAGACTTGCCGAACTTGCACATTGTTGGTCAGCCGTTTTCCACTCCTCGATCGCCGACAGAGGGTTCTCTGGTTAGGCTAACGGCGCGGATCGGTAATCAGGGTTTGCAGGCCGCACTGCCAAGTAAAGTCAGATGGTATGACGACGATCCGCGTGCGGGTGGTCAGCCGCTTTCAGCGCTAATTGACGTTCCAGACTTGACACCGGGATCATCGGTTCTAGTTCAGAGCCATGTCAACACTGAAACTTTGCCTCCTGACGCAATGCTATGGGTCGTTGTAAACGAGGTGGGGCAGATAAATGAATGGACTCAAGAAGACAACTACGCGTCATTGCCTCTGAATTTGCGTGCACCGTCCCAACAACCAGATTTGGATTTGCATCCCGACGCGGTCACTCTCTCTCCGGCGGCGATAGGCTCGATTCCAACCGAAGTTCGAGTGACGGGCGCGATACGCAATCTGGGTTTAACCGATGTAGGCTCCGCGGCCTTGAATCTATTTGATTCAGGAGCGATACCTCCGCAGCGTCTGGCCGAGACCGATGTCGAGGTGTCTGCGCAGGGACAGTCGGCCTTTGAGTTGCGCTTTGACTACACGGGCGCACAGAGCGGTCGCCTCGCGCTGATTGCAGATCCACAGGAGCGGATAGACGACGCGGACCGCGGAAACAATCGTCTCGATCTGGAGTTAGCCATAGTCACGGGGGTGGATATTGCCGTTAAATCGATTCAACTCGAGCCCGTGGGGGCGACCTATGCCGGTCGTCCTCTGACGATCGCGACTGAGCTGGCAAATTACGGATTCGCCGCCGCGCCGTCGTTTCCAGTTCAGGTTCAGGTGGCGGATGACAGCGGAACCGTTGTGTTCAGCAGCGAGATTATGCTGTCATTAGACGCCCAAGCATCGACCCGCAGGACCTTCTCTTGGCAACCAGAGCTGCCCGGCAACTACACGGTGAGTGTTGTTGCCGATTCGCTCGACACACTCGATGATGTCGATGTTACGAATAATGACCTCGAATCTCAGCATCCAGTGACGGAGGCGAATGGGATCAATCTTAGACTCGACCTATTTTCGATTTCGGCGGAACCGAGTCCGGCCCTCGAGCATCACCCGTTTAGTGTATCGGCCGTTGTTTACTCGGATGGCGGGCAGGTTGCTCCGGCTTTCACGATGGGCTTGTTCGATGGTGATCCGCGTAGCGGTGGACGCTCGATTAGTTCTGCAACCACCTCGTCGCCCTTGGCTCCGGGAGACAGTGTCAAGGTTGTAATCGAGTTGCCGGCGCTGGAGCTGCGTGGCCCGCGCACGCTTTGGCTTGTAATTGATCCTACGAACGAGATTGATCAAACGGTCGTTAATGACGATTTACATGCGTTTGATATCGAAGTGTTGGGGTTGGCCGATCTCAGCGTCAAGATCACGGACCTATCCTTAGATCCGGCCGTTCCGGTGCCGGGCCAGTCCGTTACCCTGCAAGCGCAAATCGAAAATGTTGGACGGCAGTCTGCGGAGCAGATTCAAGTGGACTTGCTTGAGCGCGGGGGGGCAGAGGTTCTGATTGAAACTCAGGTTATTCCCGAACTGCCCGCGGAAAGCGTGACGATGCTTTCATGGTCATGGACGCTGAGTTCTGATGAAGCGCTCGAAGCGTTGATGGTACGGGTGGACGGCAACAATGAGATCGACGAGCAGGATCTAAGCAACAATGAGGCTGAATTGTCACTGGGCTCAACCGACGCGCCTTTTTTCGCGAGCAATCCCTATTTCTCGCCAAATGACGACGGTGTCAAGGATGAGACTGCTTTCGTATTCAATCTCGAGCAACCTGAATCCGGGCTTCGAATCATCGTCGATAGTCAAGATGAACGAGTCCGTGTTCTCGACGGACTCGGCCCTGAACCTACTAGCCGAGGTCAGATCACCTGGGACGGACGTGATGATTTCGGCACCTTGGTCCACGACGGCGAGTACTTCATTCGCTTATTGAGCAATCAGCAGGTGCTCGCCACTGTAATTGTCGAGGTCGATACCAATCGCTCACCGCTTATCGAGGCCCAGCGAGCAGGCCGTATGTTCGTTAATCAGATCTCCGGCTATCGGCCAAGCGAGTTTGATCCTATTCCAGTCCTGGACGCTCGCCTGGGCGCGGATACGATCTTCGTCAATCCCTTCAGTATCGAGCTTGACGCGGAGCAGATTGGCGTCTATAGAACCGGCCTGCGTGTTCTCGAGCCGGTGATCAGTTCGGCATGGATCCAGGAGCGGTCTTCCGAGCTTCAGGGTGCCGCTGAGATTCAAAACATTGTCTACGACGGCATCTCGACGCTCGTTGTCCTAGCGGAAATCGCTGCAGGATACGAGCTTTGGATCACCGATACGCATGACTTAGACGATGTCGAAATTTGGACGCTTTATGATCGCCAGGGCACACTTGAACTGCTCCAGTTCGGTCCGGATTCGCGCGTTCATCTCTACCAACGCGACTCGCCGAACAACATCAATCGCTTCTTGGCGCTGGACCCGAGTTCGCGCATCGTGGAGCAAACGGTTGACTTGGAGGGTTTTTGGCGGTTTGGTGATCGCTATGCCTTTCTCTCATCTGGCGTTCTCGTCGAAATCGGCGATCTTGTAAAGTACGCGGATTTTAGCGGTGTAGATTTGGTCGATGTATACCCCGCTGATAGCCAGAGTGATTTGGGTCATATCGAGATTGAGACTTCACGCAGCGGTTATTACGCAGCAATTTTTCATCAAAGCGAAAACAAGGTCTCCGTCACCCTATTTCACCAACCATCAATGAGCGTTGAAACAGTGATTGATGAGAGTAGGCTTAGTTTCGCCTTTCCTGATCAAACGTGCATTCGGATCATTGACGAGGCCACGCAAGAGCTGCGAGGCACCGTTCACCTGCGGGATTCGAGCTTCAGTCTGGCCTGGGCGCCGGAATCGGATCGCCTCGCCGTGGTTGATGCGGCGGGGCAGCGTCTCTGGTTATGGAGTGATTCTGGGCTGCAGCATCACCCCTTTCCAATTGGTGTGGAGCGCCCTTACAGTGATGAAATCGCAATTGAGGCCGGCGGTGTGCTGCGCCGTGAACGCGTAATTCCTACGATTCAGCCACTTCGACTCAGTCGGGAAACAGAGCAGGAGGGTTGTTTCACGGGATCCTGGGAATCCGAAGCAAGTGACTTCGCAGGTGTGCTTTGGGAATCCAATGGCAAAAAGCTGATGTTTTCGCTCAGTGATCTGATTTATGCGACTTGGAGCCAGGCTGGAACCTACCTGCTACCCGGCGAATCAACTCTCATGGAATTCGATCTTCGAAACGGTGGATTTCACCGAGTGGACTCGCGCTCTTTGTGGCCCGATGAAGGACAGGCCGGGCCACGGATGGTGCTGGACTACGGGACTAAGCCAGAGAGTCTTTCCCTAGTCGAATCTTTCGAAATGCCTGTCTATTACTTCTGGAGCCAAGGGAATCCCTACCGCTGGTTTGATCCGGCGGGGGGGTTCCAGGTGACGCAAATCTGGCCCGAGGAGGCAGGCTACAGCTTGGTGGAGAAGGACTGTCCATATGTCCCTGGCCTGTCCTGGCAGTACGACAGATGTTTGCCTTTTCCTGTGGTGAATTTGGATCGCGCCAGCACCTTACTTCAAGTCGTTGTTGGCGCGGACGATTGGGATTTGGGTGGCTTTGCGTCCGATCGAAATTTTGACCGCTGGCGGATTGATGTAGCGACCAACGATGGACTGGACCCCTGGCACCAGATTGCTGGATGGACGGCGTCGGAGGTCATTGATGCTCGATTCCTGCGCGCGCCGCCGGTCGTCAATGGGCCCGTTCTATTTCGCCTTGAGCAGGTAGATCGCGCCGGCAATCGCTCGGAGTCTAGGACGAGACGGCTGCTGCCTCTGCCGATCGTCGAGCCTCCGATTGAACTTTTGAATGCTCAGCCGCGGATTATTTCTCCCAACGGTGACGGCGTCCAGGATTGGCTCGAGCTGAGCTATCTGGCGCTGCGGACTGAGCCGTTTATCTTCAGAGTGAGGAATGCGTCTGGGCTGACGGTGTTCGAGCAGGTGATCAGTCACCTGCCCGATGAGCTGGGCGAGCAGATTCTCCAATGGACAGGTGAATCGCTGAGTTCAGGACGCGTTGTCGACGGCGACTACGAAGTCGATCTATCGGCGTATTCGCTGCCGGTGACCGTTGACACTGTGCCGCCGACCGTCCAGGTCATATCGATGCAGGCGCCCTATCTCGACCGCCCGCGACCGCCCGAGGGCTACAACCCGGTCTCGCCCCACGGTGCCGCGCTACAACTGTCTGTCAATGAGGCCATGGACTGGATCGCTAAGCTCGAATCCAGGCCAATCAACGCAACTCTACAGGCCTGGGCTGAGCATCGGACGATGCAGTTGAGCGCGGGCTTATCCGTCGCCGATTATGTCTCCAGAGAATTTAGGATTCGGGCAATCGACGCGGCAGGGAACCAGTCCTTGACGCCGGTCGCCTGGCCGGGTGACTTCGTTGTGCTGACGGGTGTCTACGACGACCAGCAGCAACGACACCCTTCCCTTGCTCAACAACGCACGTTTGCTCCCCCTCAATTCAACGATCCTGCAAATCGCGAGGTCTCTCTGAGGGAGGCCGGGATCGTCGTGGATCCTGAGCGCGGCCTCGAGCTTGAGTTCGCCGACCTGACGCGGGCAGGTCTCGATCGTTTATCGGTGCAGTTTCGTGCGTTAGGAACAACAACTTGGCGGGATTACGAGCTGGCTCTCAGCCCGGGACGAAACAGCAGAGCGATACTTCCCACCGCTCTATTACCGGGCCCAGACCTTGAACTTCGCCTGAGCGATGCATTGTCTGGAATTTATTCCAACATCTTTCAAGTGACCCTCGATCTGATCAGAGCACCGCAATGCTTCGATCCGACTGAACATGCACTCCTGTTCGAAAATCTCGATCCCTCCTTGTCCAACGACGATAGCACCCTGGTTTTTTGGCAAGCCTTTTCGACGCCAGAGTTTTCGACGCGGGAGCTGCTGCGAGTCAGGCCTGGTCAGGCACCGGAGCGACTTGAGCCGGTGGCGATTGGTTCTCGAGGTGCCAGGCTGTATCGAATTGCCGACACATCGTTTGACGGGGAAACCGTCGTGGCTCGAATCAGGCGGGCCGATGGAGCGCTGATTGAGGACCTAGTGGATCTAGATTGTGTCCGGGCGAGATTAGGCGCGGCTTGCTTCAACGACGACCGATGGTTCGGGGCAACCGTCCCGACATTCAGCCCCGTGACTCAGTCACTGGTCGAAACACTGCCTTTTGGGACCAGTAACGTGTACTCCTCAGAGCTGGTGCAGGTTTGGGATGACCAGTCGACGACGATCATTGAGCCGCTGATTGACCAAGATCCGGCGCATCGGCTCTACCTACTGGAGGCGGGTGTAACGTACGCCTTACGCTACCAAATTAGGCCCGAGGATTCGATCCGAGAGAACACCGTTGGATCGGATTGCCTCGGTGACTTTGTTGATCTGTTGACCTACCCGCGGCTGACGAACCAAGAATCGATCGGCGAGGTGTCAGTTCGAGTGCGCCCGCCCGTGCCCTTACGACCTGAGGTGGGATTTGCAACGATTCGCATTGATTTGCTGGCTCAGGACGGATCATTTAGCGAGCTGCTGTTCGAGGCAAATCAGCCAGAGCTGCTGCTTGAGGGCGACCCCTCTTGTGGCACGGTGTCCTACTACGCTAAGGCGACGAAAGATCTCCGCGATCTGACACCCGGCCCCTATGAGTTTATTGTTGCGGCCACCAGCGACAACGGGCACGTTCGCGAGAAACGGCTGCCGCTTACGATTTTTTCCGATGCGCCGACGCTGACTATCAATCAGCCCGAGAACCAAGCCACGCTTTGCGCGAGCGAAAGTATTAGATCCGGGCCCCCAAGTTTTCAGTTGCCGCTCGTGATGAGCGTTGATCAGAAACGACTCTCTGGGGTGATGCTCGGCCTCGAGGGCCAACCCAGCGTCGTACAATCCGAGGACCGTCGGAGAGTCGATGCTCTTGGGCCAGTCATGGACCCGACGGGGTTTCGGAGGTCTGGCACCGGGGGCTGCGAGCTGATCCTGGATTCGCCTTTTGCAAGTATCTCAAACCTTCTTTCTCACCGTGATCTTGATGCGCCACCGTCCTCGCCGATCGAGATCGAACTTGGCCTGCCGGACTCGCCGCAGCAGTGGAACGGACAACTGGGACTCGACTTCTACACCGTAGACCGTGCCGGCAAGCGCTCCCTTGAGCAGCGATCGGTGCAGATCGACACCCGGATCGAGCTAGAAGAGCGGGCTGTGGCACCGGCACAGCCCTGGTCTCAGCGTCAAACACCGGTCATCAGCCTGGATGGACAAGCCAGTTTGCGGGAGCTTCGATACCGCGGCTTGACCCACGAGATGTTTGATCTGGAGATGCGAATCTACGGCGCCTCAGAGACCGAAGGGGGCTCATTGCAGCCCATCGAGCCGCCGCTGTTCGCTGCCGCGCCAAGCGCTATTAGCGGGCCTGCCGTGCCGGAGCTTTCGCCAGCCTATTTTGAGTGGGTTTGGAACGGCGAACTGGAGGCTGGCCAGGCCGCACCTGACGGCTTCTATTTGTTTCGGCCCGTATTCACTGACGCCTGCCGCAGCGCTCAGCCAAAGGGGCTGCTGGTCGAAGTGGACTCAAGTGCGCCGGAGCTGAGTATGATCGCGCCCCAGCCTGGACAAACCATCGACACTGCATTGCTGGAAGTGATTGGAACGGTCGAGGACAAGTATTTCGAATCATTTCAGGTTTACGCGCGCAGCGGCCCAACCTCGGTGTCGCTCGCGGATTCTGACGAGTCAGTGGTCACCCCGGACACGCTGGCTTTGGGCGACGTTTCACTGCTTTCAGGCCCCGGCGAAGTCGTGATCGAGGCGCGTGACCGCGTTGGCAATGCCTCAACGCTGCCGATTCCCGTCATCTTCGCGCCGCCGCCGCCAGTCATTCAGAGCATGAGCGTGCTGCCGCAGCTGTTCAGTCCGAATGACGATGGCCTGTTGGATGCCACCGCGATCAGCTTCCGCCTCGACGTTTCATCAAGCGTCCGCTTGGATCTCGTCTCAGAAGGCGGGCAGATCGCTCGCAGCCTGCTGGAGGGCGATAATCTTGAGCCGGGGCTGCACCTTGTCGAGTGGTTTGGCGAAGACCAAGGTGGCAATATCGTGAGCGACGGTCGCTACCGCGCAAAGATCCGGGCAAATCCGGTCGCCGATCCGACTCAACTTGCCGAAGCCGGCATCGGTTTCGTTGTTGACACTACAGCACCGGTGTTTAGCTTTCCCGATGACGAAATCGAACACATCAGCGGTGATGGCTATCTAGAAGTCGGAGTCGATGAGCTTCATCGCCAGGCGCTGTCGTTTGAGCTGAACAACGCAGACGGCGTAGTGATTCAGTCGGCCCAGATCGCGCTGTCCGACAGTGTTGAAACCTACGGCCTGGTTGATCTGCAGGCGTTGGATGAGGGGAGCTACGGAGTCGAGATCACGGCGACTGATCGCGCTGAAAATCGCTCGCTTGAAGCTCGGAAATTCACGATTGATCGCACTGCCCCGCAGATCGATTTGATCGAGCCGGCTACAGGTCGCCACCTTCGCCCGGGTGAAACATACCAAATACTGGGCAACATTGAAGACGACAATCTGTTGCTTTGGAGGATCGCTGTCGCCCTCGATCAGGATGAACCCGTCTGGGTGAGCCTTTTCGAGTCAGACCAACAGCCCACCGATGCAGTGCTGTTCGAATGGCCGCTTGAGCAGGCCGACGGCAACTACCTTATTCGACTCCAGGGCAGCGACCGTGCCGGAAATCAAGCCGAAGTCATTCATTCGCTCACAGTGGACGGCACGGCGCCTGCCGCAGCACTTCTTCTCCCTGAAAACGATTCCTGGGCTGGTCCGCGACTTGATGTGACCGGGACGGCGAGCGACCTGCATTTTTCCGGATACCGCATCGGGATGTCGCGACAGCTCGCCGACGGCAGTTCGGGAGCGCAGACGAGTTTGGCGACAGCCGAGCTGGCCGTTACGGACGGGCCGCTGGCCAATGTCACCCCCGCACTGATGTCGGGTGATTATCTGCTCGTGCTCGAAGCCTGGGATCGGGCTGGGAATACGACTGAAGTTACCCGCGACATTCGCTTTCTTGGGGCGTTTCCGGAGCCGCCCGTCGATCTACAGGCTGAGATTTTTGAGCGCCAGAACGTGCGCTTAGGCTGGCAATCAGGCGACGGCGTCGGTTCGCTGGCGGGTTTCCATGTCTTTCGCAATGGCACTCGGCTCACCGTCAGTCCGATCCAGGACACGGCGTTCATCGATTCTGCCTTGCCTGAGGGAATTTATCGATACGCTGTCAGAGCGGTCGACGTTGCCGGCAATGACAGTGATCCATCCGAGGCTGTTCAAGTTCGAGTCCGTCTGGGGCTTCCGGAGGCCGCCATCGTCGAGCCTGTCCAGGGTCAGACCCTGAGGGGGCGCTATGACATCATCGGCACCGCGTCCAGCGACGACGTTTTTGCAAGTTACGAGCTCTGGGCTGAGTCACCCTTTGGACCGCCCAAACTGATCATGACCTCGGAGTATCCCGTGGTCAACGGAAAGCTCGCCACGTGGGACACGCGCAGCTATTCCGAAGGAACTCAACTGACGCTGAGGCTGGACGTGCTGGATGGCCATGGGAATGAAGCCTCCACAGCGGTGATCGTCTCGATTGACAATCGTCCCCCCCGGGCACCGACCGGCCTGACGGCTGAGCTTGTGGGTGGCGAAAAGGTGGCCCTGAGCTGGGCCGCGGGCAGCGAAGTGGACCTACTGGGCTTCCTGCTCTACCGCAACGGCGATCCGGTGAACTGGACTGGCCCTGTTCCTGAGGACCTGCGCCCGTTGGCCCTGGACAGCGCCGCCTACCTCGATGAGTCCGTTCCTGACGGTGACCATGAGTACCGTGTCTTCGCCATCGATCAGGTGGGCAATATCAGCCCGCCCTCCAGCCCCGCCGAGGTCGATGTCGATCGTCGACCGCCCAGTCTGGTGATCGTTGAGCCGCTGCCGGATTCTAAGTTTGATCAGTCCGTTCGGATTACCGCTCAAGGCGATGATATCGATATCGCGCAAGTTGCCTTTTCTTATCGCGCCCAAGGCACCTTTGACTGGCTGCCGCTGGGTTCGGCCGTCACCGAGCGGCCCTATCGAGTCATCTGGCAACCGGAATCGCTTGCGCTGGGCCATTATGAGCTCCGGGCTCTGGCAACAGACCGGGGCGGCTTGTCTGATCCGGTGCCGCCGGTGGTGACGGTCGAATACGCTGATCTGACGCCGCCTGAGGTGCCCTCTGGAGTGCGTGCCAGCGTCGATGGACTGTCGGTCGATTTGACTTGGAATGCCGTAGATGACGAGGATCTGGCCGGCTACCGAATTTATCGCAATCAATCGCTACAGACGTGGCCCTCGATTCCGGAGTCGCAGTACAACGACCTCGTGCCCTGGTTCGATCCAGAGGCTTTTACCGACTACGATTATCGAGTCAGCGCGATCGACGAATCGGGCAACGAGTCCGCGCGATCGGGACCTGTCATTGCGCGAATTTATCAGCCGGAGATTCTCCAGCCCCCCACACCGACGCCCGTTGCCGAAAGCCGTGTACGGGGGACCAGCGTCGTTTCCGGCTCCCTGCGCGGCGAGGTCGCGACGGACGGCCAACCGCTGTTGATTGCAGATACTGCCGTGATCGCCGACCAGGAATTTGAAGTGGTCGACATCGGCCTGGCTGAGGGACGCAACGTCCTGAGCCTATGGGTCGAGGATGCTGCGGGTAACCGCAGCGTTCGGAGCGAACTGCCGGTGGTCCATGCTTTGCCTCCGAACGCTCCGTCGGGCTTTGGCGCGCTTGTCCAAAACGACCGGATAGTGGCCGATTGGGATGACCCTCAGGATGCCGAGCTGGGTGGCTATCGCTTGTTTGTGAATGGTCTGGTGCGACCCTCAGATCAGCCTGCGCCCGACCCGCTAAACGTCACTGCCAGCCGCGACGACCCCTGGCGTGCCTTTGACGATGATGGGGACACGGCTTGGGGGGATTTTTACTGGCACAGTGAAGCGCGGCGGCCCCATCTGGAACTGCAGCTGCCGAGCGAAGCGCTAATCAGCGCCATCGAGTTGCGTTGGAAAGATGAACGCTACGCCATTGATTTCGACCTTCTGGCCTGGAGTGGGGAAGTCTGGTCACCCTTGGCTCGCGTCCGCGACAACCAGAACCTACTGAATCGATTCAATTTGGATCCCTCATATCACACGGACCGCCTGCGCCTCGAAATTCGACGCTTGACAGGTTTTGGGTCGGATCGCTTGGGGCTGGCGGAATTCGACATCGAAGTTCGCCCTCTCTTGGCCGATTCTGCGTACACCACTGAGGTCTTGCCTCCGGGTCTTTACGGGGCCGCTGTGTCGGCAGTGGATGGGAGGGGCTTTGAGAGCGATCGAACGCCAGCGCTGGAAGTGGCGATTGGCGATGTGACTCCACCACCGCCCGTGGTACTCAACGCCAGTGTCCTCGATTCTGATGTGGCGCTAATCTGGACTGCAACCCGCAGCGCAAAAGCGATGACTTATGAAGTGGTCCGGGACGGTGCCCTGATCGCTGAGGTTCCGGTCCCGGTAGGCACAAGCTTTACCGACATCGCCTTGCCCAATGGCAGCTATGACTATCAGGTGAGAGTGATTAGCGAGGCGGGCATTGCCAGCGAGCTGTCGAATACCGAGACCGTGACAGTCACCGTTCCATTGCCACCTGTGCCGGTCGGATTGTCTGTCACCGCGCCCGCGATCGGAGAACAGATTCTATTGAACTGGCAGCCGGGCAGTGGCCCACTACCTGAGTCATATCGCGTCAACCGCAGCCTGGACCTTGCCGGTCCGTTCCTGCCGATGGTAGAGACATCCGACTTGACCTTCCTCAATGAAGGGCTGCAAAACGGCCTGAGCTATGCCTACACGGTCGAGGCCCTGGACATTGCCGGTAACTCGAGTGGTCCAAGCACGCCGGTCGTCGGAACACCTGCGCGCACGCTTGCGCCACCCGCGCCGGAGTTCTATTTCCCGGGCATGGCAGGTCAGCGCGTCAGGGCAACGCAGAGCCCCGGCATTCTGACTGGATTGGCCCCTCCCGATTCGCTCGTTGAAGTCTGGCGTGACAATGAACGGGTGTCTGAGACCCTATCGGCGGGTGATTTTGTATTGCGCGACTTTAATGTTTCTGGCGTGTCTAACCGCTACGAGGATGTGGTTCCCAACGGGCGCTGGCTTTGGATCAGTGCAGACGATGGGGATCGCGTGATCGATACCTTCAGTGGCCGGATTATTGGGCCCTGGCTTCAGGCAGCGTCAAGCGCCTCGTGGGATGAGGCCAACGATCAGCTCTGGCGCAGCGTCGCTTTCGGCCAATATGAAGTGGTTGATCTAGAGACCGGAGTCAGCTCCTCGCTGGTCACGCCTCTGGAGCAGACCCGCTTCGCGTCCCCCGCGCCCGACGGCATGATGGTGCTGTTGGCCGGTCGTCAAAGCGGCTCGGAGCCTCAGGCCGTTTTCCTTTGGAACCGTGTAACCGATCAGCTCGATCTGCTGGGCAACCTGCCGTTCGGCGACTTTGATCGCGATTCGGCGACGTGGTCGCCTGATACGCGACATCTGGCCTGGATCCAATCAGATCTGGTGCACATGCTGGAGGTCGCGAGCGGAACGGTCCAGGACTTCAATACCGGCGCGGTGGTCGAAGACCAAAGACCACGTTGGTCGCCTGACAGTCAATCCATCGCCGTGCGTGCAGATTCGCCGACGACCTCCGAGCTTGTTGTCCAGGTTATCGATATCGACACCGGCATAGTCTGGGAAACTCCCGAATTGAACGGTCCTCAAGACTGGCCGCAGTGGAGCCCGGACGGATCGCAGCTCATTTTGATTAACGGCGAACAGATCGACGTGCTGGCCTTTCCCTCGGGCGATGTGCTGCATCGCTTCGATTTCTTCGCTTCCCAACTCGACGTTGAATTGATCGGTTCGCAGCGGCCGTTGGAGATGCTTGTGGCCCGCGAAGGTGCCAACGAGTTGGCGATGTTGACCGTGCCCGGAGGGTTCCAGATTGACGATGTTCATCTGCTGCCTGGTGAGAACGAACTCGTTGGATTCGCAATTGATGCAGAGGGCCTGGTGAGTGATGCTTCTGGCCCACTAGTCATCAATCTGGATGAGGCGTCGTTGCCGGACTTGGCAATTGTTGGAGCCGATTTAATTGTGGACCCTGCTTCCGGCGAAGCTGGGGAGTCGCGCGATCTGCGGGCCACGATTCACAACTTGGGCGGCACGGCCACTGTCGCCACCGATGCCTTGATTATCGTCGAACCGCCATCGGGGGCCGCACACAGCGAGCTAATTTCTATCCCGGCGATTGAGCCCAATGAGCGCGTTGAGCTCAACTCGCCGTTGGGGCAGTTTGATGACCCAGGCCTCTATCAGTTACAGCTTGAGATCGATCCTCTATTTCGCCAACAGGAATTCGATCGGAAGAACAATCTCGCGTCTCGTCATTTCCTGGTCGGCCTTTCCAATGCGCCCTACATAGAGCTGTCGCTCAAGGGCGATCGTCTGCTACCAGGCCAAACGCTCCAAGCTGGCATCAGGGTGTTCAACCCAGGTGCGACCTTGAATGGTCGGCTCGAGTTGTTGGTTTACGATGGCGCTGATGTGCTGGTGACAGAGCTGCCGATGCTACCGATCGAGAATGTTCCATCTGGCGAGCTTTGGGAGCATCACCTGGACTGGCTACCCGAAGCGTTGCTGGCCGGTGGTTATCAACTACGCGTTCGCTTAAGCAATCACTTCGGACAGGTCTTGGTCGGAGCCGCGATCGATTTTGAAATTCAATTAGATGCAGAACTGATCTTGACGCTGGTACCTGAGCAGGCCGTCGAGTTTGTGGGTTCGACGGCCCGGCTGCAAATCGGCGTCGATTTGATTGCAAGCAACGGGCTGGTTCAGAACGCAATGCTGGAATTGACCGCAGAACGGTCTGACGGCTTGGTCCTTGAGCGGTGGACTCGCGAGTTGGGTACGCTGCTGCAGGGCTATCAATCTAGGGAGATCGTGCTGTGGTCGCTGGATGGGGTTCCGGAAGGTGCGCACGTCCTACGGCTATCACTTTCCAGCGCCGCGTTGTCCCGGATGGCAGTGAACAGTTTAACGGTGATTGAATCCTCTGGTGCTGCTGAACTACAGGGCAGTTTGAGCTTTGTTAACGCACCGCTGCCGCTGGGTGAGCCTGCGCTGGTCGACTGGCAAGTTGTTGCATCGAGCGACGGATCTGGTGACATGACGCAGTTACGCTTGCGATTGATTTCACTGCCGGCTGGTGATCCGATCGAGGAGGTTGGGCTGGGAACAGTCGCCGATCTGCCGTCTGAGGGCTCGGGTCGCTGGGTTTTCAATAGCCCGGTCATCCGAGCAGGTGATTACGCGGTAGTGTTGGAGGCACAGGATTTCAATTTGTCGGGTTGGACCTTACTCGCCAGTCAGAGCGCGACGGCCAATGATGGAACTGCGCCAACGATAAGTATCCTGCGACCTGATGCTGGTGCCCTGGAGTCGCTACCCTTCGTGCTTGAGGCGTTGATTAGCGATTCATTTTCTTCGGTGGCTGAAGCCTCCTACCGCCTCGATCTCAATCAGAGTTGGGAACCATTGCAAGACAGTGGCCTGGGCAGTTTCATAGCAAGCGTGGATACGGTCAGCGACGGCCCCTATGCGATTGAAGTCCGAGCGATCGACGCGGCAGGCAATATTGCGATCACCTCACCGTTAGATCTGGTCGTCGACGGGACGCCGCCGCAGATTCTTGTCATAGGAGTTAGCGACGGGGTGGCGCTGCCCGAACCAGTCACCCCAGAAATTTTAGTCTCCGATACTCACTTGGATCGTGTCGAAATCACGCTAAATGGCGAAGCTTTTGAATCTGACAGTGAAATTGCTGAGGAAGGAATCTACGAGCTGGCGATCCATGCCACCGACTTGGCCGGCAATCTTGCCGAACAGGTGATTGGATTTGCTTTGGACTTCACCCCGCCCACCGTGAGTTTCGTGATGCCGGGGACGGATACCGTCTTTCTCGAGGGCGCGATTGAGGTCCTGATACTGACCGACCCCGGCGAACAGGTACGCCTGACTCGAGGAGTTTTCGAGGCGGAGCAAACAGCTAATGGCGAAGGCTTGGCCCGCTTCACTGACGTCCCGCTGCAGCTCGGAACCAACCTGCTTTCTGCCCAGGCGCGCGATCAAGCAGGAAACGTCAGTGAGACTGAAGAGCGCACGGTTGAGTGGCTGGCGAATACGGAAGTTCTTCAGGCGACGATCGTCCCGGACCAACCCCAAATCGGCGTCGGTGCGCCCGTGGCGGGGCTCATAGAAATGCACAATCCGGCTGGGCAGAGCCTGAACGACATCGAGTACCGCTTTCGGGTATGGCACATTAGTGTGCCGACGCCACTGTCGGAATGGCGCGGGTCAATTGATGTTCCGGCCGGCTCAACGGAAACGTTTGGCTGGAGTTTTGCCTCCAGTGGCTGGCCGCTAGGCGATCTTAACCTTGTGCTGGAAGTACGCGAGGTTGACGATGCATGGGTCGAGGTGGACCGACGCACCGTTGTTCTGGCTGATATCGTTGGTCCCGAACTGGTATTGATTGAACCACTCAATGGCCAAATCATCCCAGCGGAATCCAACGCTGTTGTCGAGGTCTCGGATCGCGATAGCGCCGTCACGGTCGTCGATTGGTCCCTGGACGGCAAGAGCTGGCAGCCAATGGCGCCGACCAGCGTTGGCTCAGAGCGATACGAAGCCGCACTTGATCTGGTCAAAGAAGGAACTTACAGCCTATTCATCCGAGCCCTGGATGCTTGGGGCAACGAGACTGAAAGTGGCCCAGTCAAGTTCCTATTGGACACAAGTGCGCCGCTAATTGCAATCAGCGGCGTTTCGGACGGTCAGGTCAGCGCAAACGCATTGACACCGGTCATTGAAGTCAGTGACATCAATTCATTTGACAGCACGGTGGAGCTCAACGGTCAGCCATTTGTCAGCGATACCCTGATCGATGCCGAAGGCAGCTACCTGTTGAGCGTGCGAGCCGAAGATGTCGCGGAAAATGCGTCCTTGCGTGAAATCAACTTCCGAATTGATCAAACCGCACCGGACATCATCTTCACGTGGCCCGAGCCGGGCTCGACTATCGTTCTTAGCACGGTGTCGCTGTCAGGCCTGACTGAGCCCGGTGCTGAAGTGACCCTGAACAGCGCCGCGGCTAGCATTACAACTCATGCCAATGATGAAGGCGTTTTCGCAGTCCCTCACTGGCCGCTTCAGATTGGCCTGAACGTGATCAATGCCCGCGCCGTTGATCTAGCCGGAAACGCCGGACTCTCTATTGCCTTGGAAATCAATTTTGAGCCCGATCAAGGCATTTTCAGTGATCGCTTCGAGATGATCGAATTGGTCTTGGGTCCGATTCAATGGCGCGCCGTCCCATCGCTTGAATCGCAGATCGATTGGACTCGCGATCCCGTTATTGAACTGTCCGGCGGGCGAGGGGAGTAAGGCATGCGGCAACGACGGAGTCAACTTGCCGCCGAACTCAGGCAAATTGTTGTCGCGTTCGTGATCGCACTGGCGATCGGTGCGCCGCTCCTCGCCGATGTCGCGAGTGAAGATCAGCGAGCTCTGATCGGAGCGTTGAAGCGAGGTGACGATGTCAGCGGCCCAATTCATGCGTTGCGCGGGGAACAACAGCGGAGATCGCCCTATCGTGCATCTGCTTCTGGGTTTGAGGCCGTGCAACCGCGTGTAGAGCGAACTATTCAGACAATTGAGCATCGACTAAACAGACAGGCGCCAGGTGACGTTGAAGAGCACCAGTCATTGATCGAGCTGATTCAATCGGTCCGGGCGGATCTGCTGCTCGCCGATGCCTTGCTCGAACAACAACTTCGCCGCCTTGATCAAGGTGTTCCCGGTTCTCCAGCGCAGTCTCGCCTGCTCTCAATGAAGGATGACTTTCGGAACCGAACAGAGCGCTTACGGCAGTCGCTGGAGGCGACCCAAGCTCAGCTGCAAGGGGGCCAGGAAGCAGATCTCGCGCCGCTGCTAGGTCTGCTAAACGACCTTCGCAGGGAGCCCGGCTACCGAATCCATGGCGTGTCCACACCATTGCACCAAACCCAGTTCCCACAGCGCCCGCCTGAATTAATTAACGCGGTCGTCCCCGCATACCTTGATGTCGATGCGCAGACTGAGCCTCTCGACAGTCAACCCTCAAGTGATACGCCGTGGCCTCCAGCCGTTCTGGCCAAAGCGGAAGAACTGGGTTACGACTACGCCAAAATCTTTGGCTTTGTCCGGCAAAACATTCGAACCGAATGGTACGCCGGTCAGATGCGCGGGCCGGAGCTGACCCTCCAAGCCGGGGCGGGGAACGATGTCGATCAGGCAGTCCTTCTCGTGGCCTTGCTTCGCGCCAGCGGTGCCGCCGCGCGCTACGTCCATGGGACGATTGAAATCGAAGTCGATCGGCTTTCGGCGATGCTAGGTGAAGAAAGCCCACAAGCCATTAGCAGGGCTTTGAATCGCGCCGGCGTTGCCAACGAAGCGATCGTCAGCGGGGGCCAGGTGAGCGCGTTTCAACTGGAGCACACGTGGGTTGCGGCCTACCTGCCGTTTGCAAATTATCGCGGCAGCGTGCTGGATCGAACTGGCCACGATTGGACACCGCTTGCACCGGCCATCAAGACTCATCGCTGGCCCGAACACAATGTCGATCCGGCGGAGCTGTTGACTGTCCTGGACACGCTTGAGCAAACGTATTTCAGTGCCGAGTCAATAGAAACGAAGTTACCACTTCCGGCAGCGCTTCTGCTGCAGCGGGCCGAGGTTCTGGACCCGATGCTTGATCCGTTCACATTATCCGGGCGCGGTCGGGTCGATACGCCAGTCCTCGGGATTCTTCCGGCCAGCTTGCCGTTTACGGTCGTCAGTGTGTTCGCCGAGAGTGCCCTGCTCGAAGACGACTTCCGGCAATGGGTGGCAATTCGGATTCTGGATGACAGCGGTCATTCGCTGATGGATGAGGTGTTGCCCTCCGCTGCACTTGTCGAACGTCGAGTCACCCTATCCTATCAACCGGCTAGCAGTGACGATCACGACTTGATCCTGGCCAATGGTGGCATAGCGCTCACCCCGCCCGCTGTTTTACAAGTGCGCCCGGTCATCCACGTCGATAGAAGACCCTTTAGAGTTTCTGAGCGAGCGATGAGCATGGCGCGCGAACATGAGATCGAGATCGTGTTGTTTGGTCCCGGAGGCAGCGCGGAGTTTCGCCAGCAAGTGATTTCCGGCGGCATGTCCGCCCTGCATTTCACCAGCGGTGATCGACTGCAGGCAAACGACCTGGGCTTTGATGCAGGCCTTGGCGAGAGCCAGACGCCCGCTGCATCGTACCTGGGAGGGCTTACGCGATATTACGCTCGGCGCTGGGCTCAGTCCGACGATCAACTGGCCGGGCTGTTGGGCGCACGCCTGCGCTACCCGCTCCCCGGTCTGATCATGCTGAATCTAGAAATGAAAAGCGAGACGTTGTTCGGCTTGTCGCAAAAGCTGGTATTCAAGGGCGTTTCCCTGGACGCGGCGCTGCGACCGGTCGATGCCGGGGGGGTGAATTCCGTAACGCGGCAAGCTTGGTTCCGTTTGGCCAGTTTGCAGGGCAGCTTGCTAGAGCATCGCGTTTTCAAAGGCCAATGGGGTGTTCAGGCGGTATCTGCCGATCGCGTGCTTGCTTTTGCTGAAAGTCTCGGCGTTCCGACCATTCAAACCTCTCAAATCAGTGAGCTACCTGATCTTCCCCATGATATTCGGCAAGCAATTGAACGCAGAATCACCCTCGGCTATGAAGTGGAAGTTCCCACCCAAGCATTAACCGTTGGGCGATGGACGGGAACCGCTTGGGTTGTTCGTGCGCCATCCACGGGGGAGAGCGGTTTTTTTCTCAGCGGCCACTACGCCGGCGGTGCCACCATTGAGCCGCCCGACGATTGGATTATGGATTTCCTCGCTGACGCATTGCGTTTTCCCTACGATGAGCCGCCGAACAGTGATCCGGGCAGCGTCGCCCGGCTGCGCAAGCTATCGGCGAGTGACTTACAGTGGGTTGAGGCGGGCCAAGCAGCGGCCACGCCATTGACCGTCCTGGCGACCGATCGCTTCGGTCGACCCGTGGAAGGAGCCGAGATCACCTTCCAGCGGATCGGCGGAAACGGTCAGTTTCGAACCGGTGGTGCGACCGGCTGGGTCGACCAAGTCACCGTACTCAGCGATCGCTTGGGCCTTGCTCAGGCCACTTATCGCCCTCCGACGCGCGTACTGGAATCCGATCAGACGCGGTTGATTCACCGCTCGCCCGACGATCAACACCCGACTTGGGTCGGACGTAACCTGGTTCGGGTCATTGCAGCGACTGGCTCAGGTCTGCTCGTCACACCCGCGCCGTTCACGATTTTTTTGGCGCCCGCCGAAGCGGCCGGCGTGCTCGTCGGGACGGTGGGTGAAACAGCCGCGCCGCTGTCTATTCAGGGCCCGATCAACCTTAGTGTGCTTGATGAGTTCGGAAACAGCGTTTCGAACGTTCCGCTCCGAGCCGAAGTCGGTGAGGTGACCTCGCAATGCCCCTTCGATGCAAGTCGCGCGCTACCCACTCAGATCCTGGCTGATGAGCGCAACTGCAATATCCATATGATTATAGGCGGGGATTGGCCCGAGGCTTGCGAGGGCCAGAGTCTGGAAATGATCTCGAGTGAGTCCGGGGTGTATTTTCATCTACTGACAAGCAACGTTCATTTCGGTGAAACTCCGATTCAAATCACACTTGATTCAGGCATCGAAGGGATTTACACGCATTTCAGTGGTGGCCACGATCTGCCTTGCGGTGATATTGGCCAAACCTATCTCGTGCCGCGAGTCATGTCCCGTCAAGCGGTTGGGCCGTCAGGTCGCGTCATCGAGGCCTATCGGCCGGGCGCACTCCAGACTCAGCCTCGCAAGGTCTGGGCTCGCCTCTCGCGGTACTTTCCCGGTTCCGGTTTGTGGGATTTCGGCTGTGCGTTTGCGACCTGTGCGGATGAAGGTCGACTGGAGACCACATTTCACGTTTCGGGAGGTGGGCAAATCACTGAGGTGATTGAATTGACACCTGAGTCAGGTGAGCCGAACTACGAATTTTTCCGAAGCTATGAGCTCCATCTCCGGCCCGGTCTTCAACCAGCAGAACACAAGTTGGGAATGACTGTGATTGCTGACTGGGCGTCGGATGAACCAGTAAGGATGGATTTCAGTCTAGGAGACTACTACACGGTCGACGGATTCTTGGAAATTGATGGTCCGGTTTTGCTCAACGATCAAAATCAATTGCAAAGCGACTTGCCTTTCAGAGCACACGTCTCACCCGAATCCTATTGGCCGAGCCTGTATTCCTATGGTGCGGTTTCGGCGGGTTACGCCGGCACAGGCGCTGTCACGGACAGCAATTGGGAATGGCAGCAATGGGTCAGCGATGCCGGCCTGAGCGAATTGCCTGATCATTTGTTAAGGGAAAATCCCTATGAGCTCAGACTCTCTACGGGGACCTCTATCATTTCGGATGATCGTGACCATCTGGCTTTAACCCTGTCCCCGGGCAGTCCCTGGGAGCTGATCATTGGCCCGCAGCCGATCGAGTCAACCCAGCGCATTGTCTCAGGTTTCGATGCCCATGCACTCCGAGAAGGCGTTGTGCTCCCAGAGGTGCTCGGGCTTTTCCCTCGCCATATGATTCTGACCAACGACATTGATGTCGCCAATCAACTCACCTGTCCGCAAGGCGGCCTGATCCGCTTTGAACTCAACCACGCAGCCGAAGTTTCGATTGACTTTTATCATATGGATGATGCCGGCAATACAACCACGATGGCGTGGTCAGCCATCGAATCGGAGTCGATGGCTGCCGGACTTCACACGCTGACAGTGCCCATGAGTCGATTGCGCTTTGGCGATTTCCGCTACGAGCTTCGCGCGACAAGCCAAGTGTTCGATGGCGCAGACGAGATCTACTCGGGCAGCCTGTCACACATCCCAAATCGACGCGATCAGCTCCCCTTGGCCCATGCCTTGGTTAAAGAGGTTAACCTTTTCGATGGCAGTCTGACGGTGTCGCGTCAGGACGTTGATCTGGTTGGACGCGGCCCCGATCTACGCTTCGTTCGTAGCTACTCACCGCATCGCGCACTCAGGGATGGCCCGCTGGGGTTCGGCTGGACCCACAACTATGCCGCATCGCTGCGCATCACCCCCTGCGGGGAGCACATCATCTCCGGCGCCGATGGCCAGAGCATGACCTTCATACGTATCGGTCTGGAAGACGGTGTCGAGCTCTTTGAACCCACACTCGGCTACAACGGCACCTTGCGTCGGCTTGAGAACAATCAGTTTGAATTTTTCAGTAAGGACGGCACGCGCTACGAGTTCAGCCCGGATCCGGTGTTTGGCCACCATCTGACGCAGATCGATGACTCGAATGGAAACGCCGTTAGCCTAGTCCATCAGATCGTTGCCGACGAGCAGATTCTGACGTCGGTAACGGACGATTCAGGGCGGCAGCTGTTATTTAACTATGAGGCGCGAACCTTCACTCTTGCCGATCGGCAAACCGTTACCCGTTCAGTCATCGTGACCTTGGTGGGGCCAGAGGGTCTCGTGATCGAGTACGACTACGATGCCCACGGCAATCTCGTGCAGGCCCATCGTCAGGTGGGCGCAGCGCCCGGCCTGATCGACGAGCGCTATGCCTACCAGGACTTCGATCAAGTTCTCAATTGGCCTGGAGAGCGACCGGCTGGCAACTTCTTTTTTGGGTACAGACTCAGCGGAATCACCGATGACGTCAGCGGTGCTGAGCAGCTATTCGACTACGCGTTTGGATGGGATTACCTCAATACTGGCGATGACTTGTACGCCTTCCCACGCCAGCGCGTTGTCCAAGTGACCGCCGCTGATGGTGGACAGACGACGTTTGTCTACACTGGCGGTCGCGGCGTGACGCCCGTTTCGACCACGGTGATTGATGCGCGCAACTATGCAACTGAATATCAGCTCAACCGTTATGGCGCCGCGATTGAGATTGCAGGCCCGATCGGCACCGAGTCGATCGAGTGGAACCTTGAAGTCATGCAGCCTGCCTGGACCGAAGACGCCAAAGACACGCGTCGAGAGTTCTCCTATGACGAACAAGGCAATCGCATCAGCGAGACCCTGATCCACGCCGCGGGCGTGCAGCAGCGCAACTGGCTGTTCTACGCTCCCGAAGCTTTTGATCGTCCGATCAAGAATCGGGTTGCTATCGCCACAGACTACCGCGGCACCGCCACAGACTTCAGCTATGACGAGCGAGGAAATCGACAGAGTCAGACGCGGGGCGGAGTCACTGAGTCATTCGGCTACAACGCGCAGGGCGATCGTGTCTCTGAGACCGACGGCACCGGTGCAGTTCGCCAATTCGGTCACAACGCCTATGGCCACATTCGGTCGGTCTCCGATGCGGTGGGTTTAGTGCAAGAGCAAAAGTGGGACGCGCTGGGTCGCCGGACCCAGGTTTCTAATGGCGAGGGCTACACAACCACCTTCAGCTACGATAGCCGCGACCGCGTGACCCAAATCGGCTATCCGAACGGCGACACGTCAACCACGAACTACGTTGACGGCAGCAATACCCGCATTGACACCAATCCACGCGGGATTGCTACCACGATCGTCCACGACGACCTAGGCCGGCTGCTTGAGGTTTCCGACGCCCTGGGCGTGATTGAGGCGATGGCCTACGACGCGAACGGCAACCTGACCAGTCAGACCGACGGCAACGGACACACTACGACGCATGGCTATGATGCGGAAAACCGACGGACCAGCACCCTGTCTCCTGAAGGCAGAACAACGGCCTACATTTACGACGCCCTTGGCCTGCTCGCCTCCGAGACCACCAGCGACCGCACGACCAGCTATCGCTATGACCATCCGTTGGATCTTCGGACCGAAACGCGCCGAATAAATGCCGACGGGGTCGATGCCGTGACCCAGACCAACTACGATGCTAATGGCAACCGCACCGCCGAAATCGATCCCAACGGCCAGATCACCACCTGGGCTTACGACAGCCGCGATCGCGTGATCGAAGAAGCGGCGCCGGCCGGTCGAGTGACCCAGTATGACTTCGACGACGCCGACCGCCGTATCCGCGAGACGCTCAACACCACCCCTGCTCAGGTTCGCGAGTGGACGTATGACGTTCGCGGGCGGGAAATCGCCTATCTGGATGCCACCGACGCGCTGTCGTTTCAAGTGTACGACAAACGCGATCTGACGATGGAAATCATGGGTCCGCTGGGTCACAGCGTGTTCTACGAGTTCGACTCACGCGGCCGTCTCACCCGCGAAATGGGCCCTGAACCCGAGATGTGGATTGAATACGAACTGGACGAGCAGGGCAACCGCATCGTCACGCGCCGGGCGAATGGTCAGATCCGCCAGTCCGACTTCGACAACCGCGATCGCTTGGTGCTGCAGTCCGATCAGCTCGGCCTTATCGAGGCAATGGACTTTGACGGCAACAACAACCTCGTCTGGAAAGACGACGCTAACGGCCATCGCACCACCCACGTCTACGACGACCTCAACCGCAGAGTATGGACCGATCACCCGGAACAACGAACTGAGCGCTGGACCCACAACGTTCACGGCGACGTGCTCGCGCACACCAACCCGCGCGATCTGACAACGACATATCAGTACAACGCTCTGGGCCAGCAAGTCCAAACCACTTTGGCCAACGGTGCCATCATCAGCCGGACCTTCGATCCGGTCGGCAATCTGAGCAGCGAGACCAATGCCCGTGGCTTTACGACCACCTACGGCTACGATGGCCTCAACCGCCGCACAAGCCAGAGCGACGATCCCCAGGTCGGTACCAGCCAGACCTGGACCTATGATCAAGCCGGCAATGTTCTCACGCAAACGGACCGCCGCGGGATCGCCACCCGCACCAGCTATGACGGCGAAAACCGCCCATTGGAGGTCCGCCGCGCCGGGCTGATCCAGGTCCTGAATCGCTACGACGTCGCGGGTCGGCTCATTCAGGCTACGGACGCCAACGGCAATGTCACTGAAACAAGTTTCGACCGCGCGGGCCGCCGTCTGGAGCAGACCCGCGCCGGCCTGGCCACCACCCGCTGGACCTACAACACGGTCGGAGATGTGCTGACCATCACCGACCCCGATGGTCTGACCACCACCCAGACCTGGGATCTGCGTCAGCGCATGACATCGAGCACAACCGCGTCCAACGACACCACTCAATATCAATACGACGGCGTCGGCAACCAGACCCGGAAGATCCGCCCTTCTGATGATGAGTGGATCTATGTCTACGATCAGGCCGACCGACTCGAGACAATGATCGACCCGCTCGGCCATGAAACGATCTACGCTTACGACCTCAATGACAACCTGACCGGTCAGACCAATGCCAGGGGTCACAGCACCGCGTTCAGCTACGACGCCCTGGACCACCTGACGACCCGAACCTACCCGGACGCGGTTTCCGAGACCTTTGTCCACGACGCCCACGGCAACCGAACCAGCCACACGGACGCCAATGGGCAAACCAGGAGCTTCATCTACGATGCGCTGGACCGCCAGATTCAGGCCAACTACCCCGCTGCAACCGGCAGCGAAGCTGCTCAGGTGATTTACCAGTACGACGGTAACGGCAACCGCGTCCAGGTCACCGAGGAGACCGCCGAGGGCGAGACCCATCACAGCACCTACCGCTTCGACGTGCTCGAGCGCCTGGACTTGGAGACCGATCGCTTCGGTCAGACCACCACCCACGCCTACGATCCTGGCGGCAACCGCGTCCAAAAGACCGACATCAGCGGCACGACGATCTACGAATACGATAATCTGGATCGTTTGAGGAGCCTCACTGCGCCTGGCAGGGGCCCGGTGACCTACACGATCAGCCCCGCCGGCCGCGTCACCCAGATCGATCATCCCGACGGCACAAGGACCGATCAGGCCTACGATGCCGCCGGTCGCCTGAGCCAGATCAGCCACTTCAACAACGGCGAGCGCGAGGCGCACTACGCCTACGCCTTCGATGAAAACGGCAACCGCGTCAGTCAGATCGAAGACCTTGGCGGCGGAGAAGTGACCACTAGCTACACCTACGATGACGCTGATCGCCTCGTCCAGACCGACCGCGACGGGCGGGTGACCGACCATGTGCTCGATGAAGTCGGCAACCGAACCGAAGAGACAGTGACGGATGCGCTCAGCAGCTCAAGCAAGGCGTTCAGCTATAACCCGAGAAACCAGCTCCAGACCATCCACCTCGATGGCGTGCTGCAGAGCGAGTACCAGTATGACGCCAACGGTAACCGAGTGCAGGCGACGACTGCCGGCATCACCAAGGAATATCACTTCGGGGCCAGAGACCGCCTGATCAGCCTGAACACCGAGGGCAGCCCGCCATCTGTCGAGTGGACCTATGATGACGCCGGCTTCCGGATCAGCGAGACGACACCGACCGAGGCCCGCCGGTTCCGCTGGGACGGCGAGACCCTGAGCTACGAGACCAACGTCCTCGGTAACCTGCTGATCCGCTACGACCACGGCCCCGATCGCCTGCTGGCCGAGACCGAGACCACGCAAACCCGAACCTGGCTCATCGATGGGCTCAGGACCCCGGTCAAGCGCCTGAACGACGACGGCAGCACCTACTCCCAGACCGTCTACGACGAGTACGGCAAGGTCGAGAGCGAGCTCTCTCCTGACATCCCAAGGTTTGGATTCACCGGCCACCAGCGCGGCCCGGCTGAGGACCCCGACCTCTACTACGCCCAGCAGCGGTACTACAACGCGGCGACCGGGCGGTTTGTTTCGGAGGATCCGCTTTGGGGGATGCCGGAGACGCCGTTGAGTTTGCATCGCTACCTTTACGCCTATGCTAATCCGACGGTTTACGTTGATCCGGATGGGCTGGCAGCCATCCTGAGGAACCGCGAGATTAACGACATCCTTAGCACGGCAGAGCAAGGCTCAGGACTAACTATCCGCTCCGACGCACTGGATGCGCTCATCAATGAGCGCGGGTTATCGGAGCAGGTGTCGGTACGCTTTGAAGGCAGCAACTGGGGAATTCGACGAAGTCGATACTTATCTCCTGAAGGCGTTCAGACGGTCGCAGAAATCTTGGCCGACGCATGGAGTGGCTACGAGGCCCCAACCGCGTTCATGGTTGTCGAGTCGGACGATACTCCTGAATCGGTCGCGGCAGAGTATTTGAATCAGGTTGGTGACTTTGGGGGTGTGATGAGCGATCTAATTGCTCAACAAAAAGGAGAACGAGCAAGGCCTGGGGATATTTTTGACATCTCTATGGAAGTTGGATGGGCGGACGAAGCCTCTCGGAATCGATTATGGACTCAAGATGTCGCCGATGGCCTTCGTTCAAGACGCAGCCAGATGAGTTCAGCAGTTAGTGCGCTATATTTACCATCTCAACTACTTTGGGACACTGTCGCTTCTTCGGATGCCGCAATCACATATACCGCAGGGCCGTTGCTTGGAGGTCCGCGGGCATCGGCGCAAGTCACTCGTCAAGCAAAGGTTGACGCCGGTTTGATAGGAGCTACAGCGCTGACCGGTGGTGTAGTTCGAGCGGGATATGGAGCGATGCAATATGCCAGGGGGATAGGGCTTCAATCAGATGATATTGGTTATTTAATGGTGGCTACCAGGAGAAGCCCCGATAGTTGGAATGAATTCCAGAGTGCCGTAGCCGGTAGAGGTCTGTCTTCACCGACTGAGCGTTCTCGTGTTTATAGAACATACAATCGAATCGGTTCTTCGGTACGTGGCGTACAAGGTAGGGTTTATGCGGTCGGTCACGACATAATTACCGGAACTGGAGTCTTGGGGGTAAGGGCCACAGTGGGAAGTGGTGCTGCTGGTGCTATTCAAGGCTCTACAGCCCCACTGCAGCCGGGAGATTTTCAGTTCAGTGATGAACCATGGCTTCGGCCTTTTGAGGTTGGTGTGTTTTTCGGCGGAAGTCTCCGGTTACTATATGATTGTGTTTCTGCCGAACGCTGCCATTAGCCTCATTTAGCACAAGGAAGCATTATGCAGTTTCTAATAGCGTTTATGATCGTGTACTTTATGATCGCCGCGACCTTGCAACGTCTCTTCAGGAGGCGTCAGGTTCTAGCTGTTTTAGAGAGGGAATCGCTTGCTTTAAGCCTAACTTGTTTACTTTCTATGTTTTTTCCTGTTTTCGGGATTCCTGTGTCTAATTTTCGAACTGGGGAAGTTTCTGTTTCTGGTAGATTGCTTTACGAGGCAGCTGCAATCTGCATGTTGTTTTTTCTACTCGCTTCAATCATATTTTTATGCAGGAAGTACGTCTGCAACCGGCCGAATAATTCTAACTGACCGCTGGTTTTCGAACGTGTATCAACTACGGACGTCTCGCTGCAGTCAAGCGGAAACACTCTGGGACACCCAGAAAATCAAGCCGATATCCTAGCCCGGGACGAGGCGTTTTCCTATCCCGCTGACTAGGTACTTCGTTCAGACTGGGCTGCATGACCTACGCTCGCTCACAGATCGCGCCCGCCGGAGAATTTGGCTGTTTTCACGTCGTCACTCGCTGCGTACTCCGAGCCTTCCTGTGCCAAACACTCTGGGACACCCAGAAAATCAAGCCAATATCCTAGGCTGAAACGAGGCGTTTCCCTATTCCGCTGACAATACGCCTCGTTCAGAGTGTGCCGCACAACTTGCGCCGACTTTATCGTAGGCCTCTCACTCTCCTGATCAAATTGCATCAATCAGCGTCTGAGCAGTTGATGCGGCCGAATACTTTAATGACACCCCGAGAAATTTCGTAGGGATTAGATAGCGCACATGCTCGCGGGGAGGCTTTCATATTTTTACCGGATTGTTGTCACGCTTGGTGCTTTTAATTATCATCATAAGCTGAACATTGGGAACGTCTCACTATGGCCGACGTATGGGTTTGTAGCTTGAATGGGTATTTACCGAGAGTTGGACACCCATGCAATACCGAACCTAGTCGAATCGCTACCCATTATTAAAGTAGCTCACCCTCTTCTATGAAAATCCTGCGCAATGCAGGTCGGTGGGTTTTTCAGAAGGCCCTACGAAGATTTGTTAGTGCCCTCGAAAACACCGAAGGACCGGCTTGCTGACCTATGGATGAAGGGAGAAAGGCTTCGGGTCTTACTTGGCCTGCGACCGAAGAATCATCCAGGCCCGTTCTCCAAAAACCCCTTGCATCCAGCGCTGCCCAAGCTCTGCTGCCTTCGCCATCAGCGCTTCGGCCGAACCTATGGCGCGGTAGTACTTCGATTCGGTCCCCCGAACCTGCCTGATCCAGCGATCGGAGTGATTCGAGAGTTTCAAGAGCACCTCCGGCTGTCTGCCTCCCAGGTCGGATCGAGATATCAGCTTTCCGCGCTTCATCGGATGGAACTGCTCGCCAGTCCATTGGACGAGCTCGATATAGCTGCTTTCAGTCGTATCGAGCAGTGCTTCGGCATCGAGACCTGCCACCGGCTTGAGCCTCTTTCTGGTCAAGCCAGAGTTTTTTCCGAGGCCAGACGTCCTCGATTCCAGCCTGGACTTGATCGACGTGAGGTCCGACTCTTCCAGGGTATCGGCCATCCTGGCCCGGGCAGGGTTCAGATCGACATAGGCCATCGCTGAGACCACCGCCTGCGGCTCCAGCAAAGCCTGGCACTTGAATCGACCTTCCCAGAACCGGCCCGAACAGTTGTCCTCCTGATTGGCCATCCGAGCGATCGGCTCGTTCAAGGACCGCATGAACCAGCTCAAGGAACCCAGCCGTTCCCGGACTTCCTTCAGGCGATCAGGGGTGCTGAGCAAGCCCATTCGAACCCGTTGCCTATGTTCTTCCGAAGTCGCCTGTGCCATCGCGCCGGGGAACACCCGCAGCCAGCGATCGGCAACCTCGTCGTCATTCCAGTCGTATACCGCCTCTGGATCGACGCTGAGCACGATTTGGGTGTGATTACTCACGCGCTTAACGGCACTCCGCAAGCGCTTCTTTGTTCCGCAAAACCGCACTAGCTGCGTTGCCTACGCTACGGCATAGGAGTAGATCGACACCGCGAAGGAGTCAGCCAGAAAACGGATGCGGTCCTCGATCCATTGGCGCCGGTGATCAAAATTCTTGCCAGTGTGCTTATCCGAGCCGCAAAGAAATGCCCTGCGAACGCAGCGAGTTACAATGTGAAAGCAGCCGTATTCTCTGGACGGCGCGATCTGTGAGCGGGCGTAGGTCATGGCCACAGTGTCTCCGCTGCTTTGGCTGCAGGCCATCGGAAAATTACCTAATTTGGGCTAGGATACTCACCCAATTGCCTGGGTGTCCCCGATTGTTGCGATTGTTGTCCGGATTGTTTGTCCCGGACTGTTCTGGGAACATCGCTGAGTTCGCAGAGGAATTCAACGATCTTGTCCAGTGGCAAAATCGCTTGGCTGTGGAAGAAGCAACGTCCTATTCACAGTTTCGTATTGACTAGCGTGAACGCCAGCCCACTGATGGCTCCTATGAGCCGAACTCCCCGTAGCGTGCATAGAATTGAGCCCG
>JGI12210J13797_10027500_pt1 | contig 32838 bp, 19 predicted proteins | sample ElkSlonscriptome_3_FD_13797 | JGI IMG/M metagenome (IMG submission 13797) | reverse complement strand
TATCAGGATCTTAATTAAATAAGTTTCAACAATGGTTTCTGTCATTCAACCGATCTAGCTGTTGATAAAAGTAAGCTAAAAAGCCAGGGGCTATAGTTAACATAGGCCTCTGAAGGTAGTATTGAAAGCGAATCAAGAAGAGGTAAGTATCTAATTCTTATTTTACCTTTTCGCGTTCAATTAGAACGTACAAATAGCGTTCACGACAAGAGTAAGCATAAATAAATAACACCACCTAAATTACGCCCTATGAAATACCCCGACACCGGATAGAAGGTTACCCTCTCAGACTCCAGAAGATAGCAATATCTCATTCTACAATAGACAATATTCAAGTTGACAAATGCTCAAGTTGGTGGTTATCGTATTGCCTTGGGATAAAGCATGTAAGCAAATTATTTACTAACAATTATTCTAATATGAAAAATACCTTTACTAGAATACGTATGTATTCATTATTTGGCATCATTATGCAATTTGGCTTGTGCAGCGTGCTACTGGCAGCCCCGCCAGTTCTTTCTGAAGAAGTACCGCCAATTACAGTATCCGGTACTGTAACCGACCAAGATGCGGGGACGAGTCTGCCTGGGGTGAATGTTATACTAAAAGGCTCCACTACCGGAACTATTACCGACATAGACGGTAACTATAGTATTGAAGTACCCGATGAGGATGGCACATTAGTATTTTCTTCTATCGGATATATCACTCAAGAAGTACCCATAGGAGGAAGAACTACTTTAGATTTAAGCTTAGAAGAAGATGTTCAGAGCTTAGATGAGGTGGTAGTAGTAGGTTATGGCACTCAAAAGAAGATAAACCTAACTGGTGCGGTCTCAGTTGCTGGAAAAGAAGATCTTGAAAATCGACCAGTAGGTAATGTACAGCAAGCCTTACAGGGCGTGGTCAGCAATCTAGTAATTCAGCCCAGTGCCGCTGGGGGAGAACCTGGTTCTGATATGGCCATGAGTATACGGGGCCTCGCATCTTTTGAAGGCAGCAGTGCCCCCTTTGTTTTGGTGGATGGGATTCCTATGGGTATCAATGATGTTGATCCGAACGATATTGAGTCTATTTCTGTATTAAAAGACGCTGCTTCCACTTCCATTTACGGAGCACGTGCCGCCTACGGGGTTATCCTTATTACTACGAAACGAGGCTCGGGGAAGGCAAAAATAAATTATTCTACCAACTACGGATGGAGTACCCCTACCATTTGGCCTAACTTAGCCGGAGGAACAGATTGGGCGCACGCCCTTAATGATGCTCGAACCAATTCGGGTGGAACACCATTTTATCCTGAAGAGGCGATTAATCGTCTAGAGCAGAATCTGGCCAATCCGGGAAGTGCTCCAGGGGTGTTACCGAGACCGGATGGTTTAGATTGGGACATATTGAACACCGGTTCTCGAGGAGTTGCCAATGATAATATCCAGGATTTGATCTTACGAGATAATGCCCCTCGGTTAAAGCACAGCTTGGCTGTTTCTGGTGGCAATGAAAATATAAACTATTATGTAGCTGGTACCTACTACAGCGAGGAAGGTCTATTGACATTCGGTGATGAATCTTACAATCGCCTTACTTTAGATGCCAAGGTAGGAGCCAAAGCTACTGAGTGGTTAGATATTAATTTTCGAGCAAAGTATAAAACAGAAGATGAAAATTTCCCTTGGAATCAGAATTTTGGACGGGCTTGGTACATAAACTGGATCGGAAAACTAAAGCCAGGTACACCTGCCAAGTATCCGGGCACTGATATTTGGACTCGGCAGACTCGGGTTGAAGAGTGGAGAAATGTACGACAAACCATTGCTGATAATCAAATTGTCCTCTCGCCAGAAGTAATTATTGAGCCAATAGAAGGCTGGGTTACCAATGTTCGATTAAATTACCGAGCCAATCAAAGGGAAGATACCAGGTTTGCCAAACAATACCCCTGGGTAAGACCATCGGGAGAAGTGGCGCTTATACCTGAAAACCGGGCTCAAACCCAGTACCGAAGTGCGGTTGAAACTGATACTTATGTGTCGCCCAATATTTGGTCTACCTATACTAAAGATTTTGGGAAACACCATATACAGGTCATGGGAGGTTTTCAGCAGGAAGAGTATAACTATAGTGATGTGGGTGCCCAAAGTGTGTATTTGTTAAGTGATGCAGTACCAGCGCTTCGTACTGCGGTGGGCGAACAAATAGCAGCTGATTCGTTAGGGCATTGGGCGATCCGTAGTTATTTTGGAAGATTAAACTATCGTTTTGCTGATAAGTACTTGCTGGAAGTAAACTTCCGGGCTGATGGATCCTCTCGGTTTGATGCCGAAAATCGGTGGGGATACTTCCCCTCAGCTTCCGCCGGATGGATTATTTCCGAGGAGAAATTTTTCCCACAAACAAGAGTGTTGAATACACTGAAATTGAGAGGTTCCTACGGTAGCCTTGGTAATCAGAATGTTAATAATTATTTGTACATCCCCACCTTGCCAGTACAACAAACTAATTTTTGGCTATTTGGTGGTGACCGAGCTTGGACCGTGGGTGCACCTAACTTGAGTAGTGTGAATTTAACCTGGGAAACAGTGTCGACCTTGGACCTTGGTTTGGATGCTGCTATGTTTGATGATCGGTTGAATTTAACGTTTGGCGTGTACGAATCAGTAACATCTAATTTAGTTGGGCCCGGAAGGCCATTACCAGCTGTCCTCGGTACCGCCGTACCCAAAAGGAACGAAGGAGAGATACAGACCCGGGGTTGGGAACTTGAGGTTTCTTGGAGAAATACAGTAAGTAGTGATTTCAAATACGAAATTAAGGGGCAGTTATCTGATTACAAGAACACAGTAGTTAGGTACACTAATCCGAACAAATTACTGGGAAGCTTTGATAACCCTACTCCCTACGATGGACAGACGATGGGTGAGATCTGGGGATTGACCTACGATGGTCACTATCAATCAGAAAGTGATGTTAGTGAGCATGCCGTCGATCAGAGTTTTATCTGGTCGGGAGCCTGGACACCCGGAGATTTCAAGTACCAAGACTTAAATGGTGACGGTGCAGTTGACATTGGTGATAACACCTTTGATAATCCCGGCGACCTATCAGTATTAGGAAATAATACCCCCCGCTACGTATTTGGGTTTAGCCTCGGTGCGGAATGGAAAAACTTTGATGCTTCTATCTTCTTCCAAGGAACGGGAAAAAGAGATTGGGCATTTGCCGGAAGAAGTGGTTCTGTATTCAGAGGCCCAGCGGGAGGGCCCATGCACAACAATGTGCTGGAAGAACATCTGGACTACTGGCGCGACGAAACCAGTGCTTTAGGTGCCAACCCTGACGCTTATTTCCCCAAACCTTATGCGCAGTTCTTCGGGCAAAACGCCAAAAACTACAGTTATCCGACGGATCATCTAATACAAGACGCCTCTTATCTAAGGCTAAAAAACCTACAGGTAGGGTACACTTTACCGAAATATCTAGCCGAAAAAGTGTGGATGAATAGTGCCCGGATTTATGTCTCTGGTGAGAACCTTCTAACATTTACTAATCTAATGTTTTTTGACCCAGAAGCACTTCGCGGCAGATGGTACGGAGCAGGTGACTCTTATCCGCTGAGCAAGTCCTGGTCGGTAGGTCTAAATATTAACTTTTAAAATCTAAGGAAATGAAAAGGATATTCAGCTATATACTAATAATTGCGGGGGTGACACTGTACTCCTGTAGTGAAGAATTTCTGGAAAGAACTCCGCTCGATCAGATATCTGATCCCGACTTCTGGCAAAGCGAAGCCGATCTGGAACTGTTTCTGAACAATTTCTACGACAATTTTGAAGGATGGTGGGTATCCGGTGGCGGTGCCGCCCCCACTTACGACCGAGGTACTGATCTGGCATTACCCAACCCGAATGTATACGGAAATGACTGGACCATCCGGCTGGATGGTTCGGAAAATATTCCAGCATCGGCGTCAAATGATTACTGGAATTGGACAAGTATCCGAAACATCAACTACTTCCTTGAGAATGCCACTCGGGTAGAAGCGGGAGGAAGCATGACGGAGCACTTTATCGGTGAGGGGCATTTTCTCCGCGCCTGGTATTACTTTGATTTGATGAAGACGTTTGGAGACTTACCCATCTACACTGAACCTATTGACTCTGAAAATGAGGAGCTTCTTTACAGTGCTCGTGCTGATCGGACTGAGGTATTTGACTTTATCCTTAGTGATATTGATATGGCCATCTCAAAAATGAAGAACAGTTCGGAACTAACTACTCCTGGCACTCGCTTGAGCAAAGACATTGCGTTGATGTTCAAAGCGAGAGCGACTTTGTACGAAGGTACTTGGGAAAAATATCATCAAGGCTCTATTTTCGAGGGTGAAACCGATGGCATGGCATATTTACAGCAGTCAGCGGCAGCGGCTAAACAAATCATCGACGACGGCAACTTTGCGTTGGTTACTGGAGATCCTAATAGCGTTTATGCCGACCTATTCAATAAGACGGATTATGCGGGTAACCCCGAAGTGCTATTTTACAAACATTTTGACCGGGAAGAATATGGGTCAAACTTTAGTAATCAGCTCTGGAACTGGCCCAATGGCTACGGCCTTACTCAGGATTTAACCAGATTTTACTTGAGCGAAGATGGCCTCCCTATCGCGGTCAGCCCGCTATTCGAAGGTGACAGTACCCTAGCAATTGTGGAGAATAATCGTGATCCGCGGCTGGCTCAGACCCTGATGGTTCCGGGAGATATTTTAAGAATTGACGGGACGGATACTACGTATTACACTACTCCGGATGTATTCAATTCCGGGACAGCTATGGAATCGCAAAAGTTCCGTCATATTGTAATTGATCCCGCAGCCGGGATTGAAAACGGTAGCGTTGACTACATATTGATGCGTTATGCGGAAGCATTATTGATCTATGCGGAGGCAAAAGCCGAACTTGGTGAATTGACCCAGGCCGATGTAGATATGACGATAAACATGTTGAGAGACCGGGTTGGTATGCCGTCTCTAGTATTGGCCAATATTACCCCTGATCCTAACTGGCCCGATTACGGTTATACGGTGCCTGATTATTTGCATGAAGTCAGAAGAGAGCGAACGGTTGAGTTATACGGCGAAGGGTTTCGATTCGATGACTTGATGCGCTGGCGGGCTCATGAATATTTAATTGGACGCCGATTCATTGGTACTTATTTCACGGAAGAATTAAGAGCAATTGATCCGAATATGCCAGTCAATGATGATGGCTATCTGGACCCTTTAATGAACATTTTGACCGGACCAAATAATGGGTACGGTTTTGATCCAGAAAGAGATTATCTAATGCCGATTCCAACCAACGAGTTAACATTAAATGAAAACCTAAATCAGAACCCTGGTTGGTAATATTAAAAAAAAATATGATTATAAGAGAGCTGATCAATATAGTTGGTCAGTTCTTTTTAGCTTCATTAAAGCTTGGGGTCAATTATATTGGGGTTATCAAATCCATGAGAATAGATAAATATATTATTACCCTTGCTCTGCTAACGCTTATTGCTTGTAATAAACAGGAAGCAGTGACTAACCAAGTCATTTTCTTTCATAATCAGAAATCGTTGTGGATAACTGATGAACGGGAGTTGCCTGCGGGTGACTCCCTATTTTATCAAGAGGCCGCGGCTCCACTCTTCCGAAAAGCGTTTAGCACCGATAATCCTATTGCAGATGCTCAACTATACATTACCGCCGCTGGTTACTATAATGCCTACCTGAATGGGGAGCGGGTAGGAAAAAACATACTCGATCCCGCCTGGACTGATTTCAGTAAGCGAATTTACTACGCTGAACACGACGTTACTTCTTTACTGCAGGAGGGCGAAAATTGTCTAGGCGTAACGCTGGGCAACGGATTCTATAATCCCCTGCCCCTAAGAAAGTGGGGACGCCGAAACTTGAGAAAGGACCTGGCAGCAGTAGGCAAACCCGCTTTTCTGGCTAAACTTATCGTCAACTACCAGGACGGTTCTTCCAAAGAAATAGTCTCGGACAATACCTGGAAATACGCTTATGGCCCCCTCGTAAAAAATAGTGTTTACCTAGGAGTAGCTTACGATGCGCAGAGGGAAATAGCAGATTGGAACACTTCTGGATTCAACGATCAATCCTGGAATTCAGTAGAAATTGGGGAAAGCCCAGGAGGGCAATTGCAAGCAACATTCTTTGCTCCGGTTCAAATCACCGAGGAGATTACCCCAATAGAAATATCCTCTCCCGAACCGGGTATTTGGATGGTGGATATGGGAGTGAATTTTACTGGTACGTATAAAATAAAGCTTACTGGAAATCCGGGTGATACTATCTCATTCCGCTTTGGCGAACGGATTTATGAGGATGGCACCTTAAACCCTATGACCACCGTCATCGGTCAAATTAAGAAAGCTGGAGTCGGTGGCCCCGGAGCACCCGATATTGCTTGGCAAACGGATAGTTATGTTATTGGGAATAATTCTGAGGCTTGGTTTCAGCCGGAGTTCACCTACCACGTCTACCGCTACATGGAGATTGTTGGATTGGATACTAAGCCGAAGCTTGATGATGTAAAAGGATTAGCTATCAATTCCAACGTTACAGATAAGAATAGCTTTTCCAGTTCCTCCGCCCTATTAAACTCAATTCAGGAAGCTACCGAAAGAACCTTTCTTTCTAATCTGGTCAGTGTACAGTCTGATTGTGCGGCTAGAGAAAAATTCGGTTACGGCGGTGATATTAACGCCACCAGCGAGTCATTCATCTACAATTTTGATATGCAGGCATTCTATCGCAAAACCATCTACGATTGGGTAGACGCCATGAACGATTCCTCCTTTGTAGATACCGCACCATTTACCGGAGTGCAGTACTGTGGAATAAGCTGGGAATCAGCTTACCTAATCACTCAATATTATTTGTACCTCTACTACAACGATACTGAGATAGTCCAAGAGCTGTACGCATTGAATAAGCAGTGGATGGATAAGGTCGCCCGGATTCATCCCGAAGGCATGGTTACGGAGGGACTCAGCGATCACGAATCGCTGGAACCGGTTCCGGTAGAGTTGACGGGAACTAGTCACTATTTGCAGTGCGCCCGAATTATGCAGGAGTTTGCTTCCGTGATGGGGGATACTGAGAAAGAGCAAGCGTACCAACAACTAGCGGATACATTGGCAAACCTAGTCCGCACTAAATTTTGGGATAGTCCGGTGGAAAACCCCATCAATCGGCAAACCCTATTCGCTACCCTGCTGTATCATGATATTGTTCCTGCCGATGAAATTGATGCCGCCAAAGACTCTCTGCTAAATGCGGTAAAGAACGGCCCCGCGGGTCACTTGAATACTGGTATTTTTGGCACTAAGTACGTGCTAGAAACGCTGTCCGAACACATCTCCCCCGATACTGTTTTTGCTATTGTGAATAGCACCGAATATCCGGGCTGGGGCTTTATGATCGACAACGGAGCTACCACTATTTGGGAAACCTGGAAGGAAAGTGATAATACGTTTTCCAACAATCATCCCATGTTCGGCACCGTTACGGAATGGTACTACCGCTGGCTAGGCGGAATTCGTCCCGACCCAGAGCATCCCGGCCTCGAAGAGTTTACTTTAGCCCCATCAACTCCGGAGGGTCTTAAGTCAGTGAATAGCACCTATCAATCTCCCTACGGCCCGATTGTATCCAACTGGGAGCAGCTACAACCAGATACTTACCAATACGAGATAACCGTCCCTAATTCAAGCACCGCCAATGTTACTCTATCGCTGAACAAGTCCCAAAAAATAGCGATCAAAGGCACTCGTAGTGATGTTAAAGGACTTGAAAGCGGAAACTTCAAATTAGGTGAAGGAGAATATGTGGTGACTATTTCGCCCAAGAATTAATGGTATATTGACGCAATAAACCAGAACCTAAAATGACCGAAAAACTACTCCAACTTACATTACTATCAGTATCGACCTTATTTCTAGTCTCCTGTCAGGCATCAGAAGAAACCGGACCTCCAAAAAGACCCAATATTCTGTTCATCATGTCGGATGACCACGCTTATCAGGCCATCAGTGCATATTCCGACGAGTTGATAAAAACTCCTAACATTGATCGGTTGGCGGATGAAGGTATGTTGTTTACCAATGCTTCGGTAACTAACTCCATCTGCGCTCCCTCCCGAGCCACAATCCTGACCGGAAAGCACACGCACATCAATGGTAAAATTGATAATATGATGCCATTCGATACTACTCAAATTACCTTTCCTCAGCTATTTCAACAAGCTGGTTATCAGACCGCGATGTACGGTAAGCTTCATTTTGGCAACAACCCTAGAGGCGTAGATGATTTTATGATTCTGCCGGGGCAAGGAAGCTACATCAATCCCAAATTTATCACCCCCCGGGGAGATACCACCATTACCGGATACGTGACCGATATTATTACTGATTTAACGATCAACTGGCTGGATAAAAAGAGAGATCAGGAGAAGCCCTTTTTGATGATGTACCTACACAAGGCTCCTCACCGTGCCTGGTGGCCGAGTCCTGAAAAATTCAAAGAGTTTTCTCAGAAAACCTTTCCCGAACCCAAAACCCTGTTTGATGATTACTCAGGACGAGGCACTGCCGCTCGAGAAGCGGAAATGACCATCGCGGATGAGATGCTACTCAGTTACGATAACAAAGTTCTTCCCGAAGCTATTAGCGAACTAGCTATGGAAGATGATCCGAGAAATGAGCGCTACTTTGAGGGCAGTGAATATCCTCGGATCAACGAAGCACAAAGCAAGCTGTACCAACCCATCTTAGATTCTATCGCTGACTCTTTTAAAGAGCAGTGGCCTACTATGAGCGATGAGGAAAAAAGAAGCTGGAAGTACCAACGCTACATGCAGGATTACTTAGGCTGTATTTCTTCGGTAGATGATAATGTAGGAAGGGTATTAGATTACTTGGATAAAAGCGGACTAGCCGAAAATACCATCGTGGTCTATACGTCCGATCAGGGGTTTTATTTGGGCGAACACGGCTGGTTCGATAAGCGATTCATTTACGATGAGTCTTTTAAAACTCCCTTGCTGATCCGCTGGCCGAATGAAATAAAGGCAGGCACTACCAACGACGAGATGGTGCAGAATCTAGATTTTGCTCAAACTTTTTTAGAAGCCGCTCAAATTGCTGTTCCCAACGATATGCAGGGCGAAAGCTTGGTACCGCTACTAACTGGAAATACGGACAGTTGGACCCGGGAGGCAGTATACTACCACTACTACGAGTACCCCGGTCCTCACTCCGTAAAACGACACTACGGCATTGTAACCGAAGAATACAAACTGGCTCACTTTTATCACGATGTGGATGAATGGGAGCTGTACGATCGCCAACAAGATCCGCAGGAAATGAATAGTGTCTACAACGATCCGGCCTATGCCCAAGTAGCGGATAGCCTCCATCAGGAGCTAAAAAAACTAAGAGAAAAATATAAGGACTCGCCAGAACTGGATAAAAAATATATAGAACTATACAACAAATAGCAACGAAACCCTTCTCTGTCTATGATTACTGCTGTTTGGATTACCCTCGTGGTTTTATCGGTGCTTTTCGTTTACGTGCTTACCCGAGATATTATAAAGCATAGAAAGGTATTAGAAAACGTAAGTGCGGTAAAAACAGCCCTGATTGGCTTCGTAGTCAACTTCTTCGATGTATTGGGTATCGGCGCTTTTGCCCCTCAAACGGCCTTGTTAAAATTCACCCAACAGACCAAAGACCAAGTACTACCCGGCACCTTAAATGTGGCCAATACTATTCCGGTACTAATTCAGGCATTAATCTTCATCCAGATTGTAGAAGTTGAGCCAATCACTCTAATAACCATGCTACTATCGGCGGCGGGGGGTGCAGTGTTGGGAGCCGGAATCGTCTCGCGGTTACCCGTGAGAAAAATTCAATTGACGATGGGAGTGGCCCTGCTGGTTACCGCTTTTTTTATGCTGGCGGGTCAAATGAATTGGATAACGGGCGGCGGATCAGCTATTGGGCTGACCGGCTGGAGGTTAGGATTAGCCGTTGGAGTCAACTTTCTGCTGGGAGCTTTGATGACGGTAGGCATTGGCTTATACGCCCCCTGCATGGCTTTGGTCTACGCCTTAGGTTTATCGCCATTAGTCGCGTTTCCTATCATGATGGGTTCTTGTGCATTTCTCATGCCCCCGGCCTCAGCAAGATTTATCAAGGCAGGGGCATATAACCGGAAGGCGGCTATTTCTATGGCTATTCCAGGAGCGATTGCCGTGTTCATTGCCGCATTGCTGGTAAAGTCATTACCGCTCGATGCTCTGCGGTGGGTGGTTATGGTGGTAATCGTTTACACAGCGATCGTGATGTTCAGATCCGCTCAGTACCAAAAAAGTGCTAAAGTACTCGAAAATGCCAATTGATGATTGAAGCACGAATTATGAACGGAATAATTACGAAAACCCTTGAGATTGTAATCGCTTTGCTTTCGCTCATTGCTTGTAACAGCGACACTAGTAGCGAAAAAGTAGCTACGGATGTTGCTGCCGTAGATAATGGTAACTACGAACCATTAAACGTTTTGCTGATAACCGCTGATGATTTGAATTACAATTCGGTGGGAGCCTACGGATGCACTATTCCTGATATTACCCCAAACATCGATAAGCTGGCTGCGGAAGGAGTGCGGTTTACTAACGCCTACGTCAATATTGCTATTTGCCAACCAAGCCGACAATCTATTCTAACCGGAAGGTATCCCCATCGGAATGGTGCCCCGGGCTTTGATCCCATTGACCGTAGTATCCGAACCCTACCAGAAGAATTGCATCAGGTTGGCTACCTCAATGCGATCATCGGAAAGGAGGAGCATCTAAAACCCATGGACAAATTTTACTGGGACTTTTGTATCCGGGAAGAAGATGTAGCTTCTGGTTTAGGTATTGGCCGGAACCCTGATCTCTACCATCAATATACAACACAGTTTCTCGCGAAAGCTAGAAATGAAAGCAAGCCATTTTTTCTCATGGCCAATACCCACGACCCCCATCGGCCCTTTGCAGGGAGCGATCAGGAAATGAGGCAGTGGAGCGAAGACCTTCCTACTTTCACTAGAGAGATTTCACCTCAAGAAGTTACTGTACCTGACTTTCTACCCGACCTCCCAGAAGTAAGGCAGGAAATAGCCGAATACTATACTTCCGTGTATCGCTGCGACCAAGTGGTGGGAAGTGTCTTGCAAGCCCTCGAGGAGAGTGGTTACGCTGAGAATACAATTGTGCTGTTTATCAGTGATAATGGTATATCGCTCCCCTTTGCTAAAGGAAACTGCTACCTCAACAGCAATAAAACTCCCTGGATTATGCGCTGGCCCGGGCAACTGCCGGAGAGTAGCGTTGATAGTACCCATTTTATTTCTGGCATTGATTTTATGCCCACTGTTCTTCACGCGCTGCACCTTTCTAAAGTACCCGATATGGATGGCTATTCTTTCCTCCCAATTTTGAAAGGTCAACGGCAGAAACGACGCAACGTAGTTTTCACCCAGTTACACAAACTATTTTCGGGAAGAGAATATCCCATGCGCTGTATTCAGCGAGGAGATTACGGCTATATCGTCAACTTTTGGGCCGATGGAGAATTTACATTTACCGGAGATGCTTTAAGTGGCAGAAGTTACCAAGCCATGAGCGAGTCTGCTGCTTCTAATGAAGAGATTGCTGAGCGAGTCGATCTGTTGAAGTTCAGAGTAGAAGAAGAACTGTACGACTTTAAAAATGATCCTGATGCTCTGGTTAATCTTATTGATAACCTAGATTTGAAGGCAGAGAAAAAACAGTTAAAGGATTTGCTATACGCTGAAATGAAAAGGAGTGAGGATCCACTTCAAGGAGAGTTTGCTACTAAATACATGAAATAACTATTGAATATCAGCAAATGATAAAAGCACTAATACAACTTAACATTATCGGCCTCATTTTCTTACTCTTAGGTTTCATGGGCATAAGTGAGGCTCAAGAAAGGAAACCCAACATTATTTTCATTCTCACCGACGATCAGCGATGGGATGCGTTAGGTTATGCGGGTAACAATATTATCCATACTCCAAACATGAATAAACTGGCGAGCAAAGGGCTTTACTTTAAGAATGCCTTTGTAACTACACCTATTTGTGCGGCTAGCCGAGCCTCTCTTCTCACCGGACTCTACGAACGCACCCATGATTTCACCTTCGGGAAACCTACGTTAAATAACCAGTATATGTATGAAAGCTATCCTTATTTGCTTCGCAAAGCTGGTTATCAAACTGGTTTTGTGGGCAAGCTAGGCGTAAAGTTGAACGAGGGTATTGAAGACTCGCTGTTTACCACCAGTATTAAAACGTATTATCCCTACTTCAAAGAAGTTGACGGAGAACAAATGCACCTGGCCGATATCAACGGCAATCATGCCATTGATTTTATTAAGTCTAACCAAGATAGTCCGTTTTGCCTTTCTCTCTCTTTCTGGTCGCCCCACGCCAACGACGGTGCTAAAGAACAGTATTTTTGGGCTGATTACGTAGATAACTTGTATATCGATGCTGAGATTCCTTTGCCAGAGACCGCTGATCCTGCATTTTTTTCAGCTCTTCCTGAGTTTCTAAAAACCAGTATGAATCGCAAACGCTGGTACTGGCGATACGACAGTCTGGAGAAACGCCAGAGAATGATTAAAGGATATTACAAGATGATCAGCACGGTAGATCAAGTGCTGGGCAGAATACAAACCACCCTGGAAGACGAAGGGCTAGCCGATAATACGATAATAATTTTCATGGGTGACAATGGTTATTTCCTCGGTGAGCGAGGCTACGCCGGAAAGTGGACATTACACGAACATTCTATTCGGGTACCATTGATGATCTACGACCCTAGGCAATCGGCTGTCGAGCGGGGTAAGACTTTTGACGAAATGGTACTGAATGTAGATGTGACCCCAACTATTCTAGATTTGGCAGGGGTAAATGTACCCGAAAGCTATCACGGGCAAAGCTTGACTGCTTTTTATGACCAAAGTCCTGAGCACTGGCGATCATCCGTATTCCTAGAGCACCGATTGGAAGGTAATCCCTTATTGATCAAAACCGATGGAGTTAGGGATGATACCTGGAAGTTTATCCGGTACGACAATCATCCCGATTTCATAGAGCTATACAACCATCAAGAAGATCCGAATGAAACGAATAACCTCGCTTACGAAAGTGATTACACGGATTTAGTACGGCACTATCGGTATGCATGCGACTCTATTATTGACAAACTTTTATTAGATAGAGTGCCCAGTAACTAATAACGAGCTGGAGAAAATTCCGAACTGATAAGTACTCCTTTAGCTATATCCAGTACATGATGAGCACGAAACCACATTTGCTTTTTACTTTCTGCCTGTTGTTAGCAATTTCTTTTGCTCTTCTAGCAAGCACCGGTAATCATCCCCAGGAAGAAAAGCCCAACATCGTCATTATCTACACGGATGATCAGGGGACACTGGACGCTAATTGCTACGGAGCCAGCGATCTATATACGCCCAATATTGATCAGCTGAGTGCAACTGGAGTTCAGTTTACTCAGGCCTACGCTCACACCGTGTGTTGTCCCAGTCGGGCGGCGCTACTTACGGGTAGGCATCCTCAACGAGCTGGGATCAACCACTGGACTCAGAACGATGCGCACGCCGAAGAAAAAGACATTAACATGCCTCTGAGTGAAATTACCATTGCTGAAATACTTCAAGAGCAGGGCTACCGAACCGGGCTTTTTGGAAAATGGCATCTAGGCGCAGCCCTAGAAAATGGACCACTGGAACAGGGGTTTGATGAGTTTTACGGGTTCAGAGGAGGGTTTATTGACAACTACGCTCATTACTTCCTGCACGGAAAAGGCTTTCACGACTTATGGCATAACAAAGAAGAAATTTTTAAGCGTAATCAATACTTTCCCGATTTAATGACGGAAAAAGCGCTTCAATTTATTGATAGTAATAAAAACCAACCCTTCTTTCTCTACGCAGCTTTCAATTTACCCCACTACCCCGAGCAGCCCGACTCTTCATTTCTATCCTACAACACCAACCTGGACGAACCCCGAAGATCGTACGCTAATGTGATAGCTACCATTGATGATAAGATAGGGCAACTTATTGACAAGTTGGAGGTGCTGAACATCCGCGACAATACGTTCATCATTTTTATGAGTGATAACGGTCACTCAGCGGAAGAAACCATGATTAAAATCGATGATCACTCTAGTGGTCTGCCGAAAGGGACAAACTACTGTGCTAACGGAGGGGGAGGTTATACCGGGAAATGGCGTGGGGCTAAAGCCAGTTTTCTGGAAGGCGGCATTCGCGTACCAGCCATTATTAGTTATCCGGGTCGCTTTCCTGAAGGTGAGACTAGAGATCAAATAATCAGTTGTATGGATTTTCTCCCGACCATATGTGAGATCACGGGTAGCAACCTGCCTGATTCAGCTATTGACGGATATAGTCTACTACCCATTATAGCATCGGAAGAGGCTAAATCCTATCACCAAGTTCTGTATTTTCAGTGGCGAGAACAGTGGGCCGTACGAGAGGGAAGATGGAAGCTGATTGTAAAGGGGCGTGACACCACCGGAAAATTTTCACATCATAAGCAAAAAGACGAAAACATGGAATCTCCGTATTTAGCCAACTTAAAAGCAGATAACCCTGAAGAACAAAACTACGCATCAAAGCATCCTGAGGTTGTCGCACGGCTCACGAACTTATATGAACATTGGGAAGCCACGGTGAAAAACGAGAATAAGTAGAATGCCTATAATAAAGATTAGACAAATTTTTCAATTAAGTTATCTAAACGCATTTTCCGTATTTGCAGCCTTATGCTTTACTCAATGCAATACTCCCAAAGAACAAACTCAGCCAAGCAATTTGGAAGAAGGCTTTCTTAGCCCTGCTGCCGAAAACCGCCCCTTAGCATTATGGCCCTGGCTCAACGGCTATGTCGATACCACCCAATTAGTCTATGAGTTGGAACAGATGAAGGACAAAGGTATGCGAGGAGCGGTGATATGGGACATCGGCGCACTAACAGACCCTGAAAAAGAAATTCCCGAAGGCCCTGCTTTCCTGGGCGATCAATCCCTAGAATACATTTCTCTGGCACTCAAGACCGCCGACAGGCTTGGCCTCGATTTGGGTATGGTAGCATCCAGCAGTTGGAACGCCGGAGGAGCTTGGGTAGATTCCGCCGATGCCAGCATGCAGCTACTTAGTACCAGCCAGCTAGTGGAAGGGGCTTCCCAAAAAAAAATTACTATTGGCACGCCTTCAGACCGCCGAGGTGACGCCATTCGGTACGGATTACTAACTTCCTTAGCGGTACCCTATTCGCCAGACAAGATGCTGGAAGGAGCTAGGGAGAACACTATCTCTTTGGATGAATTCACCTCGGGTGATAAGATAATTGAATGGGAGATACCGGAAGGAAGGTGGGAAGTACTATCATTTTTTATGGCCAATACCGGGCAAAACTTGGTGGTTCCCAGCCCTAATTCTAGCGGTTTGGTCATTGATCACCTGAGCCGAAAAGCAACGAAAGACCATTTTGATAGTATGCTACTAAGACTAGACAAAGTCAGCACTTCGGATACTCACTTGAAATTTCTCATGCTCGACAGCTACGAAGTATGGCAGATGAAGGATTGGTCGCCGGAGTTGATCTCCCAGTTTACAGAACGTTACGAGTATGACCCTAAACCTTTTCTGCCACTACTATTAGATCATAACAGTAAAGACAGTGTTATTACCGAGCGATTCCGGGGAGATTACAGTCGGTTGGTCAGTGATATGATGATTGAGAACCACTTTGCGCAATCAGTGGATATTGCCAATGAACACGGAATTGAGATGTTGACTGAGGCCGGACACGGCGGTTACCCTCGGGTTGACCCACTAAAAGCACTGGGCAATTCCCATATCCCGATGGGCGAGTTTTGGAACCGTAGATGGTTTTGGGTCACCAAAGAGGCCGCCAGCGCCGCGCATATTTACGGGCATAAGCTGGTTGCTTCGGAGTCGCTTACTGGTTGGAACCACTGGCAACATGGGCCATCTGATTTCAAGCAGCTCATCGATATTGCTTTCTGCCAAGGGCTCAATCAGGTAGTGTTTCACACTTTCGCCCACAACCCTGAAATGGCTGGGAAGCCAGGCTTTGTCTATCATGCTGGTGAGCATGTCAATGTAAATGCTACTTGGTGGGAAATGGCTCGACCGTTCATGGATTATATCGCTCGAAGTTCCTACTTGCTCCGGCAGGGTAATTTTGTGGGCGATGCCTGCCTATACTACGGTGATCAAGCCCCCAACTTAGTTCCTCCCGAACGCATCGATCCCAACATTGAACCTAAATTCAGTGAGCATACTTGCCTACACTGCGGAAAACCCAAACCAGTTGATCCTGGAGATATGGAAGGATATGATTTTGATTACATGAATGCCGATATTATCGTCAACGCTATGCAGGTAGAAGATGGCCGACTGGTGCTACCCTCGGGTCAGTCGTACCGAGCAATGCAGCTACCCGACCGTATGGACATTTCCTTGGAAGTTTTAAAGCGTCTAAAAGAGTTGGTATACCAAGGAGCAGTCATCGTGGGTAGAAAGCCCGAAAGAACTACTTCACTAAAAGGTTATCCGGCAGTAGATAATGAAGTGAAAGAGATTTCAGATGAATTGTGGGGCGAGATAGACGGAGAGATTGTATTTTCAAATCAGTTTGGACAAGGCACGGTCTATTGGGGGAAGTCCTTAAAACAAGTATTAACGGAATTAAAGGTAACACCAGATTTCCAGATAGAGGGCACCGAAGACAGCCGTCATCATATAGACTATATTCATCGGCAAACTGAAACCGAGGATATTTATTTTGTATCCAATAGTAGCCAGGCCGAAGAAAATGTGATCTGCACGTTCCGAGTAGAGTCTGGTAGGGTGCCGGAGCTATGGGATGCTACCACCGGTTTCGTACAGAAGGAAGTTCCCTATACCGAAGTTGACAATGGACTTAGTGTTGAGCTGGTACTGCCCCCCCTCGCTTCAAGGTTCGTAGTTTTTAGAGATCGATCAACTAATCAGATTGATACCATGGTTGCGGATGACTTACAATTTTCCTTCTCCAAAAATAATGTCTCCCCCAAAATTGATATAACTAATGATTGGCAGATCAGCTTCGACTCAACCATGGGTGGGCCAGCGAGCTATAACATGCCACAGCTAACCAGTTGGTCAGATACAGAAACGGAAGGCGTAAAGTATTACTCCGGCACCGCCGAGTACACCAGAGAGTTTAGCATTGAAGAAGGTCTTCTTACTAAAGAAGCTGTGGTCTATGTAAGCTTTACGGATATTCAGGAAATCGCACGAGTATTTATCAATGGACACGACTGCGGGATTATCTGGACTCCCCCCTACTCCACCAATATTTCCCGTCACCTCAAACCCGGGGTAAACAAAATTACGGTTCAAGTAACCAACACCTGGAACAACCGCATTGTGGGCGATCTGCTAAATCCGGATGCACAAGCCTATACTCAGACCAATGCTAAATCCAAATTTGATGAAAATAGCCCTTTGCTAAAATCAGGATTAATTGGTTCGGCAGAAATAATATTTCATAACGATTGACCCCTGTTTCAAAAGAACTACTACCTTATTTTATACAACTATGCAATCTAATCCAGCTTACCGTCAAAAGTTCAAAGTCTTCCTCATTCCGTTGTTTCTTTTCACTGCTTGTAGCCAGCCAGTATCCGAAGATCAGGGTGGGAGAATTCCTCCGGACAATGATACATTAGAACCTGTTTCCTACCTAGATGTAGAATTAACGGACAACTTCTGGAAGCCAAAAATTGAGGTAAACAGTCTTAACGGACTAAGAAGCGTTTTTAAAGAAGCTGCGCCGTCTATTGCCAATTTTGATATTGCTGCCGGCAAAAAGGAAGGAAGGCACAACACGGGCAGCTACGACGACCGAAATAAGGTTGGGTACGTTAGTGGAGTCGCCAGTGATTCTGACGTATATAAAATTTTACAGGGTGCTGCGTATTCTTTGCACCATCATCGCGACCCCGCCCTAGAAGAATTTGTTGATTCAGTGATAGATCGGATTGCGGCTGCTCAGGAGCCTGATGGATACCTGTTCACTTATTGGTTGATAAACGATCCGGAGATGAGATGGAGCGATATTGAAAAGAAACATGAGCTCTACTGTGCCGGTCATCTTTTTGAGGCCGCAGTAGCTTATTATGAGGTTACCAGTAAGAAGAAACTACTGGATGTCGCTACAAAGTTAGCCGATCATGTTGATGAGATATTTGGGCCGAATAAACGGGTTGAAGTTCCGGGTCATCAGGAGATAGAATTGGCTTTATACAAGCTCTACAAAATAACAGGCGAAGAAAGATACCTCAACTTATCCCAGTATTTTGTGGATGAAAGAGGGAACCCTGACCGTATAGCTGATCAAATCACAGCACCCGAACACGATCCCAATGCCGACACCCCCAATCGCTGGCGACATCCATCTTATCGTCAGGATCATATGCCTATGGAAGATCAGGATTACGCGGTAGGTCACGCGGTGAGGGCTGCTTATTTTTATTCATCGGCAGCCGATATTGCCTTAGAAACCAAATCTACGAAATACGTGGGTGCCCTCGATGCCATCTGGAACGATATAGTACAGAAGAAACTGTACATCACTGGCGCAATTGGAACCCGGCAGTTTCATGATGAAGGCTTCGGTAGTTCTTATTTACTTCCTAATGACCAAGCCTACGGCGAAACCTGCTCGAGCATAGCTCTCACTTTCTGGAACAAACGCATGAGCCTACTGCATGGCGACGCCAAGTACGCCGATATGTTGGAATTGACCATGTACAATGCCGGTATATCCGGTGTATCGCTGGACGGTAATCAGTTTTTCTACTCCAACCCCATGCAGTCGGAGGGCAAAAATGCAAGAAAGCCTTGGTTCAACCCTGCTTGCTGCCCCAGCAATATGGTGCGCTTTTTACCTGAAATTGGCGGAACGATTTATGCCAAGAGCAGTTCCGAAATATTTATTAACCAGTTTATCGACAGTAACGCCAAGGTTAGCCTGAAAAATGGTGAAGTAGTGTTGAAGCAGGTCGCAAACTATCCCTGGGGAGGTGATATCAAAATCGTAGTTGAGCCGGAAGTGCCTATCAGCTTTGCGATGAATATCCGTATACCGGGCTGGGCTCAAGACAACCTGCTACCAGGTGATTTGTACGGCTATCTACCCCAAGAAAAAGATGATGACCAAGAGGTAACGATCAAGATCAACGGACATAAAATGATTACACCGAAGCTGGTTAACGGATACGCGGTAATTGACCGAAATTGGGAAAGTGGAGATACAGTAGAGTTATCTTTACCGATGGAAGTAAAGTACGTTACCGGCAATCCTAAGATTGAAGACGCTAACCAAAAAATAGTGCTTGCTCGTGGCCCTCTGGTATATTGTCTGGAAGAAATTGATAACTCTGCTTATTTTAATGAAGATCAAGAGTGGCAAATTCACCCGAAAGGTCTCGAAGCCAAACATGAGGAAGCTTTGTTAGGTGGAATAGTTACTTTGTCGGGTTCTGCAATCCAACCTACTACTGAAGAAAAGACCACCATCAAGGCCATCCCTTATTACGCCTGGAGCAACCGAGGAGCGGGCAAAATGAAAGTATGGTTGCCATATCACCTTCCACCAGCTAACGCCCAACCATGAACTGCCTACAACAACCAAAGCAACTTTATTCTAGTAAGGTAGTCAGTTTGATCCCTACCGTTACAGTTGTACTCTTTTCCTTACTATTCGTAGGCTGTGGTAACACCAAGTCCGAACATAATGAAACTGCTAATGAAGTAACGGAACAACCTGGGCTTCAGCTACTGGGCAACCGCTTTTTCACCTTCAACACCGTAGTGCGGGTAAACCAGATTGAAACCTCCCGTAATGAATCTCACGAGCAGAATGAATCGAGTATTCATACTCCCAAAGCCGCTCGGGCATTTCGCGAAGCGGTAGAAGAAGGCTGGCCGGGAGCTCGTATGACCTGGTCATTTAGTTGGCAAGCACTCAATGATCAGCGACCCAATTATGTCGCACTTCGAGAGCTCATAGTCTCCTACCACCAGAAGTACGGAGATGAAATTACTTTTCTACCCGGAGGCTATTTTGCCAATATGTACAACACTCGCGAGCAGGTCAATCAGGATTTGCAAGATGGTTTGCAATTGGTTTCTGAAATGGTAGGTAGTGGCTACCGCCCTAACAGCGTTATTGCCGGGTTTCTATCGGCCGACAATCTAAAGTACTGAGCGGAAGAAGAGAATATTCACGTCTGTCAGGGAAATATCTGGAGTCAGTACGCGGTTGACAATGGCGACGGTGAAGGGTCAATATCCTATCCCTATTATCCGTCTACTGAACATTTCTGCAAACCGGCTCAAGGAAAAGAAGATTTCATTGATTGCGTAAACCTGGACGGTTGGACGGTGGATTTCCTAAATGCCCGCTTTCCCGGTGCCAGAATCATTGATGGGGTTCACTGTGGCAGTCGGCAAGGGGTTGGCCCCATTGAGACTGTAATCAGGTTAGGAACTGAAGAAGGCACGAAAGAAATGCTAGCCACCACCGCCGCGCACTTTGATAAAGGATTTGAACTGAATAATTTTGCCTGGGTCACCTGCAACTGGGAAATGTTTCTAGTAGAAGCCCGCCGGATATACGGCTACAAAGGACGGAACGGGCTGGATGGCCTTGTTATCTGGTTTAGCGAAATGCGTAAGCGGTGGCTCAAGGCTAAGTTTATTACCCAAGGAGAAGTCGGGTTGCTTTGGCGCGAACAATTCAAGAATAACGATAGCATCAACTATCGTTTCGTGCAGCGAGGTTCGGGTGTGTGCGGATCAGATCCTGACAAGGAGATCCGTTGGTTTATGAATAAGGGGTTTCGCTTGGCACTATTAAGCAACCATACCACCGATTCGCCCGAAAAAGTGATTAATTTTACCCACTACGACCTCGAGGCTCAGGAGCCACCTGATCCCAAACCGGGGGAAGCAATCCGTAATTGGAGTCTGATGAACCGGATCAATCAAAAAGGTACTCGTCCGCAGGACACCCCGATCCGTATTGAGCAACTAAAACCTAATGAGCAGACGATCATTGAGCAGCGGTATCCGCAATTGATCAACAACTAAGCATAGCGACATGAGAAAAACTACCTATCTACTTGCACTATCAGTCTTTTTAGGAATTACCAGTTGTAGTAATAACAATACTACCATCATTGAGGAGGAGCCAGCGCCCGCCCGACCCAATATTGTCTTTATTCTGGGCGATCAGTGGAGAGCGCAGGCTACGGGCTATAGTGGTGACCCGAATCTTATCGGAAAAACCCCCAACCTTGACCGCATGTAACTGCCGGAGGCTATATTGATTATTCGGAAGGTGCCAAGGCTCAAGGGCCCGGTTTGAACAAATAATCGATTTTTACTTACCTATGACCACCGCTATCTGGATTGCTCTTTTGCCTAATAAGAAACAAGATAGTTATGCTGCATGAATACTCGGAAGAACAGATAAGCTAACCCTGAGGAGATTCCGAGAAATATCTACAATTAAATAATTAGTAATAATATCTTTTATATGGTAAATATATTTTGGATATTTTGATTCCTAGTGGATAATGTTACCATTACGCTAATGAAGGAGGAAGGATATTATGACTCCAGTAGTAAATATCGATATTGATGACCTGACGCTTTTTTTGCGGGTTAAAACCAGCGAAGAAAAAGCTTTTAAAAAGCTGTTTGTTCGATACTACGAGAAGCTTCGCCAATTTACTACCCTAACGTATCACGACCCAATACTGGCCGAAGAGGTCGTGCAGGAAGTATTTGCCCGGCTGTGGGAAAGAAGACAGTCTTTGGAGATTCACTCTTCGGTAAAGTACTATTTATACACTGCCTGTCGTAACCAAGCGTATAATTTAATAAACCAGAAAAATCACCGTCATCAAAGTATGACCGAAGCAATGGAAGCCATTTTGGCCGATAATGATACTCCGGAAACGGTTCTCTCCTTTGAAACACTGTATTATAATTTACAAAAAGCAGTTGACGCTTTACCAACCAAAGCCAAAAAAGTGTTTGTGCTTAAATACTTTCAGCAAACTAAGCATAAAGAAATTGCTCGAAGGATGAATATTTCGGAAAGCATGGTTGAAAAACACGCGGCTAATGCAATACGGCAAGTGAGAAAGAAGCTCGCTTCTCATGCTCTTCCCGTAATTCTTACCCTACTCACCAAGCTATCACTGCTCTTTTTGCCGTTTTTCAGATAGTGAACTAAAAAAATCAAGTTTTTCCTATTCCGACCTGTGGCTTTTTCTATTTCACTTGTCTACTAAGTAGCGATGGAAAAAAAACACTACTACACCGGCCTAATTCTAAAATCACTGGCGGAAGATATTCAACCTGACGAACAGGTAGAACTAGATATATGGTTGGGAGAGCACGATGATCATCAAAAATTATTTTTCGATATGAAGTCTAACTGGAAGACCTATCCTTCTGCTAACCAGGAAACTGAATTTGCCTACCAACAACTTAGACAAAGGTTAGATTTACCTAGCCAGCCAATTTTCTCCTCACCAACAGAAAAGAAAATCTCAATCAAGCGAACCTCACTCTTTCGGTTAAGAGCTGCGGCAACTATAACAGGGGTACTATTGCTTTCTTTTCTGGCTTATTACTTCGTTAGCTCTTCTAGCAAAACTGTCTACCAGACTGGGTACGGAGAAACTGCTACCTACCAACTACCAGATAGCTCCTTAGTAACTTTGAATGCTAACTCCTCTTTAGAGTTTTCTCAGAACTGGCAGCAACACACATTACGGGAAGTCTGGCTAGACGGTGAGGCATTCTTTCAAGTGACTAAAATATCTCAGCTTCCGGCGGCAGAATTACCAGACCGGTTTGTGGTTCACACTCCCCAGGCTGATGTGGAAGTGCTGGGTACATCGTTCAATGTTGAAGACCGCCGGGGAACTACCACCGTGGTACTGAACAGCGGCGAAGTAAAGCTGAAATCACTGCTCAACCAAGACTCAGAAGTAGTAATGCAACCAGGCGATTACGTAGCCATGTCAGAATCAACGGATCATTTGGTACGCAAGATTGTTGACCCAGCTCAGTTTTCGTCTTGGACCGAGCATAAACTAATTATGGATAATACATCGCTGCGGAGTATTGCTCAAACCATAGAAGACTACTACGGACTACAAGTAAGGCTCGAGACAACATCAATAGCAGAAAAAGCACTGACTGGTTCAATTCCAACGGAAGATTTGAATAGTTTCTTAACGATCTTATCCGCCTCAGCCGATGTGCAGATAGTGCGGCAAGAAAATATTTTAATTCTACGAAATAAAGCAGTTCCCTAGACATACGCCTCAAATTCAATCATCACTAGTCAACAACCTAACAATATACTCTATGAAAATCACTACTCAAGTCTTCAAAAGTAGCTCCTTATTCCTCGGTATAGGGATATGCTGCTTTTTACTGGTAATTACCCACCTAAGTAAAGCCCAGGAACTGGCCAGCGCCTCGTCAGCGGTAAGATCAAATTTAGTAATTGACTATCCCAAACAAGATAGAAAAGACAAGCTATCTCTTCTGGAGGTGCTCAATACGCTTGAAAAGACCTACCAGGTTAGTATTGTAGGCGAAAGTCAATTTCTAAAGGATAAATATGTACCTAAAGAAAATATAAAAGCAGAGAAAAACGCTACACAAACATCTTTAGAAGAACAGTTGCTTCACATACTTGAACCGTTGGGGCTTGATTATGTACGTTACGGCGATTCCTTTGTGATCCAAACGGTCAAACCAGCGTCAGAAGAACCAAAAAGAATAGAGCGAAAAAGTCCGAGTCTCTGGAATGATGCATCGGAATCACACGACTCACATCAAGGTTATCTACCTCTACCTATTTCGGCTACGGATGCAGCAGCAGTGGAAAAAAATATTAGTGGACAAGTAACCGACGAGAAAAACGAAGGACTACCGGGAGTGAATATTTTAGCGAAAGGAACTACCCAAGGAACAGTGACTGATATTGATGGTAATTACCGTCTTACAGTTAATGATGATGCGACAACACTAGTCTTTTCTTCTATCGGTTATGTGTCGCAAGAAGTAGAAATCAACGACCGTACCATTATCAATTTGGAGCTGACGCCAGATGTGCAATCGTTAGAAGAAGTTTTAGTAATAGGTTACGGTACCCAGCAAAAATCAGATATGACTGGTTCGGTAGGTTCTGTAAACCGAGAGGAGTTTCAACAACGGGCTCCGGTTAATTTACAACAAGGCCTAGCCGGAAGAGTATCCGGAGTAAATGTGTCTTTAAACTCAGGTCGCCCCGGAGGTAGACCTACGATCCGAATCCGAGGAAACTCCTCAGTTACCGGTTCCAATGATCCGCTATACGTTGTTGATGGAGTGATCTTGCCCGTCGCTACCCTTTCCAACGGCACCTCTCCTATTGACTTTCTTGATCCGGGAAACATTGAGTCGGTTGAGGTATTAAAAGATGCTTCAGCTACCGCGATCTACGGAGCTCGAGCCGCTAACGGAGTCATATTGGTGACGACCAAAGGACGTAAGCAAGAAGGAGGAAGATTAACCTACGATGGTTCGGTCAGTGTGGGAAGACTTCCGGTCAAATTAGATTTATTGAATGCTGAAGAGTTCTTGAGAGTAGAAGATATCGCTTTTCTAAATGCCGGAAAGTATGGTTTAGCGGGTAGCGCAATAGACCCAGCCACTAAGAGAACCGATCCCCGCCTATTTGATGCCTCTGGAAACCCATTGTACGACACCGACTGGCAAGAAGAGGGTTTTCGTACCGCCATCAGTAACAATCACAATTTATCCTTTGCAGGAGGAGACAAGTCAAACAGCTACGCCGTTAGCTTAGGCTACCGTAACGAAGAGGGCATACTGAGAAAATCATCTTTAGAGCGTTATTCCGGCCGATTGATGGTTGATTCTCAGATTAAAGACTGGCTTACCCTCGGCGCATCAATTAACTACAGTGCTCAAAATGAAAGCCAACCTCGGCAAGTGGGTTCAGGAGGTATCAGCCCCACCCGATCGATACTGCAGGCACTACCAATTACCCCGGTCAGATACCCGGATGGCACTTTTGGTAGAACGTTAGATTACCCGGGAGTAGAGGGAGGTGCGCAACCCGTCCGGCTGGTGAATGAAACTAAGCGCCTGCTAAACTCGGTCAATACCGTGGGAACTGCCTACGCGGATATTAAACTGGCGAAAGGCTTAACCTTTAAAAGTACCATTGGGGTTAACCTTATTGATCAGGAAGTAAGTTTTTACGCAGGCGATGAGCTTCAGTTTATCTCGGAAAATGGTCGGGCTTCCATCGCTAACGAACGGCTCACATCCTGGCAATTTGAGAATTACCTGACCTATGATACCCAAATTGCGGAGAAACATACTTTAAGTGGTCTGTTAGGAGCATCTTGGCAGCGGGTAACTAACTTCAATACTTCAGCAGCCGCTCAAGACTTTCTCGATGATTACTTCGAGTTCAACAATCTGGGGATTGCATCCAACCCCCGACCGTCAACCTCTGGTGCAGAAGCTTATAGCCTAAACTCTTACTTTGCCCGACTTAACTACATTATTGACAGTAAATATCTGTTTACGCTCACCGGTCGGATAGATGGCTCATCCCGATTTTCCCAAGATAATCGCTACGCCTTCTTCCCCTCGGGCGCTGTAGGGTGGAGAGTATCGGAGGAGAACTTTATGCAGAACGTTCCAGTCATCTCCAATCTCAAACTACGCACCAGCTACGGGCTTACCGGAAACTCTGAAATTCCAAACTACCGTACCGTGGCCGGACTGGGAAACTATTCCTATATCGTCAACGGAGAACGAGTAACCGGAATTGGCCTTAGCAGAATGGCAAACCCCAATCTACGATGGGAGAAGAACACGCAGTTTGATATTGGCCTTGAAATAGGCTTCATCCAGGACAGAGTGTCGCTGGAAGCAGATTACTATTATAAGCGGGCGGATGACATGCTACTAGCTGCTCCCGTACCAGCCACGAGTGCTTACAGCACCGTGATCCAAAACATCGGTAGCATGGAGAACCGTGGATTTGAATTTGCGGTGCGGACGGCCAACATTGTAAACGCTAACTTCAGTTGGAGTACCGACTTTAATATTTCCCTAAATCGAAATAAAGTACTGAATTTGACCGGAGGGCAGGATATTATTCAGGGAGGAAATCCGGTAACGGGTAATAGAATTATCCGTGAGGGCGAAGCTATCAATTCCTTTTATGGTTATATCCAATTGGGAACCTGGAATACGGATGAGGCCGATCAGGCAGAAACCTACAACCGCCTCCCGGGAGACATTAAATACGATGATCTAAACAGCGACGGTGCGATTAACGACCAAGATCGAGTCATCATTGGTAATGGTCTACCAGATGGATACGGCTCACTGATCAACACCCTCTCGTACAAGAATTTCGAGCTGGTGGTAGATGTGCAGTTCATGTACGGGAATGACGTTTCTTACGGAACCAAATCTACCTCTCAAGACCGAACCGGTATTACCAATGTGTTTTCGGATGTATTAAACGCTTGGACGCCCGAAAACCAAGACACCTTCGTCCCCGAAATCCGACCAACTGCTGGGTATCGTGATCGATTGACCTCAACGGGTAGAATTTACGATGGATCGTTTATTCGAGGCAGAAATATCTTATTAGCCTACAACGTTCCGTACAACACTGTAAGCAGATGGGGGATTAGCAATATTAGAGTTCACGCTTCTATACAGAACTTCTTTTTGCTGACTGATTACCCTGGTTACGATCCTGAAGTTTCCGCAGTAGCAGAAAATTTTGCTCAGGGAGTAGACCTATATAGTTATCCCAAACCCAGGGTTTATCAGTTAGGCATTAGCATCGGACTTTAATTCTTTCCACTACCTTAAAGATAAAAATTATGAATATTTCAAAATATACCACCCGGTGGATACTATTCTTCACAGTACTGTTAGGAGCTGCTTGCGACGATTTTCTGACTGAAACTGATCCTTCCAACTTCAATACCGATAACTACTTTACCCAACCGGCCCACGCTGAGTCCATTGTAAATGCTACCTATCAGAGTTTATACCCCATGCATGAGAGGCAAGCTTGGCTAATTACCGAATTACAAACCGGATCGGCTAACTCTACATTTACAGCCAACGGTGGCTTTCCTAGCTTTCAACTCGTTCGAAACCTGGATATGAGCTCAGATCATCCTTCGGTAGAAAACATATGGGACAGCCACTACCAAGGAATTGGAAATGCTAACATTGCAATCCTGAGAATTCCTGAAATTAGTATGGACGAAGCTCAAAAAGCCAGGCTATTAGGCGAAGTTCGTTTCCTGCGGGCTTATTATTATTTTAATTTGGTGAGAATATTTGGCGGCGTTCCGCTTATCAGACAACCTATTGATTTGGGAAGCCCCGACCTGAATCCCACGCAAGCAACCGTGGAAGAAGTTTACGACTTGATTGTGGAAGATTTAATGATAGCCGAAGCAGCGGGCTTACCCTTTAATGATGCCAGCGGAAGAGTAACCACCGGAGCCGTAAAGTCTCTATTGGCCGATATATATTTGACAATGGCAGGTTTTCCTTTGCAATTGGGAGCCAGCTACTACGAACTAGCCCGGGACAAAGCAAAAGAGGTAATTGACTCGCAGGAATATACTTTATTTGATTCCCACGATGCTTTTCGGCGTAAAGCGAACGATAATACCGGAGAGTATATCTTCATGGTTCAATTCGACGAGTTAGAGCAGCCCTCCAATGCACTACAGTTTGGCTTACCACCCTTTAAGCTAGGAGTATCGGCGTATTCTTCTGAACAAGGGTTTTCATATGCTCAACGTGAATTTGTGGAATCCTACGAAAGCGGCGATCAACGAGCAGAAGAAGGCGCATTCTTCTTCACAAAGTTCACATCAGAATCAGATCGAAGTGATACCGTACAGTTTGGAAACTATTATAATTTCAAGTTCTTCGATGAAGCCGCACATCTTTCTACGGCCCAATCCGGCCTTAACTGGCAAGTTATTCGGTACGCGGATGTACTGCTTGATTTTGCCGAGGCGACCAACGAGCTAGCTGGCCCCACTTCGGAAACCCTCGAGGCTGTAAACCAAATTAGGAGGCGAGCGGATATCCCTGAACTAATCGGACTAGATCAAGCGCAGTTCAGAGAAGCTATTTGGATAGAACGCTGGCACGAACAGTACTTTGAAGGGGAAACCTGGTTTGATATGGTTAGAACCCGAAAAGCACTTGACTACGTGAACGGGCAGTTTAACGATTACGTAGGCCATACTTTCGTAGATGGAGCAACTTTGGAAGAAAGACATCTCTTATTTCCAATTCCGACCCCTGAAATCAGAAATAATCTTAATCTAGAGCAAAATCTAGGGTATTAACATCAACTATGGATTAAAAACATTTTTTCCGCTATCCAGGGGGAGATTTGCTGTTTGAGCGCAGCGACGGGGCCGCCCGAGCGGTTTCAAATGTTCCTAGATTTTTGTCTACTTTTCATCGATGGGAAATCGGACCGCCGATGCGGTAGAAGCCCACCCGGCTTGAGGGTGAGAGGGTAAAAATCAGTTACTTATAATCTTTCATTAGCAAGCTTTAATCCATAGTTCACGTTACATACTAAAAGCAATTTAAACCAATCCAACATAACCTATGAAATTACATCGGGCAGTATTGACTGTAATAATTGTATTTCTTTCTAACCTTTTTCAGACTCATGCAAAAAGCACCACGCATTCGCCAGTAGCGCAGAAGCCTAACGTTATTTTGATTATGACCGATGACCAGGGCTACGGCGATCTGGGGTTTCACGGAAATAACATCATCAAGACCCCGAATCTAGATCAGTTCTTTGAGAAATCAGTCACGGCGACAAATTTCCATGTATCCCCCACTTGCTCTCCTACCCGGGGGGCATTAATGACGGGAAAGTATACTAACCGAGTAGGCACTTGGCACACCATTGCCGGACGCAGTATGCTGTTTGAAGGTGAACAAACAATGCCTCAGGTCTTTGCCGAAAATGGCTACGCTACGGGCATGTTTGGCAAGTGGCATCTGGGTGATAACTACCCATTCCGACCGAAAGATCGCGGATTCCAAGAAGTAGTCCGACACGGCGGTGGGGGCATCACCCAAGGCCCTGACTACTGGGGTAATGACTACTTTGACGATACCTACTGGCACAATGGTGAGCTACAGGAGTATGAAGGCTACTGTACCGATGTATTTTTTACTGAGAGCATGCGGTTTATTGAAGAAAACCAAGATAAACCGTTTTTTACCTATATCGCTCTCAATGCAGCTCACGGCCCCTTTCATGTTCCTGAGGATTATTATAATATGTACCAAGATGAAGATCAACTGCTGGATCGACAGAAACGGTTCTACGGAATGATCACCAACGTTGACGATAACCTAAAGCGGTTGGAGGAACATTTAGAGAGCCTGGGACTTACGGAAAATACCATTCTTATCTTTATGACCGATAATGGTACCGCTGCCGGGTTTACGGTAAATGATAGTCAAGAATACGGATACAATGCCGGACTTCGGGGCACCAAAGGTAGTGAGTACGAAGGCGGTCACCGGGTACCCTTTGCCATTCGTTGGCCCGATGGGAATATAGCGGGTGGTAAAGAGTTAGGTCAGCTACTTGCCCACATTGATCTTCTACCGACCTTGGTTGATCTAGCCGATTTATCATGGACTGGCCAGGAAAGTGTAGACGGTAAAAGCTTTGCCCCTTTGCTACAAAATGAAAATGAGAACTGGGAAGATCGTACGCTAATCGTAGATTCTCAGCGAGTACTCAGTTTGGTCAAGTGGCGAAAATCGGCCGTTATGGATGCTACTTGGCGGTTAGTGAACGGGAAGGAGCTTTATAATATCAAAAAGAATCTAAGTCAAACGAAGGATGTGGCGGCCGATAACCCAGAAGTGGTAGCTCGGCTGCGAGAGAGTTACGAACGATGGTGGGGCTCACTACAGGAGCAAAAAGTGAACGAGCGTTATGCGTACATCAAAGCCGGAACCAAGTACGAGAATCCGCTTCGGATTAGTTCTCACGATATGCATATCTACCCCTATAAAAATGCCTGGCATCAGCACGGGGCACTAAACGCTACGCAAGGCAAGGGGCTGCTAAAAGTTGAGATTGCCCGGGAAGGTAACTACCTAATTAGCCTTCGGCGGTATCCCCGAGAAAGTGGGCTATCTTTTAATCAAAATGTACCTGCCAAAGCAGAAACTTTAGAGGTTAATCGAGCCATGCCCGAAAGTAATAATACGATTACCATGAAGGAAGCCACCCTCTATTTAGGAGAAATTGACGAGACCAAGCCCATTGCGAGTAATGATGGGGAAGTGAATTTCGAGGCGCATATCCCCGCTGGGAAATACGACATGGTGGCTACTTTAAGTGATGATGAGGGTCGGGTGTACCCCGCCTATTATGTTTATATTGAACGAATTGATGACTAATTGGAAAAAGCGATAATCAAAAATTTTGCCGATAACCGAGTGCTCAAGATCGTAGCCACGTACCTATTACTGATAAGCTGGTTGGGAAGCTGTCAGATGGAAGAGTCAGAAAGTTATATTAGACCGAACATAGTATTCCTAATGGCTGACGACCAGCGGGCGGATGCTTTTGGGTTTAGGGGAAATGAACACATAATTACTCCTCATTTAGATAGTCTAGCAGCAGACGGAGTAATATTTAACAATGCTTATCACGTGGCACCGATTTGTATGCCCAGCCGTACTTCCGTCATGACGGGGCAATACTTAAGCACCCACCGATCAGGATTTGATCGACCAACAAACTACATCCTGACCGAAGAGGAGTTAAAAACGAGCTACCCGGTCGTATTGCGAGACAACGGCTATTTTACCGGATTTATCGGAAAGTTTGGCTTTGCAGTTGGGCGAGAAGAAAAGGTTATAAATAATAATTATCAGGACGAAAACGTATACATGCCCATCCATCATTTTGATGTTTGGAACGGCTTTCCGGGGCAGGGCAGCTACTTTCCCCAAGAAGGGAAATTTAATGGCTACGAAAATAAGGGTAACGCCTCGCACCTGACTGAGTTCATGGGCGACCAAGCCACCGTGTTCTTTCAGAAGGCTAAAGATTCGGGTAAGCCCTTCTGTCTATCAATAAGCTTTAAAGCTCCGCATGCTCCCTTTACCCCCTCGCAAGAATTTAGAGAGAAGTACGAGAGTCGGGCAGTTCCCCGAATGAGGAACGATTCTCCCGAGTACTATGCCAAATTGCCCGAAGTAGTACAAGAGAAGAGCCGAAACGCTCGCTGGTACTTTGGAAGAACGGAAGATTACTACGGAAAGAAGTTGGGCTACCGCCACGACTGGCACATTGAAGTAGACAGTATTTATCAGGAATTTATTAAAAACTACTATGCCCTAATCTCGGGAGTTGACCATACGGTGGGTAGATTACGAAGCGAACTGAAACGCTTGAGTTTAGACCAAAACACCGTCATCATATATACTTCCGATAACGGCTTTTTCGCCGGTTCCAAACAACTAATGGGTAAAGCCTTGATGTACGAAGAATCTGCTAGAGCTCCGATGATTGTATACGACCCTACATTAGCTGTCAGTGAAGAAATGAGAGCAGAAGAGGGGTTGATTTCTCACGTGGATATTGCCCCCAGCATACTAGATATAGCCGGAATTGAAGTGCCGAAAAATTATCCAGGAAGCAGCTTCATGCCAATCGTCCACGATGAGAAAGAAGCTATTCACGAAGCAGTGTACGGTGAGAATAATTATGATGATGGCTATCCACTTTCTTCCGAAGTAGAAAACCCAGAGCAGTATCAATCCATTCGCTCCAAGTTTGTTAGAACTCCTGACTATAAGTTTATCCGATACCAAGAGAATCATCCAGTCGTTGAGCATCTCTACAAGATAGACGAAGACCCACTGGAGTCAAATGATCTTATTAATGATCCCGACTACACTGATATAGCCAAGGAGTTGAGAACAATGCTCAATGACTTTGAGAAAACGCACGTGAATCTTGAGAATGAAAACGCGCCTCAGTAAAAGTTTACTTTTACCAAGTTATCATAATAATAAAATAGAATCCCTATCGAAAGTATGGGTCATCGTTGTATCTTCTGCTTATATTCGCCCGGGGTCATTCCCGTGACTTTACGAAAGTGGCGATGAAAGTTAGAAACATTGTTGTATCCATTGGAGAAGCAACACTGCGTAGTGTTATAGTCTCCTTCAATAAGCATTTTACAAGCGTTAGCTATACGCACTTCAATGAGAAAATTAGAGAAAGTTTTCAGCGTTCGTTGTTTAAAAAAACGGCAAAATGCCGTGGGTGACATGTTCACTTTAGACGAAATTTCATTCAACGTAATCTTCTCGTGAAAGTTAGCCATCACGTGTTCATATATAATATTTATCTTTCGGTTAGCTTCGGAAACGGAGTGTAAAGGAATGCTATTTTTTGATATCAAGAAC
>JGI12210J13797_10104205_pt1 | contig 33099 bp, 26 predicted proteins | sample ElkSlonscriptome_3_FD_13797 | JGI IMG/M metagenome (IMG submission 13797) | reverse complement strand
TGCAGCGCATTGAGATATATAGTATCACGGGAAAGTTGGTTAAAGAGGTTCAGTCTTTTGGACAAGGTTCGGTCAATGTAGAAGACCTCGGAACCGGTAACTACATTGTCCGCATGTGGGATAATTCAAACGCACAGATCTCTACAAACGTACTATCAGTTCAATAAAATTGAAATGAGTTCTTTGAAGCCCGCGGTCGCGGGCTTTTTTATGTGCATTACTGTGGGATCCAGATCATCGAAGCTTCCGGGATCAATTAGAAAGACATCTGCATGTTCGGGAGCCATTTGAGCCAAACCCGCGGCAGGATATACGTTGAGTGAAGTACCGATTACAACAAGAATGTCCGCTTGCACAACGATTTCAATGGCTTCATCCATGGCAGGCACCATTTCGCCAAACCAGACAATGTGCGGTCGCAATTGAAATCCTGAAGGACATAAATCTCCTACTTTCAGTCCTTCAGTGGGCATTTCGGTTATATAACTCTCGTTGCCTGAACTTTTGCATTTCATGAGCTCTCCGTGTAAATGACAAACCCTTGTACTCCCGGCTCTTTCATGCAGGTCATCAACATTCTGGGTGACCACGAGAACGTCGTAAATTCCTGCTTTCTCCAGTTTGGCTATCGCCATATGTGCATCATTGGGTTCTACGGTTTTGAGCTGTTTCAAACGCGTATTGTAAAAACTGAGAACTCTTGCGGGATTGCGTCTAAAGGCCGCCGGAGTGGCAACATCTTCGATTTTATGTTTCTCCCAAAGTCCTCCGCTATCTCTGAAGGTATCGATGCCACTTTCTGCGCTCATTCCCGCACCCGAAAATATGACCAGCTTTTTCTTCTCCATGGGCTTTTTTTACAGTTATCTATTTATACTTTTACGCTCCTTTGAAAATTACGGTTTACTAATCTAGCCGATTCTGTTTAAATAGACTCACGATCTCCCATCCATGTACGAGTACATAAAAGGCCACATCACCTTTAGAAATACATCTTATTCCGTTGTAGAAACGGGTGGGATAGGTTATGTTTTTCAGCACAGCTTGAGCACTTTTGAGGCGCTTGGAAAACAAAAAGAGGTACAAGTATTTATGCACTTGGCGGTTCGAGAAGATGCACATGTGCTCTACGGTTTTTTTCAGGATTCTGAGCGTACGATGTTTCGGCATCTCATTTCAGTTTCCGGAATCGGTCCCTCTTCGGCCATTGCTACTTTATCTGCCATGAGGCCGGATGAGCTTCAGGAAGCAATTTTTTCGGAAGACGTTGGCGCACTTAAGAAAATAAAGGGAATCGGGGCTAAATCTGCTCAGAGAATTATTGTAGATCTCAAGGATAAGCTTGGCTCGCTGGAGGTGAATTTTGATAATTTTGGCGGGTCGAGCAATACAGTTCGATCGGAGGCGTTAAAGGCTCTGCAAAACTTAGGTTTTGACAGACGGAAAGCACAAAAAGTTATCGATGAAGTGCTCAAGTCAGCTGATGAATCGATTGGAATTGAGGATTTGATTAAAAGAAGCTTAAAGAGCCTCTAGCTCTTTAAATAGGTATTTTGAGTTTGCGGTTTCACAACATATTGCGCCTGTTTGCGATAGGTGCGCTTATCTTATTTGTTTGGTCTGTAAGTGCCGAAGGGCCTGCTTTCACCCGTAAAGTGGTAAACCTTCCCGAACTTACAATTATGCCCATTGACTCTCCGGAGGTGGACTTAATTTATCCAATAGAAGATGGCGTAAATCCTTTTGGCGACAACGGTCGGATCAATCTTACTGATCCGAGTAATATGAATAATGTCATTGAATACGACCCCGAATCAGGGCAGTATTTCTTCTACAAGCGCATTGGAGAAAACATTGATTACCGTAACCCAACGGTCATGTCTTTTGACGAATACATGGATTACGTAAACAATAATTCCGTTAAAGACTACTGGAGGGAAATTGAAGCAGCTGACGCCATGGCCAGTGATGAGGAAGGCGGCCCTGACCCCTTCAGGCCAAGCATTAAGGTAAATAGCAAAGCTTTTGATCGCATATTCGGAGGAAATACCGTTGATATCAGGCCGCAGGGTACAGCCGAGCTTACTTTCGGAGCCAACATCAACAGCAATGAAAACCCTCAGATTCCCGTTAACCAAAGGCGAATTACTACTTTTAATTTCGATCAACGAATTCAACTGAACGTCGTAGGTAACATCGGAGACAAGTTGAAGTTGAGCACGAATTACAACACCGAGGCTACTTTCGATTTCGAGAATCAGACAAAAATTGAATACACCGGTTACGAAGACGAAATAATCCAGAAGATTGAAGCCGGTAATGTGAGCATGCCGCTCAATAATTCCTTGATATCCGGTAGCCAAAGTCTTTTTGGAATTAAAACCCAGTTGAAATTCGGAAGGCTTGATGTCACCACACTTTTCTCACAGGAAAGAGGACAGAAAAAAGAAATTAATGTTCAAGGGGGAGCGCAAACGCAAGACTTTGAAATTTCCATCGACAATTACGAGGCCAACCGACACTTCTTTCTCAGTGGATATTTCCGTGATAGCTATGACCGTGCACTGCAAAATTTACCCGTCGTAAATTCAGGAGCTCAGATTACGCGAATAGAAGTGTGGGTAGTAAACCAGACTGCCAATGTGGAAGAAACGCGTAATGTGATTGCTTTCACAGACTTAGGAGAAGATGCAGCTTACGTCAATGAAGCTTTGCCTCTTGAAGTCGGCGACAATCCTTTGAATTCTTTTCCCGACAATGGGCAGAACAGTCTTTACAGTCAGATGTCGTCCAATCCACAAATACGGGGCTTTGCTCAGTCATCCCAGGCATTGGCAAACCTTGGCCTCGTTAACGGTCGCGATTTTGAAAGATTGAGCAATGCCCGTCAGCTCACACCAAATGAATATACCTTCAATCAAAGACTGGGATTTATCTCGTTAAACCAAGCCCTGAATAATGCAGAAGTGCTTGCAGTTGCATATCAATACACATTAAATGGCAGGACTTATCAGGTAGGAGATTTATCGAATGACGGATTTAGCTCCCCTAGCGCACTTTATCTCAAAATGTTGAAGTCGACGGTTGTAGACGTACTCAATCCGTTGTGGGATTTGATGATGAGAAACGTTTATTCCTTGGGAGCTTATCAGGTAAATAGCCAAGAGTTTATGCTCAATATTTGGTACAACGATCCCGAAGAGGGAATAGACGTCCCCGTCATACCCGAACCGCAAGTTCAAGATATACCGCTTCTCCAGATTTTCGAGATGGACAAACTCGACCTGAATGGTAATCCGCAATCGGATGGTCGGTTTGACTTCGTGGACAATGCCGCAAGAGAAGGAGGAACCATTAATGCTCAAAACGGGCGGATATACTTTCCGGTCGTCGAACCATTTGGCTCGCACTTAGACAGAGTTCTCGAAGAGGCTGGAGTTTCTGAAGCTCAAAGGGAGAGAATCGTCTACCCACAGCTCTACGATTCGACCAAAATCGTGGCTCAACAAAACTTCCTTTATTTAAATCGCTTCAAGCTGAAGGGAAATTATCGCTCAGCTTCCTCGGACGAGATTGCGTTGAATGCACTCAATATTCCCCAAGGTGCCGTCCAAGTGACTGCCGGTGGTGTTCCTTTGGTCGAGAATCAAGATTATACGGTAGATTACAATTTGGGTAGAGTGAAAATCTTGAACTCAGGACTGCTGGAGTCTCAGACCCCAATCAAGATTTCTGTAGAGAGCAACACCCTCTTTAGTATCCAAACGCGAAGATTGATGGGAGCGAGATTCGATTATCGCTTCAACGATAATTTTACTTTGGGATCAACCATCATGAACTTGAATGAACGTCCCTTGACTCAAAAGGTGAACATAGGTGATGAGCCGATGAACAATACGCTTTGGGGTTTTGACGCAAGGTATCAGGATGAATCTCGCTTTCTGACTGATGTCGTAGACGCATTGCCTTTTATCAATACCAAAGAAACTTCGAATATCGACGCTGCCGTTGAATTTGCACACTTGATACCAGGGCATAACAGGGCCGTCGGGCAATCGGGTAACGCGTATATCGACGACTTTGAAGGAACCATTTCATTAATTGACCTGAGAAATTTTGCGTCATGGGGGTTGGCATCGATCCCACAACTTCAACCCGATCTTTTTCCTGAAGCCTCGCTCAGCGATGATCCGGTTTTGGGATATAACCGAGCCAAGATTGCCTGGTATATCTTGGACCCACTGTTTTTTAGAAATGACAATATCACCCCTGACAATGTTAACAGCGACAGGCATTACCAGAGAGAAGTAACTGAGAACGAAGTTTTCCCTGATCGGGAATTACCTGCAGGAACTCCTGCAAATATTGCCACTCTCGATATGTCCTTTTATCCAAGCGATCGGGGCCCCTACAATTATGATGCAGAGTCTACACCTCTTTCAGCAGGTATTGATCCGCAAACGGGAGAATTAAATGATCCTGCATCGAGATGGAGTGGTATCCAGCGGGCAATAAATACGACTGATTTTGAACAGACCAACGTAGAGTTCATACAGTTTTGGATAATGGATCCATACAACGTCGATAGCCGCGACTTTGTAGGTACTCAAGGAAACCCGGAAGGAAAACTTTTGGTGAACATCGGGAACGTTTCGGAGGATGTACTTCGCGACGGTCAAATGAGTTTTGAGAATGGCTTGCCTTTAGACCCGAATAATCCCAATGGTCTCCTGACGGATACGACCAATTGGGCCAGGGTGCCACTCACCCAGAGTATTGTAAATGCATTTGATAATACCACCAACTCCAACTTTGCTCAAGACGTTGGTTTCGATGGTTTTAGCGATGCGGGAGAGCGCGCTTACTTTTCTGGGTTCCTCGATCGAATCACGGCACTACCCGGAGTTTCCCCTGCCGTGGTAGCTCGAGCCAATGACGATCCGTCATCAGATAATTTCCGTTTTTTCAGAGGGTCTGAATACGATGCCCAGAATACGGATATTCTGGAAAGATACAAGGCATTCAATGGTTTCGAAGGTAACTCGGTGACAACCCAAGATAGCCCCGAGGACTATCCCACTCAAGCCACCACACTGCCAACTTCAGAAGATATCAATCAGGATTTGACCCTCGGTGAGGCTGAATCGTATTATCAGTACGAAGTGGATCTTCCTGATCCGCAGGTTGATCCTGCCGCTTGGCAAGTTGGAAACAATTATATTACCGATGCAGTAGATGGAATTGCCCCTGATGGGAGACTAGTGAGATGGTACCAATTTAAAATCCCCGTTCGCGATGGAAAGTCCTTCGGAGGAATTCGTGATTTAAGATCCATCCGATTCATGCGAATGGTTACCACTGGATTTGAAACTCCGGTAGTTTTACGTTTTGCACGGTTGGAGTTAATAAGGGGAGAATGGAGGAGATATACGGAGGAATTGCGCGAAGGCGAATTCATCGTCGGACGACCCGGAAACACCGAATTTGATATTATTGCCGTAAACATTGAAGAAAACAGTCAACGTGAGCCACTGAACTATGTTACCCCACCGGGTATATCTCGCGAAATTGATGCGGGAACTGCGAACCTCAGAAGCTTAAACGAGCAATCGTTGGTGCTGCGTGTATCTGATCTCGAAGATGGAGATGCAAGGTCAGCTTTCCGAAGTACTGACATCGATATGAGGATGTACGGAAAGATGGAAATGTTTATTCACGGAGAAACCTTGGATGAAAATAATCCGATTGGATTTGGTGACGTGTCCGTTTTTGTGCGTCTTGGTACAGATTTCGATCAAAACTTTTACGAATACGAGATTCCCGTCGAGCCGACCGACTTGAATGCAGCCAGTACACCGCAAAATATCTGGCCGGAAGAAAACAATATGGAGATTGATTTTGACAAACTCCAAAGTGCTAAAAATGAGAGAAATAGATCGGGTTTTGAGCAAAGTCAGATCTACGAAGAATTGGATGGAAATCGAAGAATACGCATAAAGGGAAACCCTGTATTGAGCTCTGTTCGCTCCATTATGATTGGTGTTCGCAACCCGAATACGGGAGACAATATTTGGGTAGAAGATGACGCTTCGCTCGAAAGCGCCGAGATTTGGGTGAATGAGCTCAGGTTGACCGATTTCAATAACGACGGTGGTTGGGCCGCCATTGCGCGTGTAAACGCACAATTGGCAGATTTTGGTAGCGTTTCTCTATCGGGGAACATTTCAACGCCGAATTTCGGATCATTGGAAAGCCGAGTGAGTGAGAGACCTCAGGAGCAATCGATGGGTTACGACGCCAACTCGAATTTGGAATTAGGAAAATTTCTACCTGAAGAAAGTGGGGTTAAAATTCCGATGTTCATTGGGCAATCTGAACAAGTTGTGAGACCGCGATTTGACCCATTGGCTCCCGACCTAGAACTCGATGAGGTGGCGGAAGGTCTCTCACGAGAAGAAAGGAGAGATTTGCGGCAGCGATCACAAACGTACACGCGACGGCGGAGCATAAATTTCACCAACGTCAGGAAAGAAAGGACGAACCCCGACAAAAAAGCGCGCGTTTACGACGTAGAAAACTTCAACGCGACCTTCTCTTACAGTGACAGAAAGTTCTACGACATAAACACTGCCTTTGACAATCAGCGTCAATTTAGAGTTGGTCTTGGATACAATTACACGGCCAAACCGAAAAATATTAAGCCATTTGCCACCAGTAAATTTCTGCGCAAGTCCGATTATCTGGCATTGATTCGCGATTTCAACTTCACGCTTATTCCGAAATCTTTCTCTTTCCGATCGGACATAAACAGAACTTACAGCGAACAACAATTCAAGAATAATAGTGATGTTTTTGACTTCGAGCAGCCCATACTTTTTACGAAAACATTCAATTGGAACAGAATTTACGATGTTCAGCATGACCTGACGCAGTCCATCAGACTGACTTATAGTGCGAATAACTTGTCGTTTATTGACGAGCCTCAAGGGCGGGTGGACAGGGAAGACAGAGACTCTTATAATCAATACCGGGACACCATCTGGGAGAGCATCACACGATTTGGGGAAAACGTCACATTCAATCAGAACTTCTCGGCCAACTACCGTATACCAATAAACAAAATTCCTATTCTCGATTGGATCAGCGCGGATGTTCGGTACAGCGGAAGCTATAATTGGCAGCGGGCACCTTTCTCTCAAGATTCACTTGGAAATGTGATTCAAAACTCTCGGAATATTTCCATAAACGGGCAGTTAAATTTCTTATCGCTTTACAATAAGGTTGATTACTTTAAAAATGTAAACCGCAAATTTCAACGTCAGGGAAGGGGAGGCGGAAGATCGCTTTCAAGCGGTTCCAGACGAAGTAGAAGAGATGACAGTGAAAAGAAAGAGGGTGAGGAAGATGAGTCTGAAAAGAAGGAGAAAGACGAAAATGCGATTACCGTGCTGGACTACTTTGCGAAATTAATAATGAGTGTTAAGAACCTCAGTGTAGTTTATAGCCAAAACGAAGGAACACTTCTGCCGGGATACAATCGAACGTCAAACGTTATAGGAATGGATCCGGGCTTCAATGCGCCTGGTATTGACTTTGTTTTCGGACATCAAATCGACAATTTCAATAGGCAGGCTGCTTTAAAAGGTTGGCTGGTAGATAATCAGTTTATCAATCAGCAATACCTGCAGACTTACACGGAGGATTTCAATTTACGATTGAATCTAGAGCCATTGCCAAATCTGCGAATAGAGTTGACTGCGCAGAGAAGCAGGTCGGACAATGACGGCTCTTTTTTCCGATTTAACCCCGATCTCCAGCAATATTTGGAGGAAAGCCGTTTTGAGACAGGTAGCTTTAGCACTACCTTGATTGCTTGGAATACTTTGTGGACTCAAGATGTTGAGAACATTAGTCCTGTTTTTGAGACTTTTTTAGGAATTCGCGACGACATTTCGAATCGTCTTGCAAGGGAAACCGGTCTTTCGGAACCCAACTCCGGATTGGAAGGGGCTTATGCAGACGGTTTTGGCCCATCATCTCAACAAGTAGTCATACCTTCTTTCGTTGCCGCATATACCGGGCAAGATCCTCAAAGCGTCAATCTTTTCGTTAGTGATTACACGCTGCTTGACGCAATTAAAAATCCGAACTGGTCGGTGAGTTACGACGGCCTTTCGAAGATACCGGCACTGAAAAAAATATTCAGAACGGTTAATCTTTCTCACGCTTACAGAAGCACATACAGTGTGAGCAATTTCACTACAAATCTGGCCGCCGGAACAAATCTGGATGGAACACCGTTGCGTGACAACTCCATTGAAGAAAACTTCATTGCGGATACGCAAATCAATGCGATCACAATTAGCGAACAACTCAGCCCCTTGATCCGGATTGATATGACTTGGCAAAATTCGTTGATTACGAATTTCGAGATCAATAAAAATCGCGTTTTGGCATTCAGTACCACCAACTTTCAGCTGACGGAAAATAGAAGCGATGAAATAGTCTTAGGACTCGGTTATCGATTTCCTGATGTGGAGATTAAACTGGCCGGAAAAACGCGTAAAAGCGATTTGAATGTGCGTTTCGACTTAAGCATCAGAGACAACGAAGTAGTTGCGAGAAGGATGGACGAAGGAACAAATCAAATTACGTCAGGTCAAAATCTGATTTCCATCAAAACGGCAATCGATTATGTGATATCAGACAGGTTGAATATCAGGGCGTTTTATGACCACCAAATCAATGAGCCAAAAGTTTCTATTTCATTCCCAACCTCAAACATAAACACCGGAGTATCTTTGCGCTTTACTTTGACCCAATAAATAGTACAAAATGAATTTTCCTGCTGATTTAAAATATACCGAAGACCATGAATGGGTAAGCATTGATGGCAAGACAGCCACAATTGGTATTACTGATTTCGCTCAAGGCGAATTAGGTGATATCGTATTCGTCGAGATTGAAACGGAAGGGGAAGATTTGGACGCCGGTGAAGTATTCGGAACTATCGAAGCGGTAAAGACAGTCTCCGATCTATTCATGCCAATGGCAGCAAAAGTGGTTGCTTTCAACTCAGAACTAGAAGCCAATCCCGAATTGGTAAACGAAGATCCCTATGGGAAAGGCTGGATGATAAAAGTTGAATTCGATGGTGAACCCGACTTGTCCGAACTCTTAGATGCCGATGCCTACAAAGCACTTACCGTCTAATAGGCCATCATTTTTAAAAGCATATTGGGCGGCTCTTTTATGGGCCGCCTTTGTTCTTTTATTGATGTCCCTTCCGGGAAAAGATCTTCCTGACTTTGATTTTTGGGCCATAGATATAGAAGATAAGTTAGGTCATGTTGCTGTTTTTGGCTTGTTGGCCCTGTTGATGGTTTGGGGAGTAAATCGTCGTATGGACGCGTTGACACAAAAATCACTATGGACGGTATTTCTCATCGGTGTCGCCTACGGAGGCGCCACTGAAATACTTCAGGGTGTAGCCTTCCCCACCAGGTTTGCCAGTGTGCTCGATTTTATCGCAGATGCTGTAGGAGCAGGATTAGGCACAGTGTTTGCTAAACTTGTTTTCACAAAACTCCGCAGACAAAAAAGCTGAGTGGCCACAAAGCGGTTTTTCTGTTTTAAAACCGTGTACTATGCAGATCAAAAAATCGCGCCGGGTAGAACTCGAGCGCAAAAAACCGACCTTATTCTTTTTGGGCCTGGCCGTGGCATGTGCCGCAGTGCTCTCGGCCTTTGAGTGGAAAACACCGATCGAACAAAGCCGCATCGGGTGTACTCTTTCTGATGAAGTTCCCGTCATGGAAGCGGCCATGGTTCCGCTATCCGTTCGAAAGAGGGAAAAGCCCGTTGAGAAAAAAAGAGACGTGAAAAAGGATGTAGCCAAAACCATTATTGACGAGTTTAGGTATGACGATATCAATCCCTTAAAAGCGGACGTTAAATTCCCTGAGCTCGAGGAAGAACCCATAGTTGAGGATATTGCTCAATTGAAAGAAGAAGTTTTCGAAGAGAAGATTTTACCCATCGCAGATGTGATGCCCGAGTTTCCGGGAGGGGATTCAGCGCGAGTGGTTTTTCTGCAAAATCAAGTCATTTATCCTCCGATGGCTAAGCATGCCGGCATTTCCGGCAAAGTTTATGTCGGTTTTACCGTAAGGAAAGATGGATCAATTACTGATATTGAAGTAAAGCGAAGAGTAGGCGGCGGGCTCGATGAAGAAGCCGTCAAAGCCGTGAAGGCTATGCCTAAGTGGAATCCCGGCTTTAATAATGGCAGACCCGTAAATGTCAGTTTCGTTATGCCCGTGACTTTTACTTTAAAGTAAGTCTTCAGGCACAATAGTTGATAGATTAAGAAAGTTAAAAATGAAGATTCTCATCGTTTAAGTATTTAAACTTTACTATTTTCGCTGAGTCTGTAAAAACGGAACACATGGAATTAAAGAAAAGTCCTGAAGCAAACCTCGAGAAAAAGCGAGTACCGCTCATTATCATCGGTTTGTTATTTTCCTTAGCCTTGGTTTTGGTAGCGTTTGAATGGAAAGCATTTGAAACTGAAGTCAAAGATCTTGGAGAACTTGAATTAGATTTGATCGAAGAAGAGATTATTCCCATTTCACAACAGCAGCCACCTCCACCTCCACCCCCTCCCGCCCCCACTACGGTTATCGAAATTGTAGAAGATGAAGAGGAAATTGAAGAAGAGCTTGTTATTGAAGATCTCGAAGTGGACGAGGATACTGAAATTGAATTTATTGAGGAAGTCGCAGAAGAAGTCGTGGAAGAACAAATCTTCACGATTGTTGAGGAAATGCCAAGTTTTCCGGGAGGAGAAGCAGCTTTGATGAAATTTCTGGGCAAGAACATAAAGTATCCTGCCATCGCAAAGGATGCCGGGATTCAGGGTACTGTTTACGTGACGTTTGTGATCAACGAGGAAGGAAGTGTTAAGGATGTGAAAGTGCTTCGCTCAATCGGAGGAGGTTGCGATGAAGAAGCTATCCGGGTAGTGCAAAGTATGCCTAAATGGTCTCCTGGGAAGCAGCGCGGAAAATCGGTAAAGGTTCAGTACAACCTGCCCATACGTTTTACATTGAAATAAGAATTATTGAATATTTTATTCGAGCCCTGCCTTTTGGCGGGGCTTTTATGTTTTAAGTGCTTCGTGTCCTTTTTCTATATTTGAAAAAAACCATCCATTGGCAAAAACAACATTTAACCCTTCCGATCTTAGGCGAAAAGCCGTTGACCAGGTAGGGGTAGAGGAGCGATGCGCTCGGTTTCAATCGCGCAGTATAAAGACAGAAGCAAAGAAAAAAGGTCTTAAAATGGCCTTGAATATGATTGATTTGACCACTCTTGAAGGAAAAGACACGGAAGGAAAAGTCCGTCAGCTTTGCCACAAAGCCGCTCATCTTCATCATGGCTTGCCCGACCTGCCCAACGTAGCGGCGGTTTGTGTTTACCCTACTTTTGTAAAGTTGGCCAAGTCGCTGGTTGCTGATAGGGGCATCAAAGTAGCCTCCGTTGCAACCGCGTTTCCTTCGGGACAGTCCTTTTTGAAGTTCAAGCTCGACGAAACAAAAGAAGCCGTTGCCGAAGGAGCCGATGAAATTGACATGGTCATTTCCCGCGGACGCTTTCACCAAGGAGATTACAATTTCGTTTTTGATGAAATCAGCGCTGTAAAAGAAGCTTGTGGTACTGCCAGGCTAAAGGTCATCTTGGAAACGGGGGAGATCGGAAATCTCGATGCAGTCTACTTCGCCTCTCAGATTGCTATTGCAGCAGGAGCCGATTTTATCAAGACCTCCACAGGCAAGATTAGTCCTGCTGCCACTATGCCCGTTACCTTGGTCATGTTGGAAGCCATTCGAGATCATTATTACCAAACCGGTAAAATGGTTGGAATGAAACCCGCCGGAGGAATTTCAAATGCCAAGCTGGCCTTGCATTACCTTATTATGGTAAAGGAAACTTTAGGCGAAGCTTGGTTGACCAATGAGTGGTTTCGCTTTGGGGCCAGCTCTCTCGCCAATGACTTGCTCAAGCAATTGGTGAAACAAGACACGGGAATTTATCAATCTGCAAACTACTTTGCCCTCGACTAATTATGGCTAAAACGAAAAAAGAGATTTCTTGGGATTTGTCCCCTGCACCCGAAAGCACCGGACACGCCACCATCGATAAACGATACGACCTTTTCATTGACGGAAAGTTTGTGCCACCTTCTACAAAGAAGTATTTCAAAACGATCAACCCGGCTACCGAAGAAAGTTTGAGTGAAATCGCCTTGGCGGGGGAGAAAGACGTAGACAAAGCAGTAAAAGCAGCGAGAAAGGCGTATGACACCACTTGGTCAAAGATTTCAGCAGCCGAAAGAGGAAAGTATATTTATCGGATAGCCCGTCTGATTCAAGAGCGCGCACGTGAGTTTGCCGTGATCGAATCTTTGGATGGTGGAAAACCGATTCGCGAGTCGCGGGATGTGGATGTACCATTGGCAGCCGCACATTTCTTCTACCACGCCGGCTGGGCAGATAAGTTGGATTACGCTTTCGCGAATAGCTCACCTACTTCGATAGGTGTGGTTGGACAAATCATCCCTTGGAACTTTCCATTACTCATGGCAGCTTGGAAATTGGCACCGGCTCTGGCCTGTGGAAACACCGTTGTTTTGAAGCCCGCTGAAACCACCTCGCTTACGGCCCTTAAACTGGCCGAATTGATCAGAGATGCAGGCCTTCCCGATGGAGTAGTAAACATTATAACCGGGGCAGGTGAGACAGGTAAGGCGCTGGTGAATCACGACGATGTAGATAAAATTGCCTTCACGGGATCAACCGAAGTTGGTAAGATGATCCGCCGTTCGCTCGCAGGAACCTCCACCAGATTGACCCTTGAGCTCGGAGGTAAAGCAGCCAACATCGTTTTCGAAGATGCCGCCATCGACCAGGCAGTTGAAGGAATCGTTAATGGAATTTATTTTAATCAGGGCCACGTTTGTTGTGCAGGTTCTCGTCTCTTTGTTGAAGAAAACGTGGCCAATGAGGTGATCAGAAAATTGAAGCACCGCATGAATCAGCTTATCGTCGGTGATCCGATGGACAAGAATACGGATGTAGGTGCCATCAACTCGAAAGGACAGCTCCACACCATCGAAAAGTATTTGAAGGCGGGCGAAAAGGATGGATTTGAGATGTATCAATCGCAAGTGGCTGTCCCCAAAAAAGGGTATTGGTGCAGGCCCACACTTTTCACCAATGTTTCTCAAAGTAGCGTGATCTCAAAAGAGGAAATCTTCGGGCCGGTGCTTGCGATGCAGACTTTTCGAACCATTGACGAAGTGATAGACAAAGCCAACAACACACCTTACGGACTTTCGGCAGGAGTGTGGACCGACAAAGGTTCTAAGATTTTTAATTTGACATCGCGGCTCAAAGCAGGAATAGTTTGGGCAAATACCTTCAACAAATTCGACCCCACATCCCCTTTCGGAGGCTATAAGGAATCCGGGTTCGGCAGAGAAGGAGGAATTCACGGACTTTCGGCATACTTAAACTTGCAAGGATAATGGCCAAGATAAAAACGACATCGGAGAGTATTGAAGTCATGAAAACGTATAAACTATTCATCGGTGGAGCTTTTCCGCGAACTGAAAGCGGACGTTTCTATCCATTGCGAAACAGCTCAGATAAACTCATTGCCAATGTGTGTCTTTCTTCGCGAAAAGACTTTAGAAATGCAGTTGTCGCTGCTCGGAAAGCACAAGGAGGTTGGGGAGCTAAGTCGGCTTACAACCGCTCTCAAATCATCTACCGCATTGCAGAAATGCTCCAGCAAAAGAAGGAGCTTTTTGTCAAAGAGATGAAGGAATTGGGTTACACAGACAAACGCGCTCAACAAGAATTCTCGGCTTCCGTCGATTATCTCGTTCATTATGCCGGTTGGTGCGATAAATATGTTCAAGTCTTTAGCTCCGTTAACCCGGTGGCTTCATCACATTTTAATTTTTCGGTGCCCGAACCAACGGGTGTTGTGGCGGCTTTTGCCTCAAATAAATCAGCACTACTTGGGTTTTTGGAGGCTTTTATACCGGCCATCTGTGGCGGTAATACCACGATTGTATTGGCATCGGAAGAACTGCCGACGTGTGCCATTACCATGGCCGAAGTCCTCGCTACATCAGACGTGCCCGGCGGAACGGTGAATGTGCTTACGGGAAATCGTACGGAGTTGCTTGACCATTTTGCCTCACATATGGATGTCAATGCATTCGTGATCTGGGACGCGGAATCTGCAGATTCCATCGCCATAGGTCAATATGCCTCCGAGAATGTGAAGCGGATAAAATTTTACAAGTCGGAAGCTTCGGCTGTGGAATCACCGCAACGAATTATGGACTTGCAAGAAATCAAAACAACCTGGCATCCCGTCGAAAGTATTTCCGGAGCCGGCTCCGGATACTAAGCCGTAAACAGTGTATTCTTTTTACTTTTGCAAAAAATTAGGACATGCCTAGAAAAGTAGCCTTAATAACCGGTGTAACGGGGCAAGATGGAGCTTATCTATCTGAATTTCTGTTGAATAAGGGCTACGAAGTCCATGGAATAAAGCGAAGAAGTTCGCTTTTCAATACCGATAGAGTCGATCACCTGTATAAGGATCGTCACGAAAAGGACGTAAATTTTTTCCTGCATTATGGCGACTTAACCGATGCTTCGAATATCATCAGGCTCATTCAGGAAATACAGCCCGATGAGATTTACAATTTGGGAGCGCAATCACATGTTCAAGTTTCTTTCGAAACTCCTGAATACACCGCCAATGTAGATGGTATGGGAGTTCTTCGTATTCTTGAGGCCGTCCGAATTTTGGGTTTGGAAAAGAAAACCAGAATCTACCAAGCTTCTACCAGTGAGCTTTATGGTCTGGTACAAGAAACCCCCCAGTCAGAAGAGACGCCTTTTTACCCGAGGAGCCCCTATGCCGTGGCCAAGCTATACGCTTTTTGGATCATTAAAAATTACCGCGAGGCCTACGATCTCTTTGCGGTAAACGGTATTCTTTTCAATCATGAAAGCCCTTTGAGAGGAGAGACTTTTCTCACCCGAAAAGTAACCAGAGCAGTAGCTAGAATTAAACTTGGTTTGCAAGAGAGACTCTTCGTGGGAAATCTCGACGCCAAGAGAGACTGGGGACATGCCAGAGATTATGTAGAGGGAATGTGGCTGATGCTTCAACACGATAAGCCTGAAGATTTTGTGCTGGCAACGGGTAAAACCTACAGTGTGCGCTACTTTATAGAGAACGCTTTTTCTCACGTAGGTATCGGCATTAAGTGGCGCGGTGAAAAAGAAAACGAGGAAGGCTATGACGAAAAAACCGGAAAGGTACTGATCAAGGTCGACACGAAATACTATCGACCTACTGAAGTAGATCTACTGATAGGTGATCCTTCCAAGGCTCAACAAAAATTGAATTGGCATCACAAGTACGACATTGAAGAATTGATCAAAGAAATGGTCGAGGCTGACCTTGATCTTTTCAAGCGCGACAAATACCTCTTGGACGGCGGTCATTCTGTTATGAACTATAACGAGTAGTGAATAAGGAAGCTAAAATATACGTGGCAGGCCATCGGGGAATGGTCGGAAGTGCAATCTTTCGTGCACTTCAAAATTCCGGATACACCAATATTATCGGAAAAACATCGCGCGAACTAGATCTCAGAGATAGAGATGCAGTCACTTCATTCTTTCAAGAAGAAAATCCCGAATATGTCTTTTTGGCTGCTGCCAAAGTTGGGGGTATCAGTGCCAACGATACGTTTCGTGCAGACTTTATCCACGATAATCTGGCCATCGAACTTAATGTGATCGATGCTTCCTATAAAGCCGAAGTTAAAAAGCTTCTCTTTCTGGGGTCTTCTTGCATCTATCCCAAGATGGCTCCCCAGCCGCTAAAAGAAGAGTACTTGTTAACCGGATTACTTGAGCCTACCAATGAGCCATATGCCATTGCGAAGATTGCAGGCATAAAAATGTGCGAAGCTTACCGAGACCAGTACGGGTGCAATTTTATCTCGGCAATGCCTACTAACCTCTACGGGCCGAACGATAATTACGATTTGAAAAACTCTCACGTGTTGCCGGCGCTTATGCGTAAATTTCACGAAGCCAAAGAATCCGGTTCAGCTGCAGTAGAGGTTTGGGGTTCGGGAACGCCGAAAAGAGAATTCCTGCACGTGAATGATATGGCAGACGCTTGTGTTTTTCTGATGGAGAATTACGATGGAAAAGAGTTCGTGAACGTGGGAATTGGAGAAGACATCTCCATTGCTGATCTGGCACATTTGATTGCTGAGATCGTGGGCTTTAATGGTCGTCTCGACTTTGATCGATCAAAACCCGATGGAACACCTCGTAAGCTGATGGATGTTTCGCGGATCAATCGACTTGGATGGACTGCTCAAATACCTTTGGAAGAAGGGATAAAGGGTGTTTATCAAGATTTCAAAGCCTCTTTAGTTAAAACCTGATTATGCTGAGGTTCTTCCTCATTCTAGTTTTATGTACTCTTGGGATAGGTTCTTTCTCTCAAGTTTATACGCTTCCTTTCGACCGGCTTTCCCAACTCAGACAAGACAGAGCAGGTCTTGGTGTTCAGGCTTCTGTGCATAGTGGAGCGAAGCCTGTCTTAATGAGTGATGCCGACGTTTCTCGGATACCCGGATTTGGCAAAGACACAGCCGAGCACTATTACAAGATTACTGAGAAAATTTTCAGTGACCATTTGATCGAACTCGATAAACCCGATTTTAAAATCTACGCAGACGCTCTGTTTGATTTCGGATTTGGTCGTGAAAGGGTCGATGAAATTAGCGTCGATCAAGAAGAGAGCTCTTTGTTCCAAAATACCCGTGGTTTCGTTGTGCAAGGTGAGATCGGAAAGAAGGTTTATTTCTACACTGATTTTAGAGAGAATCAAGGGAGGTACGCCGCTTATATCAACAGATTTGTGGATTCTACCCAGGTCTTTCCGGGGTCGGGAAGGGTTAAGCCTTTCGGTGAAGGCGGTTATGATTACAGCATGGCCAGTGGCTTCGTGGGAATCGCGGCTTCGGACTGGCTAAATCTCGCTTTTGGTCATTTTAAGCAGTTTATCGGCCACGGATATCGTTCACTACTTCTCTCTGACAATGCGCACAATTATCCTTTTGCCTCTTACGAAATAGATGCTCTTGAAGGAAAGCTTCAACACAGGTATACGCTGGCCTTATTGCAGAATTTGGATCGATTGCCACAGGGAGAAACACCCGAATCCATTTTCAAAAGAAAAGTCGCTTCCTGGAATTACTTGTCTTTTAAGCCACTTCCCAACCTCGAGGTCGGACTTTTTGAGGAAGTAATTTGGAAAGTTTTTGACGATAGCTTGGGAAGTCAGCCTCTTGACTACCGAGCTTTGATACCTATTCCGGGGCTAAATTCGGCCATTCTTGGACTGGACGACCAAGACAACAATGCCAGAATAGGACTGAACGCAGCTTGGTTTATTGTTCCGAAAATCAAGGTGTACGGCCAAGCAATGTCGAGCAGCTCGCAGTTCAATTTAGATGGTTTTCAGATTGGGGGACGTTGGTCGGGAATTTTTGACCGCTTTGATCTTCAGGCTGAGTACAATGAATCCAGCAATGCTGCGACTCGAGATTCCGATAATCTTCAATCGGCATACCATTTTAATCAACCTCTGGGACACATTCTCGGTAGGGATTATTCTGAGCTAATCGGAATAATTTCTTATTATCACAAACGGATTTTTGCTCGAGTAAAATCAGTCTATTTCCAAATGGGAAATGAAGGATTATTCACGGCAAACTCCGCTTCACCGCAAGTGATAAACGCCGACTTACAACTGAGCTACGTTTTTAACCCGAGCTGTAACTTTCAGATTTATACAGGGTATACATATAGATCTGAGAGAACAGAAGGTGATGAAAGCATAAATGGATTCTGGTATATGGGTATCCGGACGGCATTGTCCAATATTTATCGCGACTTTTGAAAGTATTTTTAAATAACATCATCATCATATGAAAGAGATTGTCCTCGGTTTTGTGACGTCTTTTTTTGTCGTTTTGCTTGCTACTCCGTCACTTATTAAGGTGGCTAAGATGAAAAAGCTTGTAGACGACCCCAACGAGGAGAGAAAGAAACATAGAAAGAGTACTCCTACCATTGGCGGGATCATCATCTTTGCTGCCAGTATTTTCGCTTATTCGCTTTGGTTTCCTTCGGACAACTTGAGCTATTTCGGAAGTTTGCATCATTTTTCTGAATCAGTAAATGATTTTAAGTTTCTCATTGCTGCTGCCATCTTACTTTTCTTTATTGGTGTCAAAGATGACATCATTGGTGTGGCTCCCATGAAGAAGTTATTGGGTCATGGTATCGTTGGTTTTATTCTGGTAGTGATGGCAGACGTCAGAATAATGGGAATGCACGGTGTATTTGGAATTCAAGAGATTCCTTACTGGGCCAGTGTTGGCCTTTCCGTTTTCACCTACGTTGTTGTGGTCAATGCCATCAATCTGATTGACGGGAGTGATGGTTTAGCTGCAGGTACGGGGTTTATCTGCTCTGTTTATTTCGGGCTTTGGTTCTACGGCACTTATCAGTACGATTTGAGCATGATGGCATTTGTGTTGGCAGGATCGCTGGCCGGATTTCTTCTTTTTAATTTTTCTCCTGCCAAAATTTTCATGGGCGACTCGGGCTCTCTCTTCATAGGTGCATTCATTTTTGTGATGGCCATGAAATGTATCGAAACTGATACTCGGCTGCTCGATGGTTGGACAGAAAACGTGTCTTCGGCAGTATTTGCTTTGTGTGTCTTGGCATATCCACTCGTGGATACTTTGAGAGTTTTTACCCTGAGGTTATTAAAAGGTCGCTCTCCGTTCTCACCGGATAGAAATCATATACACCACCAACTTATAGACAGCGGTTACGGTCATGCCTTTACCGCTTTGTACTTATATTTGGTCGTTTTCTCTGTGCCTCTGGTAGCACTGGGCTTTAAGGGCTACAGTCCTACAATTGCCTTTTTCTCAATGTTGCTGATAAGTTTTGCTCTTGTTCACACCGTATTCTTGTTTAGATTCTGGAGATCCAGAGAAAAGATTTCCAAGACTGAGGAAGCTTAGGTTTTTCTTGGTTGCAGTCATACTCAGTGTTCCAGCCCTACTCAGTGCGCAGAACTTATTTCTTGATAATCAAGAGGAATACGCAGCATCTCGAAGATCATTCACATCGGTCCGGAATCACTGGTACGAATATGCGCCTGATTCAGACTCTTCAATCGTTTTAAGCTCAACTGATTTTGACTTTTGGTCAACCCCTGATTCCGGACAAAGCGAATTAGGAATCCTTCCGATCATTCAATTGGAAGGAGGCTATTCTAACCAAGCCGATGCCATTTACGAAACAAGTGCCGGTTTTGCCATTCGCGCTGCAAAGGGAAAGTTTAGATTAAATGCTGACTTCATAGGCGGCTTACTGGCTCAGCCACAATACCTCAATGTTTTTACGGATAGCCTCGGAATTCTACCTTCCCGCGGCAGAAATTTATCTTCGGGTAAAACGGCTTTTTTTATGCCTACGGCGGCGTTAAACTTCAAGGCCAACGATATTTTCACACTTGAGCTTGGCTATGGCAAGAACTTCTTTGGAAATGGACATCGATCACTTTTTCTAAGCGATGCAGCGTTTAATTATCCCTACCTGAGGATTGAGACAGACGTTTGGAATATCAAGTACATTAATCTATTCAGTGCACTTCAAGATATTTCTGCGGATCCTTCAGACCCTTCGGGCTACCGCAATAAGTTCTCTTCTACTCATTATTTCAACTGGGCCATCTCTCCTCGATTTAATGTCGGCCTTTTTGAAACCATCATCTGGCAAGGCAGCGACACGCTCTCTGAAAGAGGCTTCGATCCCAATTACTTGAATCCCATTATTTTCTTTCGTCCGGTCGAGTTTTCTATAGGCTCTCCCGATAATGCCATCATCGGATTGGACTTATCCTTCAAGGTCAGTTCGAGTACGATGATCTACGGACAATTGGTTTTCGATGAATTTCTACTTAGCGAATTCAGAGCCGGGGAAGGCTGGTGGGGAAATAAGTGGGGAGCTCAGATTGGATTCAAGTCATTCGATTTATTTGGGCTTGAAAAGTCTTTTCTACGCGGAGAATTTAATTTGGCCAGACCATTCACCTATACGCACGGAAGTGTTTTGCAAAACTTTGGCCACTATAATCAACCGCTGGCCCACCCGCTTGGGACCAATTTTTACGAAGGACTCATTCAGGCTTATTATGAAAACGAAAATTACTTTTTCGAAGGTCAATGGAATTACGCGATATATGGAAGGGATTCCGATAGTCTGAACTTGGGTGGAGATATCTACCGCAGCTATGCCAATCCCGCTGAGATTTATGGAAATGAAATTGGCCAAGGCGTACAATCTCAACTCTTTTATCAGAGACTGGCGGCGGGTATTATTCTGAATCGCAAAATAAATTTGAGGGCTTCGGCATATTACACCTACCGCCGATTGGATCAAGAAGAATCCAGTGTAAACAACGAGCATATCTTTGGTGTTCGTTTAGCAACGGAACTCTTCCGAACCTACACGGACTTTTAAGGAAGCGTCCTCAAAAAATAAGTATCTTTGCACTCGAATTTTTAGTTGAATGTTAGTCAACTCTGCATCTAAATCTTTTCCCGTTGCTATGAGAGCTAAACTCGGAGCATATGTCGCTTTTACCAAGTTGCGACTGACTTCCTTGGTGGTGATCTCTTCTATAATAGGATACGGTATTGGAGCTGTTACTTTTTCTTGGATTGAAGTTTTTTGGCTTTCCTTGAGTGGAGTTTTGGTCACCGGAGCTTCCAACGGGTTTAATCAAGTGATCGAGCGAGATGTGGATGCCCTCATGAATCGCACAAAAGGCCGCCCGTTACCTCAGGGAACCATGAGCGTAATTGAGTCACTTCTCTTGGCTACGGCAATGGGCGTGGCAGGTTTAGTAGTGCTTTATTTCATGTTCAACCAGCTCGCCGCAGTTCTTGGAGCACTGGCCTTGTTTAGCTATGTATTACTTTATACACCTCTCAAACGGTATTCTTCGATCGCTGTATTTGTAGGAGCTTTCCCCGGTGCTATTCCGCCTATGCTTGGTTACGTAGCCGCTACTGCTGATTTCGATCTCTACGCAGGTCTTTTATTCGCCATGCAGTTTATGTGGCAGTTTCCTCATTTTTGGGCCATTGCTTGGGTTTCTCATGAAGACTATCAAAAAGCAGGGTACCACCTGTTACCTTCCAAAGGAAAAGATGGCCAAAGTGCTTTTTTGACTCTACTTTATGCCTTGTTTTTGATCCCGGTATCCCTGTTGCCCTGGGCTTTTGACCTTATCGGGCCGGTTGCTGCCGGAGCCCTTGCAATCGCAGGAATAGCCTTTTCAATACCCGCTTTTAAACTACTCCGAACAAAATCAGACAAGTCAGCTCGCGCTGTCATGTTTGCTTCGTTCTTCTATTTGCCTATCGCTCAGTTGATTTTATTATTCGACAAATTTTAAATTATGGCAACTTCTATAAATATTCAGGCGATGGAACAGTCACCAATCAACGAGCGCACAAAAAAGATGGTGCTCTATATCGGTATCTTCAGCATAGTGATGCTCTTTGCCGGTTTTTCAAGTGCTTACGTTATCAGTTCTTACAATGAGATTTGGGTAAATCTATCCATGCCCGACGCTTTTTACATCAGCACTGTGCTCATCTTACTCAGTAGTTTGACCATAAAGTTGGCCGTGAATGCTTCCAACGATGGCAATGAAAAAAAAGCGACTTCATTGCTTGCCGTTACCTTACTTTTAGGATTAGGATTTAGTGCGAGCCAGTACATGGGTTGGAATGAATTGATCGGAGAAGGGAGCTACCTCTCAGGTCACATAGACAATTTAGACGGAGTCTATGGAGAAGATTACACTATTTCCTATAAAGGGCAGGAATTGGTTTTTGAAGAAGGGGAGTATTACCTGCCGAATGATGACCTTAAAGAAAAGCCTCTGATGGATGAAATTGCCGTATATAGCAACTCCACGGCTAGCTACATCTATATTTTAAGCTTTATCCATCTCCTTCACGTACTCGGCGGAATTCTCTTTTTAGCGGGTATTCTTATAGCCGCAAGAGTTGGAAAGAAAAAAGGACTGAGCAATTTGAGACTGAGATTGGGTTCTATTTATTGGCATTTTGTCGATGGTCTATGGCTCTATTTATTGCTCTTTTTGCTTTTAATTCACTAAACTTGCACAAAATTTCAAGCAATGGCAGGAGAAGCTACTAAAGCTATTGATAAAACACTTCTATGGGGCGGCGGGCGTTCGCCATTTAGTGTGAGTTATGGTAAAATGATGATGTGGTTCTTCCTCGTCTCAGATGCCTTGACATTTTCAGGACTTCTGGTTGCCTACGGCTACGCGCGTCAGGCATATACCGGAGCTTGGCCTATCGGTGAAGAAGTGTTTCACGCGCTTCCGGGATTACACGGAAATTTCCCGCTCATTTATGTAGCCTTGATGACGTTTATTCTCATCATTAGCTCCGTTACCATGGTATTGGCGGTTGAGGCCGGACACAGAATGGATCGCAAAGGAGTGACCAAATGGCTCGGACTTACCATCGTTGGTGGATTTTTCTTTTTGGGCTCACAAGCTTGGGAATGGAGCCATTTTATACATGGTTCTGCAGGATACATTACCACAAGTGATAATGAACAATATTTTCTGGTAGAAGAAGTCCCCCACGGAATGACAGCTACCGATGTGGAAGGGTTTGCCCTCATTTCAAACATGGGTGAAGAAAACGAGTCGACAATTACCGGCGATAAGGCCACTTCACTCTTCAACGACAGAATAAATTACGTGCAGGGTGCCAATATGACCATCAATGAATATGGCCCACCTCAGTACGCCAACTTTTTCTTTTTCATCACAGGTTTTCATGGCTTTCACGTCTTTACCGGTGTATTGCTCAATATTATCATTTTCTTGGGTGTGCTTAAAGGCACTTACGAGAGGCGAGGACATTATGAAATGGTTGAAAAGACAGGACTATACTGGCACTTTGTGGACTTAGTGTGGGTTTTTGTCTTTACTTTCTTTTACCTGATTTAATTCTATCTCTATGGAGCGCGACGACTTAATCGTAAATGATAGCTACTCCGTTGATGCCCGTCACGACGAGGCTCACGGCAAGCAAATCAGAAAAAAAATATATTTCGTTACTATTCTTCTCTCGGTGATCACTACCGTTGAAGTTGCCTTGGGAATTTTTATAAAACAAGGAACCGACTTCTGGCCTGTCGTGAAATGGTCGTTTATTGCTATGACACTCGTAAAGGCAGGGTACATTGTTCTTGTTTTTATGCACCTTGGCGATGAACGAAAGTCACTTCGATATGTTATACTCTTGCCATATGCCATTTTCATTCTCTACCTCCTTTTCATTGGCGTTACGGAGTCTAGCCACCTAAATGACATATGGCTTGAATTTCAGCCATAACAATGAATAAATCTTCTGAGAGACGAAAATACTTATTGCTTTTCGCTCTATTGCTTGGCCCGGGGTTGATTTTGATCTTTCTCAGTAAAGCCGACCATAGCTTTAAAATACTGCCTCATTACGGCCCTAAGGAACCCGTTTATAATGCGGGAAGCGATAGTCCCGATACTATTTATCATACGGTTCCCGATTTTTCCTTTACCAATCAGTTCGGGGAGAATACCACCATGAAAGATTTTGAAGGAGAAATTATGGTAGTCGATTTTTTCTTTACGACTTGTCCTACCATTTGCCCGATCATGACCAAACAAATGGCTCGTTTGCAATGGATGTTGGAGGACGCAGCTTATGACGATGTTTCCTTCTTGTCACACACGGTAAATCCTAAAAACGATACTCCCGACGTTCTTTTGAAATACGGAAAGGAACAAGGTGCTGATTTTGAAAAATGGACCTTTGTCACAGGCAATCAAGAAGAGATTTTTGAACAAGGTTTTGAAGGATATCTCCTCAGCACACAGGAGGATTCGGGTGCACCGGGAGGATTTTTGCATTCCAGCATGTTTGTATTGGTAGATCGTGATCGGCACATCCGCGGGTTTTACGACGGAACAAGCTCAAAAGAAGTGGATGACTTGGTTACCGATATCAAAATGCTGAAGAAAGAAGAGACATTAAAAGAGTCTGAAAAAGTAAGCTCATGACGGGAGAAGCAGTTGAGAAGAAATACAAACCCTGGATCATCTTGGTTTCGATCGCGGTGCCGGTTGTGGTAGCAATATTGTTTACCGTTAAAATAGATGGCTATGACACGTCCTTTTTGCCACCCGTCTACGCCACTTTAAATGGATTTACCGCTTTATTTCTAATTGCAGGAGTTATCTCGATAAAAAATAAAAAAGTACAAATCCACCGAAAGTTAATGACTTCGGCCATCGTACTTTCTGCTCTTTTTCTGGTTTTGTATGTTGTTTACCACAGCACCAGCGACTCTACTCCATTCGGTGGCGAAGGATGGATGAGACCCGTTTATTTTACCTTGCTCATTTCGCATATTCTGCTGTCGATCACCATCATTCCTCTTGTTCTTATAACCTACGTCAGAGCTTTGGCCGAACGATTTGATAAGCACCGCAAAATTGCGCGTATCACGTTTCCCATTTGGCTCTATGTAGCTATCTCAGGAGTAGTGGTTTATTTGATGATTTCGCCTTATTACGTTTAGTAACTTTGTGAAGATGAATAGAAAGAGAAACACCGTATCAATCGTTTTGCTCTTGTTTTTTGCGCTTTTGGTCACGTCTGATTCTATGGCTCAATGTGCCATGTGCAAAGCCGTAGCCGAGAATGCTCAAGGAGAGTCAGGGTATGGCATAGCCAATGGATTAAACAGCGGAATAATCTACCTCATGGGAATTCCCTACATTCTTCTTGGCACACTGCTCATTGTTTTCTTTCGCAAACAAATTGGCGGATTCTTGCGCTCTTTTAATCAAATCCATTAATCCAATTTTTTCATAGACATGAGGCAGACGAAACCTTCGGGTAACGAGATTAAAAATATTTTACGGAATCGAGTGATGGTTTTGGATGGAGCGATGGGTACCATGATTCAGCGTCACACATTGGAAGAAGAAGACTTCCGAGGGGAACGTTTCAAAGATCATCCCCATTCACTCAAAGGAAACAATGACCTGCTGAGTCTTACCAGGCCTGATATTATCAAAGAAATCCACTCGGTCTATTTCGAGGCAGGAGCAGATATTGCCGAGACCAATACTTTTAGCTCAACGCAGATCGCTCAAGCAGACTACCACTTGGAGTCTGCGGTCTACGATTTGAACGTGGCGAGTGCCCGATTGGCCCGTGAAGCGGCTGATGAATTTACGGCGAAGCAACCCGATAAACCGCGTTTTGTCGCAGGATCAATCGGCCCCACCAACAGAACGGCCAGTCTTTCGCCCGACGTAAATGACCCTGGGTACCGCGCCGTTACTTTTGATCAGCTCAAAGAAAATTACGCACAACAAGCCAAAGCCTTAATCGAAGGTGGAGTGGATATTTTATTGGTCGAAACCGTATTCGATACGCTCAATGCCAAAGCTGCACTTTTCGCAATCGACGAGGTGTTTGACGAGCTCAACCTCGAGCTTCCGATCATGGTGTCGGGCACCATTACTGATGCAAGTGGTCGAACACTGTCGGGGCAGACCACCGAAGCTTTTCTTATTTCTCTTGAGCACATGCCTCTCCTTTCGATTGGCTTGAATTGTGCTTTGGGGGCGGCGCAACTGAGGCCCTACCTCAAGGTGCTTGGAGAAAAAGCCCCTTTCGCCGTGAGTGCCCATCCTAACGCGGGTCTACCGAATGAATTCGGTGAATACGACCAAACACCCGAAGAAATGGCTTTCGAAGTGAGTGAATTTTTAGATGCCGGATTTTTAAATATTGTCGGTGGGTGTTGTGGAACAACTCCCGAACATATTCAAGCCATTGCAGAAGCTGCACAGAAGAGCAAACCCAGAACAGGTTTTGTGGCTCATACAGAAGTAATCAACGCTGAAACCCACTAAACCTATGCTTAGATTAAGTGGTCTTGAGCCATTAGTAGTTACTCCTGAAACGAATTTTGTGAATGTCGGTGAGCGCACCAATGTGACCGGCAGCCGAAAGTTTTTGCGACTGATAAAAGAAGATCATTACGATGAAGCCATTGAGGTGGCTTTGGAACAGGTCAGAGGAGGAGCGCAGATTCTCGACGTCAATATGGACGAGGGAATGCTCGATGGCGAGAAAGCCATGGTTAAATTCCTCAATCTGATCGCGTCTGAACCCGAAATTTCCAGAATCCCCATCATGATCGATTCTTCCAAATGGTCGATCATCGAGGCGGGACTCAAGTGCGTTCAAGGAAAAGCAGTAGTGAACAGCATCAGTCTAAAAGGAGGAGAAGAGGAGTTTATTTATCAGGCCAAACAGTTGCGACGTTATGGAGCAGCGGTTATCGTGATGGCATTCGATGAGAGAGGTCAGGCCGACAGCTTGGAGCGCCGAAAAGAAATATGCGGCCGATCGTACAAAATACTTATTGAGAAAGTCGGTTTTCCCAAGACTGACATTATTTTTGATCCGAATATTTTCCCTGTAGGAACGGGAATAGACGAACACAACAACAACGCGATCGATTATTTTGAATCGACCAAATGGATCAAAGAGAATCTGCCCGGAGCTTTGGTCAGCGGAGGGGTGAGTAATGTTTCATTCAGCTTTCGTGGAAATAATGTAGTGCGAGAAGCCATGCACAGTTCATTTCTTTACCATGGCATTAAAGCCGGAATGGACATGGGAATCGTAAATCCTTCCATGCTCACCGTCTACGATGATATTGACGAGGAACTGCTGATTCGAGTAGAAGATGTATTGCTCAACCGACGTGAAGATTCAACCGAGCGATTGCTCGAATTTGCCGAGAACATTCAGGATTCCGGCCCGAAAGAAGATCAGATCGAGGAGTGGCGAAATCTCGAGGTGAAAGAACGCCTGAGCCATGCCTTGGTCAAAGGAATCGATAAACACATCGTGGAGGATACCGAAGAGGCTCGGCAGTTATTCGATCGGCCGATTCAAGTGATCGAAGGACCGTTGATGACAGGAATGAACGTGGTCGGTGATCTGTTCGGCTCGGGAAAAATGTTCTTGCCCCAAGTCGTAAAGAGTGCCCGGGTGATGAAAAAAGCCGTGGCTCATTTGCTGCCCTACATCGAGGAGGATAAAAAGAAATTTCAAGATACATCTGCCCAAGGAAAAATATTGCTGGCTACTGTTAAGGGCGATGTCCACGATATCGGAAAAAACATCGTAGGAGTGGTGCTCGCTTGCAACAACTACGAAGTGATAGATATGGGAGTGATGGTTCCTGCCGAAAAGATTTTGGACAGAGCCATCGAAGAGAAGGTTGATGTCATCGGCCTCAGTGGTCTTATCACCCCAAGTCTCGAAGAGATGGTGAACGTCGCCAAGGAGATGGAGCGCAGGGGGTTAAACATCCCTCTTTTAATTGGCGGTGCCACGACCAGCCGTGTTCACACTGCCGTAAAAATAGAACAGCACTACCTGAATAGTCAGACGGTACATGTCCAAGATGCCTCGCGATCAGTAACGGTGGTTGAGCGATTGCTTGGAAAAGAGAGCGGTTCATTTATCGGCGAAGTGAAAAAAGATTACGAGAAGATTCGCTTCAACCACGCGGGAAAAGAGAAGGTGAAAAAGTACCTTTCACTATCCGAAGCGCGCTCGTCAAGATTAAAAATTGATTGGGCCAATGAGCCCGAAATGGAAGAGCCTGCGCACCTCGGGGTGAAGACTTTTTACGATACAAGCTTGCGTGAAATAGCGGGTTATATCGATTGGACACCGTTTTTTCAAACCTGGGATCTACATGGTCGTTTCCCCCAAATCTTGGACGATGAGGTAGTCGGAAAAGAAGCGGTAAAGCTCTATGAAGATGCCACTCAAATGCTGCAGGACATCATCACCAATCAATGGCTCAAAGCGAAAGCCGTTATCGGTATTTGGCCGGCCAATACGGTAAATTTCGATTCGATTGAAGTCTACGATCCGACCGATTCGGGAAAGGTCATTCATCAATTTGAGTGTTTGCGACAGCAAGTCAAGAAGGCTGCAGGGCAACCAAACCTGAGCCTTGCTGATTTCATCGCACCTAAAGAGTCGGGAAGAAAGGACTATATCGGTGGTTTTGCCGTGACGGCAGGAATAGGCATTGAACGCCACATCGAGCGTTTTGAAAAAAATCACGATGATTATTCCATCATTATGATCAAGGCTTTGGCCGACCGACTGGCGGAGGCCTTTGCCGAATTGATGCACGCCAAAGTGCGAAAAGACTTCTGGGGCTATGCGCGACGCGAGAAGCTGACCAACGAAGAATTGATCAAAGAAAAATACCGAGGCATTCGTCCTGCGGCAGGATACCCCGCCTGCCCTGACCATACCGAAAAGCCGGGATTGTTTGAACTTTTGAATGCTACCGAGCACACGGGAATAACTCTGACGGAAAGCTTTGCTATGTATCCGGCCTCCTCCGTATCAGGGCTTTACTTCGCATCAGCGCACTCTAAGTATTTCGGTGTGGGCAGAGTTGCGAAAGATCAGGTTAGGAGCATTGCAGAAAGAAAAGGCATGGACTTTGCCATTATGGAAAAGTGGCTGGCCTCGAACCTCAATTATTGAATTGAATCCTCTATTTTAGGGCCCGTCTAGGAGCTAGATTTTTATGCGTTTTTTTACGGCAGTTTTTTTGTTATTCTCATTGGTTCAGGTCGAAGGATTCGGCCAAAATAAGCCTGTTCAATTGGGTGTTACGGGTTCTGATTGTATTGGAGCACTCACCATCCAAGATTCTGTGATTGGCCCGGTTTACTCGCCGAAAGGCTTTGGCAATAACTTGGAATTGGTCGGATATGAATTGGGTGATCCGTATTTTATCCAAAGAGAGCACAATTCAGTCTGGTATAAATTTACCATCCCCTACGACTGCATCTTTACGTTTGACCTGATTCCCATCCAGAAGGATGACGATTTTGATTTTCTGCTGTTCTTGTACGATGGCCCTAATTTTTGCCGCGACATTACAGATGGAAAGAAAATTCCGATTCGAACCAATATTTCCAGAAAGAACATTGAAGTTCAAGGTCAGACCGGAATGAGTGAATCTTCGGTAGATGAGTACGTTCCGTCAGGGCCCGGTAGTTCATATAGCCGCGCTTTGAAAGCCAAAAGAGGGCAAACGTATTATCTATTGATCGATAATCCATTCCGAGAAAACGAGGGGCATAGTATTCATTTGCATTATAAACGACTCGAACCCATCGCAGAGGGTCAGGAGTCAGATAAAGAAGAACCGGCTTACGAAATTCCTCTGCGCACGATGAGAGTAACCGTTACAGACAAGGAAACAAAAGAACGCATTCAATCCAACATCTTTATCGATAACTTGCCTGACTCATTGCCATCAAAGTATCCTGCCGTTTCTCAGGTAACGATCGACGTATTGAGCTACAGAACCTACGATATCAACGTTATCAAAAAAGGATATCTCCTCCATTCCGAGCAGTTTATTCCAAAAAATGATTCGCTCTATGAGATTGATATAAAGTTGAAGCGAATGCAGAAAGGAGATCGGATAAATTTGGGGAACATCAAGTTTGAAAGTGATCAGGCGGTAATTTTGGAGAAAAGCAAGTCGGCACTCGAAAAGCTGGCTGAGTTCATGGTGGAGAATGACAACATCAGCATCGAAATTCAAGGCCATGTGAACGGAGAGGCCAAAAGAAATAAACGCAAGTACGTCAAGCTCAGCGAGGCCAGAGCTAAGGCGATCTACGAGAAATTGAGCGATGCAGGTGTCCCTGAATCTCGAATGACCTACAAGGGGTTTGGCAATGCCAAAATGATTTATCCCACACCGGTAAACAACCGCCAGGCAGAAGCCAACCGAAGGGTAGAAGCCGAGGTAGTCAAACTCTAAACCACATTTGAACTCGGGCTTTTCAGCCTTTTACCGAATTCTATTACCGTTTATACTTTATTCGGAATCTCTCTTGGATGTCATTCTTACTTTTATCTCCATTAAATCATCCGTCATGAGAATTAGTACCGTTTTCATTCCGTTTTTGTTTGCCATAACCACCTCATATGCCCAAGAAAATTGGGATTTACAAAAGTGTATTGATTATGCGTATCAAAACAATGTCACCGTTCAACAGAGTGCGCTTAATGTGGAGCGATCGGAAATTGGATTGAAACAAAGTAAACTCGGGCTGCTGCCAAATTTGAACGGAGGTGCCACGCATGGATACAACTTCGGGCAGCGGATTGACCCTTTTACAAATACGTTTGCAACGGAGCGGGTTCGAACAAACAACCTCTTTTTAAGCTCGAGTTTAGATGTATTCAACGGCTTTTCGAAAGTCAATGACGCTAAGCGAAGCCAGCAAGATCTGGAAGCTTCGAAATACGATTTAGAGTCAATCAAAAACGACATTGCCCTGCAGGTGTGTTTGGCCTACCTCCGAATTCTCCAGAATAAGGAAAGCCTAGCCGTGAGCGAAAATCAGATTGCCTTGACCCAGCAGCAAGTCGATCGGATGGGCAAACTGGTAGACGCGGGGCAGATGCCAAGGGGAACGCTTTATGATTTGGAATCTCAATTGGCTCAAGAGCAATTAAACTTGGTGACCAACCAAAATGCGGTTACGCTCTCCCTTCTTTCGATGACTCAACTCTTGCAGCTGGAGCCAGAAAAGGCCAGAGATTTTGATATTGTTAAACCTAACCTAACGGACGAAGGAGTGGAGCTTTTGAGCAACAGTGCTCAAGATATTTACATTAAGGCCAAAACTCTTATGCCTCAGGTACAGGCAGCCGAGGCTCGGCAAAGCTCGGCGGAATATGCGTTGAGCTCTTCTCAGGGGCTTCTTTATCCTTCACTTCAATTGAGTGGATCACTCGGATCGGGATACTCGGGAATTAATCGCATCATTACAGATGAAGGGGAACTCACTTCCTTTCCAATAGGGACCGTAGTGGTTGGGGGTGATGTTCTTATGGTGAACTCCTTTCCTCAGCCGGATCCAACCACACAAACTTTCGAAACCAAGAGTTTCGGTGATCAGCTTCAGGACAATTTCAACCAAAACCTGCAGCTTACTTTGAGCATGCCTATTTTCAATGGATGGTCAGCCAAAGCGAATGTTGAAAGAGCCAAGATCAATCAACTCGACGCCGACCTTTCCTACCGTCAGGTAACCAATCAACTTCGCTTTGATATTGAACAAGCATACGCCGATGCCAAAGCGGCCATGAACACCTATATGGCTTCACAGCAAGCAGTTCGAGCACTGGAAGAATCATTCAAGTACGCTCAGGTGCGTTACGAACAAGAAGTTATCAATGCAGTGGATTTTAACACGACCAAAACACAATACACGAATGCCCAAGTAGACATGCTGCGATCCAAATACGACTTTGTGTTTCGCACAAAGATTCTGGACTTTTACTTAGGCAACCCGATCACCCTGTAAAGCTTAATTATCATGAATAAAAAAACAAAACGGCTACTTTGGATTGCAGGCATCGTCATTGCTGCGCTGGTTATTGCAGCTGTCATTAAAAAACGTTCAAGCAGCGATACCAAAGTTACTACTGCTCTCTCCTCCGAAAGAACCATCGTCGAGACCGTGGTCGCCAATGGAAAAATCCAGCCCGAAACAGAGGTGATCATCTCTTCAGAAGTTTCCGGAAAGATATTGGAACTTCCGTTGAAGGAAGGAGCCAAGGTCCAAAAGGGACAGCTCTTGGCAAAAATCAATCCTGATTTGGCTCAAGCTGCTTTGGATAGAGCCGAAGCTTCTTACAATAATGCCCAAGCCAACAAGGCCAATTCAGCTGCGAGATTGGTTCAGGCCAAAGCACAGCTCAGGAATGCTGAACTCTCCTTTCGCCGAAACGAAACACTCTTTGAACAAGGAGCTATCAGCCAATCCGAATACGATAATGCACAGGCCTCCTATGAAACTGCCGTGGCCGAAGTTACTGCGGCCGAAGAAACGCTGAAAGCGGCTAAATTCAGTGTGCAATCAGCGCAGGCATCGGTAAAAGAGGCAAGAGACTCCTATTCCCGAACGACGATCGTCGCGCCCATGGATGGTACGATATCTCGACTGCTCGTGGAAGAAGGCGAACAGGTAGTAGGAGCGATGCAAATGACGGGAACGGAGATTATGCGGGTGGCCAATCTCGATGTGATGGAAGTACTGGTGGATGTAAATGAAAGTGATATCGTACGTGTGGCATTTGGAGATACGGCAACGGTAGAAGTCGATGCTTACATCAACCGAAAATTTAAAGGAATCGTTACTGAAATTGCCAACTCGGCCAAATCATCGGGCATGACAGCCGATCAGGTCACTAACTTTGAGGTAAAGATTCGCATCTTGCAAGATTCGTACGCCGACTTGGTAGATCCCGAGCATCCCGAGTTGTCTCCTTTCAGACCGGGAATGAATGCCACCGTAGATATTATCACAGCCAGGAAGGATGATGCAATCGTGGTTCCGATAGAAAGCGTCACGACCCGCACCGATACCGCTAAGGCCGATAAAGTTTCTGCCGTGGATCGTTTGGTGGGCCAGAAAGCTGAGGATGACGCTGAGCCCTTCACGGTGGTTTTTTTGCTTACTGACGCTGACAAAGCTCAAATTCAAGTGGTGGAGACAGGTATCCAAGACGATAAATTCATTGAAATAACAAGGGGAATAGAAGTGGATACCGAAGTGATCAGTGGCCCCTACGATCTGGTTTCTCAGAAGCTGATGCCCGGCGATAAGGTCGAGGCCGTTTCCAAAGAAAACTTGTACAAACAAGAC
>JGI12210J13797_10759389_pt1 | contig 33194 bp, 18 predicted proteins | sample ElkSlonscriptome_3_FD_13797 | JGI IMG/M metagenome (IMG submission 13797) | reverse complement strand
GGGAAATCAATCAAGGATAAAATATAGTATTTGACGGTTTATTGAAAGTTTCAAAAAAGGCGATAGAATTATTGTTTCAATTTGGGACGTTTTTTTAGTTTGTGAAATTGTTTCAGACCGGCTAGATCCAATTTCTAATTTGCCAATTCTAGATTTGAACAAAAGGCTTTTGATTGTTATAAATAAATTGTTGCACCGAGCGGATACGCTACCTACCAGGTGGGCAAATGGCACGTCGGCAATACTGAGCCGTACTGGCCAAAAAACAAAGGGTTCCAACAGTACCTCTCACTCATTGAGGGAGCTATGAGCTACTACAACAACTGGCCTTGGGGCAAGAACCAGGATACGCTGATGATGCGCTACAATGGGGAGCAATACCACCCGGACGATGGTTTTTTCGCTACCACTACCTTTTCTGATACGGCCGCGGCCTTCATCCGCCGCCACCCAGCGGATCAGCCCTTCTTTATGTACCTGGCCTACAACGCCCCGGATTGGCCACTGCACGCTACGGAAGAAGACCAGAAACAGTACGAAGGACACTACGACGCAGGTTGGGAGCCTGTCCGGCAGCAACGCTTTGCCAGGATGAAGGAACTAGGACTACTGGGTAGCAAGGCGATTGATTTGTCATCTGCTTACAAAACTGTACCAGATTGGGACTTGCTTAACCCAACCGAACGGCAAACTTGGAGCAAGAAAATGGAACTCTACGCCGCCGTCATGCACCGCATGGATATTGATATTGGCCGGGTGGTGTCATCGCTACGGGAAACCAACCAGTTGGACAATACACTCATCATTTTCCTCAGTGATAACGGGGCCAGCCACGAAGACCCTAATGGCTCTTGGGTCATCTACCCCAACGATGGCAAACCTGGCAGAGTGTATTCTTTTCCGGCTTACGAACTGCCCTGGGCCAATGTGAGCAATACCCCGTTCCGGCTCTTTAAGTCTTACCTACACGAGGGCGGTATCCGCACGCCATTGATCGCCCACTGGCCAAAGGGCATCGCCCCGGGGAACACTGACCAGCAGACGGTCGGGCACATTATTGATGTTTTGCCTACCATTTTAAACTTAGCTGGTGCTACCTACCCGCAACGGTTCCATGATCGCGACATTACGCCGCTGAGCGGGGTATCGCTACTGCCCGCTTGGCAGGGACAAGGACAGCCCAGCGAGCGAACGCTTTTTTGGGAGCACCAGTACAACCGCGCCCTGAGACAGGGGCCATGGAAATTGGTATCGGCCTACAAACTACCCAGCCAAGCCCGGCGAAACTTGTGGGAGCTATACAACCTAGACGATGACCCCACCGAGCTGACCAACCTAGCAGATAGCCAACCAGACATGGTTAATGAGCTAGTACAGCGGTACGAGGCATGGGCCAAGCAGGTAGGCACACTTAGCAAGCAGGCCATGGACAGAGCTTAGGATAGGTAAAACTTAAACTAGCAATGAGGCATCTATTTCGTAGACTTTCAGCATTAATTTTACCTACACAGGTACTGTGGCTCGTATGCTGTCAGGAACCGCTCCCACCGTCTACTGATGAAGGTCAAAAGTATACTTACCGGGGCTGGAATATTCTCTCTTCGCACCGGGAGAACGGGCTAAAGACGCTAGACAAAGCCGCCGAATACGGAGTCAACCACATAGAGCTGTCGCACTATCAGCTTTGCCACGACCTAAAAGACTTGCGAAAAGAGGAGAACCGCCAAGCCACTAACTTCTTCATTGATGCCGCCCACCAGAGAGGCATTGATGATGTCTACGTATGGGATCATGCCTTCTACGATCTTAGCTATTACCCCGACCAGTTTAAAGTAGATAATACATTCGATACGACCGATCTGCGGCACCATACCGCCAAGTTCAGCGGGGGAATTCAGCAGCAGCTTGACCTGGACGATCCGGAATTTTGGCAGTGGGTGTACCAAGACTATGACTCGCTACTGGCGATGGCACCTCAACTAAACGGCGTTGTGCTTACCTTCATTGAGACGGGCAGCTACGTCATCTATCAGCATTCGGATAAACTCACCAACAAAAGCCAGAAGCTGGCCGCCCTGGTAGACTCGCTGGGTAATTACTTTATTGACCGCAAGGCGCTAAAGCTTACGATCCGCACGTTTATCTACAATCAATTTGAAAAAGACATCATCTTAGAAGCTTTGCGGCTCATCAAGCGCAACGACCTGACGGTGATGATCAAGATGGTGCCTCACGACTGGTTTATGACCTACCCTTACCAAGACTATGTGGCCGACATCCCATTCCCGGTCGTGATAGAATACGACGCAGGGATGGAATATGCCGGAGAAAATATTATTGTAAATTCATTCCCCAACTACTTTGCTGATGCCTTTCGGCATTACCATCAGTATGATAACGTAGTGGGCTACTGCGCCCGTGCCGATCGCTATGAGGAAACTACCGCGGTAGGCACGCCCGGCGAAACCAACCTCTACGTATTGTCTCGGCTCGCCGAAGACACAGGTACGGCTACCGATACTTTGGTCAAGACGTTTATTCGCAAAAACTACGGCGCAGCTACGCTACCGTATCTGCTTCCTGCTTTCCAATCGGCTTTTCCTATAGTTATGTATACGATGTATACATTGGGGTTGCATACCGCCAACCATTCGAGGCTTAACTACCATCGTAAGACAATCTACCACACCCACACCACGGGCGAGTGGTACGCCCCCAACGATCAGATGATCAGCATAGCACACGATGTAAACCAGACATTGCACAACTACAAAGATGTGCTTAACCACTTAGCCTTTCCGGCTTACAAGGTGGACACTGCCGGGCTACAAAAAGACATCGGCTGGGTGCTGGATAGTGGCTGGCTATCGCCAGAAGAAATGATGACCCCCACGTATTTGGAGATGGTCATCAGCGAAAAAGATTACGGAGTATCCCTGGCCGAAGAAGCTTTGGCACGAGTAAGCGAGGCCATCCCTCTCATATCAGATTCAGCCCAAGCAGCCAAATTATACCATACATTTAACCGCACGCTCATCTTTGCCCAGGAGCGGCGGGGGGCAGCAAAAGTAGTGTATGGGTACCGCCTGTGGGGCCGGGGCGCAGCGTACCAAACTGATGCGCTCGCCACGCTCATCTACGAAGGTTTAGACGAAGCTGAAGCAATGCTAAAAGCCATAGACAACTACCCGGTACACACCCCGCTGGGGCAATGGCGTTGGCATCGCGACCGTGAGTCCTTCAGCCTGTACCAGCGTGCCATCACCCAAACTGGCTGGCCTGAAGTCGGCCTGGGTGGCATCACCGTACCCCGACCTTAAATTATTATTACATTAGCTAAAATCACCAAATTATGAGATACACTATCTACCTATTATTCGCCGTAGCTGCGTTCTCGTGTGCACCTTCCCAGGAGCCAGAGGTCGCTGAAGCGGCAGCACCAGCCTTGCCCAATATCATCTTTATCATGGCTGACGACCTGGGCTACGGTGACCTGGGTAGCTACGGGCAACGGCAGATCCAAACGCCTCATCTAGACCAGATGGCCGCCGAAGGGATGCGCTTTACGCAGGTGTACACTGGGTCGCCCGTCTGTGCCCCGTCGCGCTCGGTGCTGATGACTGGGCAGCACACCGGCCATACCAAAGTGCGAGGCAACTTCTCGGCCATAGAGGTGCCCGGACTACCCGAGCCTCGCCGTATCCCCCTGGCTCCGGAAGATACCATCGTAGCCGAGTTGCTACAGCAGGCAGGCTATATTACCGGTATGTTTGGCAAGTGGGGCCTAGGCGAAGCCACCACTACGGGTGAACCTAACGCCAAAGGGTTTGACGAATGGTTTGGCTTCAACAATCAGCGGCGGGCCCACTCGCACTATCCGGATTATGTGTGGCACAACCGCGATACCTTCCACATACCTGCCAACCAACAGCAGCAGCGCGGCCAGCATGTACATGAGCTGTTCACCCAGTTTGCTTTTGATTTTCTCAAAGAGTACCGTGATACTACCTTCTTTATGTACCTGCCCTACACGGTGCCGCACAGTGAGTTTGCCGCTACCGATACATTCTTGGCGATGTACGAAAGCCAACCCTGGAGCGATCAGGAAAAGAAATATGCAGCGATGGTTTCAATGCTAGACACCGATGTGGGGCGCATCTTGGACAGCTTACGGGCCTACGGGATTGACTCTACCACCATGGTCTTCTTCTGCTCAGACAACGGGGCGGCCAATCGCTACGAAGGCACCTTTGATAGTTCAGGCGAGCTACGGGGCCGGAAGCGGGACATGTACGAAGGGGGACTGCGTACCCCGATGATCGCCCGGATGCCGAGTCAGGTACCCGCTGGGCAGGTTAGTGAGGTGCCGTGGTACTTTGCCGATGTACTGCCTACCCTAGCCGCACTGGCGAAAACCAATCCACATAAACATATTGATGGGCAAAACGTACTACCCATACTTCTGGCAGAAAGCGACACGCTGCCCGAGCGGTACTTGTACTGGGAGTTCCATGAGCGGGAGTTTGACCAGGCAGTACGCTGGCAGCAGTGGAAAGGGGTACGGCAGGGTGCTGACACACCATTAGAACTCTACAACCTTACCGATGACCTAAGCGAAAGTAATGATGTAAGCACCCAGCACCCCCAGATCGTGCAGCAGCTCACCACCTACCTGGACTCAGCCCGAACAGTATCCCGCTACTGGCCGATAAATGAGTAGAAGCGGACGTATAGAGCACGTTTCACATTTAAGTGACTATAATCTCGTAGTAGAAAAAATATTTAGTACGATGAATACCTTGCCTAAGGATTGTGCTGCTATTTGTACTACTACATTTAGGGTAGCCGATTTACCTTTTTGCGAATAGGTCAAAAATTGCGTAAATATGATTATTGGTTTTATAGTCTGACAACCCAAGATTTGTGAAAAGTCGGGGAGCGTTATTTTTGTGGTAACCACACTACAAAAACGATGCTCCCCTTCAGCCTCAGCGAAACTGACACCGATATTGTAAATATCGAAAGAAAAACGCACAAAAGCCCTTTAGTCAGGGACAGAATGTATGTTCTCCACCTTTTAAACATGGGCTATACACGACAACAGTCGGCCCCAATAGTGGGCTGCCACCCTAACTCGGTGACTAATTACGTGAAGCTCTATAACCGAGGTGGGCTGGATGCCGTAAGGCCATTGGGCTACAACTACAGCCACCATGAGCTGTCTCCCGTTTATGAACAGGTCGGTGAAGCACTAGCGCAAGCTGAATGTACCACGGTAGACGAGGCTCGCCAAACCCTGCGCTCAAAGTTTGGCTACCACCGCAGTAAAGAAGCCGTAAGGCGACTACTGCACCATTTGGGGTTCAAGCGCAGGAAAACGGGTACGTTCCCAGGCAAAATAGACGATTTTGCTGCCTGGCAAGCCAAGCAACAGGCTTTTATCGGTACGCTCGGAAGACTGATTGACCAAGCCAACGGTGAGGAACTTGACTTGGTTTTTGGTGACGCAGCGCATTTTGTCTATGGCAAATTCAGTAGTTTTCATTGGGGTAAAGAGCCCAAGTACAAGCCTAGCGGTCATGGCCGCTACCGGATCAATGTCTACGGGGTTTATGACATCATGACCAACCAAGTATACACCATGTACAACGAAGGGTATGTTAATGCGGATTTTATGATAGAATACCTCGGGTGGCTGCGCTCCGAATGCTATACCGACCAAGAGCGACCGCTACATTTGATCCTTGACAATGCCCGCTATCAGCACTGCCAGTATGTAAAAGAATGCGCCAAGAAGCTGACTATAAAGCTTGAGTTTTTGCCGGGCTACTCTCCCAACCTCAACGTGATTGAGCGTTTGTGGAAGTACCTCAAAAAAATAGTGGGCAAGCAGTATCACGCCGACAAAGCTTCATTTGAAAACGCTATCGTCAGGCTGCTTGCATCCCTCGGTAATGACATTCACCAAGAAAAACTGTGGACGCTGCTCAAACCTGTTTTCCAGTGCTATGAAAAATCACAAATCTTGGGTTGTTGAACTATAGCTCGGCCTTAAATAAATAATAGTATGCAAACCAATCTTGATTCCCGGAGGGATTTTCTTAAGAAAACAGCACTTGGTACCACCGCAGTGGGACTGAGTGTCAAGGGATATTCTAACATTGTCAGCCTAAACGACGGCCCCTACTTTGGCAATGGTTTTCGAAATGGCTGGGCGGATCAGAATTCTATTGTCATCTGGACACGGCTGACCAAAAATCCAGAAATGAATTCTACAGGCAAAGCATTCATTGAAATCAGCAATGAAGAGCATAAAAAGCTGTGGAATAGCACCGATGAGGAAGAGATCTACCGTGCTCAAATTCCCTCGGGCTATGAACTTGACCAAATGGAAGGTGCTTGTCCGGGTACGATAGGAGAAGTAAAGCTTACGTACTATCCTACTAACCAACCTAGTCGAGCAAAAGAAGTATCCTGGACAAATGTTGATCCTGAGCAGAATTTTACTGCCCAATGGAAATTGGGAGATCTTCAGCCCGGTACCCGATACACGGTAGAACTAGAAGCAAGAGCCAGCGAAGATATGGAAACTACTAATACGCTTAGAGGCAGTTTTCTATCTCCCCCTTCCCCTGAAAACAGCAAGGATATAAGTTTCTGCATAGTTACTTGCCACGACTACATTCGGCGCGATACGCCAAAAGGACATCAGATGTATGAAACCATGTTGGCTCAAAATCCTGACTTCTACGTACACACTGGAGATATTGAGTACTACGACAAACCAAGCCCCTACGCGCTGACCGAAAAACTAATGTATTTTAAATGGAATCGTCTTTTTGCCCTTCCGCATCAACGGAACTTTTATAATCAGACCACGACCTATTTCCTAAAAGATGACCACGATACGTTATGTAACGACTGCTACGAAGGGATGACCTACGGTACGGTTTCTTTTGAGCGAGGTATTGAGATTTTTGACCAAGAGCAATTTCCAACGAATGAAAAACCGTACAAAACGGTTCGCTGGGGGAAGGACTTACAAATATGGCTGATGGAAGGAAGAAACTACCGAAGCAAAAACTCCGATGAGGATGGATACAATAAAACCATCTGGGGCGAAGAACAGAAAGAGTGGCTGTTTCGCACACTAGAAGATTCAGACGCTACCTTTAAAGTCATTATATCACCCACTCCTATCCTAGGCCCTGATAGGAAAAACAAAAATGATAATTATGCTAACGAAACCTTTGATCACGAAGGAGAGCGAATACGATTATTCATTAATCAATTTGATAACGTATTTATGTGCAACGGCGATCGACACTGGCAGTATGTGACACATTGGAACCATACTAACTTGTGGGAGTTCGGATGTGGTCCAGGTTCAGATCAGCACGCTGGTGGATGGAGTCAGGATAACCAACTACCTGAGCACCGCTTTCTTCGGGTCAAAGGAGGTTTTTTGAAAGGTGAAGTTTCCCAGGAGAATGGAAAATGTACACTTCGTTTCGCCCATTTTGATGTCAAGGGTAATATAGTCCATGAGGAAATATTTGAGCAACAGATTTAGTAGGGTTGATGATCATGTTGATTCAGACTTTTACATTGTGAGTAGAAGTGTTTTTTGTCCTAAAAATTCTGAACAGTATCAAGGCCTTCACTAGCTCACTTTTCGATGTAGCTTCCTCAGGGATCGTTGAATGTAGCTCGCTACGCTCAAGATAAAGAATATAAGCTTTACGATAATGGATCGTTTTTCCATTTTACCGAAGATCTATTAGAACAGAATCCTTTAAATCCTGACAAACTATCAAAGACTGAAGCAAAGCACTATCAGAGACTTCAAAAGGTTCTAACCCAATACGAAGAACATGAATAGTTGCACCGCCATGTGCATTGGGATACCACAGAATAGCTAAACAGCGCAGACGCCTTGCAACTTATACTAAGACTGCTAAATCGTTATTAACCGTTTAGCGTAGATACTAATCAGGGTTTCTGAACAAACTTTTATATCCATTCTAGTTGCGTTTTATTGGCCAAGGTAAGGCACCATTTCGATCCATCCACTGCTGGTATTGCTCCTGCATCAGCAAGGCAGTGTCCGGTTTGCTTTTGCTTAAGTCGTTTAGCTCAGTGGGGTCATTGTCTAGGTCATACAGTTCCCAGGCTTGTCCGAATTGTCGTACAAGCTTCAAGTTATCGTCCCGAAAGGCTTGGTTGCCCTGATGCTCCCAGAACAGGCCTTGTCTATCGGTGTGCGAAGCCCCCTGGGCAAGCGGTAGCATACTACTGCCGTCTATGGCGATTAGGCTGTCGCCACGGTAGGTGCTAGGGTAATCAATCCCAACCAGCGCCAAGCAGGTGGGTAGCATATCGTTGATGTGTACTGGGGTGCGAATCAGTTGGTGACCGGTAATACCCTGGGGCCAATGCATAATCAGCGGAGTAACAATGCCGCCCTCGTGGGTCATGGCTTTGTACTGACGGTAAGGGGTGTTGCTCACATTGGCCCAGTTCTTTCCGTAGGCCGACCAGGAATCGCGGGTGCCAAATTCGGCTTCGGGAGTGGTGTTCAGTTCTATGTTCGCTGCCCCATTGTCCGAAAGGAATATAATCACCGTATTATCATAAATCTCTAACTCCTTCAGTTTATTGACTAACCGACCGATGTTTTGGTCTAGACGATCAATCTGAGCGGCGTATACGGCCATTTTCAGGTCTTCTGCCTCCGAATTCTCTAGCGTATCCCAGTCCGAAAAATCGGCTTCGGATAGTGCCGTATTACTGGCTACCACGCCCAACTCTTTTTGCTTGCTGAAACGTTGCTTCCGGTAATAACCGTAGCCCCGGGAGTACTTACCCCGGTACTTAGCAATGTCTTCCGGGCGAGCTTGCAGCGGAAAGTGAGGGGCAATGTAGGCCAGGTACATGAAGAAAGGTTTATTGTCTTGATGCGCTTCCTGGGTAAACTTGAGGGCGTAGTCGGTGAAGGCATCGGTAGAGTACCAGTTAGAGTCCGGGAACACTTGCTGGTCGTTCAGGTACACCTGTCGGTCGCGGCCAATACAGGGATAGTAGTACACTCCCCCTCCCTTCGGAATACCATACATACGGTCGAAGCCCCGACCTAAAGGAGCATTCTCCGGTTCAGAGCCTAAATGCCATTTGCCCACCATGATTGTGCGATAATCGGCTTGCTGTAGCAGTTGGGCGATAGTGGCTACTCCCGGACGGAAGCGCCCCTGATAGGCTTCGGAACCCAAGTCGCTATCCATATGGCCGTAGCCCGCCCGGTGCTGGTAAACGCCGGTAAGCAGACTGGCCCGGGTAGGGCAACAGCGAGAGGTATTGTAGCAGTTAGTGAACAGCACTCCAGCATTCGCCAGAGTATCCAGATTGGGCGTCTCAATTTCGGAACCGGTACAACCTAGATCAGAGAAGCCCATATCGTCAGCCAGAATGACGATGATATTGGGTTGGTTGGTCAGCGTTTGAGTATCTGGCTCATTAGCATGACAAGCGGCAAGTAGCCCAAGCCCCATGAATAGTTTGCATTTGTTTTTCATACAGTTCACTTTATTTTCTAAATTCCGATTACCCTGTTTTCAATTCATAGATTTAGCAGTCTCCTCATACTATCCAAATTGCTTAGTATTAGCATTTTCTACCAGGTTTTTGGTTTAGGGTGAATCACGCAGAATATTGTAGAGCTGTTTGCAGTGAATTCTGTCCTCTACTAGTTTCTGCTGACCTAACTGCTTATGAAACTGGGTTATGAAAGTATGCTAATAACACAAAGTAAATACTTTGCTCTCGTTTACTTCCCCTTGTTTGTTCTCAGCTTTCCACTTTACTTTCACCTTGGCTTCTTTCGCGTAAATGGGAATGCTGAACTCGTAAGGGTAAATAGTGTCTTCTGCTGATTCCCAATCGTAGCCCTCTACTTGGTATTCTAACCTCACTTTTTGTGCTTCGACTGGAGTGGCGTCGGTGTATACGTATACATTATCAAAGTCAGATAATTTTAAGCGCATACCAGTTAGTGTTCCTAATGCCTTTGCTTCGTGCTCTTCTCTAAAGTAGCTACAGTTATCTGAGCTTGGACTACTTGCTATTTCTTTATCATTAATTTGGAAAGGAACCATGCTTTTTAGATCAACCAGCTTAATGGTCTGTATACCGTTGGCGGGAACTTGTGCTATCAGCTTTCCATTGCTCAACGTACCCGTTGATTTGTCGCCGTTTTGTTGATAGTACTGCACTTCATAGGTTATGCCACTATTCCAGGCTATCACATCGGGATTTAAGAATAGGTCAGTATTTACGGCTTCGCCAGAGGTATTCATCAGTACGAGATAAGTGTTGTTCTCATCATAGCCCCAAAGGTGGTTCAGCGTAATTTCTGAAGTAAATAGGGCATCATCAGGGAGCCAGAGCTTTACGTTGTGGTTGTCATACACTCTTCCCGCATCGTGACCGTACACTTTGCTAGTAAGAAAAGCATAACCCGGCGCGTACACAGATGGAAAATCTACCTCACCCCCTGAACGGTAATAGGCATCGCTTACCAGAAAATCTTGCAGTAGCGCGATATGCGGCCAAAGGTGATTATAAAAGATGTTGTTGTAGCGTACATCTTTAAACCGCTTCATAGGGTAGTCTGGCAATTGATAGATGTTGGTTTCGTATGAATTAAAATAATAGCCCGGATAGTTAGCATATCTACCTAGAACAGCGTTGTAGGCCGCTTCAGCTAAGAGGTGATTATCGGTCAACTGAGCCAGTCGGAGCATCCAAGGGGCGTGATGGGTTAGCATGATAGAGCCTAAGAAATAAGTGTAAGAAGATTCGGGTAGAAGCCCTACAAAAGAAGCTCGCCAAGCTGGCACTTTCTGCTCAGAAAGCAGCGTTGCCGATTTAAAATTATCTATCTCTTGAGGGCTCTCCAGACCGCTTTTTTCAATGTGGTTTTTAGCTGATAGCATTTCAACTTTCCCACCTTTATTGAAAGTATGAATAGAATCAGGGTGGGCAAAAGGAAGCGAGCGAGTCCAGAGCAGCATTTCCATAGCCCCCATTTCAGCGGCATTGAGATATTTTCTATCCTGCGTTGCCTCGTATAATTCAACCAAGTCAAACCATCTGATGCCAAAGTCAGTCACGAAGTAGGCTTTGCGGTCTTGCAATCCGGGACTGGACGTAAAATCTTCAGGATAATCTAAGACGTAATTTTCTATATACTCATCAGCAAGCTGCTTGGCTTTGGTTAATAGGGAATCATTGCGGCTGATCTTGTAGCGGGCTAGGTAATCTTGCCAAGAGTCACTCTTAGTCTGTGTGGTAAGATTCAGCATCCGGGGTTTGCCAAATAATCGTTCTATCTCCGCTAAAAACGCATCGTTCTGAAAATTAGTCATTTGGTACAAACCTGACAATTCCCCGATCTCGGCGTTTGGTCCTTTTAGGTACATAGATGGACTTTGATACTTGATGGTAGTATCTACCCCAAACAAGTATTTTTGACGAGACATCATATACTCCATCATGGGTAGAGCCCGCTTACGGTAGATTTCTTGACTGCCCATCGTTAAGGATACGCTCAGTGGATGCAAAGCTGACACGTTTTTTACGGTGCCGGGTACGTCCTGTAAATAATCACTCCCTTTCCATTCTTTCACCCATCCCGAGTACTCATCGTCCATTGCAAAGTCTACCATATTTTGTAGTGTATTATTCAGACTTACGGTAGCATTTTGCCGTTCCCTTTTGTATTCAATTACTTCGTTGTACAGATAGTCTGCTCCCCTTTCCCAGTTTCCTTCCTGCATAAAATACTGAACCGAAAACTGGTACCCGTCTCCAACTTGCATTTTAGATTCCGTACCACCTAAGATAGGCGCAAAGATCATAGGTTTTGCCATTCCGTTTTGTGTACGTAAGGCAATACCAAATCGTGAGTCGTCAAGCAATGCGTAGCGGAAGGGGACTTCTTCGGGGTGTACATGCAACCCTTGGGTTAAGTCAGAAGCATTTACAAATGATGCTCCCGTAGAGGCATAGGCTTCGGGAGTGAGAAATGCCTGATTAGGAAATCGCTTCCAGGTCCAGACTAATGGCTGGTAGAGAAAATCCAGTTTGTCTACTTTTTGGGTTTTCAAACCCGTGAAACCGCAGGAGAACCAACCTTCTATTTTCGGGCGCAATTCCCAACGAATAATAGGCACTCCATCAGTCTCGGGTAGTTCTATCTCTAAACTGAGTGAAGAGTTTTCGGGTTCTTCCATAAGGAAAACTACTTTATTCTCAGCAGTTCTTTCCATGGTTTTAGCTTTCACCACATCAAAGCTCGCTGATTTCCATAGATCAGGTTCAGCATTCCAGGAAGCTACGGGTGAGAGCCCATTCTCGGTTCGGTGCCGTTTGTACTCAGGCTTTTTCTCCGAATAGAATACTGTTAGCTCGGGGATGAGTTTTTCGGATGATGACTGCCCCACACGACTGACTTTAATACTTTTGAGACTTATATCTATTGAGTAGGATTCATTTTGCAGGTTAATATTCTTTTGGGCGAAGGTAGTGGTACTCAGGAGGAGCAGCCCCAATAAGGTTTGAGTATATTTTTCCATCAATATAGTTTCTTCTTTCTAATAAATGTGTTCTACTAAGGCACTTGCTCTTCCATAAACGCAGCTAAAGCATAGATAAAATCCTTTCCGAAGGCTCTGGCTTTTTCGGGAGTAACCACCTTATCGTACACTAAGGCATAAGGGAATTCTAGAGTAGTGCTCATTAGCATATTTTCGTTGGCAAAAGAAGCCGCCCACTTACTAAATGGCCACCCCTTTTCATAATTGCCACCGGTGTTCCAAGAAGACCCATATGCCATAAAAAGATCCTGCATTTTTAAGGGAATGCTACTTCGTGCTTCGGCTAAAAGGATTTCCGCAAATCGTTTCTGAGCCTTTTCAACTTTCGGATTTGCGTTTCCTACGATATAAACCCACTCGTGCCCCTCTCCTTTCACCCAGGGGTTGTGGAGATCAATACCTACCCAGGGCAGGTCTTCCGTCCAACTAGGCACTATTTCTCGGAGTGTTTTGGTGGTAGCATAAATACTCTCTCCCCGATAATCGCGGTTGTGGTCTCTCGGAAGACGGTTTTTGCCCTGATCGCCGTTTTCTACTCCGTCCTTGTCTAAGAAAGGAATGATCATCAGCTCAGTCTGTGCCAGTAGTTTCTCCATTTTGGTGGTTCCGCTTAGTAGCGTGCTAACAATACCTTCCAGTACATAATTACTCATCATTTCGCAGGCATGAGCCCTGGCCAGAAGTACAATTTTACTGGTTGGTGGTTGGTCGAAATGACTGATTAGTAGTTTCTCTACATCCCGCCCTTGGTTAGACTGGCCAAGGGTAGAAATTTCTATTCTTTCATCATCTTGGTAAGGAGTAATGAATTTCTCAAAATTAGCTTGAGTGTAAGGTGGTGCCAAGGCAAATCGTACTGCTTGATCAGGCTCCGTAAACGTGAAGCTAAAAAGATTGGCATTTAGGTGTTGCTCCTTCGGCATCCATTGCCAAGTCAGGCCACCGTCAGTAGCATAAACCGCTCCCAGATTGGTTAGTATGTTGGGCTTAGTCGCTTTAAAGAACCAGGTTTTGGGCTCGTTGCTGATTGCTCTAAAATACCAGTAAAACCACTCACCTTCGGTATCTCTTAGATCGGGCTTAAAGTATACAGTATCTCCCACAATTTGCTCAACGATCACGTTACCTCCGGCAAATTTAGCATCGATCGTTATTTGAGCCAGAGAGCTGTAGGAGATGAATAACGCTGTAAAAAAAGTCTTAATTATTTTCATAGTTAGTGAATATCAGAAGTTTCCGTTACAGACTGCTGCACCTGCTGATGCAAAGCTTCAATTTTATCAGCGTAGCGGGCGGCAGATTCTTGGCCGTAGGTAGCAAAAGCTTCTTCAATTGCCGGAGAATCTTTCCCTAATCCCTGATCGCCCGTATCTTCAATCCATTGGTTCATTACTCCGCGCATACTATCCAGAGCCACTTTATAATCAGTATTTTCTGCTAGGTTATTAGTTTCGAACGGATCACGTTGAATATCGTAGAGTTCTTCGTAGGGCATATTGGTCACTAAATTCTGCTGGGCTTCGGTAAGCTGATCCTGCTCGTGCAGAATATTCAGTAAATGGTAGATAGGATGGTTGGCTTTGCGATAGGCGGTGGCCGAACTATTCACCGAAAATTCGTGATGATAATTGCGAGAATAACGATAGCGATCGGTTCGCAGGCTCCGGCTACAGAAGTTAGTTTCGCCAATACGATTGGAAGCGGAAAACACAAGCTCGCGAGGTTCGTCTCGGTTGCTTCCGAAAATTACCCGACCCTGCATCTTATTCGGAGGGGTGATGCCTAACAGAAAAAGCGTGGTAGCGGCAATATCAAGCGTGCTTAGTAATTCATCCGAAACTTCGCCAGCTCGGTAGCCCAGCGGTAGATCCACGCCTTCCGGTACGTAAACGATCAGCGGAACCATCAAGCCCGAGTCGTAGTGATAGTTTTTCCCCCGGGTCATGGGGCGGCCATGGTCGGCGAAGAAAAATATGATCGTATTCTTATCCAGGCCGTATTGCCGGAGGCTATCCAGCACTTGTCCCACTTCTTTATCAAGCCGCTCGATACTGGCGTAGTAGTCGGCAAAATCGCGGCGGCTCACCCGATGATCGGGGTAGTAGGGCGGAATGGAAATGCTATCTAGCGGAAACTGACTAGGCATGGCCGGTTCAAAGCGGCGGTGAGTCATGGCAGTACTCAACTGGGCAAAGAATGGTTGCTTGCTCTGAGCAACTTCTTTCCAGTGATACGCGTCAAATTGTTGATCTACATCTGCCCGAAACATCCAATCAGTTTTGCCCTTGCCCGGATAGTCTTTAATATTAGCACACAGGTAACCGGCTTCTTGACTGAGTTGGGCAATCGTTTTTACTCCATTGGGCAGCGTAGGTTTAAGATTTTCGGGATAGCGCATATGGTAGGCCCCGATAGTGGTTTGGTACATCCCGGTAGCGAGCGCCGTCCGGCTGGGGGAACACACTGGAGCTGTGGCAAAGGTTCGGGTAAACCGCATACCGCGTTGGGCTAGTGCGTCTAAATGAGGAGTTTCTACCAGCGTATTTCCGTAACAACCCAAGTCAGGAGATAAATCTTCGGCAATAATCCAAAGTACATTCGGTTTGTCAGCTTGGCTATAAAGCGAAGTCGTGATGAAGGAAAGAAAAACGCTGAGTATGATGTTTTTCATGGGTTATACCTACCGGATTTTGATGGTGTTTGTCTTCTGATGCCAGCCTAAGCCATAGCTAACGATTATTTCATCAGTAGGTGCGTTTATCTCCCAAGTTGTCCGAAAACGCGAAGTGTTTTTACCAGTTTCGGTGAGGGTAATATAGGTAGGTTTGCCTTCAATATGAATTACCACTTGAGCTTGCTCTACCCTTGCCGGATTAGCGTTTAGCGGTGCTATCAATTCTATTCCAATTACATCACCCGTGCTAGCTTGACTGATTTCAGAGGAAAACTGGGTATTGTAGATTTTCACTGAAGTGCTACTACTGCTAAGGTAGGCCAGCCCAGTATTCCAGGCAGTGTTAAAAGTAACCCAGCCTTCGGTATGACCGGGGTCACCGGCTTCGGGATGGTAAGGGTAGATAGTTTCTTTAGGCGAACCGTCGAGTACTCCCCGAGCGGTCTGTAAAATTCCAGCTCCGCCCTGCCACTCTTTGTACCAACCTAACTCTACTCCGGCAAAGTCGGTAGTGGCATCAAAGCCAAAATGCCTTCCCGCCGGATTGCGACCAAAAATATGGTCTACGTAAGCAATCGCCAATTCTTCTAGTCGTTGCTGTTTCTGTGTGTCTTTTATATGCGGAATAGCTGCCAGCGCCGGGGCGGGAAATCCGGCAATATTACCTACTTCATTGAAGCCATTATCGGCTCCCGGTCGGTCGGGCCATATTGTCGGAATAATCCACTTATCATCTGAGTAGCGACGGTAGTCCCAGAGGTTATCCGAGTGGCGAATCATCTCATCGGCCCAGGCTGAAATTTTTTTATCAATACCTCGCGGAGCCCTCTGAGGATAGTTTTCCTGAAAATAGGCTAGCGAAGTGATCGTAACGTGTTCGCCCTGCCGTTGCCCTTTGGTAGTGCGGGGGTCAGTCCAGTTCAGATTGTCCAGCAACCACTGAGTTTGATCATAGGCGGCTTGAAAGTATTTATCTTCATCAGCACGCCCTTCTCGTAGAGCTACTTCGTGCATCATAAGGTTGGGAATAACACTGTGTCCGGGCGGAAATTGTCCTTTCCCGGTTCCGATAAAATCGTATACCTGAAATAGGTCGCCCGAGTGCTCAATATCATGCCACTGCCAACGATTGATCGCCTCATTCCCCCAGATACCAAATAGATAGTCCCGCGCCTCATCGTACACCGACCGGGGAATGTATTCTTCCAGATAGGGATAGGCGTATAGAAAATAGGCTAATTGTTCCTTGAGTAAGGTGTGGTTTACCTTTCCCCGTAAGTAAATATCTACCGCCCAGTAGGCCAATCGGACGATCTCCGGAGTATCTTCCGGCAGCTCTTCTCGCACTCCCAAATACAAACCCTGTACCGGCATTCGCTCAGTAGAAAAAGCTTCGGGGTTAGCGAAGTATAGATTTAGTAGCGACGGAATTTCAAAGGAAAACTGGTGACTATCGCGCCAGGCTACTCCTAGATTAGGGCAGTCTGCACTGCTGTCGGTAGGGGAGTAGCTACGGGAGTCACCAAACCAGCAGCGTACGTCTACCATAAAGTCAATTGCGGGCTGATAAGAAATCTGCTCGATCAAGCCCGGACTTACCCAAAAAGGCACCGAACGGCCGGTATGCTCTTTGTCTTCCACCACAATCTGATAATTGCCCCAGGTGTCGGGGCGAAAATCGGTAAAGTCACCGATATTTCCCTGAATGCTTCCCTCGAACTGCGAAGTATTGTCTTCAGCATTCACTACGCGAAATGGTGTTCCATCAGAAGCCAGCGGAGCCGTGAAGCGTTTGGGGCGATTTAGGTCGTACCCCACTTGGTTCACCAGCACGGGTTGCGGATCGTGGGCGAAAACCTGCACTTCGTAAATGCGTAATGGCTGCCCTTCAATACTACGCAACCTGAGCTTATCGGTATTCACTGGTTCAAAGGCAATGACCGGATTATCGGTAGGCAAGTGCCCCACCTCTTGCCACTGCTCATTCATCCAGGCTTCAGCTACCAGGCTATCAGCTCCTTTTACCAACGGCAACACGATCTGGTCAATGGTGTGCGTCTCATCCAGAGAAATTTCTAACCAGTGGCTTCCTACCGTACCCGCCGACTGCCAGTAGCTTTCGGGATTACCGTCCACCGCTGCCGTTGCCGGTTCTTCTTCGGTTGAGGCCCGCACGGTCTGGTTTAGGGCCAGATTGGATATACTAGTTCGTCTTTCTAGGTTATTAGTTGGTTTATAAAATCGTACATAATCGAAGACAGCGGCTGCGGGTAACTGACTATCGTCTACTGCTTCAGTATCTCCCAAAAAGCTGGCGATGGAGGTAAGCCAGATATGAATAGGGCCCTGGGGCACATCGGTAATTTCTTTTTCCCAAACCTTCTGTCCGTTCAGATAGCAGTAAACCGTATCTTCTGTGTATTCGGCTGCCAGGATTTGGAAATCTTCGGCTAGTGAAGCCGGAATGAGCGGGCTTCCGAAGTGAATGTGTTCACCTTGCCACCGATGAATGTTAGCATGATAGCCTCCTTGATTCTTAGAATCGTGTTCTAGGATATCAATCTCAACGGTAGCATCATCAGTATTGGTGCCACCCGAACCGTTGTGGTGCATCAGCCAGAAAGAGGTGTGCCAACCCGCGCCCGGTGGGACTTTTAGCCGGGCTTCGTAGTAGCCGTGCTGAAAGGCGATTTTGGAGATGAGGCCCGCTCCGGTATAGTCTTTTCCGTTAGCGTCTTCTTTCTTTAGATTGAGGTGCAGAAAACCATCCGATAGCGTAACGTTTTCTGCGAGTTGCGTACTCCAGTGCTTACTATCGGTTCGGTAGTCCCATACCGAAGTATCTAATTTAGTTTGATTGAACTCATCGCTGAAAGCCAAACTGTACTCTCGCTCGTGTAAACGAATAGTTTCAGGTTGGGCTCGACATAAGTAAGTGCTAGCCACCAGTGCTACCACCAATAAATTTCGTGTGATTTCCTTATCGTTTAGTCTCATTAAATAGTTGATTCTTATTCGGTTGGGTTGTTAGATATACTTGATGTTCTTACCTACTTCTTATTTCTTTAAAATATATTCTTCGGACTGGTGTATTTTATCTTTTACATCCTGGGTTTCAAGGCGTAAGCGCACTGGCTCATCAGGGGTCGGGTTATGTAGACTAAACTCGTAGGGGTAGGACTCATCAACTATTATCTGCTGTGGTCCATCACCTACTTGATAGTGAAGAGTTGCCTGTTTTATACCTTTCTCAGTGGCATTGGTGTAGACGTAGGCATCTGCGTAATCCGGCACCAAATTAATGAGCATCCCAGTTATGGTACCTAATTCTTTTTGATCGTCGCTATCTCTGAAATAGCCTTTATTTTCGGTGGTTACGCTACTGGTCGTAACTTTCTCTTGCAGTGGTACATTGTTAGTCAGATCTTCTATTTTTATTGCAATAAGCCCTTGAGGAGGTACTTCTACCGATAGTCTTCCGTTTACCAAGCTTCCACGTGAAGTTGTACCATCGGTCTGATAAACCAGAGTGCTATATTTCCTGCCGTAATCCCAATTGAGCGCATCGGGGTTAAGGTAAAGTGTAGTAGATACTGCCGTAGAAGCTGTGTTCATCAACACCAAATAAGTGTGTTCATCATCTGTCCCCAACAGATGGTTTAAGGCAATTTCTGAAGATTGAATCGCATCTTTGGGTAGCCAGAGGCGAACCTCTGCATTGTTGAAAATTTTTCCGGCTTTATGTCCGTACACCTTGCTGGCCAGAAATGCATAACCGGGCGCGTAGGCTGAAGGAAAATCTACCTGACCATCCGAACGATAGTAAGCATCACTTACCAGAAAATCTTGCAACAGCGCAATGTGGGGCCAAACGTGGTTAAAAAAAATGGCATTGTATTTTATATCCAAATACTCGTGTAAGGGGTAGTCAGTTTGCTGATAGACATTGGTAGCCAAAGAAGTAAAATAGTAGCCGGGGAAATTAGCGTAGCGACCTATCACTCCATTGTAAGCAACATCACGCATCAGGCTATCTTGTTTTAAATAGGCTAATCGTAATAGAGGTGCTGCCTGGTGGTTAAGCATGATTGGGCCGTACCGGTAAGTGTAAGGTGCTTCGGGTGGTAAGCCTACCAATGAAGTTTGCCAGGCAGGTACTACTTGTTCAGGTATATCAGTTGAGGTGTCGTACTCCTTCCATTCGTAGCTGTTGGCTTTATAGCGTCGGCCGGGAAACACCCCGGCAACATTGCCATCCTCGTTAACGGTGATCAGCGAATCCGGTGCTACAGGATTTGAGCGAGTCCAAAGCAGAAACTGCTTGGCACCCAGATAAGCAGCATCTAAGAATCTCTGCTCACTTGTTTCTTCATACAGTTCAAGTAAATCTTGCCAGCGATTGGAATAGTCTATGGCAAAAGTCGCTTGTTTGTCCTGTAAACCCGCATTGGTGCTAAAATCTTGGGGATAGTTGTGTATAGTATTTTCCAAATAGTTGTCAGCCTTCTCGACCGCAGTCTGTAGGGTAGCACTATCGCCATCTAATCGGTATTTTGCCAGATAATCTTGCCAGGTATCTCCACCAGTGGCAGTTTCTAGGTTTAACTGACGGGGCTTGCCAAAAATACGGTTGGTTTCTGCCAAAAACGCTTCGCTCTGTCCGCCTGTCATCTGATGTAGGCTAACCAGTTCGGCAATTTCCATAGCCGGGCCTTCCAAAAAATGGGATGGGTTTTGAGCTACTATGGTGTCGCTAGTAGCGTAGAGATACTTCTGGCGGGACATCATGTACTCGATCATCGGTAAAGCTCGGCGTCTGTATATTTCTTCGTTTCCGGTAGTCAGGGCAATGCTTAAAGGGTGTAAGGCTGATACATTTTTAACGGTACCCGGCACATCAAATCGATAATCATTCCCCTTTAATTCTTCTACCCAGCCGCCGTACACATCATCCATAGCAAAGTCTAGCATGTTTTCCAGGGTTTGGTTGAGGCTGACAGTGGCATTCTGTCGCTCATTTTTATAGTCAAGTACCTGCTTATAGAGGTAATCTACTCCGGTTTCCCAATCGCCTGGTTGCACGAAATACCGCAGTGTAAACTGATGACTTTGGCCTGCTTTCATTTGCGAACCTTGCCCTCCCAAAATGGGAGCCACTATCACTGGTTTCGCCTGACCTATTTGGTCGCGTAGAGCCAGCCCGAATAGTGAGTTATTAAAGAATGCATAGCGGTAAGGTATTTCTTTCGGATGCACCGCCAGTCCTTCCGTAACGCCGTCGGAATTGGTAAATGTAGCGGCAGTGGTAGCGAAGGCTTCGGGGGTGAGTACGGCCTCTACCGGAAAACGCTTCCAAGACCATACCAGCGGTTGATACAGAAAATCTAATTCACTTGGCTCTTTAGACTCGATCCCCGAGAAGGCGACAGAAAACCATCCATCTACTTTAGGAGCAATCTCCCAATTGATTTCAGGAACATTATCCCCGTCAGGCAAGTAAATCTGAGCACTGATAGCAAATCGTTCAGTTTCCCGAAACAAAAGTTTAATAGTACGTTTATCACCCGGCTGGGCAGTGTTAGCAGTAACATTCGTGCGTTCTCCCTGCTTCCAAAAATTAATCACTTTCTTTGCACCCCAGGCGGCCACCGGCGAACTGCCTTCACTAATACCACCTTGTTGAAAATCAGGATCTTTATCGGCGTAGAAGATAGTAAAACTAGGCACTAAAAAGTACTCAACCTCCTGCCTCCCCAGGCGCTTGATACTGATAATCGCCTTATTTGAAAACTGCTCGGGAGCTGATACTGAGTACGCTCTATTATTGATTTCAACACGGCTTTGAGCTACTATACAATGAATCGGCAAAATACCAATAAGCCCTACTAAGATTATACTATAAAATACGCGTACGTTCATCGGTGTGCTCAAAGTTCTACTGTTCTTGTAAAGATTTATCAGTCTTTTTTGATGAGAAATCAACTCCTTCGCTTAATACTGAATCAGCCGCCAGAATTCTTCCATCTTCTACCATTTTGATGGGCACGAAGGAAGAAGTAATATCTTCGTCGGGGGTATTGGCGACGTTATTATAGCAAGAGATAATCGACCACCTCGGATTCTCGGAGCGATTGGGCCCTGATGCGTGGAGTAAGTTGCTATGGAAGAATAGCGCGTCGCCTGCTTCTAGTTCGCAGTAAACTTCTTCCACCTTTTCTTTATATTTATTGACCATTTTCATGTCAGCTCCCACTTGCTCACCCGCTTTCCCGTGCTCTAAACGGCCTAATTTGTGAGAAGCTGGTAATACTTTCAGGCAGCCATTTTCTTGGTTAGCATCGGTTAGAGCAAACATGACACTCAGCATCTGTTCGGAATACATAAACCCATTGCGGTACCAATAGCCATAATCCTGGTGCCACTCCCAAGCACCGCCTACTTTGGGTACTTTCTGCATTACTTTAGAATGAAAATGAGCTACTGGACTACCGATCAATTGCTCAACTGACTTCACCAGATTTTCGCTTCGGGATAACATTCCGTAGATATCGTCACCGGGAGTATACCACAGAGCCAACCTTGATTCGTTACCTTCTGCGTCTTTTACTGCGTAAGAGTGTTCGGTTAGTGCTTGGTCATTTTTAGATGCATTATAAAGCCTGTTGGCTTCTTCTGAGCTAAGAAATTGCTTTATGATGACATAACCTTGCTCTTCAAACTGTGACAGTTCTTTTTCAGATAACATGACAATATTGTTTAAGTCTAGCGTGAATTAGTGAGAAAAGTTGCCCCTGCAACTGCTAATAAAATATGCAGGGGCAATTATCGCTTAGTAACCTCCTGGATTTTGTTCTAGGCTGGCTCCACTTCCTTCGTAAGTATCTATCTCAGACTGAGGAATTGGTAGTAAGTAGTCCCGAGGATTATTAAATACTCTGTTCTGCGCGTTAGGAAAACGTCCATCGGTATTTAGATCATACTGACTTTCTACTCCCGAATAGTCAACCAAACCATTCTCGTCAATCTCAGGGACTAAAGTAGCGGTTGAGGGATCGAGTATTCGCCCGTAGATTACGCGGGGGACAACTATGTCGGCAATTTCCCATCGGCGAATATCAAATAATCGGAAGCCTTCGTTAGCCAACTCTACCTTTCTTTCTCTTCTAACTATTCTTCTTAACTCACTCTGGCTAGTTGTGGTAACTGCCGGATAGTTAACTACATCATCAACACTAGTGCCGTAGGCTCGAGCTCTCACTTGATTCATCGCATCTAATACTGAAGCGTCTGTTTCGCCCAGTTCTATTTTGGCTTCAGCGTAAATCAATAAGATTTCTGCGTAGCGCATCAGCATAAAGTCCTGCTCGCTCCAGTTTTGCCTCATTAGCTGAGCCTCTTCGTTAGTATACTTTTTCCAAAGGTAACCAGCAAAAGACGCGGGCCAAGATACATTTCTAGAATCCCTATTTCCTCCTCCTTCAGCACCATCAGTCAAACGGTAAATAAGACTGTCGGGGTGGCTCTCAAAAATCAGTCCGGCCCATTCACTCTGCGGAAGTATGATAGTGGCCTCCAGCCGCGGGTCTCTGTTAGCAAATGGCATAGATGGGTCATAAACCGCTGATTCGTCTATCGGTAACCCGTCGGTTGCTTCGTAGCTATCTACCATAGACTGCGTAGGTACTACAGTGCTAAACGACCCCCTATTTCTTGATCCTTGTGCCAAAGGGAACGATGTAGTAGCGAACCCATCCATAAAGGGCATGACAAACATAATTTCGTCTGATCCAGTACCGTCCAGGGTAAAAAGCTCACGGTAATCAGGGTGCAAACCATAACTGCCATTGTCTATTACCTGTTTGGCGGAAGCAGCCGCTTCGGCGTAACGACCTGCGTACAGGGCAATGCGGGCTCTCAAACCCAAAGCGAAGTTCTTGTGCACTCGCCCATCTTGGGCAGGAGTATCCGGCAGAAGTTGCGCGGCATCTTGTAAGTCTGCTAACAAGTTATCCACAATAGTAGACTTAGGTGTTCTTGGCAAGAGTGCATCTTCTGATGAGGCTGCCAGCTCTTCCGTGTAGGGAACGTCACCAAAAAGCTCAATAAGGTAATGGTAGAAATATGCCCGAAGTACGATGGCTTCGGTTTCTATCTGCTGAAGCTTTTCAGCCGAAACTACATCGGCAGCTCTATCTAGATTTTGAATCAGGTTGTTAGCCCGACCAACCCCTCGGTAAAGGTGAGAGTAGATGCTGGAAAAACCTCCGGTTGAAGCACTATGCGATCCTGCTCCTAGTTGTTCCATACCTACGTAGCCCCCTCGAACTAAGCCTATATCAGTTGCCCCATTGTCCATGTTTACTTGTACCGGTAGGTTATACCCTCCTTGCCAGACTACCGAATTATAGACACCTGTCAGTGCCAAGTCTAGTTCTTGTTCGTTAGAAAAAAACGAAACGTCCGTTGGCTCAGTCAAAGATTCTAAATCTAAGACTTCTTCATTACAAGCTGTAATACTAACTATAGCAGTAATGAGTAGTGTTACTATGTGTTTTTTCATGACTATCATACTTAATCAATGCTTAAAAATTTATACTTGCCCCAAATGTGTAGGAAGCGACAATGGGGTAAATAGCCCCACGCGAATTGTTAGGGATTAATGGGTTGACTCCTTCGGGTAGACTGTTCAGATTAAGCAGGTTTTGTCCTGATACAAACAGCCTGACATCGCTTATTCCTATTCTATTTATTAGAGAGGATGGAAGGGTATAGCCTAAGGTAACATTTCGTAGTGATATGTAAGAGGCGTCGAATACCCAGGTACTACTTGGTCGGGCATCGTTGCTTCCTGAGCTTGTCGCAGAAATTACCGGAAAGTCAGCATTAGGATTTTCAGGTGTCCACGATTCTTCAACGTGCCAATCTTGCACTTTACCCGCATTCCAAAGTGCCCAAACAGCATCTCCCTGCAACAGCACATCTCGTTCGCCCACTCCCTGAATGGTCATGGCAAAGTCGAAGCCTTTGTAGGCAGCATTAAGATTCAATCCAAATGTCATCCGGGGGAATGGGTTTCCAATAATTACTCTATCGTCTCCGTTAATCACACCGTCGGCCTCATCAGGAACACCATCTCCGTTGGTATCTACCGTTAACTGGTCTTTGTAGCGGATGTTGCCCGGAATAACACTACCAAACTGGGTGGGGGCATTAGTGATTTCATCCTCATTTTGAAACATGCCTTGTGTTTCGTAGCCGAAGATTGAGCCTATTGGGCTTCCGAGTTCGTTAATCGTATTTCCGGAAATAATTGGCCCTACCCCGGATAAATCGGTAATTTCATTTTGAACATTAGAAGCGTTAAAGTTAATGCCGTAGGTAAAGTCACCTTTATTTTCTCGCCATCCCAAACTAAGATCCCAACCTTTGTTCTCCACACTTCCGGCGTTTTGGGTGGATGGGGATAAACCAACTACCGCCGGAATCGGTAATCTTAATAAGATGTCTTTAGTTTCCCGAACGTAGTATTCGGCCGTTAGGGTCAACCTATTATCAAAGAAGCCCGCATCTACTCCCACGTTGGTGGTTTCGGTGGTTTCCCACTGAATCATAGGGTTAGCCAGAATATTCTGCGTAGCCCCCGTAATCAAATTACCACCGAAGATATAATTGCTGCCTCCAATGGCTATGTTGGAAGTGTAGGGAAAGTCACTCCCTATTTGCTGGTTGCCTAATTGCCCCCAAGAGGCTCTTAGTTTTAAATTCGAGACCAGCTCGCTAATGCCCCGGAAGAAATTTTCTTCCGATATCCTCCAACCGGCAGAAAAAGAAGGAAACACTGCTACCCGGTTTTCAGGAGAAAATCTTGATGACGCGTCTCTTCTCACGTTGGCCTCTAGCAAATACCGATCTTTAAAAGAGTAATTGACCCGGCCAAAGTAGGAAATTAAACCCGAGTGAGTAGCATTTCCTTCGTTAAGGGCGGTTTCTTGAGAGCCGGCATCCAGTTGTTGGTATTGATCAATAATGAAATCATTTCGAGAGGCTCGAAGGGTACTGAAGTTATTTTTGATCAACTCGTATCCACCTAACACTGTAAAGTTATGATCACCTACTAATTTGGTGTATGAGGCTAGTACGTTTACATTGTTTTGAAAATAGCGACTATTACGCTGCACCAACGAATTTCGGTTAGGCACCTGCCGGGTTGATTTAGTAGGCCAGTCCTCAATGGTGGTGTACATAGCATTGAAGTTGTTGAAAAACTCATCCTGATATTCAGGAGCGTACATAAGGGTTAGGTTCAATCCATCCAGAGGCTCGTAGTTTAACCTTAATAGTCCTCTAAAGTAGTTATCTTCATTGGTATTATTACCACCATCGCTCACTGTAGCAATAGGATTTGTTCCCTGCCAACCATCGCCCCAAGAGCCATCAGTATGAATTGCTACTTGTGTGGGGTCAATTCTAAAGGCTTGCTCAAAAATTCTCTCTAAAGAACCATTCGGTCTATTTGTCCTTTCCTGTCTAAAATTTAGATCAAAGTTTACGTCTACCTTTTCAGATAACTTAATATCAGTATTGAATCTACCGTTATATCGTTTGAAATTGTAGTTTTTTACGTTTGCTCCCTGATCAGTATATGATAATGAAGCTAATAAGCGAACCTTTTCACTACCTCCGCTGGCACTTACGCTGTGGTACTGCTGGAAACCACTTTCGGTAAATAGTAAGTCCATCCAATCAGTATCAGGGTAGAGATCAGGATCGTTGCCAACATTGGCAGCGTAATCATCTATTACAGGTTGGTCGGCTCCGGAAACTCTCAGAAAATCAACAGCACCTAGGTACTGAGGGATATCCGTTACGGATTGAACGCCTACGTAGCCATTATAGCTTACCGATAGCTCACCCGATTTACCACGTTTGGTAGTCACGAGAATTACTCCGTTAGATGCTCTAGAACCATAAATGGAAGCCGCGGCAGCATCTTTCAAGACCGATATACTTTCAATGTCATTGGGGTCAATGCCATTAAGATCTCCGGCTATTCCATCAATAAGTACTAGCGGATTATTTGAGGCTCCTAATGAACCCGTACCTCTTATTCGCAGAGTAGCCCCGTCATTTCCGGGTTGCCCACTTGATTGAATTGCGGTTAATCCCGGAGCAAGACCTGCTAATGCTTGAGAAGCCTGAAATACGGGTTGTCTGGCGATAACACTTCCATCGATTTCTTCGACAGAGCCAGTTACATTCACTTTCTTTTGTTCTCCGTATCCAACCACTACAACTTCGCTTAGTGACTGAATATCAGGGGAAAGATTTAGGTTAACTTCACTTCGCCCGTTGATGTCTTCTTCTATGGTTTCAAAGCCAATAGAGGAAAATACTAGTGTAGTTACATCATCGTCAACTGCCAAACGGTAGTTTCCGTCCACATCTGTAACAGTTCCAATAGCGGTACCTTTCGCCAAAATATTAACTCCAGGCAAAGGTTCGTCGGTAGACAAATCTACCACCTTACCCGTAATTGTTTGCTGTTGGGCCAGCAGTGTAAAACTGCTGAGTAGCCCTACGCTTAAAAGTAAATAGTAGCGTTTCATAAGCATTTTAGTTTAGGTTATTGAATTGATTTATATTAGTTCGAGTAGAAATAGACTGCAAACAGCCCCGCCGGTACATCCGCCGAAGGGTGCTGCAGCTTTAAGATAATTTTATCGGTTGTAATGGCTTCATCCAGCACAATTTGGTTGATCGTCTGGTGATTATTCTGTTCTTGGTACAGTACTTTACCATTGCCATCGTACAGCGTATAGTTTTTCACACAGAAGGGGGCCTCGCTTTCAGGGTGCCCCAATAGGCTGGATTCTAACGGGTGATCGAAATCGGTATCGAGGTGCAGTTGAATAGCTTTGATAGTTTGGGGCTGCTCCCACATAAACTCTAGCATGGGAGTAGTATCCAGTGGATGAGCTACCCAGGCATTGCTACGAATACGGGGGCGAGTGAAGCCGTTAGTAAGCTGATTGACTGAAAAGGCTTCTACTGCTGGTGAAATCTGCATCGCCACATTGTGACCACCAGGTCGCCGTTCTGGAGTCCAGAATTCAAAAGCATCGATACCTAATCCTTCGGTTGGTTCCTGCTTGCCGTAGTTGGAAACCGCTTTATTGATTTTATTAAATACTGAAAGTACCCCGGTCACCCGTTGCCTACTGCCTTTCACTTTCACCTGTTCGTTCTTTAATAAGGTAATAAAGGCGTACTGGTCAGCTTCCAGCTCTCGCTCAAAATTGAGGGTCACGTACTGCTCGCCAGGATTTAGCGCTACTTCAAGCTTCCGCAGGGTAATCTCAGGAGTGTAGTTTTCGGGCTTTTCGCTGATCCGTAGTTCTGCTACCAGCGTAGTAGCCTCGCTAGCGTGTACCAGCAGTTGGTACTGGTAGTTGATATCGGCCTGCAACGGAAGTAGTTGAGCTGCCCCATCAATTAGTGGCATCCAAGGCCCATCGTAGGGCAGCTCTTTTATTTGGTAGGTACTAGAGGGAGTGATTTTCGCTTGGTGTACTAAGTCTTCCTTTGCATTTATTGGCACTCCGGGAATACTCTGCCCCCGTTCGTTGAGCCGTTGTTGCAACTCCCGCATTCGCTCGGGTGCAGTTAGTTGAGCGGGCTGAAGCTGATGATCTTTACATATCGCCGCCGCCATACCCACTGCTTGAGCACCGTGGGCGCAGGTTGCCATCACCCGGGAAGAGCCAAACGCCACGTGCGAAGCACTGATAATGCGTCCAGCAAGGAATAGGTTTTCAATGTCTTTACTATAGTAGCAGCGGTAGGGAATCGGGTAAACACCCTTACTGTGCCACTGATTACAGCCCATCTTGTCGCTGTAAATACCGTCGGCGGGATGCAAATCTAACGACCAACCCCCAAAAGCTACCGCATCATCGAAGGCACGCTGATTAACTAAATCGTTTTGGGTGAGCATATAATCGCCCACAAAGCGTCGGCTTTCCCGCTTGCCGGGTACTGTGCCTACCCACTCTAAAGTGAGATTCTCTGATTCGGGAAATTCCCCGCTGTTTTTCACGTGGTGCCAGATACCGTAAATCACCTTCCACAGCTCCCACTTAATTTCTTCTGACTGGTGAATGGTGTCCATCCGCCCGCCGTACTCTACCCACCACAACCAGCAACCGTGATCTTGTAAGCGGTAGTTTCGCAGTCGGGGCAGTTCACCCGCATCTTGAAGGGCGTAGGCAGGAGCTATAAATTTGACCGGATGACCGGTATCTTTAGTGTAGAAGTAGATAGAATGCCCTAGTAACTCACCGTAGTCTTCAATATCGGGGGCAAAGCCTTCGCCAAACTCTTCGGGTGATTCAGCCCCCATGCGAAAGGAAGCTCCGGCTTGGAAAGCTACGATGCCATCGCCAGAAGAATCGCAGAATAGTGGGGCTTGAAGTTCGTACCGGGTGCTGTTCTGGCTACAGAAGGCTTTAACGGAGTTGATTTTTTGAGCGGACGATTTTTCTATCTCATAGACGGCGGTGTTGAGCAGTAAGGTAATATTCGGTTCTTGAGTAACTTTTTCCAGCAGAATGGTATCCAGGATCAGCGGGTTACCCTCTTTGTTCCGATACAAATTTTCTAGCAGTAGCTCATCAATTACTCCACCTTCCCGAGCCCAGCGGTTGTTATTACCCATATGAGAGGTGGCACCCAGAATCCACAAGCGTACTTCACTAGATGCGTTGCCGCCCAGTACTGGACGATCTTGTACCAAGATTACCTCGAGACCTTCGCGCGCCGCAGTGAGTGCCGTACAGGTACCTGCCATTCCACCCCCAACCACTACTAGGTCGGCGTTGAGGGAAGTGCAGCGGGGTGCCCGAACAGATTCAGTGAACTTTTCTTGTATCATACTTTTTTTCAGTAAGTGATTTTTTATCGATAATGACCTTAACCATCAAGGCAACTCCCAAAGCAACTACCACCAGTCCAGTACCGACAACCAGTAGTTGGGCAAAATCAGCGATTAGCCCCAGACCAGTGATAAGTGCTCCTACTGCTAATACTCCTAGAGCGATAACCCGTACGCCTTGTAGGTTATCGTTATCTTCTGTCAAACTACTTTCATCGGTTTCTTCGGAAGCATCTGGCTGAAATAAGGCTCGATGAGCCGGATCCTCTTTTCGCTGAAGGGAGTAGTATAGTTCGTACCCAGCCAAAACAATGATGGGTATGGCTACCCCGGCAGTCATTTCTTGTGCCCTAGTTAGCGTGATGCCTACTTCCGAACCTAAAAATTTAATGGCGGTATTCGCGATCAGACTGATGAGGGTAGTAGCGAGCACACTACGGCCGGTTTGTCGGGGAGAAAACAATGCCCAGATGGGTGGAAGATAGAGTGCCCCACCCGTTAGAGCTCCGACGGTGAGTACCACTTCTACAATCCCACCCATGCGAGGAACTAGCAACGCTACAATAACGGTCAGAATACCAAAGACGGCGGTAGCACTTCTAGCTACCAACATAGTACGCTGATCGGAACTGTGAGGGAAGAAGTGTCGAAAAATATCATTGGTGAACACTCCCGCTGAGATATTTAGGGTAGTATTTACTGAACTGGAAGTGGCAAAGACCATTCCGCCAAGAATTAATCCTAGCATGCCAGCGGGTAGCACCGCTTTACACATCATTAGGTAGGCCCCTTCATCAGCAAAGCCTTCTAGTCCCGGATTAACTACCTGATATATCATAGGAGGTAGCATCCAGACTACCGGACTAATCAGGTATAGTGCACCGAAAAGCCAACCTACTTTCCGGGCTTCTTTGGGGCGAGATACACTGGTGTAGCGTTGAACGTAGGCCCAGTTTCCTCCGACAAATACCAGATTATACAACCCAAAGGCGATCATAAACTCCAGCGTATATTCCTCGCTAAGTAGATCAAAAAAACCAGTAGGGGATTCTGCTACAAAATTATTGATTCCATCCACTGCTTCAAAGGAGAGTGGGACGACAATTAATACGGCAGCGGTAAGTACGATAAATTGCAGTACGTCGGTTACAATCACCGCCCAAAGTCCACCCGCGGCGGTATAAATAGTAATGAGTCCGCCGATAATGACAATACAAAGTGTGATGGGAAAGCCGGTAGAGACTTCCACAATCTTCGCTACCGGATACAGAAATGCCCCAGTGGTGAACATGGCAATAAACAGAAATAGATAGGTGTAGATTTTCTGAGTTTTGTAACCCAGCCTTCGGGTAATGAATTCAGCGGCGGTTAGGGTATTAGTACGTCGCCAGCGGGGAGCAATGAATAAGCCAATTAGTAGCCCGGCAATCGCCATCATCCACTGGATGGTTACTGAAACCCAGCCTTCGGAATAGGCAATAGACCCCCATACTACGAAAGTACCCGCCGAGAAAAAACTCATAAACAGCGAAAGGCCGTTGATCCACCAGGGAACCGAACCACCCGCCGCGAAAAATGACTTAACATCCCGTCCAGTCTTAGTAAAGGAAACACCAATCAGAAAAACGATCAGGGAAAAGATAATTAGCGTCCAGGTGTCTAATGGCTGCAAAATAGGCCGGTTAGGTATTTTGGAAGAAGGTTAATTGATTATCAATTTACTATTCTTATTGGTAGAGATACTTATAGAATTAATAAAAAAGTTTTCGGAAACGCTTTCGGTAACGTTTCCGAAATTCGGTAACGTTACCGAGTATCCTAAATTATTGTCATATTTACCTAATGAAGCACATAACCATTAAGGATGTCGCCCGACGGTTGAACGTATCTATCTCTACCGTTTCGCGGGCGTTCAATAATAAATATGACATTCGCAAAGAGACTCGCACGAAAATACTACAAGTTGCTGAGGAGATGGGCTACCGACCCAACCCCATTGCCCGAAAGCTCATTCAGCAGAAAACCTTTAATGTGGGGGTAGTTGTGCCCGAATTTATCAATAGCTATTTTCCTGAGGTGATCATTGGCATCCAAGAAATCTTGCATAAGCAGGGGTATCAGGTACTAGTTATGCAGTCTAACGAATGCTATACTACCGAGCTAGTAAATATCAAGACACTAGAGGATAATATGGTCGATGGAATGATTATCTCATTATCTCAAGAAATTCATAATAACGATTACTACTTAAATCTATTGGAAAAGGGGTATCCGGTGGTCTTTTTTAATCGGGTTGATGAAGATATTCCGGCTTCCAAGGTGGTTTTTGACGACTATAAGTGGGCGTATTTTGCTACTGAACATTTGGTAAAGCAGGGATATAAAAAGATATACCACCTTTCCGGTTATCAACACTTGAACCTTTCTCAAAATCGTATCCGAGGTTATCGGAAAGCATTGGACAAGTTTTCTGTTCCTTACACCTCCGAATATATTATTGAAACTGGGTTTTATATGGAAGAAGGCCAAGCAATTATGAAAAAGCTATTGGAAGAGGGAAATATCCCTGAGGCGGTGTTTGCTACCAATGATACTGTTGCTATTGGAGCTATGAAAGCGATAAAAAAAGCCAGGCTAAAAATTCCTAAAGATATCGCATTGGTAGGGTTTACGGAATCTAAGATGGCCGATATCGTTGATCCTCCGCTTACCAGTGTAAGCCAGCCTACCTTCGAGATGGGCAGAAAGGCAGCTGAGCTACTACTTCGGCAAATTAGCTCTGATGGTTTTGCTGCTCCTGAAACAGTCGTTTTAAACGGGAGGCTAAATGTGAGAGACTCTTCAAGAAAAGGGTTAAGGTAGTGTTAAGCTCGACTGTAGCCTTTTATAGATTGAAAGGGGGAAAGAACTCAAGGGGGAATGCCTAGTTTTGGATTGTCTTACGATTCAAATCTATGCTTATTATTCCCAAAGAGTTCTCCGATCAAATATCAGCATATGCTCCCTTGTTTGCTAGAAAAGTTTTTAACCATGTCAAAGTTCTACTTATGGCCGGTACCCCGGTGAGTAGTTTGCTAGTAGTAGGCCGTCGCACAGTATGCAGTACCTTGCGCGCAATGGGTCTGAGTCAAGAGAAGCAATTTCACAAGTACCATCGGGTATTAAGTAAAGCTAAGTGGTCACCCTATCAGGGGGCTTGTATCCTGTTAGGCCTATTGATGGATCAATTAGTGCCCGCTAATGAGCCGCTAGTATTTGGTTTAGATGAGACTTTGGAACGCTGATGGGGTCGCAAGACCAGTGCTTGTGGTATTTATAGAGACGCCGTACGCTCTAGCCGAAGCCACTTTAGATATTTTGGCGGCCGCCGTCTTTAGGTTTGTGTTGTAGTAAAATTTTAAGAAAGCCGTGGTAGCTATTAAGTTGTGTAAATGTTTGTAGTCTACTTAAGGCGGATTATGCATATTTACACAACTAAAAACGCCAGCCTAGGTGAACCGGGCCCCGGCGGCTACCGTCCCAAGCTGCTTGTTTGGCGAAAAAGCCATCTACCACCCAGTACTTGGTCTTTTGAGTAGGTAAGCACCTAAGCACAGGACAAAAGGGGGTATCAGGTGTTCAAACTTAAGGTGATGTAGCATTAGTACTTTAAGTTTGTCTAGTCCGATACGGAAGAGGCTGAAGAGCTTTTCTTGTCGTTCTTTCAGTTTTTTGATTGGTATGACATAGCCCTGCCCTAGTAACCACTCGCCGGTATTCACTGCCCAGCAAAGGGCTTCTTCAAAGCAATGCAAGAGGAATTAGCATGCAACCCATCCTTTGCATTACCCTTTTTTCAACACGCTAACATTTTATGAAAAGGCCGTGGATATGAATGTAAAGGCACCTATATCCAACATTATGTTTCGTATTTTGTTAGTTCCCACCAATGTTGAGT
>JGI12210J13797_11315919_pt1 | contig 33341 bp, 26 predicted proteins | sample ElkSlonscriptome_3_FD_13797 | JGI IMG/M metagenome (IMG submission 13797) | reverse complement strand
GAGGAGGTTCTCTTATAGACTGGTTGCCATTCAACGCTTGAGAGGAATCTCATGGACCGAAAAGAATTAATCAACGCGCTGTTTGAGGAATTCGACACGAACAACGATGGCGTCATTTCACGCGGTGAATTTATTGGTCTGATCGACTGCCTGCTTGGAACGCATGGGGTCAAGACTCGATCAGAAATATTCAACGAGTTCGACGAAAACCATGACAACGTGATCTCGCGCGATGAGCTGGTCAATCTGGTGATTGAGTACGCAATCTGAATACCTGTTGCAGTTCAACACCGTAAGCGCAGGCGCGCTGATCACCCGACCGTTAACACGCGTCGCGTAATCGGATCGATCACCATTGAAAAGCCATACTGGCATCCTTTCCAACGTCTTGCCTAAGCTCCCAATCCGGTCATCAAGCCTGAGCACTAGCTATTGATCGAGTCATTGGCCCGGGCTTTGGGCTGAACCGGGCCCAACCGGTCGCTGCCGGAAACTTCGCCGACATGGCTGTGCGTATCGACCAGCCCCTTCATGATGACATGTGCAGCCGTCGATCAATGACGTCTGCGTGCGCAGCGATATGGACCGATCCCCGCTTGCTGGCCGCTTGAATCTTTTCGTCGGTAACCACCAAGGGACCATCCGACAATACTGGTCAATCGATTTGAGTCAATTTCGAACTCAGCCATACCCTGCTCTCCGAAAAGCAGCGCTTTGGCAGATGCAGAAAAAACAATAGGGCAAGAATAACAACTGAACGAATCCATTACGACAGCGAGGCCAACGTCTTCGGCATCAGGGTCGTTGCGCGATGACAGATACAACGATAAGCATCAATTTCCTCTTGGGCTGCCTAAGAATTTCAGGATATTTGATCTGGACGACTGCCCTACTCTGCCACAAAGAGGTGCTTCGATGAATACAAGAAATACAATGTTGCCCGAGCTGGTCCCGATCATCGGTTGTTTGCTGGTAGCGCTAGCGTATGGCGATCAACCACCACAGAATAACGAACCACAGTGCGCCGGTGACGGTTCGCCCTGGCGAGACTTTGACTTTTTTATCGGTGACTGGGACGTGATCGACCCGGACAGCGGCCAGCGCTATGGGCGCAACACGCTGGTCATGAGTGAACAAGGCTGTCTATTAATGGGTCGATGGGTCAATATCAACGGCGGCACAGGAACCAGCATGAATTTCTATGACCCGCTGAAAAAACAATGGCGGCAAATCTGGCAAAGTGCGCCGGCCATGACCGATCAAACCGGTGGGCTGGATGATCAGGGCCGCATGCAGATGGAAGGTCAGATCTATTACCACGCGACCGGCCTGAGGGCTCCGTTCAGGGGCACCTGGAGTCCGATCGGTCCCGATCGCTTCCTACAGGAATTCTGGCAGTATGATGTCGCTGAAGATCAGTGGAACTTGTGGTTCCGCGGAGAATACAGACGAATCGACGAGCCATCCAGTGACGAAAGGGGCATGGAGAATGCTCCATGAATACCAGTATATTCATCTCAGCATGCATTGCACTGTTCGTGCTTGTCATCGGTCCGACCCACTCCAGCGAAATCGACCGCGCTGAACCCATCGCGAACTGTAGCGGTGATCAGCCTCCGTGGCGCGACTTTGATTTCTGGGTCGGAGAATGGACGGTATTTGATCCGGAAAGCGATCGAAAATACGGCGATAATCGGGTCGAAAAAAAGGAACGTGGCTGCCTGATTCTGGAACAATGGACCAGCGTTGACGGCACCACCGGCATCAGCATGAACTTCTATGATCCGCTGACCAAGCAATGGCGCCAGGTCTGGCAAAACGCCGGGATCTTCATTGATTACGCCGGTGGGCTGGATGATCAGGGCCGCATGTTGCTGGAAGGGACGATCTTCTATCATGGCAATGGTCAGCAAGCCCCGTTCCGGGGGCGCTGGACGCCCAACGAGGACGGCTCGGTTCTACAGGAATTCTGGCAGTTCAACGCTGAAACCAGCCAATGGGACGGCTGGTTTCGAGGGTTGTACAAGCAGGCTGCTGGCAGTTCAGAATAGTGTAAAGCTTGCGGGCTAACGTAAGCATCAGTACTAAAACGAATCTATCGCCCGTGGAACGAGGTCGATTCACTGGCTCCACGCCAAATGAGTGCAGTACAATTAATCCAGTTTCGTTGCCAGTGAATTGATCGTGCTACGCTCTAAACTCACTTCTGCTCTTTCGATCGTACCCCTTACGCTTGTGCTGATAACCAGTCTGCTGCTGATCACAGGTTGTTCAGAAGAGCAGTCAAGCACCGTGCCGCCGCCCCGCCCCGTTCAATTTATCGAAATACAGTCTGCGGACATGCCTGCTCAGTTCGAGTTTTCGGGAAGGACCGCCAGTTCGCGCTTGGTCGAGATTCGTGCCCGGGTCAGTGGATTTCTGGATGACATCGTGTATCGCGAAGGCAGTATGGTCCAGCAGGACGACGTGCTGTTTCGGATCGATCCACAGCCCTTCCAGGCTCGCCTGAATGGGGCCCTGGCCTTGCAGGCTCAGCAACAGGCCCGACTCGACAATGCGCAATCGCTGTTGAATCGGGTCATACCGCTGGCCGAAGCACGCGCCGTCGCTCAAAAAGAACTGGATGATGCGCGCGCTCTCGTCGCTGAAGCCAGTGCGGCGCTGGAAGGCGCCGATGCCCAGGTGTTCGAGGCAGAGCTCAACCTGGGCTATGCAACCATTCGCTCACCGGTCACGGGCATTGCCGGTGCCGCTGCCCTGCGCCAGGGCGCCTTGATAGGTAGTTCCAGCGAATCACTGACTCAAGTGGCTCAGATCGATCCGCTCTGGGTCGAGTTCAGCGTGGCAGAAAACCAGCTGTTGCAAAGTGCACGCCGGCAACGCGGAGGTGAGATCCGCTTTCCGGAGGATGATCGCTTCGAGGTTGAGGTCGTGCTCGGTGACGGTACCGTGCATCCTGAAACAGGACGTATCTCATTCGCTGATGCAGCCATCAGCGATCGCACCGGCACGCTGTTGTTTCGTGCTGAAATACCCAATCCGGAAGGCAGTTTGAGGCCAGGACAGTTTGTTCGGGCCATTCTCAAGGGTGCTGTCCGCCCTCAGGCCATTGTCGTTCCGCAACGCGCCGTTCAACAGGGGCCGCAAGGCGCTTTTGTCTGGCTTGCCAACGACAACGATGAGGCTGAAATCCGCCCGGTGCTGACCGCCGCCTGGATCAACAACGAGTGGTTGATTCGCGAAGGCCTGTTTCCAGGCGATCGTGTCATTGTCGATGGGCTGGTTGGCCTCAGAGCCAATGCAGCCATCGCGCCGCGTCCGTACGCCGAGGCTGCCCAAGCGGATGCAAACAATTCCGGCGGACAGGACCAGAGCTAAACTCGATGCTGTCGACCATCTTCGTTCACCGCCCTATCCTGGCGTCGGTCCTGTCGATCGTAATCGTGCTGGCAGGGACCGTGGCCGGCCTGAATCTTCCAGTCAATATGTATCCGGATATTGCGCCGGTTCAGGTCACGGTATCGGCCAACTATCCTGGCGCTGATTCCGAGACCATTGCCAACACGGTCGCTTCTCCGCTGGAAACCAGAATCAACGGCGCCGACGGGCTGCTCTACATGCGTTCTTCGTCATCGGCCACCGGACAGATGAGCCTGACCGCGTACTTTGAACTGGGCACGGACCCGGATACCGCTGAAGTTCAGGTTCAGAATCGAGTCAATCTCGCCCTGCCCGGGTTGCCTGAAGCGGTGCGCAATACCGGCGTCAAGGTCCAAAAGCGCTCAACCGGTTTTTTGATGCTGATTGCCCTTTATTCAGACGACGGCCGCTTCGATGAAGAGTACGTCGGTAATTACGCCAATCTGTATGTGCTTGATGCGCTGAAACGTGTCGAAGGTGCGAATCAGGCGGAAATCATGGGGCTGCCCGATCTGGCCATGCGCATCTGGCTGAATCCTGAGCGCATGGCCAGCCTGGATATCACTTCCGCCGAAGTCAATGCTGCGATCGCCCGACAGAATCAGCAGTTTGGTGCCGGTGTCTTGGGCCAGGCCCCGATGGACCGCCCGATTGAACTGACCGTGCCCCTGGTTACTGAAGAAAGCTTTTCAACGCCAGAAGAATTCGAACGCATCATAGTACGTGCCGAATCAGAAGGCACCAGCGTGATTCGGCTCGGCGATATTGCCCGTGTCGAAGAGGGTATTCAAGCCAATCTGCTGCGCTCGGACCTGAACGGCACGCCGGCTACTTTTATTGCGGTGTATCAGCAGGCAGGCTCAAACGCATTGGCTGTGGCATCGGCAGTCACCGAACGGCTCGATCAAATGAGCGATAGCTTTCCGGACGGCATCGAGTATGCGGTGTCATTCGATACTACCAAGGTGGTTCAGGCCTCCATCGATGAAGTGATTGAAACGCTGATCATCGCGATCATTCTGGTCATCCTGGTGACCTATTTGTTCCTGCAGAACGCGCGTGCCACGCTGATACCCACGATCGCGATTCTTGTCGCAGTCATCGGCACCTTCACCGGCATGCTGTTGCTCGGCTTCAGCCTGAACCTGATGACCCTGCTCGGACTGGTGCTGGCCATCGGCATCGTGGTCGACGATGCCATTGTCGTCGTCGAAAATGTCGAACGAAGCATGCATGAGAAGAAGCTGCCCGCCAAGCAAGCCACGATCGAGGCCATGGGCGAAGTGATCGGCCCGGTGATAGCAACCACGCTGGTATTGATCGCGGTTTTCATGCCAGTTGCCTTTCTGGGTGGCTCCACCGGCGTGCTCTACCAGCAGTTTGCCGTCACGATTGCAATTTCCGTGTTCATTTCCAGCATCGTTGCCCTGACGCTGACCCCTGCTCTTTGTGGTGTGCTGCTGAAGCCACGACAAGGGGAACCCGCGGCACCATTTCGCGCATTCAACCGAATGATCGATGGTCTGACCGATCGCTATGGTCAGGGTGTTGAAATCGTCATACGCAGGAGCTTTTTCGGTGTTTTGCTTGTGGCTTTGATGTTTGCAGCCATTGCTGGACTGTTTCGAATCGTGCCGTCCAGTTTTGTGCCGGAAGAAGATCAGGGCATTTTATTTGCGTCTATTCTTTTACCCGATGGTGCAAGCCTGGATCGCAGTGAACGCGTCACGAGAACGGCTGCGGATTTATTCTTGAGTCACCCCGCTGTTGAATATGCCTCCAGCATTACAGGATTCAGTTTGCTTGATGGTCAGTTCAAGACCAATGGCGGTACCATCTTCGTATCGCTCAAGGATTTTGAAGAGCGGACTGATGCCGAACTGTCACTCGATCAATTGATGCAATTCGTCCGCCCCCGGCTGCTGGGGCTGAATGACGGGCTGGGCATTCCGATCAACCCACCTGCAGTCCCCGGGTTGGGCAGCCAGGGTGGATTCGAGTTCTGGATCGAGAGCCGGGAATCGGGTGATCCCCAGGTACTGTCCGCGGCCGTCAAGAATTTTCTAGGCCAGGCTAATACACGCCCAGCGCTGACTGGATTGACCTCGACATTCAATCCCAATGCGCGTCAACTGCTGATCCGCGTTGATCGAGTTCGGGCCGAAACGCTGGGTGTGCCGGTGGAATCCATTTATGCCGCCATGCAAACCATGTTTGGTGGTGCTTATGTCAGCCAGTACAACAAATCGGGGCGCGTCTGGAACGTGATCGTCCAAGGCGATGCTACGTTTCGAGATGACACGAGTGATCTTGAACGCATCAAGATTCGACAGCGCAATGGTGCGCTCGTGCCCCTATCCGCTGTGGTTACGCATGAATTCCGTCCCGGTCCTGACTTTGTCACTCGATTCAATGGCGCAATCGCTGCACGCATTACTGGTGATGCCGCGCGCGGCTTCAGTTCCGGCGATGCCATTGCGGCAATGGAAGCTGTAGCGACTGAATCACTGCCTGATGGCATGAGCTTCTCGTGGTCCGGTCAGGCATTTGAAGAAAAGCAGGCCGGCTCTACCTCGGCGATTGCCTTTGCCTTTGGCCTTGTGCTGATCTTTCTGATACTGGCCGCGCAATATGAGCGTTGGTCGCTTCCCCTGGCTATCATTACAGCCGTTCCGTTTGGTGTATTCGGTGCCATCGTTGCGGTCTGGTTACGTGGCATGGAAAATGATGTGTACTTCCAGATCGGCCTGATTACGTTGATAGGCCTGTCGGCAAAAAATGCCATCCTGATTGTAGAATTTGCCCAGATCAAATTCAATCAGGGGCTGCCGGTTGCTCAGGCTGCTGTCGAGGCGGCCCGACAACGCCTGCGTCCGATTCTCATGACTTCGCTGTCGTTTATCCTGGGTACCTTGCCACTGGTTATTGCCTCAGGTGCCGGTGCCAATGCACGTCATTCCATTGGGACGGGCGTCATGGGCGGGATGATTGCAGCGACCTCGCTTGCACTCTTCTTTGTGCCGTTGTTTTATGTGCTGATCATGCGCAGGGCCAAACCGCCCAGCACAGGTGAACCAAAGGAAGCCGCGTGAGGTCGATTGCCCGCTTACTGCTGATGCTGGGCTCGCTGCTACTGACCGCCTGTGCAGTCGGTCCGGCTTATCAAGCGCCAGCTGATCCCTCCCCTGTCGCGTTTCGAATTCCGCATCCAGAGGCCTCGGAGACGGCCGACCTGCTCTGGTGGCAATCATTCAATGATCCTGCGCTGGATCGCTTGATTGAACTGGCGGTTAGCAATAATCTCGATGTACAGATTGCCGCGGCACGAATCGATGAATTTGCGGCACGCGTTGGTCTGGCGCGTTCTGCTGGTCTGCCTCAGGTGGGCTATGGCGTTGGCGCAACTCGAAACTGGCTATCGCGCGAAATAGCGCCCGGGTCCACGCCCGGTATCGATCGAACGAGCGATGCATTCGAGGCCGCACTGAATCTGAGCTGGGAGCTGGATCTCTGGGGCCGCATACGTCAGTCACGAGTTGCAGCGCAGGGTGAATTCGAGGCCAGCATCGAGCAGCGCAATGCGCTGGTCCTGTCGCTGGTGAGCAACGTGGCGCAGAGTTATATCCAATTACTCAGCCTTGATGCTCAGTTGAAGGTCGCCAGGAATCGAGTCAATGCTCGCCAGGAAACACTGGACCTGTTCATGTTGCAGCTCGAAGAGGGCGTCTTGTCTGAACTGGAAGTCGCTCAGGTGCGATCCGAGTTTGAGCGAACACGCGCAGCAATCCCTGCACTGGAGCGTGAGATCGCAACGCTTGAAAATGCCTTGTCGGTCCTGTTGGGCCGCCCGCCGGGTGTAATCGAGCGAGGACGAACGCTGCAAACATTGAATGCACCGTCACTTCCTGGCGGCCTTCCATCGGATCTGTTGGTGCAGCGGCCGGATATTCGTGCGGCAGAGCGACAGCTCGTATCGGCCAATGCCCGGATCGGGGTTGCCATGGCCGAGCGGTTCCCGAGAATTTCATTGACCGGGCTGCTCGGTCAAGCCAGTGATGACCTATCCAATCTGACCAGTTCATCGGCAAATTTTGGCCAGGTCAATGCAGGTCTGATTGGCCCGATATTCGCCGGCGGGGCAATCAATGCGCAAATCGAAGCTGCCAAGGCCAGCGAACAAGCCGCAGCGCTCAACTACGAGGCCGTTGTTCTGACCGCGCTGCGCGAAGCGGAAGACGCCCTCGTGATTCGCGCGACCACGTTTGAAGAAGCCGAAGCCCAGCAACGACGCCTGACAGCGCTAGAGGACTACCTGAAGTTTGCAGAAATGCGGTACGACAACGGCTATTCCAGTTACCTGGCAGTTCTGGACGCTGAACGAACACTGTTTGACGCAGAGCTGTTGACGCTACAGGTTCGTGCTGCCGCACTAGCTTCGGTCATCGGTATCTACAAGGCGTTTGGGGGTGGATGGGTCACAGAGGTGCAATCGAGCCTGTCAGGCGAGTGAATCCATTGTGGCGCCGTGAGCGCCACAATGACTGATTACATACCATAACCCGGCGGCATACCGCCACCGCCACCCGGCAGGCGCTTCATCAGTTTCTGCATGGCGCCTTTATTGCCCACCTTTTTCATCATTTTCTGCATCTGCTTGTGCTGTTTCAGCACCTTGTTGACGTCTTGAATCTGAACGCCCGAGCCCTGTGCGATGCGGCGTTTGCGTGAGCCGTTGATGGTATCCGGATAGCGCCGCTCCTTCGGCGTCATCGAATTGACGATCGCAATCATTCGCCGGGTCTGGCGATCATCCAGCTGTGCCTTGGCTGCTGCCGGCAGGTTACCCATGCCGGGCAATTTGTCCGCCAGTGAACCCAGTCCGCCCAGTTTTTCCATCTGCTCGAGCTGGCTCTTGAAATCATCGAGCCCGAAGCGCCGGGAGCCCTTGCCGACTTTGCCGGCCAGCTTTCTGGCCTGCTTCTGGTCAACTTTGCGCTGAACATCCTCGACCAGGCTGAGCACGTCACCCATGCCGAGGATGCGCGAGGCCAATCGATCCGGATGAAACGGCTCCAGCCCATCCAGCTTTTCTCCGGTTCCAAGAAACTTGATCGGCACGCCGGTAATCTGACGAACTGATAACGCCGCACCACCTCGGGCATCACCATCGATTTTGGTCAGGACCACGCCCGTCAGCGGCAAGGCATCATGGAAGGCCTTGGCAGTATTGGCCGCATCCTGGCCGGTCATCGAATCAACGACGAACAGGATCTCGGCAGGTTGCGTGGCAGCCTGTATGCGACGGATCTCGTCCATCATTGCTTCATCGATGGCCAATCGACCGGCCGTATCGATAATGACCACGTCGGCCTGGCTGCGCCGCGCTTCGGCGACTGCGGCCTCGGCAATGGCGACGGCATCGTTCTGATCTGGATGCCGGTAGAATTCCGCTTCAGCTTGTGCCGCGACGGTTTCGAGCTGGTCAATGGCAGCCGGTCTGTAGATATCGGCACTGGCAACCAGCACACGCTTGCTATTGCGCTCCTTGAGCAGTTTCGCCAGCTTGCCTGTAGTCGTGGTTTTACCCGCGCCCTGCAACCCGGCCATCAGCATGACAACCGGCGCCTGTTGATCCAGGTTCAGCGGTGCATGCTCTTTACCCAGGGTCTGGATCAGCTCGTCATGCACGACCTTGACCAGTGCCTCGCCAGGCTTCAGGCTCGACAGAACCTGCCGACCAACGGCCTGCTGACGCACCTGCTCGATAAAATCACGGACCACCGGCAGTGCGACATCGGCTTCGAGCAAAGCCCGCCGCACGTCGCGCAGCGCATCAGAAATATTGTCGTCAGTCAGCGTGCCGCGCCCACGCAGCGAATTCAGGGTGTCGCCCAAACGTTGGGTAAGTTGATCAAACATGGCTGTGGGTTGTGCTTTGAATCATGAGTGAAGATCTAAGAGGCTAAAGCGACAGTATATCGCCACGTCGATTCGACGGTTATACTGCGATTTCTATTGTTGGAACTTTGTGTGAATTGATTCCTGTGAGTTCGTCAAGCCTGTTGTTGCTGGCCGGTGCACTGTACATCATCGCAGGGCTGGCATTGATTACCGCCATGCTGAAGAAAAGCAAGTTGCTGTTTGCCATTGCGATTGCACTTGGCATGTTGGCGACGATCACGCATGGCCATCAGTTATTTCTGGAAATGCAAATCCTGCAGGGCATCAACGCAGATTTCTTTGCTGCATTGTCGCTGGTCGCTTTCATTGTCGTTGCGCTGCTGCTGATTTCGGCAATCCGCTTGCCGGTGATGGAAATTCTACCTATTGCATTTTTTGGTGCGGCTCTGATGGTCCTGCTCAAGGCCCTGATCGGGCCAGCACCGACCCCGCTCCTGCTGGAAAGTCGATGGCTCGAACTGCACGTCATTGCATCGCTGCTTGCCTATGGCGTCTTGTCGATTGCAGCCATCAATGCACTGTTCATCAGCGTGCAGCACAACATTCTGCACCGTCACTTCAGTTCCGGTCTGCTGGATGTGCTGCCACCACTGACTACCATGGAGAAACTGTTGTTCCAGCTGATCCTGGCCGGCTGGCTGATCCTGACTGTCGGTCTGGCCAGCGGAATCGTGTTTATCGATAGCCTGTTCGCGCAACACCTGGCGCACAAGACCGTGCTGTCCATTCTGGCCTGGCTGATCTTCGGCCTGCTGCTGTATGGCCGTTTTCGCTTTGGCTGGCGCGGTATGCGCGTTGTACGTCTCTGCCTGATTGGTATGGCAGTCCTTGTGCTGGCCTACTTCGGCAGTAAAGCGGTGCTTGAACTGGTGTTGGATCGCCGCTGGCAATCGATCGAAGGCGCATGAAGCACACATGAATTCAATTCCGCTGGAAATTCTGCTGCTGTTGATGGTGTTGTTGCTGACCCTGTCGGCCTTTTTCTCCAGCTCGGAGACCGGCCTGGTCGCGCTGAATCGCTATCGCATGCGGCACAAGGCCCAGGGTGGGCACCGCGGCGCGAAACTGGCCCAGAAGCTGCTGAACAAGCCGGATCGAATGTTCGGTTTGATTCTGCTTGGCAACAACCTGGTCAATATACTTGCAGCGTCAATCTCAACGGTCATATTCCTCCGTTTACTCGGCGATGCTGGTATCTGGGTCTCCACGCTGGTGCTGACGGTCATCATCCTGATCTTTGCCGAAGTGGCACCCAAAACCGTCGCCGCCGTTTACCCCGAGCGGGTCGCCTATCCAGCCAGCTATGTTCTGAGCCTGCTGATGCGACTGCTGTATCCACTGGTCTGGCTGATCAATCTCGCGGCTTCCGGACTGCTGCGGATGATTGGCATCAAGCGCGCTGCAATGAATCAGGACCATCTGACTCGCGAAGAACTTCGCACGCTCGTCAAGGAAGGCGGTCGAACGATTTCGAATGACCACCAGCAGATGTTGATCAATATCCTGGACCTTGAATATGGCACGATCGACGACGTCATGGTGCCGCGCCAGGATGTCGTCGGCATCGACCTGGAAGATGACTGGGAAACCATTCTTCATCAACTGACGCGGAGCATCTATACCCGACTCCCCGTGTGGCGTAATGATCTGAACGAAATGGTTGGATTGCTGCACATTCGCACCGTGATGGTCAAGTTGTCCCAGGGCAATCTGAATCGACACGAACTCGAGCGCTCCATCCGAACGCCCTACTACATCCCCGAAGGCACCTCGCTGACTCAGCAACTGCTGGAATTCCAGAAAAGGGAGCGGCGCATGGGCATGGTGGTCGACGAGTATGGCGATATCCAGGGCCTGGTGACGCTGGACGACATTCTGGAAGAAATCGTTGGTGAATACACGCCGGAAGGCACTGCCCGCCAGCGCCAGTTGCGTAAGCTGGACGACGGCAGCTGGCTGGTCGCGGGTAACACCACCGTGCGGATGCTGAATCGTCGCATGGAATGGAATTTGCCGACCACGGGCGCCAAGACCCTGAATGGACTGATGCTGGAACAACTTGAATCGCTACCCGATGGCCATACATCCATTCGACTCGGCGAGCATATTCTGACCATCGTGGATCTGGGTAGCAACCGGATCCGTAAGGTGCTGTTCAAGCCCTGGCGACTGCGCGACCAGGCAGAAGCCGACCAGGATTGATGCTCGCTCCTGGCGGCGGTTCAGGCGTCGGATTGCGCCCGGAGTCTGGCGGTCAGGAGTCTGGCTGTTAGAATTCCTGACCAGAAATGATCCCGGTGCTTGTCCGGTCGTCGATCTCGCTTGGTTGAAGGTCGGTCATGCTGCCGCTGCCGATCGATCGCGCGGTCAATCACGCAGTCAAACACAAAGAAACGAAGACCAATCAGAGCGCTGTGAATTCACGACCAGATCATTCAACCGACACGCTGAATCAGCCGTTGGTCGCCATCATCAATCCGCAGAGTTTTCGCATGAGCCTGCGTGATCGAGCTGAACAAAGCATCCGGATCGTCGAGACCGCAGGCGGCAAGGTCTATCGGGCAAGCCAGCTCTCCGAGATCGAAGGGGCATTGGCACAAGCGTTTGCTGGAAGCACTGCAGCGCTTCCAGCACGTCTGGTGATCGCCGGCGGGGACGGCACGCTCCAGGCTTGCGTCAGTTGGCTGGGCCAACACCTTGATGCCGAACAGTGGCCGGATGTTATTCTGCTCGGCGCAGGAAGAACCAACTATGTCGCACACGATATCGGCACTGGACGCAATTTCCTCAAAACCCTCGACGCGATGTTGACCCAACCGCCTGGCGCGCTGCAGACGGTTCGCCGTCATACGCTACAGCTCGAGCACCCCGATCTCGGTCAGCAGATCGGATTTTTCGTTGCCGGCGGGCTGGTAGACGATGTGATTCGCGAGATTCACCAATGGCGTGCCGAAAAACCAGGCTGGCACCGAACCAACCGCGCCGCGACCGCCATCGGGCTTGTGCGTGAGGGGCTGCGATGGCTGTCGGGCAAGACCCGCTATACCGCCAGACCCATGACCATTAGAGCCGAGCCGCTCGGTGAATTGAACGGGCCCTGCAGGCTGATCATCATGACCACGCTCATTTTATCCGGCAAGTGGATCAATCCCTATAACAGTGTCGGCATCGGGCCGCTACGCATCAATGCCATACGGCAGGATGCGCCCGCGTTCAAACGCCGCTTTTTGCGGCTGTTGGTGGGTCGGTTTACGCCATTGATGAATCTAGAAAACGGTTATTTATCAGGATATTGCAGTACAATATCAATAAGCAACATCAAAAATATCATGATTGACGGTCAAGCCTTTGATCTCAAACCATCCAGCCCGCTTCGGATCGTGGCCGGCCCGACCGTACGATTTCTACTGCCATGAAAGACCTGACCACTGTCGATTTGATGCATCAAGATCTGACCGGCAGCCTGCCCGAGGGTCTTGAACCGCTGTTGAGCAAGCTGCACTCGCGCTTCGGCGAAGCGCTATGCGGCGTGGTGCTGTACGGGTCATGCCGCCGTATGGACGATACCAGTGAAGGCCTGGTCGATTTGATGGCCATTGTATCCAGCTATCGTGCAGTTCACGGCCGGGGGCTTTCGGCGGTGTTGAATCGTCTAGTGCCACCAAACGTCTACTATCTTGAAGCGCGGTCCGATGCGTCCGGATCCAGTGCGGAACACATCATTCGCTGCAAGTACATTGTCATCACGGCATCACAGCTGCAGCAGCGCTGCAGTACTGGATTGGACGCGTATTTCTGGGCGCGCTTCACCCAGCCCTGCCGCATGGTGTGGCAGCGCAATCCAAGCGAGCTGCAGGCCATGACACGTTGCCGCGTCAATGCAGCAGAACGATTCGCACGTAAAGCAGCGCTACTTGGGCCTGCCGAACTCAGTGGCGAAGCATTCTGGGTTCGTGCCATCCAGGCCAGCTACGGCTGCGAACTTCGACCGGAAGCGCCCGCTGCAGCAGCTCGACTGGTCGCGCATGATCAGCAGTTCTGGCAGCAGCTGACTGCCGCTGTGGCTCAAGATTCAATGCTGATCCAACTACAGCACGATCAGCGCAACCAGTACCGAATCAGACTGACGTCGACTCAACGGCTGTCGGGCACCGTTGAATGGGCGCTGCGCCGCGTATGGGGAAAAACCAAGAATGCCCTGCGTGTGCTCAAAGCCGCAGGCACATTCACAAATGGCCTGGATTACCTGGTCTGGAAAATCGAGCGCCACAGCGGCATCCGCGTAGAGCCAACGGAGCGGATGCGACGCCATCCACGATTGGCTGCCTGGGGTCTGGTGTTTCGTCTTTGGCGTGAAGGCGCGTTTCGATGAACAACGCCGTTACATCCGCAGCTGAATCGCCCGATTCGACCACTACCAGCGGCAGCGGCCGGATGCTGTTTGCCTTTTTGAGGCGTTATCCGGCGCGCAGCGGCCTGGTGCTGATTGCACTGCTGGCCTCCAGCCTGCTGGACGGCGTTGGTTTGTCAGCTATTCTGACCATGCTGTCCCAGGCAACTGAAAGCATCACATCGGACGGTTCATTGAGCCAGCACTCGTTGCCTGAACAGTGGATCGCGCAGGTGTTCAGCGCACTGGGGCTGTCCTTCAACTTGTTCAACCTGCTGATTTTCTCGATCGTCATCATGCTGTTCAAAGTCCTGCTGGTGCTCGTGGCCAATCGTCAGGTTGGCTATGCCGTGGCCCAGGTCGCTACCGACTTGCGCCTGGACTTGCTGCGCGCGGTGGTCAACAGCCGCTGGCGATACTATCTGTCCAAACCACTCGGCAGCCTGTCCAATGCCATGGCTACCGAAGCTCAGCGTGCTTCAGAAGGATATCTGCAAGGCGCCGTTATGGCCACTCAGATCATCAGCGCGGCGATCTACACGATGCTGGCGCTGATGATTTCCTGGCAGTTCAGCCTGGCCGCGCTCGGTCTATCGCTGCTGGTGTTGTTGAGTCTGAATCTGTTGGTTAGAATCGCAGGAAAAGCCGGTCGTCAGCAAACCGGCTTATTGAAATCGATCCTGACCGTCATGACCGACCAGCTAACCGCCATCAAGCCGCTCAAGGCCATGGCACGTGAACACCAGATGGACACCATACTCACGACACAAACCGAGGACCTGAACCAGGCGCTGAGAAAGCAGGTGTTCAGCAAGGAAGCGATGAAGGCGCTGCAGGAAGGATTACTGGTCATACTGGCGGCCATCGGCCTCTACATCATGCTGGCCAGGCTTGACATGCAGGCCGGTGCGGTGATGATTCTGATCCTGCTCCTGGTTCGTATTACCGGTTTCTTGTCCAAGGCCCAGCGCGCCTGGCAGGAAACAGCCATCAGTGAAAGCGCATTCTGGTCGCTGACAGAAGCCATTGACGAGGCACGCGTCGAACATGAACCACGACACGGACTTGCCCAACCCGAGTTAAGCGGACAGATCCGGTTTCGGGCGGTATCGTTCAGTCATCCAGGCAAGCCGGTCTTTGACCAGGTCAACTTCGATCTTCCAGTCCGGAAACTGAGTGTGATTGTTGGTCCTTCTGGAGTCGGGAAAACCACGCTGATCGATCTTGTCGTTGGATTGCTTGAGCCGGATGCCGGGGAAATCATTATTGGACAGACCCCGCTGCAGACCCTGGACCAGTTCCAGTGGCGACGCATGATCGGGTATGTGCCCCAGGAAGCGCTGTTGGTCAATGACACGATTGCAAAAAACATCACCCTGGGCAGCCCTGAACTATCCGATCAAGACGTTCGGGAAGCACTGAACGCGGCCGATGCACTGGAGTTCGTGGAGCAAATGCCACACGGTATCCATACCATGATCGGTGAGCGCGGCGGACAGTTGTCTGGTGGCCAAAGACAGCGTCTGGCCATCGCGCGGGCATTGGTGCAGCGTCCAGCACTGCTCATCCTTGATGAGGCCACCAGCAATCTGGATCAGGGCTCCGAACAGGCAGTGCTCCGGACGATCGAGCGGTTGAAGGGCTCACTGACCATGCTGGCAGTCACGCACCATCAGCCGCTCAAGCAGATTGCAGACATTGTGTTGCAGCTGGATCAGGATGGTGTCGCTTCCAATTCTCACCCGTCTATACAAGGCGCTGACTGATGCGTATGCTATTCAAACGGCTGGTTCGTCGCATCAACAGCATGTGGGTCATCGGCATTGCCAACTGGGCCAGTCGTGGCGGCATAGAGCGGGTTCAGCGCACCGGCCATGTGCTGGGCAGCCTGCATTACTATCTGGCCTGGCCTTTCAACGCCAAACTCAGGAGAGATATTGGATCTGCGCTCGAGCTGACAAAACGCGAGGCGCGCGCCGTGCTCAAGCAGAGCTGGATTCTGAATGATCAGGCCGCATTTCAGATTCTTTGTCAAGGCAGCCCGGCGTTTGATCCAGCCCCGTTGATCGATTCTGTGACGATCCAAGGTACCGAGAAACTCCGTCCATATCGCGACAATAAGCAGGGCGCGATCCTGCTCAGCATGCACATGGGCAATACCCTGCTCGCAGCCTCCAATCTGATTCAGCAGGGCTATGGCATCCGTGCTGTATTCAGGGAACCTCACCGCCTGCCGAAAGGCTATCTCGAGCAGTGCATGGATCGTGTCGGCCTGCGCCCGATGGGCATGGATCGGGCCGATCCTTCGAAAATAGCCATTGAAATGCTGAATACTATTCAGATGGGCGAAATGGTGTTTGTTTTGATGGATCAGGGCAGCAAGAAGCAAGGCCTGCCGGTTACTTTCCTGAACAAGCAAGTACTGATGCCGAGCGGAATCGTGCGAATTGCCGAGAAAACGGGTGTGCCGGTGTTTCCGGTCAATACCATAGCGGTTCAACCGGATATGCATTTTGAAGTCGGAGAGCCCATTCTCATGGGCCCGGATCGCGATGAGAATATCCGAATGCTGAGTCGTCAGATGGAACAGCACATCATCCGATATCCGCACCTGTGGGCCTGGCATCACCGACGATGGAAGCGGTATGATTTGCTACAGGATACTGAAACTGAATCAACCGGTCCAAGCTGATGCCCCTGATCACTCAACGCGTAATGAAAGGGCTGTTGCCATTTCTGAATCCGCACCAGACTCCAAGGCAGCGCAATCGCCCTGAAAAGATCATTCTGGGTGTCAAATCGGGCCATCGTCCGTCAGACAAACCTCCAGTGCGGATCTTTCTCGGTACCGAACGCCAACAATTTCGTGCTGAACGCGTATTTCTATGGTCGGTCGAAAAACATCGCGACCCATCAAGAATCTACGAGATTTATCTATTGAAGGGGCTCAAGGGCTTCAACAGCTCGTTGTGGATAACCGGTTTCACCGGCTACCGTTTTGCAATCCCGTATTTCTGCGACTACAAGGGTCGCGCCCTATACAACGATGTTGATCAGATCTGGTTGACGGATCCGGCAGACGTGTTCGATCGCAACATGGGTGATGCCGGCTTTGTTTCAATCAATGATCATGACACCTCGGTCATGTTGGTGGACTGTCAGCGCATGGCCGACGTCTGGAATCGGGACGCCATTGCGGGAAAATCCCGCAAGATCATTGAAAGCCGGGCACGCGATGCCGGTTTATGGGGCCCGCTCGAGAATCGCTACAATGCGCGTGACAAGGAATACGAACCGGGCCGGTCGGACTGCGTCCATTTCACCACACTGCATACCCAACCCTGGCGTCCGTTTCCGGATCAGTACGTGTATGACAATAATCCAACCGGGTCGCTCTGGCCAAATTTGGAAGAAGAAGCGAACCAGGTCGGCTTTTTTGGAATTTCCGCGCCCCGGCCATCGGCTGCGTGGCCGGACTTTTTACGCTGGTTGTCGTCCAGACCTGATGGGAAAACCACCGCCAACCTGCTGGGTCCGCACGCCGATGACGTCGCCCCGGTGGAGCAGCTCAGCGTGCAGCACTGGCTCGAACATGTGCCCGACGCCGATCTGCCCTGGGTACTCGATCGACTGTTTTCCAAAGCCGGTCGTGTCGACATCAGGTTAAAAGAAGTTGTCTGGATTCGATCCGGTGCAGCCCGTCGTTCCAGGCACTTCTGGATCGAGCAGCTGCATCTCGCTGCTGCAATGAACCCTCAAACTCAGTGGTCATTCGAGCGCAGTGTCGGTTGGAGCACCGAGACCTTGAGCGGCGGCCCCGAACATCCAGGACCCATTGTCGTATTGTCGGGACGTTCCAGCCGGACCAGGATCAAAGCCGAGGCGGTAGGCAACGCCCTCGCCCGATATACCGGACGCAAAATGCAGCGCAGCACGGTCCGGATCGGGACGATACAGTCGATTATTCGATTGGTACTTGGGCTCAGAATTCCGAGCGACGCATCGGTCCGTTCAGCAGCTATTATTGTTGCGTCCGGAGGGCTGGGTACCCGGATCGCCAAGCGCATCGCACGCTTCAGCGAGCGACCGCCCAAGCTCGTATTGATTGGACGAAGAGCCGGCGCTGTTCCGGAACATGGCGGCGTCGCGGTCAGCATGCAGCACCACCAGTTGCCTCCTCACCCGAACCGGATAGAAACACTGATGGGTTTTGGACATCAGGATTATTTCCGCCCTACCCTGCACAGCGCCAAGTGGAGCGATTGGCTGAAGAGCCAGCAGCGCGTTACGCTGATGCTGGGTCACTGCGCGCGATTTGACTGGGATGAAGACAAACTCAGACAGTTGATTCAATCAAGCGTGGATTGGGCCCGGAACAGGAATGCGCGACTGCTGGTTATCGCAAATGAGAAAACAGGCCAATGGAGCCATGAACTGACTGCGCTGTGCGAAAACCAGTGTGATTTGTACTGTTGGCGGGCCGACGGCGCAGAAATCTCCAGCAATCCCTTTGCGCTTGCGCTCGAACGGTCCAGTTCCATCATTGTGGCGGGCGATGATGCTGCTTTCCTATCTGAGGCACTGGCCAGTCCTGCGCCGGTCTACTTATGGCCTGAACATCAAGCGTTCAGCGGCATTCAGGGAGCACTACGGCAGCTACGTTACGCGCTGGCCCGACGCGTTGCCGATCGCGCCAACAAGCCCGGATTCAATAATCGCGGCAGTGTCCGACCGCAACAGGGGCTCACTTATCTTTGCGCACGCCTGGTCGAGCGCGGTTGGGTTCTGCCGCCGACGACGTTGATCGACTGGCAGCGCACGATCGTCGATCAGGGTCAGGCCGCGTGGTTCGGGGATGATGCGATTCCATCCATACAGTATCAGCTTGAAACCAAAATACTGTGCCAGCAAATCATTGATCGGCTGAAACTGGCACAACCCATCGGTGCAGCGTCGCAACAGTCGGCCCCGACCGGACAACCATGATCAGGCGCCTTGCAATTCTGTTGCTCATGACTGGCCTGGTCCTATCGACCAGTGCTCAGGCAGCTGAAATCTACCGTTGCATGCACGGCGACACCATGATCTTTGCCGATCGACCGTGCGGTGAGGACGCCGAAGTTCACCAGACCGAATCCACCATCAGCGTAATTGCAGCCAGCGACTCACTCGACCAGATCATGCAGCAAAATCAGCGCTACCTGGAGCAACGCGCGCAACATCAAGCCGCACGGCGCGCAGCCAGGCTCGAACAGCAGCGCAATCAGCCCGCTGCCGTAAGGCAACAGGCAATCGTCGAATACGTCCCGGTGTACTATCCCGTCCGGCAGAATCCTTCATTCAACCCACCCGCCACAGCGCCGCGGGTTGATCGAAGGCGAAATGCCGAGCGCAGTGCTCGCAGCGCCTCCAGAGCGCGCATCCTGTCGTTGAGCAATCGCCCCGACCCGCGGGGCGAGCAGAACGAGCCCTGATACGACAAGTGCGAGCAACGAGCCGGATTTACCAGTGAATTCCACGCATCAGACTGGCAAATGCGACCTGCTCTTGAGTCGCTCCGGCTTCACCACGATCACCTTTGCCTTTCGCCGCCGCTGAATCGGGAAACATCCGGAATGCCGAATTCATGACGATTTCGGAAATCTTGGGTGCAACCGAGTGCATGACCGAAGCGAAAATCCCCAGACGGGTCGCAATCCGCTGCGGACGATAAATCACGGCTTGCTTGACCATATCGGCGGCATCCTCCGGCGTGATGGTCGGAACGGATTCATAGATCTTGGTCGGAGCAATCATCGGCGTGCGGACCAGCGGCATATTGATGGTCGTAAAGCCGATACCGGTATCGTTGAATTCAGCCGCCGCACAGCGTGAAAATGCATCCAGTGCCGCTTTCGAAGCTACGTAGGCGGAGAATCGAGGTGCATTCGTCAGTACGCCAATCGATGAAATATTGATGACCTGGCCCTGGCGACGTTCAGACATGACCGGCAGAAAGCCCATGATCATTTTCAATGCACCGAAGTAATTGAGCTGCATCGTGCGCTCGAAGTCATGAAAACGATCATAGGAAAGACCAATCGATCGACGGATCGAGCGACCGGCATTGTTGACCAGCACATCGACAGCACCGTGCTCTTTGAGAACCTTCTTGACCAGACGCTCGGAATCGTCCATATCGGCCAGATCACAGGTATACGCGAACGCCTCGCAGCCTTCATCTTCGACTTCCTGACGAGCGACCAGGAGTTCATCCTCCTTGCGCGCAATCAGAATGACTTTGGCACCAGCCCGACCCATCATCAGCGCCGTCGCCTTGCCGATACCGGAGGAAGCGCCCGTCACCAAAACGACCTTGTCGCGCACATGTCCGCTCAGCGACCGGTCAATGAACAGCTCAGGGTCTAAGTGTCGTTCCCAGTAATCCCACAGCACCCAGGCATAGGTGTCGAGCTCAGGCACCTTGATGCCGGACCCTTTCAGCGCCCGCTCGGTATCGCGAGTATCGAATCGGGTCGGATAGTTGAAAAACGACAGCATGTCCTTGGGAATGCCCAGATCACCAAGCACCTGGTTCACGATCCTGCGCACTGGCGGCAGCATGCCAAGCCCCTGTTTGACCGGGTGTGGAATAAAGCTGAACAATCGAGCATCAATGCGCATGCTCATCAGCGGCGCATGCGCTGCGTGGGCAAACAGGTTCATGACTTCACCAATACGCTTGGGATTTGGGTCTGTCAGGTGAAAGCACTGATTGTCCAACTTGGGCTTGTGCGCAATGTGGTCCATGGCCTTGGCAACAAAATCGACTGGAACCAGATTGATCCGGCCACCCTCCAGGCCCAGCGTCGGCACCCAGGAGGGCAGCATTCGACGCATTTTCTGGATCAGCTTGAAAAAATAGTACGGTCCATCGATCTTGTCGATTTCACCGGTCTTTGAATGGCCAACCACGATGCCCGGTCGATAGATCCGATAGGGAATCGGGCAAGTTTTACGCACCAGGCCTTCCGAATCATGCTTGGTCTTGAAATACGGATGGGACAGGCCGGTAGCTTCTTCAAACATGTCTTCGCGAAACGTGCCCTCAAACAGGCCCGCAGCAGCAATCGATGAGGTGTGGTGGAAACATTTGGCATTGACCTTGTCTGCCAGTTCCATGGCATGCCGTGTGCCGTCGATATTCACCTTGGCCTGGGCTTCTTCACTGGCGGTCAAATCGTAGATAGCGGCCAAATGAAATACATGCCGGACCTTCCCTTTCATGGTTTTGACATCGGCCGCGCTGACGCCAAGACCCGGTTTGACCAGATCGCCAGTGATCGCGACCAGGCGCTTCTTTTGATCGGCCCATCGCTCAGCCACGAGTTCATTGAATTTTCGCTTGGAGCCGCGTCGCACCAGCACATAAATGGTTCCACGCCGATCAATCAGCTGGTCAATCAGGTTGCGGCCGATAAAGCCAGTCCCACCCGTGATGAAGTAACTCATGATAAATAATCTCCCGAAGCAGTCTTGTTGTTATTCGGTCTACGATACGCTCTGCAGTGATTCGACACCAGCAGGTGTGTGGGCCATTGTATCGACCATCTACGCTTCATACCACGGCAATCAGTGGCTTCAGCAGCCATTTTGACCAGAAATCCGTTGACCGGCCGGGCACTGCGTGCTAATAATGACCGGCACTGGTAACCAATAAATAGTTAGGCATCAACCGATGAGTGATCTACAACACGATTTTGAGCAAGCATCAGTCCGCGTCAAATCGCTTGATGAACGACCGGATAACGACACCATGTTGAAGCTCTACGCGCTTTATAAACAAGGCAGCGAAGGCGATATCAGCGGAGAAAAACCAGGCTTTTTCGATTTTGTCGGTGTCGCCAAATATGAAGCCTGGGAAAAAATGCAAGGGACAGACCAGGACAAGGCCCGACAGGATTACATCGATCTGGTCAATTCTCTGGTTGGCGATTAGACAGGAGATGCGCTTGTAACGTGACGCACCGTGGCACGCAGTCAAACACCTCTCCGTATTGAACAGGCTGCACTTCAGCTGTTCAATGATTATGGTGAGCCGAATATCACGACTAATCGGATTGCCGATGAACTCGACATCAGCCCCGGGAATCTGCATTACCACTTCCGCACCAAGCAAGATCTGATCGACACTCTGTTCGAGCAGTTCGAGCGCCGCATGCTCGGCCTGCTGGCCGCAAGTGAAATCGAACAAACCGATATCGAAGATGCCTGGTTCTTCTTGCATCTGGTGTTCGAGACAATCACTGAATACCGCTTTCTGTATCGAGACCTCGTCGAGCTTTGTATCCGCAGTTCTGATCTACATCGCCGTATGCGCGGCATTCTGAAACTGTCGATGCAAACGGCCGATCAGCTGATGGGTGGCCTGATTCGGGCCGGTCGGATGCAGGCCAACCAACAAGAGAGAGAAAGCATGGTGCGCAATATTGTCCTGATCAGCAGTTTTTGGATCGGATTTGATCAGATTCTCGAATCAAGGCAACAGCCGCGCCCAGACCGGGCAGTATGGCAGGTCATGACCCTGGTCAGCCCCTATCTGAAGGGTGAGGCCAAAGCACAATTCAACGAGTTGGCCTCCGCCTACCATCATCCCTAGAACAAAAAAAAGACCCGGGACAAAGCCCGGGTCAAAAAAGCAGCGTGGATGGAGCAAGCTCCGGCTGCTTCGGGGTAGTCGTACCGTCGACAAATTCGACGGTCAATCAACTGCTATAGAATCCAGCTCAACTACTTTTCTTGTCAGCCTTGGCAGCCAATTTCTTGGTCGTTTTCTTGCTGACTTTCTTGGTCGCACTACTCTTGCGCGCCAGTGTTTTTGCAGCTGTGCTTTTTTGATCCTTGGCCAGATCACGAACACGAACGTTCAGTTCCTTGACGCGATTACTGAGCTGCTGGATTTCATCAGACGTCGGCACGCCGAGCCGTGAAAGTGCACGGGCAACACGCTCTTCAAACACCTTCTCAAGCTTGTCCCAGTTCGTGCGGGCAGACTTGATGGTCTTGTCGACGCGGCCTTCCACATCGTCCTTGACGCCACCAACGGTACTTGAAGCAGCCTTACGGCCCTTGTTTTCTAACTTTTTTCCCTCATTGACCAACCGCTCGAACAACTTCGAACTCTCGTCAATGACTTTCCCGGTTTGCTGATTGACCAGCTTCCCACCCTTGCGAACAAGGTTTACACCCTCTTCCTGGGCCATGGCGAAGGCACCCAGTCCAGCCAGCCAGATTTCATGTGCATTATCCTGAACTGCAGCCGTCGCTGATTTCGCCTTGCGGCTTGCTTTTTTCTTCGAAACTTTCTTTTTCGCTGTTTTCTTGCTCATATCAAACCTCGAAACTCGATTGAATTCATTGAACAAAGCAGCCAATAGCCTGCCTCGATGCTTGTAGAGTTACTATAGGCGTGAAATTTAGAGCAATCACACTAATGATCAGGTTCGCAATACGAAGGGAGGCGCAGTAATGGATACTCAACAATGGAGTCGTTTCGACCAGCCCAATAAAGCATTTGACTATTCGGCAAATGACCTCAAGAAACAGTGGTCCAAACTGCATTCAGGAGACTGCGAACCATTCCCGGATGACGCCGAGATCCAATCGGCATGGCAGGCCTATCATCGAGGCGATTTTGCGGATGCCGTGGACACCGCGATGGCCGCAGATCAGCCAGCTCACGTCGTCATCAACAAGGCAGCCGGGATTTATGCTGATTATCTCGAAGAAGATGATGGTGTCAAAAAAGCCATTTACCAGGCCTGCATCGAGCGCGCCGAAGCAGCGATTGAAGAACAACCAAACAATGTCAATGCGCATTATTTTCACGCCTACCACCTTGGCCGCTACAGTCAAAGTATTTCGATTACTCAGGCCCTGAGTCAAGGCTTGGGCGGCAAAATTCAGAAATCACTGAACCAGGCACTGGAACTGGAACCAAACCATGCCGAAGCCCATACAGCCATGGGTTTGTACCACGCCGAAATTATCGCCAAAGTGGGTAAGCTGGTCGGGTCAATGACCTATGGGGCCAGCGCAGACAAGGCGTTCGAGCATTTTGAGCGCGCAATCGAGCTCAGCAATGCGCCGATTGCATGGATTGAATATGGCAATGGCTTGTATCTGATTCACGGTGACAAAAAAGTCGACGAATCCAATGAGGCCTATGCCAAGGCTGCAGCCATGGAGCCGATCGACGCAATGCAGGCGCTGGATATCGACTACGCGAAGAGTTCGATTGAATAGCACAAGGTCTAGAGCAAAAGCGCCGAACCACAGATTACGCAGATCAATGCAGATTAAAAGGCAGGAACTAGAAAGGGAAAGATCGGCTGAAGCAAATGACCGGAGGGGAATATTCGGTTAAGCCCGTTTAACCATTTCGCTGTAATCTGAGAAATCCGCGTAATCTGCGGTTTCAGCCTTTTTTGTCTTGACTAATCATTATCCATCTCGTCCAGCCAAGCCTGGACCAGGTTCTCGGCCTCTTCCGGACTCCGATCCGCATCGGGACCCAGCAGCATGACCAGATTGAGCAGGTTTTCAAATTCATCGCGAAAACGGTCCACGATCAGGCTCGGATTTGGAACCAGTCGGTTATCCGTCATCATGCCGCAGAAGACCTGCTCGTTGTAGCTGAGTATGCTGATGCCCATGCCGATACTACCGCTTTGCGGTACCCAGAACATCATCTGAGTAATTTCTGAACCCGCCAGGTAGAGCGGACACGCTGGCCCGGGCACATTGGTCAGTACCGTCGTGGCCTTCTTGCTGAACAATTCCAGCGCCGGTTTCTGGACCGCCAATGGCGCCAGCCCCACGGTTGCCAACAAGCCCAGCGAGACCGCGGCCTGCTTGGAATTTTTCAGGTGGTGCATGTTTTCGGTCACGCGATAGACGCGCGCCAGCGGATTGGACTCCCAGATCGGAAGATCAAGGAAAACCAGGCCGAAGTGATTACCCAGGTCACGTGAATGTTCCAGCGGTCGAAGATTGACTGGAATCGTGGCGCGAATTTCAAGTTCGCTCGGGTCATCGCCATGGTCTTTCAGATAATTGTGCAGCGCGCCTGTCATGATGCCGATCAAGACGTCATTGACGCTGCAACCCAGCGCATGGCCAATTGCCTTGACCTCATGCAGCGGCAACGGGGCGGTCCAGGCCGTACGCTTCAAGATCCCCAGTTTGCCCTTGAAGCGCGACGGCGGATCATCCGAGAGCAACAGCATCGTTGCCAATTCCGACATGATCTCGGATGCGCTATTGGCATAGACGCTGGCTGTGGCAGGGTCGAGTATCATCGACGACGCTTCCTTTACGACTTTCTTGCCGGCATGCTGCAGAGCATCCACGCCTTCCTTGGCCGGCTCCATCAGGCGCTTGAAAACGTTGGATTCACGAGCGCGATGATGTCGATATTGCTCTGGCTCGACCGGCTCGGTCGAATGCTCGGCGTCCGGCTCGGTCAATGACAGCATGACCTGCACGAGCGCCATGCCGTCGGCATAGCAGTGATGAATCCGGGTAACCAGCACCGGTCCATCGACATAATTTTCGACGTAATGAAACTGCCAAAGCGGACGGAACTGATCGAGCGGCGTCGACGCCAGCTCGGACACCAACTCCTCGAGCTCACCCTTGCCGGCATCGCCAGGTAGTGCGATGCGCCGAATGTGAGAGGACAGCTCGAAGTCCTCGTCTTCTTCCCAGAAACAGCCGCGTGTGGTTTGTACGGCCTTGTGGCCGAAGCGCGGGAAGGCCAGAAAGCGACTTGAAACCACCTGCTTCAGCAGCTCGAAATCAACCTGCTCCCGAAGCATGATCACACCCGTGATCATCATCAGGTTGGTCGGCTGCTCCATCCGCAGCCAGGCTGTATCTACTTTGGCGATCGGTTGTCGATAAGGCTGGCTCAAGCGTGCTTCCTGTTGATGTTGTTCTAGTTATGCTCAGAGTGTAGCAACGAATATCGAGCAGCGCGAGTATCAGAAAAAACAAACACCCGCCGAGGCGGGTGTTTGAATCCAGTGGTTATCGCCTGAAAATTTCAGGGCGAACTAAACGTCTCGGTCACAACAGCGCTCGCCTGACTATCGGATTCACCGAAATTCAGCGGCAGCGAATCATTGACCAGCCAGAGTCGGAGTTGATTGGTGTAGAACGGGCTGAGAAACACTCCGCTTCGACCTCCCGGCACCACTTCCTGGGCATCCGGTCCGGAGGGCGTCATCTCGGCAATCGTACGACGCGCAGCACCGCTACCAAAGCGAAATTCGTTGACGCCATCGGCGCGCGTGCTGTGGCCGGAGGCATCAACAACCTCATAACCGCCACCGCGCGCAACGCCCGGCAAACCCTCGGCCAAATCGGTAAAGCCGCCACCATTCGGCACGTTGAAGGGGTCTACATCGAGCGGATGATTCAGCGTAATCCGGTGCAGACGGCCCCAGCGGTAATCGTTCTGATCGGTCGAATTGTCAAAAGCAGCAGCAAAATCGTCCGACGCCAACAGATCCAGCGTGCCTCTCAGGCTGTTCAGGATAATGAAATCACGCGCACTGGCTGCATCGGGAGCATCTGGCACATTGAAAAACGACAGGCCGGAAGCGCCGACACCCTGCTGATCGGGAAAGGTTTCCAGCAGGTTCAGCAGCGCTCGGACTGATGCAGTGGATCCAGGACGGGCGCTGCCAAGGCCGACAGCAGACAGTGTGGCATCGATGGTGTTCTGGATGAACTGACCACGCCAGACCGAATAGATCGTTGCGGCGATACTGTGATCAATCTCCTGCTGAGTTGGCATCGGCAGGTCGTTCGGGTTATCGCCTGGATCGAATCCTTGCTGAATGCCGGTCGGTGTTGAAAAGTCCCAGTCCACGAAGCGCAGTGCAGCCTCCTGAACGTCCAGATCAGCAGCTAGCTGGCCCAGTGCTGGCCATGCATCATCACTGGATGCATTGTCAAACGCCGCCAGAATGAACGGCATCATCAGCTCGGCATCCAGCATCTGGTTATTGGCCTGCAATGCTTCCATATCTGCAACCGTGATATCGCCACGGGCGATCAGGTCATTCAGCTCACGGTCAATTCGGCCCATGCGCAGAGAACCGTACGACGGCGCAAGATAATACAGGCCGTTTCCACCTGGACGCAGCTGGTTCAAAGGATTATTGTCCAGCGTGACGCCGACCGGGTCATTGTTGGCGTTGGCGATGTAGCCACTCTCCGGGTTGATGATGTTCGGCATTTCGTTGGCCGGAAGGATCTGATACGGCGTTGCCTGGTTGGGCTGCGGATCAGTCACCGGTAACCACTCGTGGTTCAGTTCACCGGTACCACTGCGGATAAACCAGGGTGGACGGCCGCCATCAGGTGCCAGATCATTCTGCAGATCTGCACGCAGCGGCGACTCGGCAGACGTGAAGTAGGCAATATTGCCCTCGACATCGGCGTAGGCCCAGTTCTGCGAACCGAAGCTGAACGACTGCAAGCCCGCCTGGAATTCTTCCAGGTTCGACGCGCGGGTCCATGCGCGGAAACTGGCCAGTTCGCTGGTTGCGCCCCAGCCCGTGTACTGGACGGAAATGCCGCTCGTTCCATCAATGCTCAGCACCGGTCCGTTATTGCGTCGGGGGACCAGGAACGTGATGCCACCACCGTCGTAGGGCACATTGGCACGGCCGATATTGTCCGGTATGCCATCACCCACGTTGTTGACGAAATAGCTCTGGAAAACCGGGATGACAGGCTCGGGGACGCCATTGAACAGCGTATGGGTCGGCAGGCCGAAGTTATTGACCAGGAACTCTTCTTCGAATGCATCGGTGACGTCCAGGGAATTGGTCGTGGCACCCCAGCAGATATCCAGGTTGCAGGCCAGCGCATTCACCGGAGTACCCGGGAATGAAATGCCACTGACGACGACATCCTCATCACGAATCACCAGGTTGTCATTGACAAAGACCGACGGCATATCGAGACCCAGATGTGGATCATTCGACATGATTGGGAAGCCGCTTGCAGTATGTTCACCGGACACGACCCACCAGTTGCTGGCGCCCCGGTTGTCGATACGATTCATGGTCTTGCCGATAACCGGAACGTTCTGCAGCCGCGCCTTGATGGACTGCAGCTGGTTCATCAAGCCTTCATCAACCTGGGCGATATCCAGTGCTGGCGATGACTTGGCGCTGCCGGGAGCTGCTGCACTCGGACTGGCCGAACCTTCGGCCGGCACTTCGATAACGCCGATATCCGAAAAGAATGACGGAATACTGACGCGGTCATCAGACGGCGCGGAACGAAACAGGTCTTCGGTAAACAACGCTGTGCCATTGAATCCGACCGCAGCGCCGGCAGCCTGGTAGGCGCCCAGGGTCAGCGTGTCGCCGATTTCAAGATCAAAGGACAACTGAAAGGCAAGCAACTTGCCGATCACCAGCGAATCGACCGGCGACCAGGGCTCGGCCTGGGTAATTTCCAGACCCTGATATTCAGGTGGCAGCGGATTGTTGGCCAGATAATGATTCACGCCGTCTGCATAGGCTTTAAGCCAGCCTTTTTCGTCGGCGCTGAGCTGCACCCAACTGGCAAACGCGCCGCGGCGAAGGCCCAGCGTGCGAAGTTCGATATCGTTGGCCAATGCGCTTGAACCCACGATTTCACTCAGTGTGCCGGAGGGCACGCGACGCAGAAAATCCATCTGGAAGAATCGATCGCGTGCGTGCAGGTAGCCTTTGACAAAGACTACGTCGGTTTCAGTCTCACCAACAATGGTTGGTATGCCGTTTGCATCGGTATACACGGTGACTTCATCGGACAGGCCCGGCACATTGACCGCCTGTGCTGAACTGTGCGTGGCTGCGCAAAGCAACAGGCCACCCAACAGCGATGCGTGTATCGCTTTTGTTAATAGCTTCATTAAGTTCTACCCCGAATGTTGTTATTTGATGTTCTACGAGTGGTAATCCACCGTCCGATTATTGCACAGCGAGGCGTTGCTCCGCAAAAGGGCCTGCTCGATGCAGGCGCAAACCCACGCTTGTAGCTAGAGTCGCGTCCGTACTTCGAGCAATTCAGGAAAGAATTTCAGATCCAGCGCGCGCTGAAGGAAACCGACACCACTCGATCCACCCGTACCCTTCTTATAGCCGATGATGCGCTCAACGGATTTCAGGTGCCGGAATCGCCAGAGCTGAAACGACTCCTCGACATCAATCAGACGTTCGCACAGGGCATATTCGGTCCAGTAACGTTCAGGGTCACGATAGATTTCAACCAGCACCTCAACCAGTTGATCCGAGAAGGCATGCGGCTCGGACCAATCGCGCTCGACCAGCTCCACGGCAAGGTCGAATCCCTGCCGGTTCAGAAACATCAGAAATTCATCATAGATTGAAGGCGCATTCAACACTGTTTTCAGTTCAGCCTGCTGGTCCGGCTGATGGGCGAACAGCTTCAAGAGCTGGGCATTCTTGTTGCCCAGCAGAAACTCAACGCTACGATACTGAAATGACTGAAAGCCTGAGGCGCTGCCCAGCACATCGCGAAACTGGATGTACTCGCTGGGCGTCAGTGTTTCAAGCACGGCCCACTGGTCGAACAGCTGTTGCTGAATCATCTTGACCCGGGCCATAATTTTCAGGCAGGGCGCGGCATCATCCTGACGCAGCAATTGATTGGCCGCTTTCAACTCATGAATGATCAGCTTGAACCACAGTTCGGCGGTCTGATGTTGAATGATGAACAGCATTTCATCATGATGGGCAGGGTCGCTGAGCGGCAACTGCGCATTCAGGATCTTGTCAAGGCCAAGATAGCCGTCATAGCTCAATCGGCCGTGCAAATCGGTTGTGATTCCCTGTTCCAGGGGACGCTGGTTGGGTGGCTGTGACATTGCGTTCTTCCTGGTTTGTCTGAGCTGGTATTGCAGTGTACCGCCAGGTCCGGTCAAGCGTATAATGACCGAATTTTCCGATGCGGTCCGGTGTCGGGCCCAAACAGTAGATTGTGAGGTTATTCATGGCGTCAACCATCGCCTCGTTCAAAGTGGATTACTACCAGTATCTCGACCCGGACGGTCGCCTGGTCGAAGGTTCGCAGATCCCTGCCCTGGCCCGCGACATGAAGGAATTGGTCAGCCTGTATCGGCTGATGACGCTGACGCGCGTTTTCGACAAGAAAGCCGTTGCGCTGCAGCGTACCGGAAAACTGGGCACCTACGCCTCAAGCCTGGGCCACGAAGCAGCGCACGTCGCGATTGGCTCTGCGATGCGCGAGGAGGATTGCTTCGCTCCGATGTACCGCGAGTATGCGGCGCAGTTTTATCGCGGCGTCAAAATGTCGGACGTGCTGCTCTACTGGGGTGGTGACGAACGCGGCAATGACTTTTCTGGCCCGAAGCATGATTTCCCCTGGTGCGTGCCGATCGCAACCCAGTGCCTGCATGCCGCGGGTGCCGCCATGGCCTACAAGCTCTACAAGCAACCGCGCGTGGCCGTGACCGTCGTGGGAGATGGCGGTTCATCCAAAGGTGATTTTCTGGAAGCCATCAACGCAGCGAGCGCGTGGAAGCTGCCGCTGGTGCTGGTAATTGTCAACAATCAGTGGGCCATTTCAGTGCCCCGCTCGAAACAGAACACGGCCAAAACCCTGGCCCAGAAAGGCATCGCAGGTGGCCTGCCCTCCATCCAAGTGGATGGCAATGATCTGATTGCCGCCCGCTGGGCCATGGACAAGGCCGTCGCTGCTGCACGTGAAGGCCGCGGTGCCTCCGTGATTGAAATGATGACCTATCGCCTCAGCGACCACACCACGGCCGATGATGCGCGACGCTATCGCCCGCAGGGTGAGGTTGACAGCGCATGGAATAAGGAACCGCTGCTGCGCATGCGCAAGTACCTGATGGATCAGGGCTTTTGGGATGAAGTCAAGGAAGAAGAATTGCTTGATGAGTGTGCCGAGCGCGTTCAGGCCGCCGTCGAGGATTATCAGCATGCGGTCAGCAATGATCCGCAGTCGATTGATTCAATGTTCGAGTATATGTTCAAGAATATGCCGCATCACATTGAAGAACAAAGAGAATATGCAAAGCAGTTTCCAGCTGAGGGAGATCACTGATGGCTGAGATCACGCTCGTCGAAGCCGTGACCATGGCGCTGGCTCATGAAATGGAACAAGATCCCACAGTCGTTGTATTCGGCGAAGATGTCGGCGTCAACGGCGGCGTGTTTCGCGCTACGGCTGGCTTGCAGAAACAGTTCGGCGATGAGCGAGTCATCGACACCCCGTTGGCAGAGGTCATGATTGCCGGCATGTGCGTCGGCATGGCTGCCCAGGGCATGAAGCCGGTGGCTGAAGCCCAGTTCGAGGGCTTCATGTATCCGATGGTCGATCACCTGGTTAACCATGCAGCCCGGCTTCGACACCGGACCCGTGGCCGCCTGACCTGCCCAATGGTGGTCCGCGCCCCCTGGGGTGGCGGCATTCATGCGCCTGAACATCATTCCGACAGTAATGAAGCGACCTGGGCTCACTTTCCCGGCATGCGCACCGTGATCCCTTCATCGCCCAGCCGCGCCTACGGCTTGCTGCTGGCTGCGATTCGCGATCCCGACCCGGTCGTTTTTCTCGAGCCAAAGCGAATTTATCGCTGGCAGAAAGAAACGGTCGAGGATTCGGGTGAAGAACTGCCGCTGGATGTTTGCTTCGTGCTCAGGGACGGCACAGACATTACGCTGGTCACTTGGGGTGCCATGGTCAAGGAGACCATGGAAGCAGCCCAGGCACTGGCCGAACAGGGCATCAGCGCTGAAGTCATCGATGTCGCTACGGTTGCGCCCATTGATATGGACACCATTATCGAGTCAGTCGAAAAAACCGGTCGTTGTGTCATTGTCCATGAGGCCCCGAAACACTGTGGCGTCGGCGCCGAGATTGCCGCCAGCCTGGCCGACAATGCCATCTGGCATCTGAAGGCCCCGATCAAGCGCGTAACCGGCTATGACACCGTGATGCCGCTGTACCGAAATGAGATGAACTACATGCCAAGCTGCAAACGAATCGTACATGCAGCCGAGCAAGTACTGCGATTTGAGTAACGGAGACCGAATGAAGACGTTTAACCTACCTGATCTCGGCGAAGGCCTGCCGGACGCTGAAATCGTTGAATGGCTGGTCAAAGAGGGCGATACCGTCAAGCTTGACCAGCCGATCGTATCGATGGAAACAGCCAAGGCCGTGGTCGAAGTGCCCTCACCTTATACCGGCAGGATTGCCAAACTGCATGGGGCCGATGGCGATGTGATCAATACCGGTGCGCCGCTGGTCGATTTCGAGATCGACGGCGAGGCGTCCGAGGCATCGGATGACCACCGGAAGGAGGAATCGGAACCCGACTCCGACAGCGACATCGAAGATCACACCGCCGCCACAGAACCGGCACCGGATGATGCGGGCCAGACCGGCGAAGAACGCGAAGACGCCGGGACCGTCGTCGGCAGCGTCAGCACCAAGACCGAAATCCTGCATCAGCAGCATTCAAGCGTTGGCGGCGTCAAAGTGACACCCGCCGTGCGGGCCCTTGCGCGCAAGCTGAAGGTCAAACTGACCGACGTTGAACCCACCGGCCCCGACGGTGTAGTCACGTCCGGCGATGTGCGCAAGGTTGCCGAGACCGGGCCAACACGAGCCGCGTCAGATCAAGCAGAAGCGACCGCCTCTTCAGCCGTCCAGTCCACTGCCGCTCCGGCGCCCGGCAGCTCCAGCAACGAACCCCCGAGCGGCGAGTGGCAGGCGCTGCGCGGCACGCGCCGCACCATGGCGCGCGCAATGAGCGAGTCGCACACGCGGGTCGTACCGACCACGATCATGGACGATGCGGATATTCACGCCTGGCGCTCAGGCGAGGACATCACCGCGCGTCTGCTGCGCTCGTTGTGGGTCGCGGCACAAGCCGAACCGGGTCTGAATGCCTGGTTTGACGATGAACAGAACGTGCGCATGGTCCACAAGGAAATGCACGTCGGTATGGCCGTCGATACCGAAGACGGACTGTTTGTCGCATCCTTGCGCAATGTGCATAGCGCTGATCGCCAGGGCCTGCGCAATGAAATCAACCGTCTGCGCGATAACGTCAAGAATCGCAGCATCCCACCCGAGGACCTGAAGGGCTACACCATCATGCTGTCGAACTTTGGCGTGTTCGCCGGCCGCTATGCCACGCCGATTATCAATCCGCCGTGCGTGGCTATTGTCGCGGCCGGCGTATTGCGTCATGAGGTCGTGCCGGTCATGGGGGGCATGCAAGCGCATCGCATGATGCCGCTGTCACTGACCTTTGATCATCGCGTCTGTACCGGAGGCGAGGCGGCGCGTTTTCTGAAGGCCATGATGGGCGATCTCGCCCTGCCCGACTGACGTTCGCATAGAATAATTGTTGACCTTGGATGCAGGATGCTCAGACATCAAGCTGCAACCCATTGGGCCTAGACTATTCCTGAATTTGCATTACATGAACGCTGGCTAAATGAAC